>Ga0315291_10010562_pt1 | contig 11283 bp, 11 predicted proteins | sample YL17G12_20_MG_FD_203070 | JGI IMG/M metagenome (GOLD analysis project Ga0315291, IMG submission 203070) | Sediment microbial communities from Yellowstone Lake, YNP, Wyoming, USA - YL17G12_20 | ecosystem: Environmental > Aquatic > Freshwater > Lake > Sediment | place: USA: Wyoming | collected...
GCTCTTGTTGGCCGTGGATGTCCACCAGGTATTCGCCCAGCCGCGACAGCGTTCCGACGGTGCACATCCTGCCGTTCACGTAACACCTGCCTTTACCGTCACCGCTCATGACACGTCGCAGGATGATAACGTTTTCCTCCAGGTCCAGGCCTTCCTCCTCAGCCAACGCCCTCAAGCCTCCACTCCCCGTGACATCGAAGGCAGCCTCCAGCTCCAACCTGTCCGCGCCCGCCCGCACCAGGCCGCTGTCGCCCCTCCCGCCAAGGAGAAGCCCGAGGGCTTCCACGAGCACCGTCTTACCGGCACCCGTCTCCCCCGAAAGGACGTTCAGGCCGGGGCCGAACTCGAGGCCAGCCTCCTCAATGAGCGCCAGGTTCCGCACGTGCAGTTCTCTCAGCATGTCCGACCTCACCGCTAAACGCAGCCGGCAGCTACTTTTCGCTGCCCGGAAAATCGAACTTATCCCGCAACAGGTTATAAAAAGAGTAGCTTTCCAGCTTGATCATCTTCAGACGCCGTTCGGCCCTGCGTATGAGCACCTTGCCTCCGCGCGGCAGCTCTATCTCCTCCCTGCCGTCCAGGGACAAGGAGGGAAGCACCTGCTCCCTCTGCACCATGACCTCTATTGTGCTGTCGGGGGAGATGATGACCGAGCGGTCCATGAGGGAATGGCTGCATATGGGCGTGAGGATTATACAGTCCAGCAGCGGGTCGACGATGGGTCCTCCCGCTGATAGTGAATACGCGGTCGAACCCGTGGGTGTCGAGAAGATCACGCCGTCCCCTGCATAGAAATGGAAGTAGCGGCCGTTTATATCCACCTCCAGCCTGATCATCCTCCGCAGCTCTCTCTTGCCCACCGCGACCTCGTTCAAGGCATAATGCAACTCCGGCGAGCCCTCCTCCCCCAGGGAACACTCTAGCATCATGCGCTCCTGCAACAGGTAATGTCCCGCGAGGATACCCTCCAAGCCCACGTACAAGCCGTCGGCCTCCATGGCGGTCAGGAAACCCTTTTTCCCCATGTTTACACCCACTACCGGAGCCTGCGCCTCGTAGGCGGCCGCGGCCGCCCTGAGCATGGTGCCGTCGCCACCCAGCGATACGATCAGGTCCAGGCCGCGCACGAACCCTGAGCGTTCATCGCCCCTCTCGGGGCACCCCATCGCCTGTGCGTCCTCCTGCAGGACCCGCACATTGATACCCTTGTCCTCCAACCACCGCAACAGCTGGCAGGCTACTTCCAGGGAGGATTCCTTATGGGCGTGGGGCATGATGCCGACCGTTCTTATCTCGATCCCCATGCTTCCTTCACCGCCTCCTCCATTATCACAGCGAAATCGGCTTTTTTCGGGACCGCTTCAGTGGTCCACCAGGCGAAGAACTCTATGTTCCCGTCGGCGCCTCTCAAGGGAGAGGGCGCCAGCTCGAGCAGGTTGAGACCCTGTTTCTCAGCCGCCTCGAGCACTTCGGCCAGGGCTTCCCTGTGCACCTCCGGGTCGCGGACTATACCCTTTTTTCCTACCTTGCCCCTTGCGGCCTCGAACTGGGGCTTCACGAGGGCTACGAGCTCGCCTCCCCCCTCCAGCACCCCGACCAGCACCGGGAACACCAGGCGCAATGAGATGAAGGATAGGTCGGCTACGATCAACTCGGGGACATAAGGAAGGTCCCCAGGCCTGAGGCTGCGGGCGTTTACGCCCTCCATGACCGTGACCCGTGCATCCCGCCGCAGATCCCAATGGAGTTGACCCCGTCCCACGTCCAGGCTGATGACCCGGGGCGCTCCTCTCACGAGCAGGCAGTGCGTGAAACCCCCTGTCGATGCGCCGACATCCAAAGCCGTCCGGCTGGAGACGTCTATCCCCCAGCGTTCCAACACTCCATCAAGTTTATCACCGCCGCGTGACACGAAGCGGGGCTTGCTCTTGATTATCACCTTGTCGGAGGGTCCCAGCCTGGTGCCGGCCTTGAGCACGTTTCCTTTACCCTCGATCTCCACCTCGCCAGCCATAACCGCTAAGCGGGCGCTTTCTGGGGATGGGAAATACCCCTCCTCCACCAGCCACTGATCGAGCCGTTTCATCTACTGCCCGTGTTCGCCGCGCAGCTCGCGCTTGACCGCCCTCGCCACCGACACTGCATCCATGGCCTCGATAGAGAACAACTCAGGCACCTTGCCGTGTCCCACGAAATGGTCCGGCAACCCGAAGTTCTGGAGCGTGCATGATGAACCAAGCCTCTCGAGCAGGGCCGCGACCCCCTCCCCGAAACCGCCGATAATGGCGTTCTCCTCCAGGGTCACCAGGAGACGGCATCCGGCCGCAAGCTCTGCGAACATCTCCTCGTCCATGGGCTTCACGAAGCGGACGTTTATCACTCCGGCTTCTATGCCTTCTCCGGAGAGGTCCTCCGCTGCCTCCAGCGCTACTTCCACCATCCTCCCCACCGCCAGTATTTTCACATCGCCGCCTTCCCGGAGCTTCTCCGCCCTCCCGAGCTCGATAGGCCTCGGTTCTGGGGCTATATCTCGCGAGCTCCCCGCCCCCCTGGGGTAGCGTATGGCCACGGGCCCCTTTATCTCCAGTGCCGCCCATAGCATATCCCGCAGCTCCTCCTGGTCCTTGGGGGCCATAACGGTCATGTTGGGCATCATGCGCAGGTAAGAAAGGTCGAAGGCGCCGTGGTGGGTCGGCCCATCCTCCCCCACCAATCCCGCCCGGTCCAACGTGAAGATCACCGGGAGGTTCTGCAGGCATACCTCCTGGATAAGCTGGTCGACCGCTCTCTGAAGAAAAGTGGAATAGATCGATACGACCGGCCTGTAACCACCCAGAGCAAGGCCAGCGGACAGGGTCACGGCGTGCTGTTCCGCGATCCCCACATCGAAGAAACGGCGGGGGAACAACCTAGCATAATCATCCAGTCCCGTCCCGAGCTTCATGGCCGCGGTGATGGCCACCAATCGTGGCTCTGCCCTGGCCATGTCGCACAAGACGCGGCCGAAGATCGTGGTGTAAGAAGGGGCTTCCTGGCTTTCCAGCGACTTGCCCGTCTCGAGGTCGAAGGGGCCCAGCCCGTGGAAGAGGTCGGGATCCCTCTCGGCCGGAGGATATCCCTTCCCTTTGCTGGTCAGGACGTGGATGAGGATGGGGCCCTCGGCCGCTGCTGCCAACCTGAGGTCCTTCTCCACCGCCTGGATATCGTGCCCATCCACAATGCCTACATATTGGATGCCCAACTCCTCGAAGATGAACTCCGGTATGAGGAAGTTCTTCAAGCGTTCCTTAAAGGAGTGGATGAGGCGGTCTGTGGGGGCGCCTACGAAAGGCATGCTATCTATTATCTCTTTTACCTCGTCCTTCACGCGCATGTAACGCGGGTTGAGGCGTAGCTGCGTCAGATAGGTGGACATGGCACCGACATTGCGAGAGATGGACATGCCGTTGTCGTTGAGGACGATGATGAGATCTTTTTTGAGGTGGCCGACCTGGTTGAGGGCTTCGAAGGACATTCCCCCGGTCAGAGCCCCGTCTCCCACCACCGCCACCACGTGGAAGTCGTCCCCTGCCAGGTCGCGCGCGATCGCCAACCCCAGCGCATAGCTTATCGAGGTGCTGGAGTGGCCCGCGTTGTTCACGTCATGGGAACTCTCTTCACGGCGCGGGAAGCCACTGCATCCATCCCCACAGCGCAGACGGACGAAATCTTCTTTCCTGCCGGTGAGTAGCTTGTGGGCATATGATTGGTGGCCCACGTCCCATATGATGCGGTCGCTGGGGCTCCGGAACACCCTGTGTATAGCGATGGTCAGCTCTACCACTCCCAGGCTGGGGGCGAGGTGCCCCCCGCATCTCGCGGTGGTTTCTACGATGATCCGGCGTATCTCCTCCGCCAGCTGGGTCAAGTCCTTGTAATCGAGTTTTCTCAGGTCCGCAGGCCCGGAGATGGCGTCAAGTATGGGGGTGTCGCTCATGACTCCCCTTCCTCGAGCTTCTCTCCCAGGCGCTCCACTTCCCCGACGGCTTCCTCGAGGATGTCTATCGCTTCTCCCTCCTCGAGGTCCTCCTGGAGCTCCTCAACCTTCCCTCTTACGCTCTGGAGCCCTTCCTCTAAGTCCTTGTTATCTTGTGGCAAACCGAACTGCCTCCTCTGCGGATCGCTTTTCCAAACGGGCTTTTATACTATCCCGCGAGCTATCCTCATTCTACTAGCCACACTGTTTTAAGCCAGCATCCTCGGGATCCCGTCGTGGATGCTCAACTTGCCTTAGCCTCATCTTCACCAGCGCTTCCTGGAGAAGGGCTAAAAAACAAGGGCTGCGGGGGCCCGGCCGGTCTGCCCCCGACGACCCTTTCAATTATAACTGGATTTTATCCGACCGTTCCCAGGAGCCGCAAGAGCAAGGGCAGGTAGAGGATAGCCGCGTGTAGAAATATTGTATGATATTCACGGACGGTGCCTGCCGCTGAACGGCCGACCTGACGTTCGTTACTTTTTCGCGCGGGAGCGCCTTAACAGGTGCAGAGGTTGGAACAATCGTGGACGATAGCGAGCACATCCTGCATCACACCGTGAGTGGGGGCGAGGGCACCCGGGCCAGGCAGAGGGACAAGGGAATAACCTGGCCCGCCCGCCACCTCGCGAGGGATATTGGACCCCGAGAACCTGGAAGCCAGGGAGAGCGGTCAGCCGCCCATTTCATCGAGAGAGAGCTCAACGCCTTAGGCCTGGCCGCGGAGACGCAGAGGTTCCACGCACCTGCGACGACCGCATGGAGCGAGATGCTCGTCCACCTCTTGCCCGTCATTGGAGTGATCGCCTTCCCCGCCAATAGCCATATCTCGTACGGACTCATATGCCTGGGATTCTTCCTCTTTCTCCTCGAGTATTTCGGGCGCAGCCCGTTCTTGTGGTTGCAGCCGCGCCACCGCTCGGAGAACGTCATAGCAAGGATCAAACCCCACCGCGATCCGCGCAGGACCTTGGTGCTCATCGCCCACATGGATTCCCCGCGCAGCGCGTTCTATCACCGGCCGGGCTTGGTCCGGCTGGCACGCGCCGCTTTTCTCCTGGATTTCGTCAGCATGGCCGCGCTCTTCATGCTCTTCACGGTGGCCTACGCTGGTTACCTCCTGAGCATGGAAGAGACTACGCTCACCATTTTCTGGCAGCTGGGCCTGATACTGGCCATCCCCCCCGCGCTGGCCCTGATCGCGCTGCTGTCCAAGGCCGCTGCCGGCCGCGCTACGCCGGGTGGGAACGACAACGCTTCCGGGGTCGCCGTCCTCCTTGAGCTGGCCTGCGTATATACGCGGCGTCAACCCCACAATACGGACTTGTGGCTTGTTTCCACCGCCGCATCGGACGCGGGCGGGGCGGGGGTGAAGAGGCTGGCGCGGCAGTACCGCCGTGAGTTGAAGGGCGCCTACTACATCCTCATGGATGGGGTGGGGCGTGGCTTCCCGGTGTGCTACAAGCGCGAGGGACGGTTGATATCCTTCCATCCCAATCGTAAGCTGACCGGCATGGCCAGACGCATCTCCGATGTGCACGCCCACTACAGCACCGGTTTCAAGAGGAACAGCATGTATATCAGCGAGGGCTTCCAACTGCTCTCGCGCGGCCACAAGGCGATCACCGTGAGCTCCCGTGAGGAGTCCCGCTACCCCCGCTACTGGAGGTGGAGCAAAGACGACTATGATAACATCGACCCCCGCTCCCTCAGGCTTTGCCTCGATTTTTTGATCGCCATGGTCGACAATATCGACCGGGGCGATTTCAAGTAGACGGCCTCAATTCAAGCAGGGTGCACCACGCATAAACCGCCGGCTTACTCGATAAAGTGACCTGTGGGTCCGTTCCTTCCCGAGGCCCATAACGGGGGATTGATGACACGTGATCCATGCACGTGTCAGGTAGCGGCAGCCTTGCTCTTCCTGCGCTGCTTGCTCTTTACACGCCGCCGCCGGCCGGCGGCTGATTTACCGCCCCACCAGGACGCGGCGATAAACACCAGCAGCAGGATCCCTACCGAACCGATGCGAGCCCAGGCATCGCCCCCCGCCGCGATACCGCTCAACACCGACCACTCACCCTCCCCGGCCGCCGCAAATATGGCGCCCATGACCAGCGCGACCAGCGCGTAGCAGACGAAGGACTCGATACCCCTCCATATGGGATGGTAATAACTCTTCCTGCTCCACAGGAAGGGGGGCAATGCGCACAGCAGGAGATAGCCGAAGAGGACGGCAGTCAAGGCAAGGGTGCCCGAAAATCCCACCAGTTGGCGGCCGAGCGCGTCCTTTGTATAACCATATATGAGGAAGCGATAGACGAAAAAGAGTGCGATGTAGTAGAGGGTGCTCCAGCCCCAGAACGGAAAGGTTGAGAGACGGCTTTTCCATCCGTCTGATGCGCGGCCCGCGCGGGCCGGACGAGCCGAGTTGCGAGCTATCGTCTGACTCCTTCCTTATTCTCCCATGACCTGTAGGATCAAGACCCGCCTGCGGGGGCGGTTGTCGAAGTCCACGAAAGCGATCTGCTGCCAGGTCCCCAGGGACAGCCGGCGGTCCTTGAAGGGTACGCTGAGCGACGGCCCTATGAGGGAAGCCCGCACATGTGAATGGCCGTTGCCGTCCCTCCAGGCCTGGTCGTGATGGTACGAGGCGCCCTGCGGGGCCCAGCGTTCGAAGGCCTCCTCGAGGTCACGCACCAGCCCCGGCTCGAACTCCATGGTTATCACGCCGCCGGTGGAGCCGGGTACGAACACGGTCACCAGGCCATCGCACAAGGGTGAGTTGTTCAATTCCTCCTGCACCTGCTGCGTGATGTCGATGATCTCCGAGTCTCCGTGCGTGGAGAACTCCAGGGTCGTGGTATGCAGCGGCAATTCAGCCCCCTTTCTTTCGTTTCCGTCAGATGCGGTAGACGTCTTCTTCGCGCATTACCGTGAAACCGCCGCCCTGCAGGGCCCGTATCGCCTCTTCGAGCTGTTCCACCCGGAACACCACTATGGCGCTTTCACCGCTCTTCTCCACGAAGCAGTAGAGATACTCGATGTTCACGTTGGCGTCGTAGAGCGGGGCCAGGACTCCGGCCAGTCCGCCGGGCTCATCGGGGACCTCGACCGCGATGACCTCCGTCTCGCTCACGGTGATATCGTTCTCGGCCATCACGCGCATGGCCTTACCCGGGTCGCTGACGATGAGGCGCATCACGCCGTAATCTGCGGTCTCGGCGATGGACAGCGCCCGGATGTTCACCTCCGCCTCCGCCAGGCGCCTGCAGACCTCGTACAGCCGGCCCGATTTATTCTCGAGGAACACGGAAACCTGTCTTACCTTCACCCCGTAACCTCCTAGATCTTCCTCTTGTCGATGACCCTGACCGCCTTACCCTCGCTCCTTTGGATGGAGCGTGGTTCCATCAGCCTTACCCTGACGCTGACGCCGAGGTAGCTCTGGACCTCGTCGCGTATCCTCTTCTCCAGTTCCTCCAACTGCTTGATCTCGTCGGAGAAGATCTCCGGCGACACCTCCACCTGCACCTCCAGGATATCCAGGCTCTCCACGCGGTCCACCACCAACTGGTAGTGGGGGCTGAGGCCCGGGACCTGCATGAGCACCATCTCCACCTGGGAGGGGAAGACGTTCACGCCCCGGATGATGAGCATGTCGTCGGTGCGGCCGGTCACCCTCTCCATGCGCGCATGGGTGCGCCCGCACGAACAAGGCTCCGGCAGCAGCCTGGATATGTCGCGGGTGCGATAGCGGATAAGTGCCAGTCCCTCCTTGTTGATGTTGGTGAAGACCAGCTCGCCTTTCTCGCCGGGCGGCAATACCCCGCCGCTCTCGGGGTCGATGATCTCGGGGATGAAACTGTCCTCGAAGATGTGCAGACCGGTCTTCTCCGAGCATTCTATGGAAACCCCCGGGCCTACGACCTCGGAAAGGCCATAGATGTCGTGGGCCGAGATGCTCAACTCGTCCTCGATCTGTAGGCGCATCTCGTCCGACCAGGGCTCAGCCCCCAGTATGGCCGACTTCAGCTTTACCTGGTCACGCTCAATGCCCATCTCCCGCATTACCTCTGCGATGTTCAACGCATAGGATGGCGTGCAGCAGAGGATGGTGCTGCCGAAATCGACCATCATGCGCACCTGCCGCTTGGTGTTGCCGCCGGACATGGGCAAGGCGGTGGCTCCCAGCTTTTCCGCCCCGTAATGCAGCCCCAGGCCGCCGGTGAACAACCCGTAGCCGTAGGAGACATGCACGATATCGTCGGGTGTCCCGCCCGCCGCCACGATGGTGCGCGCGACCAGGTCCGCCCACACCTGGATATCGCCGGAGGTGTAGCCCACAACTGTGGACTTGCCCGTGGTGCCCGAAGAAGCGTGTATCCTGACGATCTCGCGCATGGGGACTGCGAAAAGGCCGAAGGGATAGTTATCCCTCAGATCGTCTTTGTAGGTGAAGGGCAGGCGCTGCAGATCGTCCAGGCTCTTCAAGTCACCCGGTTTGAAACCTGTATCCTCCAGTCTTTTCCTGTAAAAAGGCACCCGTTCGTAAAGGCGTCCCACCGTGGACCTCAAGCGCTCCAGCTTCAACTCGTCCAGGCGATCCCGCTCCCAGGTCTCTACGGGGTTGAAAAACTCCATCGCTCTCCCCTCTTTCCCCAGCTCGGACTTAGGGTAATTTTAGCATATCGTTCTTCTCCAAGAAGTATGGTTAGCAAGAAAGGAAGAACTTTAAATGCGTGGTCGGGTCAGGTCCATCCATGTTCACCGGCTCCTCCGTCCAGGCCTCTATCTCGAATGATGGCAGGCGGGGTCACGCGCACTCATCTGCAGGCAACACCGGCCGGGAAGTGATGATGTCAAGGTAAAGAGGCTGCCGCCGTTCCCGGCTCAATCGTAGCCCAGGAGGTCCGGAGCGCAGTAGGTCATGTGGTGGTGCTCCCTCCGCAAGGCCTTCGCCGCCCCTGGTGGGCAGTAGAGAAAGCACTGCCCGCACCCGTGGCATCGTTCCTTGTCCACGTAAGCCTTCCCATCCCGCTCCCCGATGAGGTCGCGCGAGTCTAGATGTGCGACGAACATGGTATCCCCTTTCTCTCTTTGTATCCTCCGCCCCAGCGGCACGGCACACGTTATTCCGCACAGGCGACGATGCGCTATTTCAAGCCGACTTCCTCCGGACGAGGAGGGAGCCTAGGGTAAGCAGCCCCACCCCGAAGGCGATGAGTACACTCAGTTGCCAGGCCACGTCCGCCAGCGTCTCCCCCCTGAGCATCACGCCGGAAAGCGCCTCGATGGCGTAGGTAAGCGGTATCGCACGGGCTATCCACTGCATGAAGGCGGGCATCTGGGATAATGGGAAGACAGCCCCGGTCATGAATATCAGCGGGAAGCTGACCAGCACGCTCAGGATTACTGCCCCCGCTACCTGGCGCGCGAAAGCCGCGATAACCAGGCCGATACCGATGCAAGAGAAAGAGGCGGCGGCGATGACCAGCAGGGCCAATGCCGCGTTGGACGCGAACACCCCGAACACGGCCACCGCGAGCACCAGCATCACCGCCGATTGCGCGAACACCACCGCGGTCGCCAGCAGCAACTTGGAACCCACCAGGGCGAAGGCGCCCATTTCGGTCAGGCCGAGGCGGATGCGCATGCCCTCCTCGTCCTCTATCACCATGAGGATGGCGCCGCAGAGCACCCCGGTCCAAAGGATGGAGAGGGCGATGAGGGAGGGCACGACCGCGTCCTTGGCCGAGAGGGGCCTACCGGCAACGGACGATATCTCCAGATCGATAGGCAGGGCCGTGCCCCGCAGGTACGCCGCCGCCTCCTCGATATCGTTGATCACCGTATCGGCGAGCTCTATCCCCACATCGACCGTCTCCTGCAGGTCGGGGCGGTCCTGCAAAGCCCGCTTCAGGGTTTCCAGGTTTTCCCTGATCTGCTCCAGGCCGACGACCTCGGTGCCGAAAAAATCCCCCCCGGTGACCAGGATGTAAAGCCCGGCGACCACCGCCTCCGTCTTGTTCTCCACCACCCCTTCCTTGATGCGGGATAGAAAACCGCGGATGCTCGTCTCCGCGAACTCCGCTTTTACCAGGTTGGACTGGTCGATGACCACCGGCACCTGCGCGATCTCGTCCAGCGTCTTGAGCTTGTGCACGAATCCGCGGGGGAGCACGATGACCGCGTCGATGCGGCCCCGCTTCAAGTCATCGCGTGCCTCCGATTCGGAGCCGTACTCCTCTATCTCCGTTACATCCTGGCCGAACCTCAAGACCAGCGAGGAGGCGTCGTAATTCTCCCCTTCCAACCATATGGTCTCCCCGATATATGGATAGTCCTCCTCGCCCACGGCGACAAGCACGTTGTTCTCCCCGTTCTCGAGCGCCGCGACCGCTTCTTCTCTCGTGGCATATTCGCTCCACGCTTCCGCCTCGCTCTGCAGGTCCAGCAGGGTGGCGGAGATCTCGTCCCGCGAGAGGTCCGCGCCCATCCACAGCGCCGGCTCATCCAGCGCGGCGGCGGCCATGATAGCGCTCACTTCGCCGGCGGTAAGCGATGCCACCGCTGCCCCTTCACCGCCGTACCCCTCCACCTGCACGGCACGGCGGCGGAAACGTCTCTCGAGCCCTGCCGTCGATGCTGCCTGCGCGCCCACCCAGGCTGTCTCCCCGGCGTCGGCGCGGTCCAGGTTCACCAGGCCGATGGGAACTGGCCTGCCCACGTCATAGAAGGCGGCGCCGATGATGCCCATGATGAGGAAGGGATAGATGATGAGGACCGCCAGCAGCAGCCGGTTACGGAAGATCAGCCTCCAATCTTTTACAAAGAGCGCTTTCCAGCCTCTCATCCCCCCGCCTCCCGCATGAAACGCAGAAAAGCATCCTCCAGGGTGACCTCGCGGTAATGAAGGTTTCGCACCGAGCCCGCCAGGCCGGATGCGATCTCCGGGAGCTTGTCCGGGAGTTCGAGGCCCGTGATGATCACCGTTTCCCCTTCGCTCCTCCAGGATAGCCCCAAGCGGTGGCAGATGGCGTCCAGGTCCGCGGAGCGGTCCTGGAGCAGGCGCAGCTCCACCCGGTCCGCTCCCAGCAACCCCTTGATCTCGCCGGGCGTCCCTTCCTCCCGCAAGGTCCCACCCACCAGGATGGCAAGCCTGTTGCAGACACGGTCGGCTTCCTCCATGTTATGGGTGGTGATGAAGATGGAACTCCCCTCCCCCGCCAGTCTCAGGATGAGCTCCCACAGGGTGCTGCGTGCTT
>Ga0315291_10010564_pt1 | contig 11281 bp, 11 predicted proteins | sample YL17G12_20_MG_FD_203070 | JGI IMG/M metagenome (GOLD analysis project Ga0315291, IMG submission 203070) | Sediment microbial communities from Yellowstone Lake, YNP, Wyoming, USA - YL17G12_20 | ecosystem: Environmental > Aquatic > Freshwater > Lake > Sediment | place: USA: Wyoming | collected...
ACCGAAGTCGGTCATGGCCCCGATTCCGATGAAAATCAGGCAGGGGAAAATTTCGGTCAGAACCCCCGCCTCGTAAAAATGGCGCAGCAGTCCCCCCTCATCCATCAATCCCGACATGGGAACGTTCACCAGGATGGCCCCGAACCCGATGGGCACTAGGAGAAGGGGTTCCATGTTCTTCTTGATACCCAGGTACAGGAGGGCGCATCCCACCACAATCATGACTCCATGGCTCCACTGAAAGTTGCTGAAGCCTATGAGTAAGCTCGACAATCCATCTATAATCATGGTTAGCCTCGTCCTTCTCCCTTCTTTTCGCACCGGAGCAGTATTTTATTAAGCCCGTCCACGATCAGACCGATCAGGAAGAGGATGATCAGCGTCCCTCCCATTCCCAGCACGGTCAGGGTTAAACCGAATTCCAGGTTCTGCATTTTTTCCTACCTCTCTTCGTTCCCTCATTCAATCCTGATTGAGAATCTCCTACGTTTTGTCTTCTTTTGTCAAGACCCTATTTTCGGTTTCTTTTACAGATCCACCTCTTGTCCTAAATTTTTTTCCCGGGCGCGCCGATAAACGGCCTGAGCCACGGAAACGTCCTGCACGGCGTTGCCCACGGATTTGAAATAGGTGATCTCCCGGGCTGCTCCTCTCCCCGGCTTTCTCCCGGCCACCACTTCTCCCAGTTCCCCCAGAATGTCCACCTTTTGAATCAATCCCTTCTTCATAGGGATGATCACATCCCCGGCCTCCTCCAGACAGGCTTCCACGGAGTCCACAAAAATCCGCGCCCGGCGGATGGTTTCTTCATCCACCTCCTGCATCTCGGGCTTGAAAGCCCCGATGGCGTTAATGTGCATTCCTTCCTTCAGCAGCCTTCCGTCGAAGACCGGCCGGCTGGAGGTCGTGGCCGTTACCACAATGTCTGCCCCCTCCAGCGCCTGGGCCGGGGTCCCCGCCCGGAGCAGTTCGATCCCGTGGCCGGAAGCGTCACCCCGCAGCCCGGCGATCAGCTCATCCGCCTTTTCCGGAAGGAGATCGAAAACCTTGATGCGCGCGATTTTTCGGGCCGCCAAAACCCCCTGCACCTGAAAGAACGCCTGGCCCCCGGCTCCGAAGATGGCCAGAGTCCTGGAATCCGGCCGGGAGAGGACCTGGGTGGCCGCCCCCGTGGCTGCCGCCGTGCGGAAGCGGGTGAGATGAGTTCCCTCCAAGATGGCCAAGGGAGAACCAGTGGCGGCATCGAAAAGAAAAACGATCCCCTGGACCGCGGGGAGATTGGCCCGCGGGTTCCAGGGAAGAACCGTCACCATCTTGGCGCCCAGAGCCCCGGATTCTTCTATATAGGCGGGCATGACCAGGGCCGCTTCACCCGGCTCCTTCAAATTCAGCGAAGTCCGGACCGGGGACTGGGTTTTCTTGAGGGAGAGCTGGACAAAGGCATCTTTAACCACTTCGATGGCTTCGGCCATGGAAAGCGCCCGGTCAATATCCCGGGCCGTGAAGACTCTGATTCTCATATCGCTCCTCTGGCCTTCAATTCCCCGATCTCCGCGGAGGAATAGCCCAGAAGATCCGCCAGGACCACCTCATTGGCCGCACCCATGGGAAGCCCGGGAAACCGGACCTGACCCGGAGTCTTCAGGAAACGGACCGGCGCCCCGGGGAAGGAAAGCGTTTTCCCCGAGACCGGGTCATACACCGAGGCCAGGCTCCCTCTCTCTCGCACATGGGGATCGTTGGCAATGTCCTCCATGGTGTTGACCGGCCCGATGGTGACTCCCGCTTTCTCGCATTCTTCCAGGACCTCTTTCAGGGTCCTGGCCTGGATCCAGTCCCCGATGATCCGGTTTAGCACGACCCGGCTTTCATTCTGGAGCCTTTCCTGATTGTTGCGGAATCCGGGGGTCGTCTTCAGCTCTGAATGGCCCATCAGGTTCATCATCCGCTCGAAGGGCGCCTGGGCGCTGGCCGAGAGGGCTACCCACTTTCCTTCCTTGGTCTGGTAGCTGTTCCGGGGAGAGGTGAAGTTGGACTCGTTGCCCATGGGTTGGGGATTCTCTCCCGTCAGGGAGTAAATCAAGAACTGGCCGCCCATGTATCCCAGGAGGGGTTCATACAGGGAAACTTCGAATTCCTTTCCCCCCCGCTCTCCCCGTTTCTGGTCCCGGAGGGCGACCATGGCTCCCAGGGCCAGATGGGTTCCGGCAATCATGTCGGCCAGAGCGATGGGCGGATTGGTGGGAGGGGCCCCGGGATGGGTGTTCATGTAGGTGTATCCGCTCATGCCCTCGGCCAGGGTCCCGAATCCGGGTTTGTTCCGGGAAGGCCCGGTCTGGCCGTAGCCCGAAATCCGCCCGATGATCAAGCCCTTGTTGATCTTCCAAAGCTCTTGCGAGGAGAAGCCCAGCCGGTCCAGCGTCCCCGGGCGCATGTTCTCGAAAAGAACATCCGATTTTTTCACCAGCTCACCGAGAATCTTTTGGGCATCGGGGTGTTTCAGGTTCAGGGTGATGGGCAGCTTGTTTCTGGAAGCCACGAGCCAGAAGGGTTCCATGTCGTTCTGTACCCTGGCCCAGTAACGGATGGCGTCGGGAACCTCGGGCGGCTCGATCTTGATCACTTCAGCCCCAAAGTCTCCCAGAAGGGTTGCTCCAAAGGGAGCGGCGACCACCGCTCCCAAGTCGATCACCCGCACGGATTTCAGGGGGAGGTCGGATTCTTCCGCCTTTTTCCTCTGTTCGCGGAGGTAATTGTGGATCTTGGAAAGGTCCATGGAAAATCTCCTGAAGGGAAGTTGTTTGGCCTTTATGGATTCGAGGGGAAGGCCAAAGCCTGAATAAAATTTATACCAGAAAAGATTCGAAAAAGGGACCAAAAAAACCGACGGCCCCTTCTGGTTCGCGGAATGGTGAGAAAATCGCCACGGGGGCAGGGAGAATCGGAGCCGCTGGGATGGGACCGTTGCCGTAAAGAGGCTCACAGGAGGAAGAAAATGCCCGCGACCACCAATCCGGTTCCCCACAGAATCCGCGCGGTCACCTTTTCTTTCAAGTAAAGGGCGGAAAGGGGAAGGCCGAAGAGGGGGGCGCAGCTGGTGAGCACCGCCGCCTTGCCGGCTCCGGCATACTGGATGGCCACAAGGAACAAAAATCCCCCCAGGCCGAAAGAAAGGGCCCCGGAGAAGGCTCCTAAAAATATTTCCCGGGCGGTGGGTTTGGAGGAAAGGTCGCCTTGTCTTTGGCCCAATGCCAGAGGAATGAGCACCAGACAGGCAATCGGGAGTCGGATCCCGTTGGCCATGACCAGGTTGACGCCCTGGAGGCCCAGCTTCAGAAGGGAGATGGAAATGGTCCATAAGACGGAGGCCATCAGGATCAAACCGATCCCCCTTCCCTTTCTCTGATGGGTTGGGGAGAAAGGGGAAGCGGGAGCGGGCCCGTGGGGAACGGCAATTAGGTAAATTCCCCCGATCACCAGGGCGGCCCCCACGGCCAAAGACCAGGTCATTCGTTCTCCCAGGAATAGCACTGCGGCGATCAGGGTTAAGACCGGCATCGAGGACTGGGCCAGGGGGAAAGCCAGGGTGACATTGATCATCTTCAAGCCCTGGATGTAGATCGTATCCCCCAGGCAGATTGCCAGCAGAGCCGAGATGACCAAAAAAAGCACCGAGGCCGGCGGCGCCTGGTACAAAGACTGGATACCGGGATAGAAAGGAATCAGGGCCCAAAGGACAAAGGATGCCCCCAGGCAACGGAGGAGGTTCAGGGTCAAGGGATGGAATCGGGGCGCCAGAGATTTGGTGAAAACGCTGCTCAAGGCCCAAGTGAAGGCACACCCCAGCGCGCTGATCTCCCCGGTCAAAACAGATTCCTCTCTCTATAGAACTTTTGGAATTTCAATGGAATGGATAGACTATGGAAGAAAAATACTATGCGGGCCTTTAAAGTTTGGGTTTTCAGTCGTTTTTCATTCCGCAATCCGCCCTGCACTACATGGAGTGCAGGGCTGCCCTGAACCACGCCGGATTCAGGGCACGGCCCTGAACCTCATATGGTTCAGGGCGCATTCTGCAATTCAGGTGGTGGTCCCAACGGGAATCGAACCCGTGTTTTCGGCGTGAGAGGCCGACGTCCTAGGCCGCTAGACGATGGGACCGGATGAAAATCAGCAATAGCCCTTGGCTGGGGGACTAGGATTCGACCCTAGGTTAGCAGGTCCAGAGCCTGCGGTCCTGCCGCTAGACGATCCCTCAATTTCCCCAGAAGCCGTTTTATTATAATTATAAATTCCGCCACCCGTCAAGGCGATAATAAACCCCAGGGAAAATGCGGGATGCGCCCTGCACTCCATAGTAGTGCAGGGCGGATTGCGGCCGAACGGGCGAAGTTGGCGGAGGCCTTCATTTCCATGGGGCTGGTGCCCGACGGGGGAGGGACTTTCTTTCTGCCAAGACTGGTGGGCCTGGCCAAGGCCGCAGAGATGATCTTTACCGGCGAACCGATGAGCGCCGCCGAAGCCGAGCGGATCGGCTTGCTCAACCGGGTGGTTCCTACCGAAGAACTGCCTAAAGCTATTGATATTCTTGCCGATAAACTGATAAAAAGCCCTTCTCTGGCTCTCGGCCTGGCCAAGCAGGCCCTCTGGAAAAACCTCCAGGGCAGCCTGGCCTCCGCTCTGCGGGAGGAAGCCCGAAATCAGAAGGTCTGCCTGGCCAGTGAAGATCACCGGGAGGCCGTCCGGGCCTTCCTGGAAAAACGAGACCCCGTATTTCGTGGAAAGTAGAGAGCCTATCCCCCGGGAAGAGAGAAAAATCCCTGCGGGAGTTGACAGATGGAACAGCTTTGGCTATCATAAGTTGCCTTTTCCGAACCTCACTTCGAGAGGAGCCTTATTGAAAAAGGCTTTCTTGCTTCTGAGCGGCCTTCTTTTTCTGGCTGGATGCAGCGGACTTCAATACCCGGGTTACCCCAAATTCCTCTCCCCGGCCCCGGCTCAGCTCATTCAGGAACTTTCTCTCCTTCCCGCAGACCGAGGCGGAATGACGGCCCCCGTGTCCCCCGGGAATTCCCCTTTACCCGAGATTCAGCCGCAAAACCAGCGCCCCTCACCCTTGGAGTCCGAGGTTCCTTTCTGCTCCCCAGAGCCATACTCTTTCATCTTCGGAGGACAGGTCGACGGTCATTTCTCATGGCCGATGGCTGCCCTATCGAGTGCCGGGCATGAAGCGGATCTTACCGAACCTCTTGCCAGGGAGGGGTCCTTCGCTCTCCTAAAGACCGAAAAAGAAAACCTTTCAGTCAACCCCTCTTCCGCAGAGGCTCCCCCGAAAGGACCCCCGGAAAAAGGCGAAGATAAAGATACCGGCGCAAAGCCTTTCCCTCTTCCTAACCTAAATCCTCCGGAAGAGTCAGTTGATCGATTGTGGGAAACTTTAAGCCTTTACGAAATGGAGGCCCTTTCCCCAACCCTTTCCCCCCGGGAAACGGCCGTGCAGGAAACCTTCCCCCGGGATCAGGGGGCGGCCAAAATCCTCTCCGCTTTTCCGACCATACTCAACGATAAAGTGAAGGGCTTTATCGACCTCTTCCAGACCAAGGCCGACAGCTACTTCACCAAATCTCTGGCCCGCTCCCAGGCTTATGAGGGGATGATGAAGAAAATTCTCCGGGAGAAAAACCTCCCCGAAGAGCTCTTCTACCTGGCCCTGATCGAAAGCGGTTACAATCCCCACGCCCAGTCCCGGGCCAAGGCCACCGGGATCTGGCAGTTCATGAACCGGACCGGCAAACGCTACGGCCTCAAGGTGGATAAATGGGTGGACGAGCGGAGAGACCCGGAGAAATCCACCTACGCCGCGGCTGCATACCTGAAGAATCTTTACGAAATGTTCAACTGCTGGTATCTGGCCGCGGCCGGCTATAACGCCGGCGAGGGAAAGGTTCTGCAGGCCATGAAGAGGGCCAAGAGCCAGGACTTCTGGGAAATCTCCAAGCATCGCTACCTGAAGCGGGAAACCAAGCAATACGTCCCCATGTTCCTCGCGGCCATGATCATCGCCCAGGACCCCCAGAAATACGGCTTTTCCAACATCGCCTACCATCCCCCCCTGGTATACGAAAAAGTGGCCGTCCCTCCGGGAACCCGCCTGGATAAAATCGCCCGGGCCGCGGAAATGAACCTGGAAGAGATCCGGGTCCTGAATCCCGCCCTGCGGCGGGACAAGACTCCCCCGCAAGCGGCCTCTTTTGAAATAAATCTTCCGCCGGGAAAGAAAGAAGTTTTCGAGAGAAATTTCTCCCGGGTATTCAAACTGGACCCCCGCACGGCCAGGAAGCACCAGATCCGTCGCGGGGAAACGCTGGGGCAGATTGCCAAGAAGTACCGGGTTGATGTGCAAGAGCTCTGTGAAGGGAATGAAATTACCCCCAAGACCATCCTCCGGCCCGGGGATACGCTGCTTCTCCCCCCGTAGGCCTTTACCCGACCATGATTCTGGTAGAAGAAGCCCTCCACCATATTCTGGAAAAGATCCCTCGCCTGGGAACCGAACGGCTGCCGATTCTCCAGGCCCGGGCTCGAGTCCTGGCTGAAGATATCCTTTCCTCCCGAAACATCCCCCCCTGGGACAATTCCGCCATGGACGGTTATGCGGTCCGCTGGGAGGATATTCAGGGGGCTTCCCGGGGAAAGCCGGCGGTTCTTAAAGTCCTCGGGGATCTCCCCGCGGGAAAGGTCTTCAAGGGCCGGGGAGGTCCGGGCGAGTCGGTCCGCATCATGACCGGAGCGCCCCTTCCTGCCGGGTTCGACACCGTGGTCCAGGTGGAGGATACGGAGAAGGACGGGGAAAGGGTAAAGATCCTGGTCCCCCCGGAAAAGGGGAAGAACATCCGCTTCTCCGGGGAAGATGTGAAGGCCGGGGAGAAGATCCTGCAGGAGGGAGACCTCCTCCGTCCCGCCCATATCGGCATGCTGGCCTCCCTTCAGCGGTCCATGGTCTCCGTCTACCAGCGGCCCCGGGTGGCCATTCTGTCCACGGGCGATGAGCTCCTGGAGATTGACGAGCCCTGGGAAGACGGAAAGATCGTGAACAGCAACAGCTACTCGCTGGCTTCCCTGGTGTCTGAGTCCGGGGGAATTCCCCTCCAACTGGGGATTGCCAGGGACCGGAGGGAAGAGCTCGCGGCCAAGATCCAGCAGGGTCTGGTGGCTGATCTCCTGGTGACCTCCGGCGGGGTCTCGGTGGGGGATTACGATCTGGTCAAGAGAATGCTGAACGAGCTGGGACGGATGAACTTCTGGAAGGTGGCCATGCGTCCCGGCCAGCCGCTGGCTTTCGGCATGATCGCCGGAAAACCGCTCTTCGGACTCCCGGGCAACCCGGTTTCTTCCATGGTCTCCTTCGAGCAGTTCGTGCGGCCCTCGATTCTTAAAATGTCCGGGCACCAAAACTTATTCCGCCCCGCCCTCCGGGCGATTTTGCGGGAAGACATTCCCAAAAAAGCCGGGCTGGTCCACTTCATCCGCTGCCGCCTGATTCCCGAAAAGGGAAAAGTCTATGCCACCACCACGGGTGAGCAGGGATCGGGGATTCTCTCCTCTATGGTGAAGGCCCAGGGGCTGGTGGTCCTGCCCCGGGAGCAGACCCTGGCCCGCGCTGGCGAAGAGGTAAGAGTCATCCTCCTGGACCCCTCCGTCTTCCATCTCGCCAGCCCTCCTTTCCTTTCCTGACCGAATCCCCATTTGGGGAATTCGTCTTTTCGGACGGCAAAAAGCAAAATATTTTGAAACCATTTAGCCACCGAGGGCACAGATCCGCATTCCGCCATCGGCCATCAAAAAAACCGTTGCCAGATTCTCCTTCCTGGGTTATAAATAACCATTACTCCTTGCTCTCTCGCTCCGCGCGAAGGGCTATCGAACCCATAGGGAGGATCCTCAATTTGAGACGCTACGAGACTATTTTCATCACCCATCCGGAGTTGACCGAAGAAGATTTTTCGGAACTCCAAGGAAAAATCAACTCCATCCTGACCGGTTTCAAGGGCGAGCTCATCAAGCTCGATGACTGGGGCGTTCGGAAACTGACCTACGAGATTCGCAAGAACACCCGGGGCCGTTTCTTTCTCCTGGATTACGCCGCCGGAACCGATTTGATCCGGGAGCTGGAAAGAAACCTGCGCCTCAGCGAACGGGTATTGCGTTTTCAGACCGTCAAGATCGGCGATCAGGTCACTCCCGAATCCCTGAAGGCCCTGAAAGAAGCGGCGGGGGCCGAAAAAGCGAAGCCCGCCGAACGGAGTGAGCCGCCGGCAGAGATCAAGGTCGCAGAAGAAATTCCCAAAGAAGGGGGTGAGAAAGCATGAAGCCTCCCGTCCCCAGGAGGAAACGGCCCTTTCAGCGCCGGAAAGTCTGTGTCTTCTGCGCCGACAGCGGCATGAAGATCGATTACAAAGATACCAAGATGCTCAGCCATTTCATGACCGAACGGGGAAAGATCCTTCCTCGCCGCATCTCCGGGAACTGCGCCAAGCATCAGCGGAAACTGACGGCGTCGATCAAAAGAGCGCGGAATATTGCCCTCATGCCGTTTTCGGTGATCAGCACATAGCCGGGCCGAGATCCATTCCTCGGCTCCTCTTGCCTTGCCGGGCCCGCGGCCCGCTTTGATCCAAGAAACCCGCAAGTTCAGGCTGGGAGAATATCTCCTGGCCCGCCACCGGTACCCTTGAATCGCTGGAGGTTGGTATGAAAGTGATCCTGATTGAAAACGTCTCTTCTTTGGGAATGGCCGGGGATCTCGCCCAGGTCGCGGAAGGGTACGGTCGCAATTTCCTCATTCCCAAGAAATTGGCCCTGGAGGCCACCGCGGCCAACCTTCGCCACCTGGAACAAAAGAAGGAGTCCTTTCTCCAGAAAGCGACCCAAGAAAAGCACAAAGCCGCGGAACTGGCCGCCAGGATTGAGCAGCTCCCCTGCACCCTGGCCCGTCCCGCGGGCGAGAGCGAGAAGCTCTTCGGCTCGGTCACGACCCTGGACCTCAATAAATTCCTCCAGGAACAGGGGATTTCCCTCGACCGGCGCAAAATCCATCTGCCCAATCCCATCAAAACCCTGGGCAGTTATACCGTTGCCCTGAAGCTCCATCCGGAAGTGACCGCCCAGCTGAAGGTCAACGTGGTCGCCGCGTCTCCGGCGGAGAAAGATAAAGCCTGAGACCCCTTCGGCATCGGGGATGGAAAAACCATGGACTTGCTGGCACAGCGCCTTCCTCCGCAGAACCTGGAAGCGGAAGTCTCCGTCCTGGGAGGAGTTCTTCTCGATAACGAGGCTCTGAACCGGGTCCTGGAGGTCATGAAAGAAGGGGACTTCTACCGCGAGTCCCACCGGAAGATCTTTTCGGCCATCCTCGACCTCTACGAAAAGAGCGAGCCCGTTGACCTGATTACCCTGACGGAGGCGCTCAAGAAACGGGACGCCCTGGAAGCGGTGGGGGGAGTCGAGTACCTCAACTCCCTGGTCAACAGCGTTCCCACCGCCGCCAATATCTCTTATTACGCCAAAATCGTCAAAGAGAAGGCCATTCTCCGGAAGCTCATCAACCGGTCCACGGATATCATCAGCCAGGTCTACGGCGTATCCGGCGACGTGGATGATTTCCTGGACCAGGCCGAGCGTTCCATCTTCGAAATCTCCGAGGATCGGGTTCGCCCCTCTTTCTATTCCCTCAAGGACATCATTAAGTCCAGCTTCAAGACCATTGAGCGGCTGTACGAAAAGCACCAGCTCATCACCGGAGTGCCCACGGGCTTCACCAAGCTGGATGAACTGACTTCGGGACTCCAGCCATCCGATCTGATCATCATCGCCGGCCGCCCCTCCATGGGAAAGACGGCCTTGGCCCTGGATATCGCCGCTCATGCCGCGGTCGAGGGCGGAACCCCCTCGGCCATTTTCTCCCTGGAGATGGCCAAGGAACAGCTGGCCCTCCGCATGCTCTGCTCCGAGGCCAAAGTGGACGCCCATCGCCTGCGCGGGGGCTTTCTCAGCGAATCCGATTGGCCCAAGCTCACCCGCGCCGCCGGATCCCTTTCGGAGGCGCCCATCTTCATCGATGACACGCCGGGCCTCAGCGCCCTGGAGATGCGGGCCAAATCCCGCCGCCTGAAGGCGGAACACAATCTGGGCCTGGTGGTGGTGGACTACCTTCAGCTGATGCGGGGCCGGGCCCACTCCGACACCCGGGAGCAGGAGATCTCCGACATCTCCCGTTCGCTGAAAGCCCTGGCCAAGGAACTCACTGTGCCGGTGATCGCCCTTTCGCAGCTGAACCGTCGGGTGGAAGAAAGGGGGGACAAGAGACCGCAGTTGTCCGACCTGCGGGAATCCGGGGCCATCGAGCAGGATGCCGACGTCATTATCTTTCTCTACCGCGATGAGGTCTACAACAAATCGGAAGACAATCCCAACAAGGGAAAGGCGGAGATTATCATCGGCAAACAGCGCAATGGGCCAACCGATAAATTTGAACTGACTTTTCTGGACAAGTTCACCTGCTTTGAGAACCTGACCTACCTCCAGGAGGGAAGATAATCTTTTAAGATAATAAAATTATTATGTTTTTTGATTTATTCACAGGTGTTTATAAGGTTGTGGATAAAATCATGCCTGGGCATTCGTTTTTTCGAGGGCAAGGCTATGAAAGAAATATGGAATAAAGTTTTATCCGATGTGGGAGAAAAGATCAGTCAGAAGGCTTTCGATATCTGGCTGAAACCCATAAAGCTGTTAAACCTGAGTGAGAGCCAGATTGAACTGGAGGTGCCCAATAAGTTTTTCAAGGACTGGATCTCGGAGAACTACCAGAATCTCATCCGTGATTCCTTATTCCATCTCACCAACCAGCAGTACACGATCCATTTTGTAATCAAAGAGCTTTCCGAGGAGAAAGTGGAGAAGGCCAGGCCGACGGAACGAATTCCGCCTCATCGCCCGGTAAGACATACCATCAAAGAGGACGGCCTCAACCCCAACTACACTTTTGATGCCTTCGTGGTTGGGTCCTGCAATCAATTCGCCCATGCCGCCGCCCTGGCCGTGGCCAATCTTCCCGCCAAGAATTACAATCCTTTCTTTATCTACGGCGGTGTGGGACTGGGAAAGACCCACCTGATCAATGCCATCGGAAACCAGATTCGGGAAAGTGATCCTTCGGCAAACATCTGTTACACCTCTTCCGAAAAATTCACCAACGAATTGATCAACTGTCTGCGGTATG
>Ga0315291_10010566_pt1 | contig 11279 bp, 14 predicted proteins | sample YL17G12_20_MG_FD_203070 | JGI IMG/M metagenome (GOLD analysis project Ga0315291, IMG submission 203070) | Sediment microbial communities from Yellowstone Lake, YNP, Wyoming, USA - YL17G12_20 | ecosystem: Environmental > Aquatic > Freshwater > Lake > Sediment | place: USA: Wyoming | collected...
AATTGATCGAGGGGATCCTCATGCCGCCGACCTTCCAGCCCAGCAAGCACAGCCCGGGAAGTCATCTGAGTCTGGTTCATTCCCAGCCACGCGCTCGGCGAAATGCGGTGTTGACGGATACTTTTGCCGATGTAGACGGGGTCCACTACACGATTACAGCGGATGGAACGATCACGCTGAACGACAACGCCTATGCGGCACACGGCTTGCCTGCAGGGACTAAGTTCGCCAGAACGGATCGTCGATGGGAGGGCATGATCAAGAATCTTGCCCTGGTGCCTGGGAACAAGGAGCGGCTTGAAGCTCTCCTCAGTGCCCCTACGGTTGCGGCAGCCGTCAAGGCAGCCTCCACAACCCTGCCTGTTCCTGTTGCAGCTCCTTCCGCGGCTACCGGAGCTGCCCCGACGACCGGAAAAGTTCCGCTGACCAAGCAACCCTGGTTCTGGCCCGCCGTGATCGGTGGAAGCGCGCTCGTGATCGGCGGTGGCGTGTACTACTTCTATGGTGACGCCCTTAGCAAGTACTTCGATCAGCAGTATCGCGGGGCTATGTGATGCATCGGTTCCAGCCTAGCCGTTACAGTAACGACTCAGAGGAACATTACGGCTGGCTCTTCAGTCCTGTCACGGGAGCTGCATCCACCATCTACACCTGGTACACCAGTGAGGATGAAGCTCCTGCAGACCCTTCGGGAACTGCCCCCACGACGACAAGTCCGGTTCCGAGCGGAAGTCCCCCCGCTCCTGCAGCCCAGGGCGCCCCCTATCCCGACAGCACGGGAAAGACGCCGTTGACTAAACGGCCCTGGTTCTGGCCCACCGTCATTATCGGAAGCGCCTTGATCGTAGGAGGCGCGATTACTTTCTGGCCTCGGGCCGAGCCAAAGGTCTAGAAGATCGGCCTTGTAATGATCAAGAGGGCCTCTTCGAAGTCATCCATGGGTGCGTTTTCGAGCTGCCGTACGGACTCGTGAACCAGAAGAAAGTTGTAGCAGGCTTGTCGGACCAGATCTGAGACCGTGACATGTTCACCGGTTTTTTCTGACTCCTCCTCCGCTACTTCCTGCAGCTTGTCGAAGATCTTCTTGCGAATTCGGACACGCATCAAGTGATGTCCGACGAGAGGCTTTGTCATGGTTAATCCTGGATAAAGGGCACGAAGGGGAGATCAGATAGGTGACCTTCTCGCTCTTCGTTGTTGTGGGTAAACAGCTCATTGCGAAGAACAGCAGCTTGTTCTACCGCTTCTGCTAGCGACGCGACCGTTTTGTACACTCTTCTTCCCTGACAGCCGACGAGGACACGCCATTTGCCGTTTTTCTTCTGGGAAACGTTTCGGAATCCGCTTTTTCCGCGAGCCGAAGTGTTTTGACTCTGCTCAGCTCGGGTGACAATGCGCAGGTTCTGCCGGCAATTGTTGAGGCTGTTCCCATCGATGTGGTCGACTTCTAGCCCTTCATCCGGGTTCATGAGAAAACGGTGCAAATACAGTGGTCGCCGTTCTTTTCCCGTTCGCGCGGTCAACTGCGTCATGACGTACTTTCGGCCAGCCCTGAGGGAAAGAGACCAACGGTGTTGAAGGACGTGGGGTAGATCTGGACGATCGAGAAGAATTGCCTCCTTTCGAGCGCCCTTTCTGTCTGTGAGCCATAGCTGGATAATGCCGTTTGACAGCTCTTCATACTCGTTAGGGCCATGTTTTCGAAGAGGTCTACGGGACATGTAAAGTGATCTCAGCTCAAGAAAGGAGCACTATCTGTAGCACCGCATAAAGATCTAGCGCCTTGATACCTTTCTGCAAACAGGAGATGATCTTTCCACCCCCACATGGGCAATTTCCAGAAAGGGGTCGCTCCAGAGGCGTGTGTTGAAAAGTGACCTCATGCCCCTTTCTGGGGCCATCCTCATCTCCAATCCGAGGAAGGAAAACATGGCATCCGCATTGCAGAATGGCGCTCATCGGCGCATCAACAAGATCTCGCGTGCCGTCATGGCTGCACTGCGCGAGCCGTCCGTCACACCGAAGGCGACGAAGCGCAAATCGCGTGCGAAGAAGGCGGCAGTTCAGGAAGCAGCAGTTCAGGAAGCGATGGAAGAAGCGCTTTCCAATCCGCGTTTTGCCCATTCAGCCAATGCCTTCGGTGATGATGCACGCATCGCCTCAGCCATTGCAGCAGCCCTGGGGCGGGTTGATGACGCAGGGGGCAGCGTCAGCAAGGCCTTCCCGCGTGGCGATGCCTCGGAGTGGTACGCGCACATTACGTCTGGTGAGCAAGCCGATCGCACCGGAGAGAAGAAGCTTCGTGGCTACATCAAGCGCCAGGTCGCTGTAGCGCTCGGCATGCCGGCAAAAAAGGCGGGTCAGGGCAAGGCCTCGCAGCTGCGGGCATCGAAGAAGTACGAGATCGTTGAGCGTGAGCTCTCCGAGAAGCAGAAGAAGTACTTCTCGCCGAAGAGCAAGGTGCGCCGCGTCCCCCGGAAGACCAAGGGGCAGAGGATTGAGGCATGGCTCGGTGCTGCACCGAAGAGCGAGGCGGCCAAGGCTCGCTATCGCGAGCTCTACAACGAGACCGACTTTGCCCGGTATGGCCAGTCACGCATGGATTGGCGTGACCAATCGGAATCGTTCCCGTTCAGGTATGTGGACGGAAAACGCGTGCCCAAGGCGCGGGCGAACCCACGTGAGCGGGATCGCTATGATTGGGAGGCTCCGATTGGTCGCGGTGTGAGCACGGTTCACACGCGGGGTCCGTACAAGACCTCGGGTGCACTCCTCACCGGTCATCGCCAGGGTCTTCCGGGCGCGGGCAGCTTCTCTTTCCCCCAGGCTCCAGATGGGCTCAGGCAGGGAGATGCAGCAGCGGCCAAGAAGCAGGCCCGTGCGGCACTTCGACGCGCCAAGAAGCTGGTCGATTCTGGGTTGAACAAGTCTGACGCCCTGACTCAGGCATGGGCAGAAGTCAAGGCTGGAAAGGTCAAGGGCGCATCGAAGAAGGAACGGAAGGCCCAGAAGCAGCTCGAAGCCCTTGCAGCTCAAGGTGTCACCAACCCTTTCGTCGGTGACCTCGCCCTGGAGAATCCGGACTTCGGCGGGGTCATGGACTACCTGACCGGATACGCGGCGCCCGTGGCCGTAGCTGGCGGTGTGGCGGGTGGCGTTCACGCCTTCGCTCACGCGCGGGGCTTGACCGAAAAGCTCGCGTCGACTGTCGGCAAGATCCCGGTCATTGGTGAGTTCGCCTCCGCGACTCTCCCCTACACTCTTCAGGGCCTCCTGATTGGTGGTGGTCTCGCCCTCCTTGCTCCGATGGTCGGCGGTTCGGCTGGCAAGTACCTGGCCCTGACGGGTGGGGCGGCTCTTGTGGTCGGTGGCGGTATCGACGCCTTCAACTACATGCAGCCTTCGGACGAAGAGGTCGACTCCGATCTCGTCTCCGAAATTCCGGAAGAGGGCGATCCCACTGCCGGGCTGGCGTTCGGCGCTCTGGCCTTTGGCGATCTGGCCCTGGAGAACGTCTCCGCGCTGGGTGACGTCGGCGGTCTCGCGCTGACGAATGGCCGTTTCGGAACGGCCTCGATCAGCCAGCCTGGAAGCGATGAGATCTCGGGCATGTACGAGCAGGCCAGCTACGCCGATGCGTTCTACAGCGGCGCGGACTTCTCGGGTGAGGAAGGGCAGGCCCTCCTCAACGGGGCGAGTGCCTGGCGCGGTCGCTTCGGTCAGCCGACGCATCGTATGGCAGCTCGTACCGCGGGTGGCCCGTCGCACCTTGCCGGTCAGGAAGGCCATCGTTGGGGTTGGTTGATCCGGACGGTTGGTGCCGAGAAGGCGCGCCAGATCTGCGCGCTTCCTCCGGCGCAGCGCCTGAAGGTTCTCTACAAGCTCCGCAAGGCGGCCATCTCGACCTACGAGGCTCTGATGGCGGAGGCGAAGGCTTCTGTGGCTGCCGCTTCGGCACAGGCTCAGTCGAATCCGCAGTCTTCGGCCGGCACGGGTGCCATGGGCGCCTCGGGTGCCTCGAACTACCTGGGCGATCCCGCGCTCTTCATGGGCGCCTAGATCTGACGAGGACGGGGTTGGTTGATCGAGTCAACCCCGTTCTCTCGTGCTGAACTCGATCTTCCCCTTCTTCGCTCTTGTTTCCTTGTCTACCAATTCCACATGGAGCTGACATGAATCCGCTCGTTTCTCCTGGCGCGGGCCCCATTCCGGGCGTTCCCTCGCAGCAGCCGACGAACCTCTTCCGGTTCGGCGAAATCACTCTCTACTCGACCCACGGCTTCCCCGCGGGCACCTCGCTGGCCAACAGCACCAACCGGATCTTCACGACTCCGCTTGGCGCCCAGGGTCAGGGTTTCGTCACGGGCTTGACCAAGACCGAGACGAACCTCAAGGAAGGCGGCCGTATTCCGTCGGGCCAGGCGTACGACGTGTACGGCGTCGCGACCCAGATCATCGGTGCCGAGACCACGGCCGGTGGTCAGGTTGGCAACCAGTGCGTCCCGTTCGATGATGGCTCGACCATCGTCGACCTGCAGAACATCGTGAATAACGGCGTTCTCTCGTGGGACTTCACGCAGACCGTTGTTGACATCTGCCCGGTCATGCTGGCCGGCGCGGGTGGCGGTGTCTTCGGTGCCGTTTCCACGAACGCGGCGGCGGCTTCGGCCGGTGCCATGAACAACGGCAACGGTGGAATCTGGATGTATCGCAAGCACCCGGTTGCCCTCCCCGGCAACACGACCTTCGCGATCCTCATCCAGTTCGGGTCGCGGACCTGCCCGGTCCAGGGCCTCATCGGTGACGACCCGGAATCGCCGATCAGCCTCGCGATTCGCGTTGTACTGCTCGGCTACTACAAGAGCGTGATCGAGATCGGGTAGTTTGAACGCCGGCTTTCGAGCAGGCCCAAAACTAGTCGAAGGGAACCCTCGGAGCGAAAGCTTCGGGGGTTTTCTGCTTTTCCGTAGTGCTGGTGGCAATTCGTGTTGGTCTGCTGGGATATTACAAGTGCGTCTTCCTCACATGTATAACCGAGAGACTTGCATTATTTGTTGTCGCAAGCCTGTCGCCCAGCTAGAACAGAAGAACAAGCACAGAGGTGAGCGTGCTGTTGACTTTTTGGGAGAATCAGGAAGACCCTCGCGAGGGGGCACGAGCTGGCCGTGAACTCTGGGTTCCTGCGTATCGCGGCGATGGACGCTACTTCGTTAGCAACCTGGGGCACGTGTGCAGCAACACGAGGGGTCGTGGCTATCAGCTCTTGAAGACAACACGAACGTCCCACGGCTATGCGAGCGTGGGCGTTTATCCACAGGGTAGCACTCGGTCACGATCGGCGACCGTGCATCGTCTTGTTGTACTTTCGTTCGATGGAGAGGCGCCATCGCCTGATCAAACGGACGTCCTGCACTTGAGCGAAGACCCGAATGACAATCGCTTGTGCAACCTTCGTCACGGAACCCGCCAGGAGAACATGCTCAGCTTGGCTGCACGGCGGCTTGCTGGGCAACAGAGCCTACAGGACGTGTTCGACGCTGAGGCGCGGGCTTGGACCTGGTATGACCTGCCAGCAGATAAGTTCTTGCAATCAGCTCTTTACCTCTATGGAGAAGGCAAACTACGCCGTGAAGATCTGGCCCGGGTGTGGTGCACAACCACGGAAGTCGTCGACACCGTTCTTTACGGACCCGCCTTTGCTCATCTGAGTCGACCCGCGCCCCCACGGAAGACGCGGCGGTTGTTGCCCGCTCAAGCACAGGCCATCCGTGACCTGATCAGAGAAGGAAAGACCCGAGACGAAGTGAACGAGACGCTCGGACTCAGCTTGAATCACCAGGATTTCTACTACTACAAAACGAAGGCATAAACAATGATCGAGCAACTTCTTAAAAGACTGGATCCAACGAAGGTCTTCGTTGATGACGAGGCTATCATCACGCGCGAAGAGCTCATTCTGGCACGGGAAAAGCACGGTCGAGAGCGTCTTGTGCAGGAGCTACTGCCTGCCGCTTGTACCTTTCTGCTCGCGTACGTCAAAAATCACGGCTGGTTCTACCCGCCTTCTGCAGAAGGGCTGCACGACGCGATGGCCTCCTTGGTCGAAGTGAAGCCAGCGCAAGACGAACTTAACACGCGTGGACGTCACGGAAACGAGTTCTTGAAAGCGCACTTTCGCTCATTCTGGGATGTTGCCGACGGACCCGTTGCTTCGCTCACTTCTCCTGATCGCCTGCATCGTGTTGTTGAATATCGATTGGGACTCGGTAAGAGCAAACTGTACACGTACAAGCTCTCTGATGGTCGTTCTGTCGAGTCTGTTGAGACTTTCGACTTCAGTCTGTTCAACATCCGGCGTGGCTTTGTCGTCACACACAGCAGCACATCGTTCTTCAAGCCTGTCACAGCCGTTCAGCTCTACCGGCGCTGGCTGAAAGACGTCGAACGCCCCGTTGTCTGGGATCCATCGAGCGGGTTCGGCGCTCGATTGCTGGCCTTCGCGGCTACCTATCCCGAAGGGACGTATTTCGGAAACGAACCTGCAAAACGCATCTTCGCTGATCTTCAAAGCCTGAAGGCCCAGCTGGAGAACCGCAACATTCAGATCGAGCGAAAAGGAAGCGAACTCCGTCAATTTCCTGCGTCTAACCTCGATCTGGTGTTCACTAGTCCGCCCTACTTTGATCTAGAAAAGTACTACGACGAACCGGGTCAGTGTTGGCGTGATTATCCGACAATGACGGCCTGGGTGACGAAGTACTTGAAGCCCACACTTCACACAGCTCGGCAAGGCCTCAAGCAGACTGGTCATCTCGTGCTCAATGTCGACCAAAAGCGCCGGCAAGTCGCGCTCGATTCTGCTGTAACGGCCGGATTCACCCTCGTTCACGAGCACAAACTGATGCTTGGTAACGACTCCTTTTCGAAGACCAAGACACCACGTTGGGAGCCCATTCTAGTGTTTAAGCCCACCTAACATGCCTGACTACGAGAAGTTCATGGCAGATTGGGCCGCTAAACGACGAGCTCTCTATGAAGCCTGGCTCCGAGCTAAGGTGGCCGGAGACGAAGCCGGGACCGAAGATGCCGAGAAGAAGCTCAGGGCTCACGAGGCTCGTGGACGCTGGGCCTGAACAGGTCTACGAAGTCGGTGGAAAAGAACTTCGGCTTGTTCTCGTGAAATCCCGCTCTCGATCATTCGTTGAAGCAACACCTCCCAAGAGAGAGGGGCAAAGAGCGGTTCCTCAGATTGTAGCGTCATTGAGCAATACCTTCGTCCATCCGACGACCGCGTTGCCGCCGGCGACCAGCGTCGTGTTGCTCGCGAGATCGATCCGTAAGTTCGGTCCCGCAGGTCCGGTGAACACCCCCGCGCAGCCGCAGTTGAACAGTCCAGCCGGGGGGAAGTTCGCCACGTTTCCGGTCGTCGTGAAGCCGGCTTGGAAACGGCAGAGATCGAATGTCGCCCAGGTGTTACAGGTCAGAAGTCCGCTGAACCTGGAGCGGATCGCGCCGAAGATGTTGCTCGCCGTGCCGAAGTTCGCGGCTTTGCGGAGCCGGCTGTTGATGATCTGAAGCGCGATAATCGGGTTTTTCCCGGTCATGTCGATGCACTCGGCGAACGTATTGCCGAAGATCTCACAGTTCAGCACGATCTCGCAGTGGCCCGACAGCGGCTGACCGCCAGTCACGAGGTCGATCTTGATCTGGCCGGCGATCCGGGGCCCATACCATGCGAGGTGATTCGTTCCGAAAAAGGGAGAGAAGTCCGTCATGCTCCCGATAATCACCGACGGACGAATATCGATCGTCGGATCGAACGCCCGTGAATCTCCGGTGATCAAGATCGAACGGTTGCTGGTCGGACTCGGAGCCCAATTGACCGCGTCGAACACGCCGAGCATCCAACCAGCTCGACCTGTGATCTGGATGTGGAACCCGTTCGTGACGTCGATCGTGATGTCCTCGTCGTAGGAGGTCCACGGAGCCACATCGATGGTGAATCCGCTGCGAAACCGGAGGGGGGAGTCAGGAGGACCGAGCGCGTCGTGGGCAGCCTTGCAGGCGTTGACGGCGGCCTGCATGGTCTTGAACGGAAATCCAGTCCCGAGCACGGCTGTCGCATCATTCCCCTTAATGGCGTCCAGAAGCGCAACGTTAGACGTGCCCCCAGGAGGAATGAGGGTCGTTGCGTTCGTCCAGTCCGCTTCCCCGGGATTCGTTGCTGTTGTTAGAACGAGCATGGAAGACCTCTCATAGTTCTTTATGTCCTTTATGATCGCAGATCAACCGCGGTTCTTGTACTTCCCGTGTCGCGGCCGTGCAGCAGGAACTGAAGTCTCGATCTGTAGGGGTTCTGGTGTTGCTGGGGAAGGACCGGAAAGGAGTCGATCATTCGGCACCGTCGGCGGTAGGAGTCGTTCTCCCAGGTTCTGAATCGCCAGCAGGAGCTGATTCGGATCTACCCCACCATCTACGGCTACCTGTAGAGCCCGAACTAGAACGTCTGCCTTCTCGATCTGCAGTCGCTCCATGACTTGATGACCGTCGAGTTGAAGACGCTTCTCTTCGATCGCTACACGCCGCCGTTCAACTTCGGCCTTCGTCTCGGAGTCTCTTCGCATGACCTCGGCCTGGGCTGCGGTCAGCTTTGCCATGTCCTCCCGACGTGCTTCCTCGATGTGACGACGACCCTTCAGCTCTTGAATCTGCTGGTACTGCTGAATCGCGTTCATCTGGGTCGCTTGGTCGATTCGGTTCCCGTATGCATCGTAGCCATTGGCGAGCTGGCGCAGTTCGGCCAGCATGCGCGCGTCTTCTTGCCCTGGCTTTTCCCAGATCATGAGAAAGCTTATCCCGGGAAGTCGGTAGCACGCGATCTAAGCGTCGAGGTTTCACTCCGATCGTGTGCTGCGCTAAGCTCTCCGAGGAGAAGTGCGTTTAATGGTGTGGCTCCTACCGTTGCCCTACGATTATGGTGCTTTGGCGCGGGCTATTAGTCCATTTACGTGTCGAAAGGTATGAATTACGGCCGCCAGTGCGCTGTAGTTCTGGTCTTAGACCCGGAGAACAAGGTCTTGGTTCTTCGTCGCGGGCCGACAGATCCCTGGAAGCCCGGCTACTGGAACTTTCCTGGCGGGAAGCTCGAATCGACGGACTCGTCCACTTCAGCCGGGGCGGCTCGTGAGCTTGCAGAGGAAGCAGGAATCTGTGTAGCGCCCAAGGCCTTGAACTGGGCCTTCTCCTATCGGGAGACGGGTGCGCTGATTCACGTGTTCTGGGTCCGGGTAAGAAGTAGACCACCGGTCCGATACACCGATCATGAGCATGACCAGCATCGATGGGTTCAACTCGGTCAAATCCCACAGCCCGCTCTTCGAAGCACGGTCTTCATCGTCGGACAAGTTCTAGGACAAACTCCGAACCTGATGCCCCTTGGTAGCACTGTATCTGAATTCACCCGTCTTCCCTTCTACGGTTCCCCAGATAAGACTTACACGGAACAAGAGGGCCGACCCATGTCTTCATCGAAGTGGAACGAGAGCGACTATCTGGCCTCTTGGCCGAAGTTCCAGCCGTTTCCGTATTCCATCAAGCGGGGAGCGCGGCCAGTTCCGAACAGCAACGCCGTGAATTGGCCTCAGTCCCAGTTCGCTCCGATGTATCTGGCGCCGGGAGAACCGTCTTTTCAGCCGTACTCGTACCTGAAGAACGACGTTCCTCTGGAGTCACAGCAGCCCCGGTACACGACGACGAATTACGGCCCGTACCGTCGTTCGGGTGTCGGTCCCGGCGGTGATACCGTAGCACTTCCTAGCGAATATGGAGCGATCATGCAGACCCGTATGAACCCTGACACCGCGGCCAAGATGCGCACGGTTGCACGGACGATTCAGGTTCTTCGAAGCCGGCGTCAGACAGCCCAAACACGGCGTCAGCTTCAACAGGCAAGTCTATTGTATCGGGCACTGCATCGCAGTCTCCAGGCCCAGCAGAATCCCCTGCTGATCATGGTCGCGGACGTCCATGGTCATGAAGAGCTCACTCCTGTGACCCGTAAGGGCTGGATGCCGACCTCCGAGTCGATCCCCGAGGGCGTTCCTTCGACGGAGTCTTCCCCCATTCCCGACTCGATGCTCATCCCGCCGTCCAGTCGTGAATCGGCTACAGGTCTCGACACTAGCATGGGTGACGGCTTCGCCTACGAGCTCGCGCCTCTTCAGGCCTCGGCTCCGTACAGCTACGGCGGCATCGGGCAGGAGTCGGCTCGGAAGAATCCTTGCAATTGTAGCAAGCTGAACCCGAGCAGGGCCAAGAAGAACCCGAGCACGGGGATTCTCCTCGGAATCGGGTTGGCCCTCGGAGTCGGCTACTACATGTTCTCTCAGGAACCCAGCGCGGTTTAATGAGAATCAACCCACGAGTACAGAAGAACATGCTGCTGCTCATCGGAGCAGCCGTGGCGGGCCCTGCACTTGTGGTTGCGGGGGTTCGTTATCCCGGGGGTTTTCTCACGAAGGGCTTCCTCGCCATTACAGGTATCGGGGTTACCGGAGCAACGTACTACTACTTGAGCACGGACGTCCGGGCGTTGATCTCGGGACCGTCGGACTCCTCCAATGAGCTTTCCTGATCTCATCAATCAGCGTTGGACCGAAGCTCAACGGCGTCTTGGTCTACCCATCGGGGCTGCTCAGCTAACGTGGGAAGTCACCGATGACTATCCGCACTTCAAGAAGAAGCGGGGGTTTGCAGTCTGCTTCTATCGCGGCGGATCTTGCTGCCATCTGAAGTTCTCCCCCAAGATCTTGAAGGCTCCCCTACATCGGGCTGACGCGATTCTTCGGCATGAACTTTGTCATGTTCTCGACTTCGTGATTGACGGTCCGGCCTTAGATTCGTGGGCCCTTCATCAAGGGATTCAACTCCCATCTACGCCTGAGCGGCGAGCTGACGCTCTGGCTATGGCGATCTGGTTCGAGCCGATCTTGTATGATAAAGAACTCGTTCAATCTACCCGGCAGGGCCAGGACATACGGCCTGCTCATCTGGGGCTCTGACATGATCGAGGCTTATCTCCCCGAAGACAACCCCGAAGTGGACTTTCTTAAGTTCCTCGCGGCATTCAACCTCGTCTTGACGCCGGTGGCTTTCGCGGCGAGTTATTACCGGAACGGCTCCGTCAAGTGGGCTCTCGTTCATACTCTGTTCGCCGCGCCTTACGTGGTCTTCGTGGCATATGATGCGGTGAAAAGTGACTGACTTCGATCTTGATCCGG
>Ga0315291_10010571_pt1 | contig 11278 bp, 10 predicted proteins | sample YL17G12_20_MG_FD_203070 | JGI IMG/M metagenome (GOLD analysis project Ga0315291, IMG submission 203070) | Sediment microbial communities from Yellowstone Lake, YNP, Wyoming, USA - YL17G12_20 | ecosystem: Environmental > Aquatic > Freshwater > Lake > Sediment | place: USA: Wyoming | collected...
TCCCGTCCCCTCGGGGACGGGGAGGGGGGCGCCTCCGCCACCGCCGCCGCTGGTGCCGCGGCCCGGGCCCGGCGGCGGAGGGGGAGACTCGAGGGGCGAGCGCGGCGGCGGCGGCGAGGGCGAAGGCGTGCGCTGGCGCTTTCTCTGCTGCTGCTGCTGCTGCTGCGGAGCCGCGGCGGCGGCGGCGGCGTCAGCGTCGGTGGAAGAGGCTAGGGCCGCGAGCTCCGTTGCCGTCGCCTCACCCTCCGCCGGAAAGTTGAGCCGCGCCGTCGGGAGGTTCCGCCTCCGCACTTCCGCGTCGCGGGCCCTGGCAGCGGCTTCCTCGCTGGCGAACACGCCTAGGTAGTGTTGCTTCTTTTCTCCAGGGACGTGGAGGGCAGCCTGCCACTTTTTCGTCGCTTTGCTCCAGTAGACTCCCGTGAAGCGGGATGACCCGCGAGGAACGCGAGCGTCCGGGGAAGCAGCGACGGTGCGGGCCGCAGCGGCTGCGACAGCGGCGCCTCCTGGGCCGCGCTTTTTCGACTGGGAAGACTTCGAGACCATGGCAGTTAGTCTTTCGTTTCTGCTTTTTTTATTTTTTCGAGAAGGAAAGAGTGAAGTGAGAAGAAAAGAAGAAGAAGAAGGAGGAAGAAGAGCGCCGATCGAACGTTCCATCTGTCCCTCTTTCTCGCCGCTCTCGTCGCTCGCTCTCTCTCCTCGCTCGCTCTCTCTCTCTCGTCGCCAGCGGCAGAGTCGTGACTCTCACCTCGTCGCTAGCGAGCGCCGTGAAAGCGATCGTGTGCCTTCCGCGCGAGGCAAAGAAAAAAAATTCTTCTTCTTCCTCGTCGGCGAGGGGGAAAAAAGTGTGAAATGCTTTGTCACAAAACCTCTTTGTTGACCCTTCCCCCCTTTTGTTGACCCCGCTCGCTCTCTACCTCAGCGTTTCTTCTCTTTGTTCGCCCCTCCTTCTCTCTCTCTACCAGCGAGACAACGAACGAGAGAAAATTGAACTCTTCCAATACTTGACTATCTTTACAACAGCGACCATGAAGCTCGCCGCTGCTGTTGCTCTTCCCGCTGCCTCCTCGGCGCCGTCGAACTTTTCTCTTCGTCGTCGGTTGACCGCTGCTCCACCTTCGCTCCGGTGCATGCCTCTCTCGCTCCGGCGACCCGCTAGCCATCCCGTGAGTCTCTTTTCTGTTTGAGAACTATACTTCACTATCTTTACTCGCGTTCTATGCAGTTGAAACGCCAAAAGAACAGGCAATCACAGTCTCTCACCCCCCTTTTACCATTTAAAAAAAAACAGGTGCCGGCGACGACGCCAAGGCAATGGCGGCGCTGCATGTCCTCTTCGACTAGTGCTGCCTCTCTCCGCGTCCCGGACGCCGCCGCCGCCGCGGCCTCCTTCCCCGCGGTCGTCATCTGTGCCGCGTGTGCTCCGGGGCCCCTGCTTTTCGCTCTGGGAGCCGGAGCCGCGGCCCTGGCCGACGCGGTACTCGCCGCCGCGCGCGCCTTTGCTGCGCGAGCGGCCGCGGCATGGCCCGCGCTCGTGCTCCTCGCGGTTGCCGCTGGGTGGGCTAGTCGGGGCGCGATGAGCTCGCCTTCTTCTTCTTTGTCGTCGTCGTCTTCGCGCCTCTCCGAGTCGCGCAGGCTCCGCGAGGCCCTGGCCGAGCACAGCGAGACGCTGGCCGGGATCGAACGCGGGATTTCGGTAAGCAAAGAAGAAGAGGAGAGAGAAAGAACATTAATCGGTTTCAAACTTGCAGCAGCAGCAGCAGCAAGCTAGCCAAAAGAAAAAAAGGCACCCTCGTCCCCTCTCTCTCTCTCACACATGACTCTCTCTCCTCTTCCCTGTTTTCCAACTCCCCAACCGACCAACCGATCACGACGCTCTCGCCAGATCCTCTACGGCCACGTCGACAACGTCTCGCACGCGCAGCTCGAGACGGCCCGCCGCGCCGCGGTGCTCCGGGCCGACGTCGACGCCGCCCTCGACGCGCTCCTCGGGCCCGGCGCAGCGGCCGAGCTCCGCGCCGCGAGCGCGGGCGCAGCGGCGGCGGCGCGCAGGGCCAGGCTGTCCGCGGCGGACTCGGCGACGCGGTTCGCGAGGTTCACGGGCGCCTACGCCGGTGTTTTGTGCTCGGCGGTGCTGTTTGGCGAGGTGGCTTCCTCCGCTGCCGGCGTCGTCAGGAGGGAGGAGGTGGCGGCGACGAAAAGGTGCGCGCCGCTGATGCTGCCAGCTCCGAGAGCGGCGACGGCGAAGAACAATGCCGTTCCGTTTGCTTCCTCTTCTTCCATTTCCGCTCCGTCTTCTGCGACCGCATATGCTGCTCCTATCCTGTCGAGCGCGCAGGAGCGCTGGGCCGCAGCTGCGGCCGAAGCGGCGTTTGGGCAGGGGGCGCTCGCTGCTTCGTCTTCTTCGTCGACGTCGACCTCTTTTCTTGTCGGCGAGAGGAGGCAAGGCACGAGGCGCGACGCCGCCGAGGGGGAGGAGGAGGAGGAGGAGGGAGCGAGCAGCAGCAGCGCTGCTTCGAGCGGCACGACTGCCGCGGCCTTTGCCTTTTTGGGCGTGTTGCCCTTTGGGCTCCTTCCCTTTCTGAGACGAGGAGGGCAGGGAAGGCAGTCACCATAGCACTGAGAGTTTAAAAAAGCAACCAACGACCCCAATTTTGATCAACAGAAAAAAAAACGAATTTGAAACAACAGCGAGTGAGCGCGGACTTGCATTAGGTCGCTTGCCTATATAGCGGACTGAGAGAGAGAGAGAGAGAGAGAGAGGAAGAGAGAGGGAAGGCGTTGTAAATTCCGAGTTTCAGTGAGAGAAGAAAAAACTTCGTTTTCTCCGAAAACCACTTCCGTCTTCTTTTTCTTCCTAGCCCGGCATCGCTTTTCTCCGGTTCTTCTTCCTTCCGTCTTCTTCTGCCTCGCCCGGCATCGCCTCTCCGTTATTTCCTCCTTCCATCGACGAAACGATGTCTCGCCCGTCAGTTTCCCTCTCCATCCTCGCGGTGCTCCTCCTCTCCCTTTCGTCTCACGCCTCCGCGGTCGCCGTCACCAATGCCCCCTCGGCACTCACCGTCAATGCGAGGGGGTGCTCGGCCATCGAGCTGACGGGCCTGAACTCGAAATTCTCGTACGAGGCGGCGCTGCTCGGGGTGGAGTCTTCTCCTTTTTGCAGCAAGAGTATGGTCAAGTGAGTGGGGACAACGCGGGAGCGGGGCGAATCGGGGCGCATCAGGCTCGACATCTTTTTTTTCGACCCGATAGACTTTGCCTAGCCGCTGGAGCTTTTATCGGTTTCGCGCTCTCTCTTTCTCTCTCGACCCCCCCCCTCCCCCCCCCTGGTGTTCCGTCTCTTGGTCTTTCTGATCAGATTCTCGCGTTCATCCTCCGCTCTCTCTTCGAATAGGAGACGAAGGAAATCACTCCTCTTTTGGGCGCGAAAGGAAAGTTTTTGTTCCAACAACAAAAACGAGCTTCACAAGGCCCGCTTTCTCATCTAAGCTCTTCCCTTCTTTTCCCCCCCACCACCAAAAAAAACGTATCAGCATCACCAAGCTCTACGTCCGCAACGCCTGCCTCTCCCTCCGCGACAACAACCTCGGGCTCCAGTCCTACAAGGAGCTCACCTGCGACGCGGCCAGGGACGCCGGCTCCGCGACCTGCGCCGCGGCCTTCGCCCAGGCCCCGCAGGGCGCCGTGCTCTCGGCAAAGTCCGTCCTCTCGACGGGCGTGGCCTCGGCCGACCCCAACTCGCCCGGAGGCAAGATCTTCGACTCCGGGGACGTCTGCGGCAACTCGGACTCCGGGTTCGTCTACGTTCTCAACATGTGCGACGAGCCCGTGCGCGTGACCGTCGAGGTGCGCAGCTCGGCGAGGTACCGCGGCCGGATGCCTTGCGTGAAGGTGCTGGGGAAGCAGCTGGGGGCCGTTGCGATCCTGGTGAGCGTGCTGGCTGCCGTGGTGGGGCTGGGCCTGCTCGCGGGTTTGTGCTGCTGCTGCGTGAGGTGCTGCTGCCGGTAGGGAAAGAGGTGTTGATTGGGAGGGGGGGAGGGCGGGTTGGGCCTTGACCTCTCTCGACCTTCCTCGTTTTTCTTTTTCTTCCCCGGGAAAATTTCATGCCTTGCTCCCTTCCTTCTTCCCCGTGCTATTCTTGCTCTTACCTTGCCTGACTTATTTTGACGAAGCAAAAAGGCTCCGGTCTCTGTGCTTCTCGAGATCTCCCTCCCTCCCCCTTTTCCCCCGCTGTGCTCTCTCCGTGTAAAAAAAAGAAAAATGAAGAAAAAATCAGCTCTCTCTCTCTTGAGACTTTGAAGAAAAACTTAGAGGCAATTGAGCCGTCTGTTTGGGCTCTGGAAGGGGAGGATTCTCTCTTTCTCTCTCTTTTTGGTTTCCTTTGCATGTTATTCGCGATGATGATCTCATCCGTTTCTGTGCATTTCGCGGCCAGTCGGCGATGCCTCGCCCTCGAAACCCGGCGGAGGAATCGGAGGCAGTTGGCGACAATGTCGACGACGACGCCTCATCAACAGATCGGGCCCCGCGTTCCCTCCCCTTCTCTTGGCAGGGCCTCTGCTCTTTACGAGAGAGAGCGACGGTCACGTCGAACGCCGATCGGGTACTCGAGGTGCCGCAGCTGCTCCAGAGCAGTCGCAGCAGCGAGTTCGAGTCCTTCTGATTCGAGTTCCTTGTCATCGGCGACGTCGTCGCCCTCGACCTCGACCTCTTCTTCCTCAACCTCCTCCTCTCCTCCCCACCCCGCCGCGTCCCTCCGCACGATCGTCTTGGGCGTCTCCCTCGTCGTCTCCACGGGCGTTGTCAACCGCCTCCTCTACAAGGCCTCGGCAGACGCCTGCGGCCCTCGCCTGGCCCTCTTCCTGGCGCTGCTTCAGGCCTCGGCGCCGGCGATCGCCTATTCGCTGATCCTGCGGCTGCGGGTGCGGGCCGGGATGACGACGCAGCAGGAGCTCGACGCGCCGCCGACCTGGCCTTTACTCGCCGTCGGGGCCGGAGAGGCCGCCTCTTCTGTTTTGGGGTTTTTGGTGGCGTCGAGGCTACCGGGAGCGGCGCTTCCGATGCTGGCGCAGTCGATGCTGGTGTGGCAGATGGGCTTTGAGCGAATCTTCCTTAAGAGAAGGCAGACGAGGGGCAAGCTGGTCGGGGCGGCGATGGTGGTCGCCGGGGTGTGCCTCGCGGCGTGGCCGGCGAGCAGCAGCGGCGGCGGCGGGGGAGTGGGGGCGGCCAAGGCGGCGGCGACGGCGGCGAAGGCGACGACGGCCGCTGCCGCCTCGGCGATCCCCCTCGGCGCCGCGCTGACTTACGTCTTCGCGCAGTCGTTCCCGGCCGCCGCCGCCTTGGCGAAAGAGCGCATCTTCGCCCGGGCCGCGGAGAAGCTGAACAGAGAGGGCGAAGAGAGCGGGAGCGGAGACGGGGCAGCAGCGATGGCAGCAGCAGCCCCAGCAGCGATGGCACCAGCGGCGGCAGCAGCAGCAGCGGCACCGGTCCCGGCGAGGCCAGCTCCCCCTCCTCGAAAGAAGAGGAGGAGGAAGCAGCTCGACACCTTTGTCGTCTCGGCCCGAGCCTCCGTCGCGCAGGCGGCCGTCGTCGCCGCCCTGCTCCCGCTCTCGGCGCTCCTCGGGCCTGCGAGGCTCTCTCCGAAAGAGCTCCCGGGGTATCTGTTGGACGGCGCGAGGGCGGTCGCCGGCCTGGCCTCGTCGGACGGGCTCGTCCCGCCGATCCCGGGCTTCCCGTGGCTGCCGCTGGCCTACGTCACGGCCAACGTGCTGTTCAACGTCGCGCTGCTGCGGCTGCTCAGGGCCGCCGGCGCCTTTGTCTACAGCGCCGGGGCCGCGCTGCTGGTCCCCGCGGCGATCGTCGCGTTCTCCGTCCGGTGGCCCTTCCTGCCGCATGGCTCTTTGCCACCCTCCTCGTCGTCGTCGCTGGGGCCGCACTTTGCGCTGGGGGCGGTGGTGCTGGTGGCAGGGCTCGCGGTGGTGGTCGCGACGTCGCCGTCGGCGAGGCGGGGGAGAGAAGGAGGAGGGGGCGAGGCGGAAGCTGCTGCTGCTGCTGCTGCTGACGTTTCTGCTGCTTCTCCGGTTGCAACGGCAGCGCAGAACAGCAAAGACGGCGCCGACAGCGAGGACGACGAGCAGAAATTCCTTTTATCTCCTCCGCTTCTGGGAGACGTCGGGCTGGAGGCTGCGTAGAATTTTATTTGGCAGCGAAAAGGGAAAAAACAAATGCAAAAAAACAAAACAAAACAAACTTTGTCAGTCCTCCCTTCTTCCTCTTCGCATTCAAAGCTTTCCGAGAGACATCTCGGTTTCTCTCTCTTCGCGCTCTTCCTCTCTCCTCTCTTTCCGCCAAAGCGAGCCGCACACAATGGCGCTCAATGCAGCAGTGTCGCGTCGCGCCGCGGTCCCCGCGTCTGCGGCGGCATCTTCTTCTTCTTCTCGTCGCCGCTCCGTCGTCGCCGCCGCCGGCTTGACGACGGCATCGGCCCCTCGCGCGGTACGTCTGCGGTTTCGCCTTGATTCAATTTCCGCCTCCGATGGAAAGAAGAGCGTGATGGGCTCCCCGTTTTGTAGTGTGAGCGAGGGAAGCAACTACAGAAGAAGGGGGAAAAGGATGAAAAAGAAAAGAGAATCGCCGTCGACCCATCAACCTTTCTAGCTCGACACCTCGTCGCCCTTTTTTCTTGCTCTATCCTTCTTCTTTCTTCCTCTCCTTCAGCCGCGAACTCCTACCTCCGCCGCCCGCGGCATCGGCGTCCTCGACATTGGATCTCACTGCCAAAAGCTCATTTCCATCTCGTAATCTCAATCAACATTTTTAACAGCAGCGACGCACGGCCGTCGCCTCGGCGACCCCTCCCTCGGTCAACGCCGCCGCCGCCGCAACCTCCACCAAGCTCAACATCGCCTCCGACGTCTCCGAGCTCATCGGCAAGACCCCGCTCGTCTACCTCAACAGGGTCACCGACGGCGCCAAGGGCCGCGTCGCGGCCAAGCTCGAAATCATGGAGCCGTGCTCGTCGGTCAAGGACCGCATCGGCGCGTCAATGATCTCGGACGCGGAAAAGGCCGGGCGCATCTCCCCGGGCAAGACGACGCTGGTCGAGCCCACGTCCGGAAACACGGGCATCGCGCTGGCGTTCATCGCCGCCGCGAAGGGGTACAAATTGGTGCTCACGATGCCCGCGTCGATGTCTCTGGAGCGCCGCGTGCTGCTCCGCGCCTTCGGCGCCGAGCTCGTCCTGACCGACCCGGCCAAGGGCATGAAGGGCGCCGTCGCCAAGGCGGAGGAGATCGCCGCGGCGACGCCGGGCGCCTACGTGCTGCAGCAGTTTGAGAACCCGGCCAACCCGAAGATCCACTACGAGACCACGGGCCCGGAGATCTGGGAGGGGACCGGCGGCAAGGTCGACGTCTTCGTCGCCGGCGTCGGCACGGGGGGCACCATCACCGGCGTCGGCCGGTACCTGAAGGAGAAGAACCCAAACGTCAAGATCGTCGCCGTGGAGCCCTCGGAGTCGCCCGTCATCAGCGGCGGCGCCCCCGGCCCCCACAAGATCCAGGGGATCGGCGCCGGCTTCATCCCCGGGAACCTGGACACCGAGCTCATCGACGAGGTCATCCAGGTGACTTCCGACGACGCCATCGCGTCCGCGAGGAGGCTCGCGCTCGAGGAGGGGCTGCTGGTCGGGATCTCGAGCGGCGCCGCCGTCCGCGCGGCGACTGAGGTGGCGTCCCGGCCCGAGTACGCCGGGAAGCTGGTCGTGACGGTCCTGCCGTCGTTCGGGGAGCGCTACCTGTCGACAGCGCTGTTTGCCGCGATCCGGGACGAGGCCGAGTCGATGACGGTGGGCCCGTGAGTTGAGGACGAGGGGAGAGGGATGGTGCTGGGCTGAATGTTCTTTTCTTTTCCCCTCCTGTCTTCTTTTCTCTCTCTCTCTCCTGTCTTCGGTTCTCTCTCTCTCTTTCTTCTTCTGTTCTTTGCCTCTCTTTTTCCTTGTCGATTGTTAATGAGCAAAAGCCAAAAGCCAGAGCGGTCAAAGAAGATGGAATTCACGATGAAGATGATGATGAAACAGGAAGTATTGCTTGCATTCAAAGTCGAAAAAACAGGAGATAAGGAAAGAAAAACATTCACGCCTTGGCGGTCTTTTTCTTTTTCGGCGTGGCTCCCTCGAGCGCCGACGGCGCCTTTTTCTTCTTCGAAGCCTTCTCCTTCCTTCCTGCTCCTGCTGCTCCTGCTGCCTCCTTGCCAACAACAGGTGCCTTCTTCGCCTCCTCCTCCTCCTCCTCCTCCTCGCTATCATCCTCTACCCCCCTGGGCTCGGACTGATACACGGGCAGCGCCGCCGACGCCGCCGACTTGAGCAGCACCGACCGCACACCGGCCCACTTTCCCGTCGCGCCCGGGGAAGACAGCTTCGGGACCAGGTTTTTCAAAGCTGCCTCGACGTTCTCTGCGACCTGAGCGGCGGTGAACGAGGACCTCGCGACGCGGACGTTGACGCAGGAACCCCCGCCCCTGAAGTAGTAGGTGGCGCGAACGGCGTCCGAGACCGGCGTCTTCCAGTCTTTTCCCCTGAGGTCGACGGGCACGGGCTGCTTCTTGGCCCTGAAGAAGGCCTTGCCCAGGAGGCGGGCGAGCGAAGGGAGCACCCGCGCGTCTGCCAGGAACAGGTCGAAGGCGTTGGCCAGGGCTCGCTTGGCTTCGTGGGGCTCGTACTTGGATTTCAGCTTGGAGAGCGCGATGACCTTGGAGACGCCCGCGGCCTCGGCGAGCTTTTGGTTCTTCGCCTTGGCCTTGGCGGCCTTGTTCGATCCGGAGCTTTTCCCGTCGTCTCCTCCGGGGGCGTCTTTGACGATCAGGCAGACCTCGGCGCCGTCGAAGCGGTAGATCGGGTGCGGTATGGCTCTGTTGTTGTTGGTATTTTGAGTTTTGAGGGAGAGAAAAGAGAAAAGAGGTGAGTTTTGAGTTTGCGTTGAGGTCGAGCCGTCGGCAGGCGGCGGCGGCATTGGACAACGGGAAAAAAATTAAACTCTCTCTCGACGTACATTCGGACGGGCTTGTCGTTGCGTCGCTCCTGCGGGACCTTTTTCAATGAGACGATCTGTGGTTCATCGAGTGGGAGAGAGAGAGAGAGAGAGAAGCGAGGAAAGAATGAGAGTGCGTGCGCGAAAAGAGATTGAAGCGTTTGAAGCAGCGCCGCCCGCTGCCGTCAAACGAAAAAACTAGCCGCCGTCGCTCAAGCGTCGACATGTTTGATGCGCAGCCGTTCCCCCTCGCTCTCTCGTCTCTCTCTTCTCGTTCGCATCTCCGTTGCACGCGACAGAGAGCTCCGATCTCTAAGTCTTCTGTGCTGAAAACACAAGGAAAAGCGTAAACTCCGAACGAACCATGTACAAAAGCTCGTCGTCGTCCTCAAAGAGGTCATTGCTTTTGTTGCCGCCGCCTTTGTCTCCTTTGCCGCCGCTGTTCTTCCGCAGGTGCGCCAGCAGGGCGCTGGCCGCCTTCTCGACCTGCGGCTTGGAGAAGCCGTGCATCGCGTTGGGGTCTGCGGCGACGGTCATCTTGTTCTTCGGGGGAACGAGAGGGCAGACAAAAGAGAGAAGGCGAGAGAAGAGGTGTGATTTTTTTCAGTTCGATTTTTTCAAGTTTTTTTTTTCACAGTGATGATTTTTTTCCCTTCGCTTCCGCCCTCCCCCTCTACACGAGGTCGTCGTCGTCCCCGAGGCCGTCGCCTCCGCCGCCGCTGCCGCCACCGCCACCGCAAACACCGCCCCCGTCGTGGAGAGCGAACGAGCTCCCGAACGCGCCGCCCATTCCCTGTCCCCCTCCGTCGCCGCCCGACCAGCCAAAGGCGTTCCCGCCCGTACCCCCCCTCGCTGCTCCGCCGCCGCCCCCGCCGCCGCCCCCGAAGAAACGCCGCCGGATGCACTCTCGGAAAAAGTCGTCGAGCGCCGCGGAGTCGACGTCTCCAGAGGCCGCAGACGTCTGGATCGAAGGCAGGGAAGAGGAGCTCGAGGCGCCGGAGGAGCCGCTCCTCGTCGTCGCCGCCGCCGGAGGGGGAGGGGGCGACCCGACGGCGAAGGGGCCGCCGCCGCCGCCCGCCCCGGCGGCGACCCGGGCTGCCAGTGGCGGGCTTATCGAGTGGATGAGCTCCAGCGCGGCCGTCCCGCCGGCGCTGCCCGTCCTGCGCTGCTTGGTCCTCCTGTTTGGGGAGGGGGTAAGGGGGGAAGGGGATGAACGAGGAGGAAGGCGGAAAGAGGCGAGTTTTATGAAGGTTTCCGTCAGGGGAAGGTGAACGAGGAAGAAGAGAACGAAGAAAGCGAAGAAGGAGAAGAAGAGAACGAAGAAGATGAAGAAGAAGAAGATGAAGAAGAGGAAGAAGAGGAAGAAGAGAAAGAAGAAGAAGAGGAAGAGGAAGAACAAGAAGAAGAAGAGGAAGAAGAAGAGGAAGAAGAGGAAGGAGAAGAGAAAATCCAAAAGCTCCTCACCAGCGGGTCGGGTCCGCGTCGGCCTTGGTCCCCACCAGCAGCACCGGGACGGGGAGCAGGGGAGCCCCCTGCGCCGCCGCCGCCGCCGCCGCCGCCGCCGCCGCCGCCGCCGCCGCCGCCGATCCCCCGAAGCTCGCCATCGAGGGCGCCGGCGCGACGACGGCAGAAGGAGCCCCGGCAGCACCCCCCGCGGCGACGGCGGCGACGGACGACCTGAACGACCCCTGCGCCGCGACCTCCGCCGCCCAGGCCCGCACGTTGAGCCTCGCTGCCCTGTCGGCGGCCTTCTCCGCCGGGGAAGGGGAGGACCTGCCGCTGCTGCCGCCGCCGCCGCCCCTGCCGCCGGGAGACGAGCCCCCCCCTCCTCCTTTTCCTCCGCCGGAGAGCAGAAGGGAGCCGACGAGGCCCGCGGCGCCGCCGGCGATGCCGCCGCCGCCGCCGCGCCTCGAGAGGTCGTGGCACAGCAGCACGCCCGCCGCGTCGCCGTAGAAGAGCCTGCGCAGCGGGGCCGCTCGCCGCCCGCCGCCGACGTCCCAGAGCTCGACGAAGAACTGGCGCGGCTGGGAGGAGTCGTCGGCGGCGCAGTCGATGAGCTGTTTTGGAGAGGAAGGGTTGGTCGCCGGCGAGGTCATCGAGGAAAGGAAAGGAAAGGAACGGAAAGGAAAGGAAAGGAACGGAACGGAACGGAAAGGAAAGGAAAGGAAAGGAAAGGAAAGGAAAGGAAAGGAAAGGAAAGGAAAGGAAAGGAAAGGAAAGGAAAGGAAAGGAAAGGAAAGGAAAGGAAAGGA
>Ga0315291_10010573_pt1 | contig 11277 bp, 11 predicted proteins | sample YL17G12_20_MG_FD_203070 | JGI IMG/M metagenome (GOLD analysis project Ga0315291, IMG submission 203070) | Sediment microbial communities from Yellowstone Lake, YNP, Wyoming, USA - YL17G12_20 | ecosystem: Environmental > Aquatic > Freshwater > Lake > Sediment | place: USA: Wyoming | collected...
CCATTTCCATTACACGCCTACCTATGCTTCGTGGCTGAACCAGGTGGAGTGTTGGTTTAGCATTCTGACTCGTCAGGCCCTCCAGGGGGCCAGCTTCACCTCGCCGCTGCAATTGCGGAAGGCCATTGATCAGTTCGTGGCTGTCTATAATCAGACGGCAGCTCCCTTCGAATGGAGAAAGGCTGTAGTACATCCTACAGCTCTCAAACGATATTACCGTAACTTACGCAACTAAGTACTAGGGATAGGTTCTGACGAGCGCTAGTCACTTGCTGACTTTCGTGCGGTTTAGTACCCAGTCGACGGCGTCTGGAGCCCACTCCCGTCGAAACACTCGCCATAGCTTGAGAGGAGATTGAGTCTGATACGGAAAGTAAATCCTCCTGCTGCCTACTATCGGACTCTCGGTTACGACCACTAAATTCGACAAGTACCAGCCGCCCCACTGGGCTTCTCGAACTTGATTCCAGGGGACGAAGTGCTGCTTGAGGTAACGCCTGAACGTTATTCCGCTCTCGTCAGCGTACCCGTACGCCCAACCGTGGAAAAAGACAGTAAAGAGGATGGCCAAAGCTGCAAAGACGACCCTAGTGAAGACATCCGCAGGTAAGACACCGAAAACATAGAGAAGCGCAGACAGCGTCCAAATAAACTGGAATGTCCTGAGAAATGCAAGAAGCAAAGGAGAGCTCAGCCTTCTTTGTCGCCCGGGAAACTCGGCAATCGGCAGTGTCGGCATAGGAAACGCGCCAATACGCTGCTCCGATTGTACAACGATAACAGCGGTCCCGCCGGGCCAACCAGTTGACAGATTCGATCGACGCAAGTCCCCTTGAGGAGCCAATCAGCGCTTTCGCCGACAGCTCGAGGGTCTATCCTACCGATCACTTCCGAGTGCAATCACGAAGTACCGCGCCGGGGTCGAGCCGACGTTCTTGATGCCGTGTTCGTCGTTCGAGGCGATGAAGCCGACACCGCCGGGTCCGAGGCGCGTGGTCTTTCCATTGACGGTCAATTCCACCGTTCCTTCCCGGAGCAAGAACATCTCCTCATGCCGATGGCGATGCGGTGGGTGGGGCATGCTGCCTGGAGCGAGCTCGGTGGCGTGCGCTTCAATCTGGTGGCCGTCGTGGGTCGTCCCCTCGAGGATCCCCCGAAAGCGGTTTCCGCCGCTCGCATTCACCGGCAGGTCTTCGAAGCGAACGACCTTCGTGGAGAGCGGTTTCTGCTCGGCGGCCTGAATTCCTGTCGCCGCGAGCGCGGGGAGCATCAAGCATAAATTCCTTCTTGACCAATTCATCGCATTCCTCCATGTGATTTTTCGACCATCGTTGTCTCCGGGTCCCTACCGGGGCGTTGGGGCCTGGCCGGACGGTGCATCTTGAGGCGCTGGCGCCGGGCTGGCGGCCTGCGGCAGTTGTGCCTGTTCGAGTTGCCGGTAGACATCTTCAATTGCCTGCGGGACAAGCTCGCGCGCGCTCCAGTGATAGGTTTCGAGCGGATTGAGTTCGCGCTTTACTTCCTCCAGGGGTTTGCCCTGCTGAATGCGCGTCTCGACTTCACGAACGAGCCACGCGAGGAACCCGCGAAACTCCGCCAGTTGTTTTTTGTCTCCCGGCGGCCCGTGTCCGGGGACGTAGGTGTCCACGTCCCAGGATTCTACTTGCTGAAGCGTCTCGATCCACCGCCGCACGTCGCTTGATGCCAGGCGAGGAAAGAAGCCATTTTCGAAGAGGTGGCCGAGGAAGAGGGCCTTCGCGCCTGGAAGATACACGACAGAATCTCCAGCGGAATGCGCGCCGGGCATTGACAGGAGTTTGATTTCCTGGCTGCCCAGGCGGATCGTCATCTCGTGATCGAAGGTCTGGCCGGGCTGGGTCGGGTGGATGCCCCGCATCCGCGCTTGCAGCCGCCAGTTTTCGTCCTCCCGTAAGCGCCGGACGAGATCCTGCCGGTACCGCCGCATCTCGGCGGCGGCGATTGAGGTTGAGACGATGATGGCCTGCTGGTCCACAAATACCTCGTTGCCCAGCATCTGATCGGCGTGCGAATCCGTGTTGATGACGTACCGCACAGGCAAGTCAGTCCGCCGCCGGATTTCAAAGAGCAACTCGCGCGCGTGAAAGGGCGTATTCGTGGTGTTCACCACCACCACTCCCTCGGAGGTGACGATGAACCCCGCGGTTCCCGTCCGGTTGAATTGCGGGTCGCCGTCCTGGTCCAAGACGTCGTCGGGGACCCAGATGAAGATACCGGGTTTGATCTCACGGATTTCGTAGAGGCCTCTCGCGAAAGGGCGGGAGTCGGAAGTAGGAAGTAGGAAGTAGGCGAGAAGAAGGAACAAGGAACAGGTTACAGGGAACAGGGACCGGGCGACGCGAGACCCGTCGTCCGTGGCTTTCGACTCTTCAACTCTCGACTCTCGACTGCTCTTAGATATCCACATATACTTGCGCGCGCCAGCCCGCCGCGGTCTGCTCCAGTATAAGCTGGTGGTAAGTAATCGCCTTGACGAGCAACTTCAATTGGTGCCGCGCCGGGTCGAGCTTCTCTCCACGCGCGACCGCCGCGAGAGATTTTTCCGAAAGAGAGTTTATCGCAAATTCGCGAAACAGCCAGCCTTCGGCGTCCTGAAGGAAGAGCAGCTCGCTGAGCCAGTTCACGAGCAGGCTGGGCGGGTCCTCCCCTGCCACCATGATCTTCGCCGACTCGCGCAGCTCGACGGTACCCAGGTCTATTACGATGTGAAACAGCGCCCGCGCGGCGTTGGCAAAAACCTCCTCGCGAGTTTCGCCAAACGCCTCGAAGCCGATGTCGGCCGTGTGCTCGAGAATGCGAAAGCGTTGCATCATTAGCTTTCAGCGGTCAGCGTTCAACTTTCAACACACAGCCTAAGGCGCGCTCTTAATTCAGCGCAAGAGCGCGGTGATAGAAACTCTCAAACCCGATAACTTACGCGCGCATATCATACGCAAGACGGGCGCGGTTTTGTAGGTGAGATCCAGGCGATGAGAGTGGAAATCCCCTGCGACAGTAGGTAGTATTGGGCCCAGCCGGCGCGATTTTCGAGAGGTTGGGGGACGGATCGCGGTCGTCATAATAGAAGCCTTCTTCCAGCTAGACGGCTGGTGTTCTGAATTTTGGACCTCCTGTTTATAAGAAGTATTTTGCCCGCGAGGTGGTTCCTGTGATGCGGCCCTCGATGCTCGGCTTGGCGTCCTTGACGCTCCTCGGACTTACTTCCGCCCTGAGGCTGGATGCGAGCGGTCCGGCAGGCGACACGGCGTCCAGAGCCGCCCTGGTACGGCGTACCCAGAGGGCTTCACCCGCCAAAAAGGGAGTGGAGGTGCAGGGTCCATTCAGCCTTTCGCCCCACACCGATCGGCCCGGCATGGACCTCCGAGTGGTTGACCTCGCGGATGGGAGACAGGATCTGTGCGCCTCGCTTTGCGAACATGACCTTCAATGCCAGGCGTTCGTTTATGCTTGGCCCCCCGCGCCCAATGGGTTCAAACGCTGCTGGTTGAAGTCCGGAGTGCCCGCGGCGATTGCCAAGCCCGGCAGTGTATCGGGGGTGAAAACGGAAAAGGCGCTGGCGGCCGATCGGATTGCGACAGCCAACGCCGCAGCTTCTGCCGCGGCCCGGAACACCCTTCCCCCGCAGAAACCCCCGGAGACCGCTCACCCTGACCGAATGCTGTTTGCCGCCCCCTTTGGACTGGGCATTCTTGGAGGTCTCATTAGTTTCTTCTATGGGTTTCACATCTATCGCCGGTATCGTGTGCTGGCGGACACGCCCGAACTCCCCATCCGCAGTATCGCCATGGGGCTGGTCGAAATCCATGGCACCGCATGCGGCGACTCGCCCCTCACGAGCCCCGTCTCACGCCGCCCCTGCTTCTACTACAAGGTCTTGATCGAAAGGTATGTCATCGATAAAGACAAGCAAGGAAATGAAGCGGGCGGGCATTGGTATCAAGTGAAGACGGACTCGAAGGGTTTCAAGTTCTATCTTCAGGATGCGACGAGCAAGGTGCTGATAGACCCCGAAGGCGCTGACTTCGACTTGCTTGTAACAGCAAAGCCGGAAATCACTCGCGCCGGAGGAGGCATTCTGAATCGGCTCGTCTACGGCAAAACAACCACCACGCCGGTGGGCAGCCTCCAGGCATACCTGGAGTCGGCGCTCTCTGGCGCTGCCTTTTCAGTGGACTCCATGGGGCTGGTAGCAAACCTGGCATCGGGCTCCATTCTGGGCGGACGAACCGAGAAAACCGACTGCTATCGGCTCACGGAACACTGCCTCCTTGCCGGTCAATCCTACGACGTGACCGGGACTTGCCTGGAAAACCCCAAACCCCGCGACGAGCACGACCGGAACATGATCGCCAAAGGAAAAAATGAGCCCACCTTTGTGATTTCCTATCGCAGTGAGCAGCAGATTGAGCGAGAGCTTCGCAAGCGCGCCATCACGTATATTTTCGTGGGGGCACCCTTGGCGACGGTTTGCCTCGGGCTTCTTCTCTGGAAGCTTGAATTGCTTTGAGGTATTTTAACGCGGGTTCTCGCGACTTTATCTCCGAACCGTCACCGCATTGCCAGCCCGCGTGCGCGAGGAGCTTCGGCGTCTTCGAGCCGTGGCAGGAGACACGATTCCTGGACATTCGGCGCGCGCGCGCGTAGGATGGCGGCCACTAAATAGGGGCTCCATGTCTTCTGACGGCGATTCCGTACTCTACCCCACGATCGGATTCGGCGTGGGAATTTACCTATTCTTCAAAGGCTTTCGCGAGTTCCGCAAGTATCGCCTTATGGCGGACACACCCGTCATCCCGATTCGCAGCATGGCGATGGGCCTCGTCGAAATTTACGGCACGGCCCGGGGAGAGCAGCAGGTCTCGAGCCCCGTCAGCCACACGCCGTGCTTCTGGTACCGAGTGGAGATTGAAAAGCGGACCAAGGATTCGAAAGGGCGCGAGAGCTGGTCGCATCTCGGCACCGATGTGAACGGCGTACATTTCTATCTCGAGGACGCAACAGCGAAGGTGGGCGTCAACCCCAGCCAAGCGGAGCTCGACTTGAAGCGGCAGTGCCAAGTGGAACGGTACGGTGACAATTACATCGAGAGGGTGGCGGCGGGCACAGCCGTGCCGCATCTTGTCGCGGCGAGGCCGCCCGAAGCCGCTGCCCCGGCGGCCGAAACCGGCCCTCCCGAGGTCTTGACGCCGGATGAGGCGCGGCAGGAGATGGAGCTTCTCCGCCGCCAAATGCGCCTCGAAAGGCGCGCTCAGCAAAGTTCGGGCACGAAGGCACTGTCATTCCTGCGCCGCCTCTCTTCGGGCGGGAGCAGCGGACGCTTCCGCCTGACGGAGTACTGCCTTGTCCCGGGCCAGCCCTACCACATCTCCGGCACCTGCGCGGAGAATCCCCACCCGCGCGATGAGGGCGACCGGAACATCATCCAGAAGGGCGAGAACGAGCCGACGTTTCATATTTCCTGGCGGACGGAAGAAGAGGTGGAGAAGTACCTTCGCCGCCGTTCCCTGAAGTACATCTTTGGCGGTGCGGCACTGTCTGTGGTCTGCCTGGGCATTCTGCTCAACGAGTTTGGCTGGTTGTAGGCCCCGGTGCACCCCGGCGAGCTTGCCAATCTGAACTATAATGAAACCGAGTTGCGATATCTTCTTTCGTGGCCAAGCGAACGATTCTGAGGGGGAGCGGAGGGCGCGCGGATGATTGGCTTGACCATCCTGATCGGGTTAGTGGTGATCCTGTTCGTCGTGGGGATCATCATTTACTTCATCACCATCTACAACAGCCTGGTGCGGCTGCGGAACGACATGGACAAGGCCTGGGCGAACATCGACGTCCTGCTCAAGCAGCGGCACGACGAGCTGCCCAAGCTTATCGAGACTTGTAAGGGCTACATGCAGTACGAGCAGAAGACCCTGCAGATGATCGTCGAGGCGCGGACCGCCTTCATGAAGGCCAACACCGTCGCGGAAAAAGCTCAGGCCGACAATCTGATTAGCGGAGCCTTGAAGAGCTTGTTTGCCGTTTCCGAGAACTATCCGGACCTGAAGGCCAATAACAGCTTTATGCAGCTTCAGAAGCGCATCTCCGAACTGGAAGAGCGGATTGCCGACCGCCGGGAGTTCTTCAACGACGACGTGAATACCTACAATATCCGCATCCAGCAGCTTCCGGATGTGTTTGTCGCCAAGATGCTGAGCCTGCAGCGACGCGATCTATTCAAGGTTTCGGACGAAGACCGTCGCGATGTGGAAGTGAAGCTATCCTGATCGGGTTGCCTCGGGTGGTCGCGGGTTCCTGAAAGGAGCGTCCTATGTCGCCTGCCATGTTCATTCTCGGATGGGTGATCGCCCTCGGGATTTTGGTCATTCTCGGCTTGATCGTCGTCGGCATCATCATGTACATCGTGGGTATCTACAACAATCTGGTGACGCTCAAGAACGATATCGAGCGGTCGTTTGCGAACGTCGACGTCATCCTCAAGCAGCGGCACGACGAACTGCCGAAACTGATCGAAACTTGCAAAGGCTACATGCAGTACGAGCAGAAGACACTGCAAGCCGTCACCGAAGCCCGCACCGCTTACATGCGCGCCACCACGCCCGCCGACAAGATGCAGGCCGATAACATGATGACCGGTGCGCTGAAGACGCTCTTCGCCGTCGCCGAAAAATATCCTGACCTGAAGGCCAACACGAATTTCATGCAATTGCAGGGGCGAATCACCGAGCTCGAAACCAAAATTGCCGGGCAGCGCACAACTTTCAACGAGGACGTGAACGTGTTCAATATCCGCATCGCTCAGATCCCGGCGAATTTCGTCGCCGGCTTCATGGGCCTCCAGCCCCACGCGCTCTTCCAGGCTTCAGAAGCTGACCGCGAAGACGTGCAGGTGAAGTTCACATAGCGTCGGGCTTCATCCGCGATTGTTGTAGCCCTGTGAAGTTGCCCCTTGACTCCGCGCCTTGCTTACCCCGTTGTGCGGCGAAAAAAAGGCCCGCTTGGGGAAGCGGGCCTGGGGAAAGGAGGAAACCTGGAAATAGGGTAGTGCTACCTCTTTTTCTTTGCTTTCTTCTTTGCTGCCATCGGTTAAATCCCCTCCTGTGTGGAGAATTGAGATGCGCGAGATGGCCAATATATTGAGGCCGGGCGCGTCCGTGACCCCATATGTAGTAGTATCATTCCGAATTGTCAAGCAAAATGTGAAGATTTTCAAATCTTCCCCCGGCCGGGGAAACACCAGGAGGTCCCTCAATGACTTTTCCACATTCCCGGCGAAGTTTTTTGGCGACATTGACTACCGTTGCCGCGGTTCGTTCGGCCAGCGCGATGCCCGGTAAGGCTCCGGCTTTACCTCCCGCAAGCATCGTGAGGGCGGGCGAAGGCTACATCGATCCGAGAAAAGTCCTGCTCTGGGAGAGCACGCGCAAAGAGATCAGGGAGGGCATCGAGAGCGGACGGCTGAAGGCGGCCATCATCCCCACCGGCAGCACCGAACAGCACAACGAGCACTTGGCGATGATTCAGGATACCGCCAGCGCCGTGTTGGTGGCGCAACAGGCGGCGCTTGTGCTGTGGCCGCAAGTGACTGTGGCGACGCCGGTTCCGGTCGGCATCTCGCCCTACTGGATGGAGCGCAAGGGCACGCTGACGCTGCGCCCGGAAACATTTCTCGCGATGGTTTACGACATCTGCGACAGCTTGCGGCAGCACGGCTTGAAGACGATTTTCATCGTCAACGGCCACGGCGGAAACGACAAGCCGCTCAAGGAGCACATGGCGGAATTCCGCTCCAAGCTCAGCGTGAGCATTGACGCCTGTTCGTACTGGGATGCCTTTGCGGAGGGCGCGAATCGCGAGGAAGCCCGGAAATACATGGAAAGCGGTGTCGAGAACATTCCGGGCCATTCAGCAGAGTTCGAAACCTCGTTCGCGCTGGCGGCTTTTCCGGAGCGCATTCACCGTGACGGGGTGGACTACGAGAAGGTTAAGCTGAACCTGAAGGACCCGAAGGATGCCGCCGACGACCGGCGGTATTACTACGATTCGCTGAAAGCCCGCGCCGAGAAAGGCGAGGCGATGATTCGTATCGCCGTGGATTGGGTGGCCGGGCGAATCCGCCGAATGATAAAGAGTCCCTAAACTGACCGAGGGGATTTTTCACCAGCCCCTAGTCCCCAGCACCTAGCTCCCGCTTTTTCCGCGTTGCTGCTGGACGTATCGCCCGACGTTTTCCACCGTGTCGATCCACAGGCCGTTGGCGGGGTCCTTCGCGTACTTGCAGAGCGCTTCGAGCGCCGCGGTGTCGGTGACCTGGAATCCTTTAGTGCCGATTTCGTGGCCCACAAAAATGACCCAGCGGCCATCTTTGGCCGCTTGGTCGACGAGCTTCTGCATTCCCGCAAAATCCATATCGTCGAAAGACGTCCCCATGGCCTGTGCCAGATCGCAGAACGCCGGGTCATTCGCCGCCTCGTCAAGGTAGCCGCGCGCCACGAGATACCGCTCGGCGATCAGCGGGACGTAACTCCGTACGTCGCGGCCTCTGCCCACGAACTTCAGCCCACACGGGTAAGCGAAGGTCCTGGGCTTCACGCCCAGCAAGCGCTCGATGTCGGCACTCCCGCCGTCCAGGTCCTTTGCCATCCGTTCGAGGGTGTAGTCCTCGAGAGCGTTTGACAGGGAGAACGCATAGTTCCCCGTGCACGGATGGGTTTGCGAGTGATTGCCGATTTCGTGTCCGGCGGCCACGATTTTCTTCCAGCCTTCGAGGCGCGGCTCGGCGTTGCGCGGCTCGACGAAGAACGTCACCTTGACCCCGCACTTCTCGAGTAACGCCAGACCCACGTCGGGCTGGCTCAGCCGCGCGTCGTCAAACGAGAGGCTGATCGCCGCCCGCTTGCCGTCCGGCCACTTGAAGGGCTTCTTCTCCTCAGTGCGCGTCGGAGGAAAGGCATACTGCACGGAGGCCGCAACGCCGAGGAAGAACAAGCAACACAAACCCATTGCAGTCGTTAGGGACCACTCTTTGCGTGACATTTTCCTTCTCCTGATCCTTGCGTTTTCCGGTCCGTGGCTTCCAGAGTGTACGCCCAACCGAGTCGTCCCGGAAGAGCGATTGCTCATGGCACCGTGATGCGGTACTGGGCGGCGTTTGACCACTGGCGGCTTCATCTGCTATTTTAGCTCTTTGTATTCTCTGGCTTGAAACACATGTAGGAATGCCGAACGTTCAGATTACCTTTCCTGACGGGACCTCGAAGGAATTTCCCCAGGGTGTCACCGCGCTGGAAGTAGCCAAATCGATTGGGCAGCGGCTGGCGGCAGACGCGCTGGCCGCGAAGGTGGACGGCCGTCTGGTGGACCTCTCGACCCCGATTGAGGCGAGCGGGCCGGTGCAGATCATCACGCCGTCGTCTCCCGAGGGCATTGAGATCTATCGTCACTCGACCGCCCACCTGCTGGCCGCGGCGGTGACCGAGCTGTTTCCCGACGCGCATCCCGGCATCGGGCCACCCACGGAGACCGGCTTCTTCTACGATTTCTACCGCGAGAAGTCTTTCACCGAAGACGACCTGGGGAAAATCGAAGAGAAGATGCGCGAAATCGTCAAGGCTGACGTGCCGAACGAGCGTGTGTACTACCCGAAGGAGGAAGGCAAGAAGCTCTTCGAGCAAATGGGCGAGTTCCTGAAGTGTGAGCTGATTGAGGAAAAGGCGGACCCGGTTTTCTCGGCCTATCGCACCGGCAAGTTCCTGGACTTCTGCCGCGGCCCGCACATTCCTTCCACCGGTCGCATCAAGGCCTTCAAAGTGCTGAGCGTGGCGGGCGCGCACTGGAAGGGCGATGAACACTCGCACCCCATGCAGCGCATCTACGGCACGGCGTTCTTCAGCCCCAAGGATCTCGACGAATTTCTGATCAAGATCGAAGAAGCCAAGAAGCGCGACCACCGCCGGCTGGGCAAGGAACTCGAGCTTTTCAGTATCCAGGACGACGCGGGGCCGGGATTGATCTTCTGGCACCCCAAGGGCGGCATGGTGCGCAAGGTGATCGAGGACTGGCTGCGCGACGAGCTGATCAAACGCGGCTACGACATGGTTTTCACGCCGCACACCATGCGCCTGCACCTGTGGGAGACCAGCGGTCACACCGATTTCTACCGCGCGAACATGTTCGGCGCGATGGATGTGGAGAACGACCATTACCAGCTCAAGCCCATGAATTGCCCGGGCCACATCCTGATCTACCAGTCGCGGCGGCGGAGCTACCGCGAATTGCCGGTGCGATTTGCCGAACTGGGGACCGTCTACCGCTACGAGCGTTCCGGTGTGCTGCATGGACTGATGCGCGTGCGCGGCTTTACCCAGGACGACGCGCACATCTTTTGCATGCCCGAGCAGGTCGAAGAGGAAGTGCAGACGTGCGTCGAGTTCGCCTTCGCCGTCCTCAAGACTTTCGGCTTCGACCGCTACGAAGTGGAGCTCTCCGCCCGCGACCCGGTGCATCCCGAGCATTATGCGGGCACGGAAGCGGAATGGAACCTAGCGGAAGGCGCGCTGCGCAACACGCTCGACCGCATGAAGATCCCGTACAAACATATGCCGGGTGAGGCGGTGTTCTACGGGCCAAAGATTGACGTGAAGCTGGTGGACGCCATCGGCCGCCCGTGGCAGCTCACCACCGTGCAATTCGATTTCAACCTGCCGCGCCGGTTCGGACTCGAGTACGTTGCGCCGGATGGCCATCCGAAGACGCCGGTGATGGTGCATCGTGCCTTGCTCGGTTCGATCGAGCGCTTCTTCGGGGTGCTCATCGAGCATTACACGGGAGCTTTTCCCGTGTGGCTCGCGCCCGTGCAGGCGGTGGTTCTGCCCATCAGCGAGAAGCACGCCGCCTATGCGCGCGAAGTCGTGGCCCAGCTACGCGCGGCCAACATTCGGGTCCAGCTCGACGACCGCAACGAGAAGCTCAACGCGCGTATCCGCGACGCGCAACTTCAGAAGGTTCCCTTCATGCTGGTGACGGGCGACCGCGAAATTCAGGGAAATGGCGTGGCCCTCCGCCGCCGCGACACGGGCGACACCGGCTTCCGGTCGCTGGCAGAGCTGATCCCTTGGCTCCGGCAGCTTATCGACACTAGGGCGACGGCATGGTAAGCTTGGGGGCACCTTCAAACCGAGGACGTCCGCCGACCAGGATGGACCGAGGGTTGGGGCTGTCGGCCCCAGCGGGCCAGGAGGG
>Ga0315291_10010577_pt1 | contig 11273 bp, 7 predicted proteins | sample YL17G12_20_MG_FD_203070 | JGI IMG/M metagenome (GOLD analysis project Ga0315291, IMG submission 203070) | Sediment microbial communities from Yellowstone Lake, YNP, Wyoming, USA - YL17G12_20 | ecosystem: Environmental > Aquatic > Freshwater > Lake > Sediment | place: USA: Wyoming | collected...
TTCACCTAGGCATCTGAGGGGAGAGGGCAGGTTTTCAACGGGAGAGAGAAGAAGAGAGAGGCGCCTTGAGCGGGGAATGAGATATTCTTGAACGGACAGAACTTCACCTAACCGACATGTTTTTCTGTGAGGCTCAGGATTCCAGAACAGTTAGCCAGTAATTGAAGCGATACCCTGTCTTCCCCTCAAACCCCTTTCAAGGCTTTTTCCTCGTCCATCGCTAAAGAATGCTTTCTCCGCATTTCCCGCAGTATTTCAGCCCCGCAGGATTATCGGCGCCGCATTTAGGGCATCTGTTCTGCGATTTCATCTGAGGCTGTGACGCAGACAGCTGCGTCAAAGCGATCGGCTTGCCGCAATGCCCGCAGAATAGAAGTTCCCCTGAGTTATCAGCACCGCAATAGGAGCATCTGATCGTGCTCCCGCTCGTCCGCTTTTCTTCCTTCTGAGCGGACGATAGGCTTTCCTTATTTTGGTCGTAGCTGCGACTCAGGGAGGCATCTGGGATATCTTCTGCTGCGGTCTCCTCCATCTGCATCCCCTCCAGGCTCTTCGGAGGCGACCTCTTCTTTCTCATCATGATGACTATCGCGGCTATGATGGCCAGGATGATGATTGCTGCAATGCCCCCGTAAAACATCAAATCTCCAGAAATCCCTACGCCTGATCCGCCGGACACGCTTGTGTCGATGGTGAACTGTATGGTCTGGTTGGCCTCGTTTCCTGCGGAGTCGATTGCTTTCACAATGACATTGTGCGACCCGTCCGCCAAACCCGTGAAGTTGTGCGACATGTTCATGCCGACCGAGGTGAAAGCGCCTCCGTCCAAGCTCACTTCGAAGTAGTCGATGCCGCTCTCCGCGTCCGAGCCGATCCAGTTGATGACAATGTAGTTCTTTGAGATCGTGATGCCACTCGACTGGTTGAAGGTCAGCGTCGGGAGAGTCTTGTCGATCTTCACGGGGCTGCTCTTCGTCCCCTCTGTGTTGCCGGCGAGGTCGACGGAGTAGAACTCCACCGTATGCGTGCCATCCGCGGATATCGAGAACGGCGCGGTGTAAGTCAACCACGATCCGCCGTCTATGCGGTATTTGGTGTAGTTGACGCCGCTTCCGCCGACGTTGTCCGTAGCTGTCAGTGTCGCGGTGACATTTGATATATACCAGCCAGCGGAGCCGGGCGTTCCGGCAAGTCCGGTTGTCGTGGTCGGCGGGATGCTCTCGACGAGGACCGACTGCGTCGCCGTGTCGGTTAGCCCTCCGATGTCCATCACCTCGAGAACTATTGTGTATATGCCGTCCGAGGCGAACGAATGCGTCGTCGTTGCAAGAGGTAACCAGGATGTGTCCCACGTGCCATCACCCTCCCAGTCCCACCTGACCTGCAGGCTGGAAGATGGCTCTTCAAGGTCGTAGGATGCTGAAGCGTCAACATTAAAGATGGTCGTAAGATTTCCGATTAGAGGTGAAATCGTGAACGATGCGACTGGCGGAACATCGACAACTGTGACTTTTTTCGTAGTCTGGTTCGTGAGTCCTTTCAGATCTATCACTTCGAGACGAATCGTATAGTTGCCAGGTGCGGGATATTGGTGGACGGCGCTCTTGGTAGTGGTCCAAGAGGTCCAAGTTCCATTATCCTGCCAGTCCCAGCGGACCTCCAAGGATGAAACGGGATCTTCAATATCCGAGGATGAAGATGCATTCACAGCAAACGTTGTGGAAATATTACCACTGGGTGGAGAAACGGTGAAAGACGCTACAGGCGGCCAATCTATGACGAGAGGATAGTTGTCTTTGGCAGGCTCGCCTGAAAACGGGTTCAGGACGTACGGCGTATCACCTATGCCATCGCTCCCGGGCAAATCCTGATTGACGTCGTTTTTCACATCCACGCCAGAATAATCGCTCCAATAGTTCCCTCCAGCGGGATAACCGTTATCCCATGCGTTTACTGAAAGAGAGGCAGACTCTTCTGCTTGTCGAGGGGTATTAAAAAAGAAATAATTGCGATAAATCGTATTCCCAGAAGAAACACCGCCTATATACACGCCTCTTCCCTTGTTGCCTTCGATTCTATTTCCGTAGATGAGTATTCCGGAGTTGGTTGATCCTAAATATATGCCGGCGTCTTCATGCAATGTGATGTTGTTGTTCTTTATCGTTGTTGAGGAAATGAAATCGAACCAGATACCGCCACCGTTGCCATTAGCCGAAATCGTGTTTGATTCGATTGTCACATCGGAAGCATATTGCATCCAAATCCCGCCGATGCCAAATCCTCCGTTGTTGCATATCCTATTCCCTATGAGTTTGACATGACTAGACGGATAGCCGGATCCCCCGACAAACGAATACCCATTGTTGGAGGATATATTGCAATTTACTATATCGACATAGCTGGAACCCCAAATATCTAGACCATAGTCTGTACCTGTGATCGTTGTATCCTCAATACGACCATTCGTGACCCCAAAGAATCGTATTCCTATTTTTCCGGGGGAATCGTGAATGTAGACATTTCGGATGGTGAAGTAAACATTAGTATTGTTGATATAGATGCCAAAGGTTTGGGAATAAGTCGCAATCTCCCACCCTTCAATTATGAACGGATCGAGCACCGTCCCGCTGCCTGAAACAACGCCATGGGTTCCGACCACGAAGCCAGAATTTCCCTGAATGTCGATAACGGAGTGAGAAGTGTAGGCTGATACTCCTGGCGTAATCAAAACCAGGGCATATATCTGAATTGCAATCATCGCAATTACAATAATTATCGAGGCGAGTCTTCCTGCGATTAAGTGCTGTCCATTTGTCAAGCTTTTTCTCATAATATTCGTCACTCTGAGCCAGCCCCTATGGATTTCACAACATTATCAATTTTAGGGCCTCTTCGACATAGAGGCTTTTTCCCGATTGATCTCTTCATCTCGGGAAGGTACGGAAAGGAGGGGCTACGAGCCCCTCTCAGAGATTTCATCTACATCATGGTCACAATCGCATAGATCATAGCAACAACAATGATGATGGCCGTGACCGCCATCAAAGACTTCCTAGGTGTCTTTGTCTCAACAGATAAGTCTATTGCCGCTATCGTTGCAGCTACGCCGAGCATCACAGTTGATAGCAGATATGATTTTGTATCCTGATCGAACTGTTGAGCACTCAATGCATCTACCTTGGACTCACTCAATTTATCCTGATAGGGTTGATATGTCCAATTCTCATAAGCACTGAAGTTCTCCCAAAAAGGATCTTGATTCGTGGCATTGTACAATTCATATGAAATATTGCCGTTCATGGCTGCATTCGTATTTCCAACTAAATACTCTGCAAGGATGTATTCCATATGCATTGCCTGTTGGCTTTGATAGTATATTACTGATAGACTCTGATAGCTCTGATAACTCGATATGTACTTTGAGAGCCAATCCGCTTGTTGGGATAGGTACATAAATTCCAGATCCGGGTCCCCCCATCCAATATTTAACAAATTATCATAAGCAATGGCAGATTGATTGTAGGCAAATTCGTATATTGACTTATTTTCTCTCATTTTAACGGAAATCACATAGCAATTCGTATCGTATCCAAGTGCATTTACCCAGTGCACATCGGATTCTATCATTTTGTCTAAATCGTTTGAAATATTCTGATTTGCGATATTGTAATTATTTAGCGCTTCGTTCTGCGCTCTTATGCTTGCATCATTTGCATCACCTGCCTGAGTTGATGCATCTGCAGAAAGATAACCGCAGACCCCGCTTAAGGCAGCGGCACTGATCAACAATATAACCAAGATCATTTCATATGGTTTCTTCTCATCCGTTTTTATTGGAGTACTTGCTTCCATCCTATCTCCTCCCGCATCGGTCACACCAAAAGCTAGAGACAATGCCTTTCTGATTCTTCTCAGCTTAGAATGCTCTTCATGAAATCCACAAGATCGTCAGTCCTCAGGATGGTCCCACAGTATTCGCATTTTAAGAGCTTATCGGCACTGGTTGTCCCACTGATCTTAATGGAACCTCCGCAGCTCGGACATTTATAGACACTGACGAGACCGCCAGCCTTGAGCTTCTCCAATAATTGATTTACATCAACCGAAACGTTTCTCACATCTAGCTGAATTTTTTGGTCCAACTGGAATTTCTGATTGACCAAATGTGCTGGCTTACCAACCCCGAAGCCTAATTGCTGCTCTCTGACAGATTTGAGAAAGTCATCATATGTCCGCCTCCATTTTAGTTTCCCTTTGAGATAAGTTGCGGAGTCATTCATCGTCTTAATTTTGATGATTTTCTTGTGCCAACCGACATTTGTAATGTCTCTTAAGAGAAAATCCTTCATCCCCTTCTTTCCTACGAGCATGAAGCGGTGGGTTGTCAAAATCAAATATACCTTTCCGAGACCTTTTACCTTTGCAAAGTTCCCTATTCGTAGCAGATCTTCTCCATCCATAAGATTCTTCTGAGCGTATTTTCTCGCCCGTGTCTCATCGAATGCCAATCGAACTCACCAAGGCCGCATTATCCCCGGGAGATATAACCGTTATTACATCGAAGAGAAGCCCTCGTCAGGAGATAATGCTTCCCGAGGCAGGAGATAAGGATTGGTGTGTTGAAGAGGCCCCTCGCCGTTACCCAGTTGGTGAAAACCGATGCGGCAAGAGACCAAGGTATACGTCGGCCTGGACGTGCATAAAGAATTCTGTCAGGCATGCGTGATGAACGAATCTGGAAGGGTGATCTCCAACTCGAGATTCTCTTCCACGAAGACTGGGCTGGACAGCTTCCTGAAGCAGTTCGAAGACGCGAAGTTCGTCCTCGAATCGACAGGCATCTGGGAGTTCATCTACGAGGGGATCGAGGAGAGGGGGTTCGAGGTCGTCCTGGCTCATCCCTTGAAAGTCAGGGCTATCGCGGAAGCGAGAGTCAAGACCGACAAGGTCGACGCTCAGACTCTCGCGCATCTATTGCGAGCTGATCTTATTCCTAGATCGCACGTCCCTCCCCGGGACATCAGGAACCTGAGGCAGCTGGTACGGCAACGGGCGTACCTCGTCCGCCACACCACCTCTCTGAAGAACCGCATCCATGCCGAACTGCTGAGGCACGGGGTGCGAAGGCCAGGAGACATCAAGAGCGCCTTCACGAAGGGTCACGTCCAATGGATGCGCTCTCTTCGAATTCCGACGATAGAGTCCAACCTGAACTGCCTGGAGGGCATCCAATCGCAGATCGAGAACCTCAACTCGCTTCTTCTAGACGAGTTCAATTCTCGGAAGGAGGCGCAGCTGATAGCCACGATCCCAGGGGTCGGATACTACGGAGCGCTGCTGATACTCGCGGAGATAGACGACGTTCACAGGTTCTCTCATCCGAACAAGCTTTGCGCGTACGCGGGGCTCGTTCCGAAGGTTCATCAGTCCGCCTCGTCTGTTTGGCACGGGAGGATCAACAAGGACGGCTCGAAGTATCTCAGATGGATCCTCACCGAGGCCGTTCATTCGCACATCCGATTCTGTCCGGAGTCGAATCTGTCGAGGTTCTATTCGAGGGTCGCGAAGAGAAGGAACGATCAGAAGGCCGTCGTCGCGACGGCGAAGAAGCTCCTCTGCACGATATACTGGATGCTGAAAAGGGAGGAGCGGTATCACAGTCAAGGGTCGGACCTCGGGGAAAAAGCTGCATCATCGAATGCGTGATAAGGATTGAGGCAAACCCTATGACAAATGGACGGAGAGCCATAGTGCGCCACGAGCGCGGATAGAGGCCTGTCCAACACAAACTCATTCAGTCGCGGGAGAAGGGAGGGAAAGTCAAAATAGGGATGATCGCGATCACGAAGGCACGGGAGACCTCTTCATCATAGAGGCTTTTTCCCGATTGATCTCATATGCGATGTCAGAAGGGACCTCGTGCTTTCCGAGCCAGCATCTCCCCGGAAAAGTTCAATCGGTTGGGATTGAGGATAAACCCCTTTCAAGGCTTTTTCCGAATACACAGATGTTAGTTCTTCTACAGGTTTGCGCCACAGGATTCGCAGGTTCGTCTCATCTGATCATTAAGTGCCCCGCAATAACGGCATTTGACCTTTATGATCTGCCGTTCGATAATTGTTTCTTTCTCCACAAATTGAGGTGAAGCCATCTTCTTGCTCTCTTCCTCATATGATAATGGCGCATCGCATCTCGGGCACCTGTCAGCCCCGCGCGTACACTCCTCGCAGAGGATCGCCTTGTACAGCCCCTCGAAGTGCTCCTTGACCTTGATGCACCTGTGCGCTCCGGGGGACTATCTCGTGCGTCGCGACGGCCTCCTCGTCGACGAGGACGTCGAACCTCCCGTTCCTGATCAACAGGCGGCAGTTCCTGCCCGCATGCCGCCACGGCACCGAGTACCTGTTGGACTGATACGAGACGAAGCAGTCTCTGGAGATCCTCCTGAACTCCGTCTGGGCTATCTGGTACGGAGTGACGGAACTCAGCGGTCTGAGGTTCTCGATCTTGAGCCTCTCGAGGGGCACCTCATATGTGGTCCCGTGCACCTTCGCGTTGACGTCGTCGCACCACGCGAGCGCGAGGGCGTTCAGGGAGGGGAGGGAGTCGAACTCTAGCCCGATGAAGAAGCTTTTCCTGACATGCTGCGCCACGCGCTCTATCTTGCCCTTCGTCTTCGCCCCCTCGAGCCCCGGCTTGCACAGCCTGGGCCTGAAGTCGCAGTGCGTGAAGAAGTCGCGGAACAGGGGATTCCACTGGGAATCGGAGGACCTCAGCGCTCTCTTGAGCACGACGTTCTTCGTGTTGTCGTAGAGGATCGTCTTCGTGCATCCTCCGAAGTAGCCGAAGGCGTCCAGGTGGCACGAGATGAATGCGGGGGTCGTGGCGTCGGTGGTGAACCTGACGAACCGCATCCTGGAGTATCCGAGGACCATGGCGAAGGCCCAGAGGTGCCTCGTCTCGCCGTCGAGCTCGACGCGCTTGAAGTCTATCCAATCGGCCTGGGCCTGCTCTCCCGGAGGCGTCTCGAACCGCAGCTCGGCCGGGATCGAACGGTCGTGCCTCAGGGAGCCTGTGAACTCCTTGAGGATCGTGTATCCGCCAGTGTAGCCCTGGGCCCTGATCTCGTCAAGGAGCCTGGCAGCGCTGAGGGGGTATTCTTTCAGGCGCTGCCTTATGTACGGCTTGAAAGGGTCGAGCTTGCTCGCCCCGGCCCTTGATCTCGCATATGCGGGAGGGGTGTCCGTCCGGACGTATTTCCTGACGGTGTTCCTCGACAGCCCCTCCTCCATGGCTATCCGGCTTATCGACACGCCCTGTCTGTATCGTTCTCTCATCTCTGACCACTCCGCTTCTGTCCTCATGCCCAGCCCCCGTTAGATTGGGGACATAATGGGGCTGGTCAATTTTAGACCGCCGAAAGTGGTCAGTTTTCAACCGCCATTGACATTCTTATCCTCATTGTATTCGGATCTCAACTGATTCCCAACAATCTACTCGCAATAGTAATCCCGGGGGTTATCGCCTCAATCCTATTCTCAGTAGGTTTAATCATCCTGCTCATAGCGAGATTGGCTTTCAGAAAGGAAAGGATATTCACGCCAATGTTTTCGCTCGAAGAAATCAAAGGGCGTTGATGAGGAATCGGGAAAAACCCATATCTCCTGACGGGAGGGTAAAAGGGAGAAAGAGGCTTAGCCCATCGTCAAAGCATTTATCTCAGCGCGCCAAGAGTGATTCAACAAAGCAAGCCGTGGTGTTGCATGGAAGCCCGTCCCAATATCATCGCTCCAACATCAATTGATTGGAGGTGAAGGGTCTGGAGGATTCCTTGCTTTCGTTCTCCTCAGTACGACGAAAAGAACTGAGGCGATTACAATAATTGTAACGGCTATAGCAATCATTGCGATTAGAGCGACATTCTCTACTACTTCAGTCAATTCTAGCCCCCCGTCCGTTATGGAGATTCTGTAGCTAATCCTCGCACCTTGAGTAATGTTGCCAGAGGAATTACGATATATGATGTCATTGTCATCTACTCTCACCACGGTCAAATTGTATGCACCATTTCCTGTCCCCAGGATCTCGATAGTATAATTCTGATTGAGAGGTTGGGATAAAATGATGATATGAGTTTCTCCGCCATTCAACAATTCTCCAACCGAATCCCTCTGAGAATCGTACAGAGTTAGATTGACTGGGCAATCGGCTCTTACCCACAGCGTGTTCGTGAAATCCAGAAGGACGTTACCGACGTTCGCTCCGACTTTGAAGGCAATGAATTTATTAAAATTCGAATACCCGGGCATTTCAAAGGAACCAGTAGCAATGTTGACCGTAACAAAACGCTTTGTTCCATTAAAATTGCAATCATAGATGCTTACAGTATATGTCTGATTGTCAACCGTTGAAAGACCGTATGCGACAACGGCATGCTTCTGACCAACCAAGTCTGAGGAGGAACCAGCGCATAACAATGCGGGTTCCCCAGAGGCAATAATATTCCTGAGGTTGTCAAATTCAGTCACAACTTCCGAAATTGGAAGTAATGCCGTTCTAATGGCCGTCCAAGCCTCTAATTGTTTCATATGATAGTACAGGATTGCCCATTCAAGCATCCCATCGTTCTGCTGTAATTGGTATGTTGTGTTTGCAGACGCATCGAATTGATGGATGTTGACTTCGTCCTTGAATATGCGTATCGACATGTCCGCCATACCGAAGCAATGACCGCCGAAGTCACTGTTAAGATACCCATAGTTCCGGAATGAAAAACCGTCCTTGGTGACGTCCCAACCAAGATTCATATTCGGACCAAGAACATAAGCCCAGGTCTCATCGATGCAACCACCATTCCAACCACCAAAGATCAAAGCTCGATTACTTCGAGAATCATAAGTAAATCCAACGGCCGTCCGTTTCGTTGGGGACTGCGAAGGGTTCATATTGGTCCAAGCATTGGCATTAAAATCGTAAGTCCAGGTATCATTGAAGAACTGGGATGCCGAGGGGCTGCCTCCAAAAAGAATAACATGATTGTTATTGGAATCGTAGGTAAGAGCAGGCGAAGATCTTTTCGAGGGTGAGATTGATGGGGTCAACTCCGTCCAAGAATTGGTTTTATAGTCATATGACCAAGTGTCATTGAAATTTAGTGCATCGGATCCGCCACCGAAAAGGATTATCCTGTCATTTTGTGCGTCGTACGACATACCCCCCCCGTGTCTCTCGCTCGGGGAGTGAATCGGGGTTACATTGGTCCAAGTATTGTTGGCGAAATCATATATCCACGTGTCATTCAACCACGATTGGTCTTGATCTATCCCTCCAAATAGGATAGTGCGATCCACCCTCGAGTCATATACTATTGAATAATCCCCCCTCGGTGACGGGCTATTATTCGGGGTCTTATTCGTCCATTTGTTGCCGTCAAAATCATACGCCCATGTATCGTTGAAATTGAACGCACAGCCTCCTCCCAACGGATCTCCTCCGCCAAAAAGGATGATCCTATCATTTATTGAATCGTAAACCAAGTCAAAAAATCCTCTCGCAGAAGGCGCGGCAGCCGGATTCATGTTAGTCCAGGCATTTCTATGATAGTCGTATGCCCAAGTGTCATTTAAGAACGGAGCAGGCCAATGGACCCCTCCGAAAAGGATTCCTCGATCGCTCGAGAAATCATATGCGAATCCAAAATCCCCCCTCGCAGGCGGTCCGGAACTCGGGTTCATTTTGGTCCAATTATTGTAGATGCTCGCCGATGTCGTAGCAACAATTGCATCAACCTGCGCATTTTGCGTAAGTACTCCTTCCTTATCGCAATCTCCTTCTTTGCACACATAGGCAGCAGACAGAATCAACGAAATTACGGAAAAGGTCGCAATGATTCTCACCATCATCATCACTTTGAACGGAACCAACTCCATGGAACCACCCCGTTTCAACTATCCGCATTTTGTTAAGTGCTATAAATACTTGCTCACCCATGGAGCCAGCCTCATCTGATCGAGTCATAATTATACAAATTCAGTCAGCTATTCACCGACGTCACTCCTCCTTTGACCTCTGTAGAAGAAAGTAAATCCGATAGGCTTTTCTCTCTCGTTCCACCCATTGGATCAGTTAACCCATCATCAGGAGATAAGGATTGGTGTGTTGAAGAGGTCCCTCGCCGTTACCCAGTTGGTGAAAACCGATGCGGCAAGAGACCAAGGTATACGTTGGCCTGGACGTACATAAAGAATTCTGTCAGGCATGCGTGATGAACAAATCCGGAAAAGTAATCTCGAACGAGAGGTTCCTGTCCACCCAGGAAGCTTTGGACAAGTATCTCGATCGATTCAAAGACGCGGAGTTCGTCCTCGAGTCCACTGGCATCTGGGAGTTCATCTACGAGGGGATCGAGAAGAGGGGGTTCGAGGTCGTCCTGGCCCATCCTCTTAAAGTGAGGGCGATAGCTGAAGCGAAGGTGAAGACCGACAAGGTCGATGCGGAGATGCTCGCGCACCTTCTGCGGGCTGATCTGATTCCGAGATCGCATGTCCCTCCGAGGGACATACGCAACCTCAGGCAGCTGGTCAGGCACAGGGAGTACCTCGTCCGTCAGTGCACGTCGATCAAGAACCGCATACACGCGGAGCTGCTGAGAAGGGGGATCCGGAGGCCTGACAGCCTCAAGAAGACCTTCACCTTCAAGCACGTCGGATGGATGCGCTCGCTCGGAATATTTACGATCACCTCGAGCCTGAACTGCCTGGAAGGCATCCAGGAGCAGATAAAAGAGGTAGAATCGTTCCTCCTGGCGGAGTACAACTCAAGAAAGGATGCACAGCTCATCGCGACGATTCCTGGAATCGGGTTCTACGGCGCGCTGCTGATACTCGCGGAGATCGACGACATCCACAGGTTCTCGCATCCGGAGAAGCTCTGTGCGTACGCTGGACTGGTGCCGACGGTTCACCAGTCGGGATCGAGGGGGCATAACGGAAGCATCACGAAGAACGGGTCGCCTCACCTCAGATGGATTCTGATCGAGGCGGTGCATGTGCACACGAACTATTGTCCAGAATCGAAATTGTCAGCGTTTCATCGGAAGATCGCTCAGAGGAGAGGGAAGCAGCGGGCGACGGTCGCGACTGCTAGAAAGCTGCTTCACACGATCTACTGGATGCTCCTGAACAAGGAGAAGTTTCACTGTCAAGGATTCAACCTCGTGGAAAAAGCTGCGTCGATGAACGCGTGATAAGGATTGAGGCAGGTCCCTGACGAAT
>Ga0315291_10010578_pt1 | contig 11273 bp, 8 predicted proteins | sample YL17G12_20_MG_FD_203070 | JGI IMG/M metagenome (GOLD analysis project Ga0315291, IMG submission 203070) | Sediment microbial communities from Yellowstone Lake, YNP, Wyoming, USA - YL17G12_20 | ecosystem: Environmental > Aquatic > Freshwater > Lake > Sediment | place: USA: Wyoming | collected...
GTCCTCGGTGATATGACTATGTAGGTCACACCACCCATGTAGGATGAGATGTTCTCGTAGATGGCCGTGTCATCCCACGAGCTGGCATTCAGAAAGGCGTAGACCTGTTGCCACAGATAGTCTGGCTCTCTTAACGTATAGAAACCTGCCCCGGTAATCATAGAACAGGAACAGTTCCTGAGGATGAAACCGGTCATTATGAATCCCGTTGTTGGATCTGTAAGAACGTAACCTCCTGTGGGCACTCTTTCACGAAGCCACTCGAATGCTTGGAGTTCTTCGAGATGCGGACTGCTAGGTTCCCATGCCATCTCTTGGCTGATGCCTAATGCTGTCGGATACGCAGACGTGACTAGTATTGCCGCTACAGCCAGCGTGGTAGCAGGCCTTTTCCAGTTTGGCTGCAGCGGATTTCGCAGTGTAATGCTACCAAGCACATGTCCGGCCACCTTCGTGATTGAGAATGCGCCCTCAACGACGCAAAGGAATATGAACGGTCGGCAGTACATCTCCATTCTAGGTGCAATCGAAAAGGGAAGAAAGAAAGCTGCTAAGTACAAGCTGGTTAGGATGAGGAGGCCCTTGTCGTCGTACGTCACGCGCCTCTCATGTTCCTTTGGACGAAAGACGTAAACGGCGAGTGATGCAAGGCCCAGACAGAGAAGGGCTATCTGCAGTGGAGAATAGGCAATCTGAAGAAGCTGAGCTTCATATGACAGATTGGGAGTGACAGTAAAGCGAAGCATGCCGATTCTGAGAGTCCAAGTATCAATTCCAAGGAAAGGTAGGGTCAGGTAGTAGAGGGTGGTGAACAGAATCGCAGCGAGAGAGGATAACGCGATTGCGAGGGGCACTGTTTTCTCGATTCGATGTTCATGCATGCCTCGACTCCAGAAGTAAGCGATGGCAGGAGATGTTCCCAGGATCATGAACGGGTATGCGATAACACTAATCGTATAGGAAAGGAGCACCACGCAATGCATGGATTTCGTGTGCGGCACTTTCTGCAGAACAAGCATAATCAGAATGGCAACAGCATATGCATAGGTCGACGGAAGCAGATAGTGAGGTCCTAACAGTGCGCCAGTCGCAGCAACAAAAGGAAAGAGCATTGCTGCCATCGTCGACTTCAATCTGCTTCCAGAAATCGCTTCGCATAGAAAGTACGTCAGCGTCAATGCGACAGGGTAGGTCAGTAGCGAGCCATATGCAAGAATCACGTATGCATGCAATCCGCTCGTAAGTGACAAAGAGGAGATAATGCTGTGGAACCCAAGCGGGTATCCTGTGAGTATTGCACCATAGCCTCCATATGTGACCATTGACTCCACGACAACCAGATGGAAGAAAATGTCGGTACCGCTGGCTTCCGGCCATGGCATCCAGCTGAAGCGCCAGATCATGATAACTAGCCCCATGACAAAGCAGGTTGTCGGGGGAAGAAGTGATTTCACTGCTCGTCCTGAACCAGTTTCGGTGCCCAGAGAATCTGGTAATTCGGAAGCCCTGCTCCGCTTCAGTGCGATCAGGTCGGAAATCAAAACGACTAGAGCGGCAATGATGCCCACATATTGGAGAGCCCACAGTGGGGTGAGAATCAGAGCCAAGCTCGATGTGAATATCACACTAATCAGAGAGTCAAGGGCTACATTTCCTATTGTGGGGTGGGCGCCAAGCTTAAAGTTGAGACACCTAAGAGGTCCCATTCTTAGCGAACTGCCTACTACAAAAAAGAGCAGTATGAAGGCAGAAACTGCTGCTGTCGAGTAAATGCCGAATAACCGTGAGAGCACGACTCCGAGTACTACAGCCAAGTGGAGCGTCACTGACTTGCTCTGCGACGAGTTAAACAGGAGCTTGGCGGGTTTCAAGACTATCTTCTCAGTCTAGGGATGTGATGAGTTCGCATTCACGAGCCTTTTGAGCGTGGTGCTATAGCAGTGCTATGCTGACATTTCACCAAGGTGTTGTTTCATATCTGCTTTCTTCAGCTGTGCACATTAAGGCATAAACCAACAGGTGGGATCTTTCAGTCAACTCTCTGTCGCTGTTCTACTTCGGGGTACTCGTGTAGGGAAAGCGCGTGGTTGAGCACGCCATGACCGCTAGTTCTCTCGTCGTTGAAGCCCGGCCAGGGCTTGGATATCCTGCATCTCACAAATGCAGCCGCTAGGCAAGCAGGAGTGACGGACATAGTGAGGTTGACGGCTCGTGTTCGCATATAGCCTGCTTTCTGGAGCCGCCCAGTAAAGACAGGTCACTATGAGCCGCCATCAGCGTTTCCATGGCGGTCATCATGACAGACAAGGGTCGAAACAAGGCTTAAGAGCAGAGCGCCGCCGTGCTCGCAGAATGCTGTTGAACCAGACTACAGAACCATCTGGGTGTAGTAAGGCAATGAGAGTGTCACATGTCTGTCCTTTCCTTGACGAGCAGATGGGAGGGACTGAGAGGTATGTGGCGAACATCATCAAGGTTCAATCCAAGCACTATGACGTACATGTCTACACGACAACATGCAAACTCCAAAAAGTGGGCACCACCGAGTGGAATGGTGCAACTGTTCACCGGTTCTACTCGCCCATGGTACTATGGAACATCAACCCGATTGCTTTCATATTCCGTTCACTGATTGAATCAAACCCTGACATTCTTCACGTCCATTCTCATCTGTATACGACTTCAAACCAAGCTGCTCTCATGAAGAAGATAAAACGGTCTAAGGTTCTTCTTCAGCTTCATGGTGGAGTTGGTCCTCCTCCATTCAGGACCTCTTGGACAAGGCTTGCTGCCAAGCAGTTCTATGATGCTTCTTTGGGCAAGTTCACGATAAAGAACAGTGATATCGTAGCGTCAGTTTCGAAGTCCGATTTGGATTATGTCGCCAGACAACTGTCAATTCCCGAGCACCGATTGCGGTACCTGCCCAATGCGGTAGACACTGATGTCTTCAAACCACGTGTGAGGAAGGAAAGCTCGTGTGACAAAACGCTTCTATACGTGGGGGACCTCGAACCTTGGAAGGGTGTCGGCCTACTGATGAAATGGATTCGTCAGTGGAAGTCTGCAGACGGAGATGGAGTGAGGATACGGTTTGTAGGACAAGGAAGCTATCTCCCCGAACTACGGAAGATGCAAGAAGATCATCACAAGGGTACGAATGGCATGTCGGTCGAAGTCTTAGGTCCCAAGCACCATAGTGAGATTCCGGGAATAATGAATGAGGCGGCCGCTTTGGTGTTTACCTCCTATTGGGAAGGTATGCCAACAGTCATTCTGGAGGCAATGTCCTCAGGGGTGCCTGTCATATCTACACCAGTTGGAGCGGTTCCTGACGTGATCAGTAACATGGAAACTGGCTTGCTGATAGATCGAAGCCTCGAGAGTTTTCAGGAAGCGGTCACTTTCATCTTGAACGATGTATCAGCTACTCAGCGCATCAGACAAAACGCAAGGGCGGCGGTTGAGCAGCGATTCAGTCTCGCGAAGGCGGGCCGGGCACTTCAAGAAGTCTATTCCGATATGTGCTCGTAGAGAAGTGTTTCGGAAACATCTCGATTCTCCCGAGTTGGTTAGTTTAAGATACGTCGCCAATCGGTATATTAGCTTCCCGGAGGACAAGAAGGCAGAAGCGAGCATGTGCCGGATACTCGTCATTCCAGCCACTGACTGGCTAGGTGGCCCAGAAAGCAGGCTCCACAGGATATTCGAGCGCCCGAGTCAGTCTGTGGAAGACGTAGAGGTTGTGTTCTTTCCCAAACGCGGTAAGAGAGTCCGTTCAACAGCGCTTCGATTGTACCAGCCCCTCTGCCTGCGAATCGGAGGAAGCACTGCGCTCTTCTATCTAGTGAATCTTGTTCCCATCTGGTTACAGTTGGCGAGGCGGATTGCGAAAACAAGGCCCAACGTGATAGTTATCACCGATCCGATTTTCGGTCTTTCGGCTGTTCTTATGAAGAGGCTGCTGCCTATCAGAGTGGTCTTTGACTATGTCGATGACCTGTCAGGCCTTGCGAAGGGTTACGTTACAAGACTGCTGGAGGGAGCCGTCATGAAGGTTGTTGAAGAGATAGTTCGATACTCTGTCGTGAACGCCGATGCAACCATTGTGTCCTCCGTTGACCTACAGAGGCGGGTATGCGCACTCCTTGGCCGGTGCCCTCCACTCATACCAAACGGTGTGGAGGCGAGCATATTCACTCGGTCTGATTCTGTGAATCACAGACAGAAGATTGTTGGCTATGTAGGAGGCGTCTACGGGTGGTCTGGCATAGAGCAGTTTCTTGCAACACATCGAGCAGTGTCTGCCAGCGCACCCGGTGTGGAGTATCACATCTACGGCAGTGGCAGTTGCGAGGAATTGGTCAGATCCATTAGCGAGAGAGAGGAAGGTGTATACTTCCACGGGGAGATACCATACAAGGAAGTGCCTTGCGTCATGAGCACTTTCGATGTGGGAATCATACCTTTTGTGAAGAGTCCTCTTACTGATGCCGCATGCCCCCTCAAGCTGTTCGAATACTGGGCGGCCGGGGTACCTGTGGTGTCCAGGAATCTTCGCGAAGTGAAACGACTAGGGGATGGCGCTGCTCTTTTCTTTGATACGGTCGATGAGATGGCTAGTGATATCGTTCTGCTGCTGCTCTCCGAGGAAACTAGGAAGAAGGTCACTTCTGAGGGCTCAGCGCGGGTAGTACAATACGACTGGCGTGTTCTGCGAACGAAATACCGGGAGATACTCTGTGGCAGCAGAATGCAGGATGTGCGTGAATAGCAGGAATCTCTGCTACTCCAACAGAATGTTACGACACGAACAGTGTGCTTTGCGCAAAGGCCGAAAACACGTACGCGTGTTTGTATGCGCAAACACCGAAAACACCTCACGGATAATCAACACAACTGCAAATCTCGCAGTGCATCGACCCGGCCAGCTCGAATGGAGCGAGATTCCATTGCAGTGTTGTTGTTCGATAATGTCATTCAATCACTGAGCGAGGTTTTGAAATAGCACCGCCGCCGTGTCATACCTAATAAACATGCGGCGTATCTAGAGCAGTCAGCCTGCGCAGCTCTTAGGATCAGCCGTTAATACGTCGATTCTCGCAACTCCGATGGAGTATATGATAAGCTCGCCGGGCGAGCCCGGGTCGGCTAGGTAGAACTTGATGAAGTGAACTCCTGTTCCTGTCGAGTTGCATAGCCACTGGAAAACTCTGATTGTTTCCGAACCGTGATAGCATATCTCCTCTTGGAACTGACCATCAATGCACACGGTGACTCTGGATAGGTTGGTGAAACCATCACGAATCGCGATGGATACGCAATAAGTGCCCGGGTCAGCGAACAGAAGTGGATATGTAATGAATTCAGTACCAGCTACCTCGTCTGATAGCAAAAGTGCATAGCTATCGAATATCCAGCTTCCCTGATATTCGAATGGCTCGCTTGGGTTCTGCGTATAGTTACGGAGAAGTGACAGCCGGCTATCTGCATCAAACGAGTACACATGCTCTGACAATTCGGTCGCTGAAGCGGCTTCGCAACTGTCGAAAGCACCATAGAGTGATGTCGTCGTGTAAATTCCCACACCAGCGTAAGTCAGGGGAAAAGTCAGTCCGGTCGCGTTCAGTACAGCGAATGCTCTATCAGAGTGATACTTGTCAACGGGGCTTTTCAGGGGATAGGGAACTCCGGCGACCAGATAGACCACAGGGCCGTGCCAAGCGAAATGAGAACCTAGAATGGTACCGACCCATCCATCGTTTAGATACTGGTATCCGCCCTTACCGCGCGTGATGAACACAAATGGATCATCGGGATGTTGGTCCCGCAGCGCGTTGAGTTCGTCGTATGTTTCCATGCTCATGAACGGACGGTGATGCACTGCGGCCATGGCAGGCGTGGTCGCTGCGGCAAGTGAAACCAAAAGAATCAATCCGGCAGTGCAGCTGTTGCGACTCAGTAAACGGCCTGTCTTCGATAGGCTTGTGCCTCTGTAAAGCGACCGAACCCGACGGAGCCCATCGGTCACCAAGAAGGGCAGGGGCAGCACAGTCAATGCTCTAGGGGCCATTTTCCGAAACAGGGATGGAGTTGCCAGAAAAAACGATGGGACCACAACGAAAATCAGGATGACTATTGTGAATACTGGCAGGAGACTCGTTGCACGAGTAGAAGACCGAAGCTCAGAGAGGTAAGACAATGCGCCAATCGTTGAGAGCGGAATCAGTACTACTCCTAGGGCATAGGACACAATCTGCGAATCAGGAGCAAGTAACACCTCTTCGTAGTAGACCGCAACGGTGACGAATCTTGTATCATATATCAGAGCAATCAGAAGTGCAGGGATGCTTGGGAGCACTATGGACAGCCATCTCGTAATCGCATCCCTGAGTCCCTGTCCCCTGGGGAATACGATGACTTCGAGGACGGTTGCCGCGCCGATCAGAAGCACAGTCATCTCGATCTGAGAGATGGATATTGCGAAAGAAAGTAGTGAAATGGTGATACACGATCTCCTGTTCATCTTGCTTGTGTACATTCCAAGCAATGGAATCAGGAATATCAAGGCAAGCAGAGTCTTGTGCAGATCCGCGCTTAGACGATACAGTGAGAACCAAACGAAACATACGAGTGCCGCGGGCAAGCTCTCTCTGAGACTGCCGTATTTCACTATCGCCGAATGCATTACAGTGAAGAACAACGAGAATGAAAGAATGAACACCACCAAGATGCGAGCAATGAACAGATACTCAGGATTGCCCAGCGAAAGTGCAGCTACGATGAGGTAGGGCAAAAAGCTGTTGCCGCCGCTGAGCTCCATCATTCCCTCCAGATTCCCGTCTATGATTAGTCGAGCTCTGTAAAGATGTTGTGCCGTGTCCCAGCCCACAGGAATCAGTCCAAACTCAACGTATGGACGCACCTCTATTGCCGTGACGAAAATGACCCCGGCAACCATCAGCAGGTATGGAGCAAGTCGAGAAACTCCGGATCTCATCCCTGACTTCTGTGAGTTTGCAGCTGTTTCAGAAGCATCGTCATGCGGAACGTGCTGGAGAAACACAAACAACCCGACCACAAAGCCAACTAGACACCACTGGTATGTCAAGAGAATCGGAAGGCAGATGAGCCAGATGAGCGAGGGCAGAACAAAGACAAGCAAGAAGACTAGCGCCATGATGCCAGTTCCACGATGTCCCATCGCTGCCGCACCCGAGTAGGGCAGTGTTCCGTAGAATCACACATATAGACGTTGCGTAGCCATCCAATCAGAGAAGGTTGGAGTCAATATCGTCACTCATCTCTTCCGTTTCGGCTGATAAGTTCATCGTAGAAACCAGCCTCCCGTTCTGCGATTCTCCTCCATGTGAATCTCATCACATTCTCTTGTGCTGCTTTCCCTAGACGTTTCCTTAGTCCGGGGTCATCTCGCAGTTGCAGTATCTTGTCCGCAAGATCACTCGGGTTGTTTGCTTCGAAAGCAACTCCCGTGCGCCGATTCAAAAGCACCCCTCGATCTCCCACCAGAACATCCTTGGAGCCTATTATGGGAAGTCCTGCAGCGGCTCCCTCAGCGAGTGCTATGCCAAAGCCTATCAACGTTGCCGCAACGAGATACGCGTCCGCAGCTGAAAGGTAGAATGGCACCTCATCATTCGGCCTGAATCCTGTGATTCGGACATTGTCATCCAATCCCCCTCCCTCAATCATTTGTGTAATCTGGTGGTATGTGGAAAAGTCTCTGATATAATCAGATTTCCTACGGCCTCCTAGTGATCCTGTACTTGACTCCCTTGGCGGTCCTCCCACCAATAGTAGCTTGACGTTTGTAGCTCCTCTTGATTTCAGTATCAGCAGGGCTTCTATCATCTCGTGGATTCGCTTGTCGCCGGAGAACCTACCAACATGAATCAGAACAAAGTCGTGGTCCTCGTACCCAAGCTCCTCTCTTGCAGTTCTCCTCATCGAACTGCAATTCAGCATTCTGTCCACCACAACTTTGTTGTAAATCACTCTAATCCTGCCCTTTCGTGCGCCGCGTCGCCGGGCGTAGTCTGCAACGCCTTTGCTTACGCACCACACTCCTGAGGCAAGTGACAGCACTAAGGTAATGACAATCCAAGCAGCTGCCCGGACAAACCAAGGGAATCCTCTTGACCTGATGACCTCGTCATCTTCACCATGGAGTGAAACGATTGCCGGACGCTTTGTGAGGCGTCCCACAAGAACGGCGATTAGTCCCTCAAATTCAGCTCCATATGCACGTATCACAGAAACGTCTAGGGCTTTTACGATAATGAGCGATGTGACAAGAAGCCTAATCAAATCGAAGGGAAGGAACTTCCTCTGGATTCTGACCACTGGTACGCCGCCTACTCGTCCCTGACCTGCGTGGTCGTATGAATACAATGCGACAACCCTTCGGAAATACCCTGCAGGATTGAAATAGGCTTTGTATTGACCAAGGGTTCCCTTCTCCCGGTAGTTCTCGAGGGAGTTGATTGGGAGAACAAGAATCGAAGGTTGTCTCGACCTCTTTGGCATCCTAGTGGTTTCCCTATCGTGTTCCCAAATTAGCGCATTATATCTGTTCCTGCATACTGAGATCGCGAGCTTTCTTTTTCCTGGCGTTCTTTACTGCAAACCCAGATGCCATCAGCAAGACTGTCTGTCCAACAAGAAGACTCCCTGCGACTCCTTCAAGACCTGCAACTGCCGTGAGTGTTAACAGGGCTAAGTACTGCGAACAGAAGGAAAGCAGATAGGAACGGAGGAGCGATTTCGTGCCGCCTGAAGTCATGAGCTCGGATGCGAGAAAACTGGCCGCAGTTGCTGGTATGATTGTTGTACTCACTACCACGAGTGCCATTAGGGTGTTCGAGTATGCGGGCAGAAATGTGTTCAGCGCTACTGAAGCGACGACGATTGCCAACACGGCCGTGCCAAAGGCGCCCAACATGGGAATCGCCAGAAGACTCTTCCCAATTGACCCTGATGATCGTTCAGGAACTAGGTACAGCAGTACACTTGAAGGAAAGAACTGGGCTAGCAGGAAGACTTGGAAAACGAACTGATACTCCCCCAGAACCACATATCCTAGAACGAATGCCACAATCACCTTGTCGAGGTACCCGATGAGTGTCCTCAGGACTGCAATCCCACTCAGGTTACCAAGAAGGTTTCCATCCATCCTAAGATTGGGGCGTTTCCGAAGCTTGAGGCCCCCAAACACGCTTCTACCGAAGACTGGCGAGGTGATCAGAAGCGGAGCTGCGTAAGCGAGTGCTATGGTTTCAGGCGAGTGCCCCGCCCAAAGGGAAGCTAGCCCCACAGCAAGTTGGAGTGTTCTACATACGATTGTTAGTAATGAGGCAGTCGCATACTCCTTTCTTGCTAGGAGATCATAGGTTACCATACTGAAGGAAACTTGGCCCAAGACAATCGGTCCATATGTCACTAGGTTGAGTTTCAACCCCCACAGAGCTGCAATTGCAGCCATCGAAACAAGACCTACTATGGCATCAAACTGGAGAAGGATTTTACCGCGATTGTCCTTCGGGAAGATGGCTAATTTGCCCAAGCCGAAGCCCAATTGGGCTGTGCCCGAGAACACAGTCGAAACTGAAATCACGAATGAGATTTGACCGACAACGTCCTTAGAGGCAATCAGTGCGCCCATGAGCCAGAAGGCCGCTACGCAGCCTAGACCGATTGCACTCGACGAGCTCACAAGCAGCAGATTCCTGCCCACCTCAAGGACGCCTATCTCCCTCGACACGTCCAAAGGTCCTCTGTCGGGTCCGTGATTCTGGCTCATGTTCCGTCCACGTTCCAGACCCGCGCCAACCTTGAGGATATGAAGAGTTCGGGGGAGGAACACTCCCTTTTGGGCTGCAAGGCGCCGCCACGACTCGGCACTGATTGACGCCTAGCTTCTACGTCTGTCCTCTTATGTGCCCAGAAACCACAACGCGAAACCATGAAACGTATTGAATACATGTCGCTAATCAAGCCGCGCCACACCTATCCTGCCGATTCTTCCTTACTTGAAGCACGTTTCAATCAGGTATTCCGTGCCGAAGACATTCCCTTAGTCGACAATAGTTGGAATCCACGCCACTTCGTGGAGTCCACTTTGGCGTCACGATTCACGAAAAGCTTCTCAAGAGGAGGGCTGACAAAGTCTGACAGCCTATCTATTAGGACACGCTTTTCTAGCCAATCCAACTCACTCACACACCAAGAAACGTAATAGTGCTGTCCACAACACTCGGACTCGCCCCAGCATGCCGGTGCTCCTTAAATGAGTGATGGTTTCTTGTTGAGTGATTGTTTGCGGGGCTAAGACCACTAGACTTTGTGTCTTGAGTCCAATGAAGTGACAGAATCTTGACACATTCATGATTGCCTCCGCACTGGTCCTCCCAGAAACGACTTGCCTGCACAGCCCACATAAGCAGGGCAGTCCCGGGGTGGAAACATCGATTTCGATGCGAACAGAAACGGCGGTCCGTTTCAAAAGACTTGGCTCTCGTTGGCTGGGTCCCCAATGTTGTTGTCTGCGAACTGACTGTGCCACAAAGACGCCCTTCCGAGAGTGTCTACACTTGTTCGAGGGTCAATAAATACCATTGAGCAGACCATGCACGCAGAACACCTGCTATGTTAATCTGACCCAGTTGACTCTTTGCCGCTCCACTGTGGGACGAGCCCAATGCTGCAATGGATTCATCGGACAGGCCTAGACGTGAACTCGAACGAATCCGAGTTGCCTAGGACCAAATGCACGAGAAACGCAGACGCGGTAGTTCTCATGACTGACTGGCCAATATGCCGGGAAATGGAAATGGAGCAGATAGTCGCGGGAATGGCATCCCGCGTCTTTGTGGATGCCGGACGGATGTTTGCAGGATTGGCGATACCTTCGGGAGTGGAGTATTACAGCCTGGGGTCCCAGCCCACTTATGCTGATGCCCGAGGGGCACACTGAGTTCTCTGCTGATCCCTCATTGCAGTAGCATACATGTCGTGCCGTATCGACCGACTGGCTGGTGCACTGCCTAGATTCGTTCTCCAATCTTGATGTACCTACTACCAAGCCACCGGACAAGCGGCTTGTCCTCAAGAATCTGCAAAGACCTAAGAAACTTAGTGAAGGTGGCCGGGCCTAGCAACACCCGGAGTACCCTGAAAGTCAACGTTCTTATGTCTACCAAGAAGATAACGAATCTAGTGCTTTTCACCTTGAATCCTGCGGATTCCATCAATCT
>Ga0315291_10010580_pt1 | contig 11270 bp, 8 predicted proteins | sample YL17G12_20_MG_FD_203070 | JGI IMG/M metagenome (GOLD analysis project Ga0315291, IMG submission 203070) | Sediment microbial communities from Yellowstone Lake, YNP, Wyoming, USA - YL17G12_20 | ecosystem: Environmental > Aquatic > Freshwater > Lake > Sediment | place: USA: Wyoming | collected...
CAGAGGGGCAAGTGGTGAGACATAAAATCAAGACCGGCTTGTAAATTTCGGCAGGATGCCCTCGAATCAAAAAGTTGAGGAAAAGAGGATTTTGTTTCTTGACTTTGAGCTCTTTATAGGTGGCCAATTCGAGTTGACAATCAACAATCAATAATGAATAATCAATTGCTGGGCCGAAGTGGCGGAACTGGCAGACGCGCAGGACTCAAAATCCTGTCCTGGCAACAGGGTGAGGGTTCGATTCCCTCCTTCGGCAGTTACTCGTCGCAAGTATCGCGCGATGCGTATTGCGCATATATGGGTATTTATGCTTATGCACGTTATCAAGATGCTCCATGATTCGGGGGTCCTGCCTGTATTTTCCAGGATACCGTGATTTGGCAACACAGTTCCTTCATATCGGCGAGTTGACTTGCCCTGCCTGAAGAAGTAAAGTTACGGAATGGAGTCGCAACAGAAAACCGGATATATCCATATCGGCTGGAAGGCGGCGATACTCATCGCCCTCGCAATAATCGGCATGTATCTTTTTATAAGCACGCGAACCACATTGTGGGACCGCGATGAGCCACGATACGCAAGGGTCACAATAGAAATGGTGGAATCAGGTAACTACCTTGTCCCAACTTTCAATGGGCAGGCGTGGCCGGACAAACCCATTCTGCTTTACTGGCTGATGTCTCTGCCGGTTCACGTGCTGGGACCTACGGAGCTTGCCTGCCGTTTCTGGGCAGTGGTGGGCACCGCAATTACCTGTCTATTAACATTCTACATGGGCAAGCGACTTTTTGGCGCAAAGGAAGGGTTGTGGGCGATGATTATTCTGGCTTCAACTTTGATGGTGCTGATTGTCGGGACCACTGCAATTTCTGACGCAGTAGTGCTGCCGTTCATAGTTGCGGCAGCGGCAATCTTTATCCGGACGATGGAGTCCGGAATGCGTGCGCACCACATAATTCTGATGGGCGCAGCCCTCGGTTTCGGGATGCTTGCCAAAGGACCAATAGGAGCGCTGCCGATTCCGGCAATGGTAACTGCTCTATGGCTGAACCGCAAAGCCGGGCACGGCCTTATCCGGCCTCTTTGGCAGCTTGGGGCCGCCTTAGCGATAGGAGTTTTGATTTTTCTGGCATGGGCACTTCCGGCCAACAACGCTGCAGGCGGTGAGTTCTTGCGTACCTTTGTCGGCCGGCACGTGCTCACGCGAGCAATTAAACCTATGGAGCATCACGGAGGAAACCTTCTTCTCTATCTGCCATACTATCTACCCGTTATTATACTGGGTTTTTTCCCCTGGACGCTGCACCTGCCCGGAGCTGTTTCAGCAATACTCGCAGGGCGTTTAGGCGGACAATACTGTCGGCCTCTGTTAATCGGATGGGTCGTATCGATTTTTACTATAATGACGCTGGCGGTCACCAAATTGCCGCATTACATATTGTTTATATGGCCGGCACTGGCTCTGGCGGTGGCGGGAACGATTGTCGCGGCACATCAAAACAGATTAACCGCTCGCGACCATAAGTGGCTGCGACGCGGAGTCTGGTTTTTTGGCCCGCCGGCAATCGCCATAGCACTGGGCTTAATGATTGCGCCCCTGTTTTTCCCGATAGAGGGGTTACGCCGGTCCGGCACAGCATCAGGTATAGTGCTATTAGTTATGGCTGTAGCTGCCATTTATCTGCAACATACCAACAGGCCGTACCTCAGCGCCGAGGTATTGCTGGCGGGGATGCTCGCTCTTGAGATTCCAATCCTGTTTGGTGTGCTGCCGGCGATTGAGCAGATAAAAATATCTCCCCCCATTGCCCAGGCCGTCAAGGCCAAAACCACCAAAGAAACGCCTGTAGCAACCTATAAATACGCCGAACCAACACTGAATTTTTATATCGACCGCCAAATTGAGCCGCTCCGTAACGAAGAAGCGGTTATCACCTGGGTCCGACAGCCGAAACCCGGAGTGCTGATTATACCCAAAGACATACTAACCAACATCGAGCAGAGACACGGTCCTTTGCAGTTAGAACAGATTGCCTCGAAAAAAGGTCTTAACTATTCAAAAGGAAAACCGCTCGAAGTGCTGGCTTTAATTCGCAAAACGGAGAACTAATGGTCAAAGAAAAAACACCCGAACAACGGCTGCACCGCATCAATTTGACAATATGGGTATCTGTTATTGCCTTAGGTCTGGCTGCTTTACTAAGTTATTTTCTGCTTGATGAACGTGTTTTTTCCTGGCTCTGTCGGCATCCCAACAAATGGCAAGGCAATAACTGGCTACAGGCATTCACCCTATTAGGCAAAGGATGGGTGCTGGTTTGGCTGTTGCTAAGCTGGGTGTGGGCTGCCGGCCGACCCGCCAGAGGCAGGCCGGCTCTGGTCGCAATACTGGCCCTTCTGCTGGTTTTCCTAACCGTATCACCACTGAAAGTCCTGGTGCAGAGGCCACGGCCAGCGGATATTGTCAAGGTACACTCACGGGCAGAGGACAGAAGCGCTCTTATACGCAGTTGGTCATTTCCTTCCGGCGATACGGCAGCCATATTCGCGGTAGCCGCAGTTCTGGCACCCTTTGTCCGCCGGCGCTGGGCGATAACATTCTTTGTCCTCAGCAGCATCATCGGCCTTCTGAGAGTAGCTGTGCTGGCCCATTACCCATCGGATGTGTTTGCAGGGGCGGCGACAGGTATGCTTGACGGCTGGCTCGCCTCACGAATTATTTCGCGATGGCCGCTGCCGGAATCAGGCCAATTTAACTGGTATCGTGCCATCGCAGCAGCCGGCGTGATTCTGATACCCCTTTCACTTGGACTGCTTGAAGGAATCGAACAGTTGTTGATTTTCCTGAAGACATACGGAGCGATGGCTGCAGGGATTTACCTCGTCTTCAAAGGCAGCACCTGGTTAAAGCAGCTTCAAAGATGCGATGCCTGTGACCATTGAGACACTCGGCTTACGTCCCCTGCTTGCCACAAAAGGCGATAGTTCACGGAGTCTGGTGATGGTCTCGGCAATTCGGAGGCAACCTTATCCGAAGTTGTAGTGTTTGGTCACGGCCTGGTGGATGTGCCAGGTGCACTCAAGGTCTTCGGGGAAAATGACCAGGTCGCCCGGCCCGAAGCTCACCGAATATTTGCCATCCGTAACTGTTACTTTGCCCTCCAATATCAGGCAGGTCTCCTTCTCTGTGTATGACCAGTCGAATGTGCTCGGCTCGCACTTCCATATCGGCCACGACTTGCACGCCGCCGCTTCCTTCTCCGTCGGCTTTTTGACGGTAACATCCCTTACTGTAGGCATATCTTTCCTTTCGGCCAAAGTCAGACTCAAATTACCTGATTCCATTCTCACATACCTCCGGATAATTATACCGCCGAAGGACTGCTTTTGAACAGCCGGTGTGAATTTTTCCTAAAACTTGTTGGCGGCAGCCGCACTTTCCCTGTAAATTATCGCCCTGTGTGAAACTACGAATCCGCCAAAGAACTCGCGGCGGAAACAATAATGGGGCCAAATTCTCGTGGACCGACAACAGCTAACAAAATTCAACGCCTGGTTCGACAAATACGCAGCCGGCTTCTACGGCCGGGACAGGTTCATCAACACAAATCTGAAACTCAAGGAAGACCACAGCCGCCGCGTCTGCGAAGAGATGCAGTATCTTGCCGGCACACTTGCCCTGCCGGACAATCAGAGGCTCATAGCCGAGACGATAGCTCTCTTTCACGACATCGGCCGGTTCGAGCAGTTCACAAAATACCGCACATACAATGACTCTCGCAGCACGGACCATTGCCTTCTGGGCCTGGAGGTCATCAGAACAGAAAACGTCCTTGATGGAATCGACAGCCCGGAGAGAGAGCTTATTGAAAGGGCGATTGAATACCACGGTCGAAAGGAGCTGCCGGCAAATCTGAACGGCTGGTGTCTATTGTTTTCGAAGCTCATCCGCGACGCCGACAAGCTGGATGTTTTCTACGTAGTTACGCAGTATTATAAGCAGTATAAGGACAACCCCGGCGATTTCTTCTTCGAGCTGGAGTTCCCCGACAGGCCCGAATATTCGTCGCAGGTAGTCGATGCCATTTTGCGAGGGCAGCTTATTGATTATACCCGGCTTCAGACGTTAAATGACGTAAAACTTTTGCAGCTCGGCTGGGTCTATGATATAAACTTTACCGCAAGTTTGAAACGCATAAGGCAGCGCAGGTTTCTTGAGATGCTCCTTGACTTTCTGCCGCAGACCCAGGATATACAAAAGGTCAAAGAAAAAATATTTGCTTATGTTGATTTTAGAATAAAGCAGGAGCAGTAGAATTAAGAAGTTGGATTCCCGCCTTCGCGGGAATGACAGATGAGGGAGGCATTATTATGGAGACGGTTTTGCAGACAAATATAGCCGGGCTTGAGCCAAAACGCGGCAAGGTTCGTGACATTTACGACCTGGGCGACAAGCTGCTTATCGTCGCCACCGACAGGATAAGCGCCTTCGACGTCGTTATGGCCAACGGCATCCCTTACAAGGGCATCGTCCTCACCCAAATCTCGAATTTCTGGTTCGACTTTCTAAGTAAAGACACCGAGCACCATTTGATAACCGACCGCGTGGCCGACTTCCCAAAGCCCTTCTGCGACTACGCCAGGCAGTTGTCCCGCCGCAGTATGCTCGTCAAAAAGGTCGAGGTCCTGCCGGTCGAGTGCGTGGTCCGCGGGTATCTGGCCGGCTCAGGATGGGTCGAATACAAAAACAGCCGGACCGTCTGCGGCCGGAAACTCCCGCCCGGCCTGAAACAATGCGACAAGCTCCCCGGGCCGATTTTTACGCCGGCCACCAAGGCCGAACGCGGCACACACGATGAAAATATCAGCTTCTCACAGTGCGTCGAAATCGTCGGCAAAAAGGCCGCGACCTTTCTCCGCGACAAAAGCATCGACATATTCAAAAAGGCAAGCGCCTGCGCCGAAAGCAGGGGCATAATCCTTGCCGACACCAAATTCGAGTGGGGCCGCGTCGGTGACAAAATTATTCTTATCGATGAGGTCCTGACGCCCGACTCCTCGCGTTTCTGGCCCGCGGATAAATACCAGTCCGGCAGAGACCAGGAAAGCTTCGACAAGCAATTCACCCGCAATTACCTCGAGAGCATCAACTTCAACAAATCCGGCCCGGGTGTGGTGCTGCCTCCGGACATTGTCGCAAAAACCAGCGAAAAATACATCGAGGCCTACGAGCGCCTCACCGGAAAAAAATTCCAGGATTAGCCTGGTTGAGTTTGGAAAGGTAATAGTAGAGTCCTGACAATGGATAGGGTGCCGGTTAAATATCGGTCTGTCCTGATATCTGTTTTTCTGGTCTCGATAACTTTTGGGACATTTTGGCCGGTCCTCAAACACGAGTTCGTCAGGTACGACGATGATAAGTATGTCACCGAGAACCCGCACGTTACCGGAGGGATGACACTGCAATCTGTGGTTTGGGCCTTTACGAGGCCTCATTTTTATATGTGGCATCCGCTGACTTCCCTGAGCCATTTATTGGACTACGAACTATTTGGTCTCAATCCCTTTGGGCATCATTTGACCAGCTTATTGCTCCATATAGCCAACGTTTTGCTTGTGTTCCGGGTTTTGAAGAGACTGACCGGCGCGGTTTGGCCGAGCGCTTTTGTCGCGGCCATTTTTGGCGTGCATCCGCTGCAGGTGGAATCGGTCGCGTGGGTGGCTGAGCGCAAAAATGTGCTAAGTGCGTTATTCTGGATGCTGACCATAGCTGCTTATGTCAGATTCACAGAGCGGCCGAATATCGGCAGGTATTCGCTGGTAGTTTTGACCTTTTCTCTGGGATTGATGGCCAAGCCGGTGGTGGTTACGCTGCCGTGCGTACTTTTACTGCTGGATTACTGGCCTTTGCAAAGACTCCAATGGCGCCATCAAAGCAGGGGCGAAAATTCACCGCACACCGGGTCGGCAATGATTCGACAAGCTCACCATCCCGAGCAGAGTCGAGGGAAAGCCGGTCACCAACAACTTTCTCTCCTGCGGCTGCTCGGAGAAAAGATTCCCCTGTTTATTCTTACGGCAGTTGTAAGCGTGATTACGTATATCGCTCAGCAGCGAGGCGGCGTTGTGTCGGAGTTGAAAAGTATTCCCGTAAGTTACCGAGCAGCCAACGCTGTCATTTCTTACGCTACATACATTGCAAAAATGCTATGGCCCAGCAATTTGGCGGTTTTCTATCCACATCCAGGTGGTGACTTCTCGGCGGTCCGGCTGGCGGCGTCAGTGGTATTGCTGGCGGCGATTTCGGTGTGCTGCGTTTACTTCTTCGGCAGTCGTAAATATCTGGCGACCGGGTGGCTATGGTATCTCGGCGTCCTTGTGCCGGTGATTGGCCTGGTTCAGGCGGGGGCGCAGGAAAGGGCAGATAGATATATGTATGTTCCTATGGTGGGGCTATTGGTAATGGTCGCGTGGGGGGCCGGCGACCTTGCTGCGAAGCGGCGCTATCGAGAGGTTATGTCGGCCTTGTTGGCGGTTGTGATAGTGTCGGCTGCAATGGTGTGTGCCTCACTACAGTTAAGGCACTGGCAAAATAGCTTGACTCTGTTCACGCATACCCTCAATGTTACCCGCAATAACTATGTTATACATAATAATTATGCCAATATTCTCCGTGATTCGGGTAAAGTCGATGAGGCCATTGAGCACTATACCAGATGTTTGCAGCTAAGTAGCGATTCTCCTGAGGCGTATAACAATCTGGGAAATGCTTTGGCGGCAAAAGGCAAAATGGATGAGGCGATTGCCCATTACGAAAAGGCGATAGAACTGGTTGGGAATCAGAAGCCAGGTCGATATCTGCCTCCCGTTTTGGCTGAAGCCCATTACAATCTTGCGGAAGCGCTGAGAATTCAAAAACGGTTTGATGGGGCTGTTGAGCATTACGCGGAGGCGCTAAAACTCAAGCCGACCGACCTTGATATACTACATGGTTTTGGGCTGACGTTAGCCGAATTGAAGAGATTTGATGAGGCGGTCAAGTACTACAATAAGATGCTGGAGCTCGAGCCGAGCAACGTAATTGCACGCGGACTGCTTGGATTGGCTCTGGCCGGCCAGGGAAAGGCAGATGAAGCAATCGAGCAGTTTCGAATTGTGCTGAGCAAACACCCTGACGATGTGGAAATGTATTGCAATGTGGGTATCCTTCTGGAACAGCAGGGCAGAACCGATGAGGCGATAAAGGAATACCGCCGGGCGATAGAGGTCAATCCGGCTTATGACAAAGCCAGGTCTCTGCTCGATGCCGCATTGGCAAAAATAAATAGCCAAAAAACAGAAAAGTAAGCAGGGGTAGCGCGGACACCATCCTGACACACGGCGGAAGATGCCGGTGGCAAGGCGGAGTATTTTTCAGGAAAGTTTTGATACAAAATTATCTCTGATGAGTTATTATGTGAGAACCAAACTTGTTGATGTTTTTCAGAAAAATAATTGTAAACGACACGGAAGTTCAGGGCGACAGAAATGAATTGCCGGTGTAACGCTCTTTGAGGAAGTCAAGGCCGGTATTGTTTATCTCTTCTATTGGTCCTCTGGAAACAGACCGACCGGCAGGAAGTTCGAAAGGTGAGCCTGTTGATATTTGCATAAGAGAGTTGCTACATTCCAGTGGATACAGCTACTTGTTCTTTCAGGCGTCCATTTTTTGGTCGATATGTTCGGCAATATGCTGCCCTCGCTGCTTCCCGCCGTCCGCGCCGAATTCACCCTGACCCTGTCCGTCGGCGGCCTCGTCCTCGCTGTGCTTACCATTTCGGCGAACGCCGTCCAGGTGCTCACCGGCTACACCCGCGCCGACAAAACCGCTCCTCTTTTTCTGCACCTCGGCCTGGTCCTGGCCGCAAGTACTTGCCTGCTTGCCGCCCTGCCGAGGTCAAGCGCCGGCCTTCCTCTATTGGTACTTCTGGCGATAGTCAGCGGGTGCGGAATCGCAATCGCCCACCCCGAAAGCCTGCGGGGCGTTTACTCTCTCGACGCCATCCCCCCCTCAATCAGCACCGCCGTCTTTATGACGGGCGGCTTCATCGGCTACGCCTGCGGCGGCGCAATCTCAACCATTCTGGCCTCCAGGTTCGGCCTGCGGGGCCTTTACCCGCTGGTTCTCTGTCCCATTGCCGGCATACTCGCGACTATCCTTCTTAAAATCCGCCTGGCCGTCGAGCCGCAGCAGACCGGCGAAGACGACAAAAATGTCACTAAGCGGCCCCTGCCTTTCTGGCTCGTGATGACTATGGGTATCCCCGCCGCCACCTCCACGACTATTCTTGCGAATCTTGTGCCCACACGGCTGGGCGAACTCGGCTTTGGACTCACTTTTGGCGGCTTCTCCACAACCGTATTCGGCATCGGAGGCGCGGTCGGCACATTGGTTTGGGCGGCACTGGCCCATCGAAAAGGCGAGCTCCTGTGCTCAACCATTGCACTTTTTCTGGTCATTCCCTTTCTGCTTCCGTATCTGTTGCTGATGGACAATCGAACGGCTGTCTGGCTGCTCTTTGGCGCAGGATTCTATTCATTTTCCGCCTACATCCTGACCATAACCCTCGCCCGCCACGCCGCAGGTCTGAACCTCGGCCAGCGTATGGGCTTTATCATCGGCGGCACCTGGGCAATCGCCAACATCGTCTTTATGGCCCTCGTCCCTGTCGGCGAACGCCTCGGCACGCACCTGCTTCTCGCCCTTTCGCCTCTCGGCTATTTGTTCTCAGGCATCCTCGGCCTTTTCATTATCCTGAAAGTCCGAAGGCGCCCACCGCAGGCCTGATTCCCGGCTTCTCATTACTGTTCTATAATGTGAAAAGTGGACCGCCGCCACGTCGTGGCAGATTCCTGCGAAAGGGCCTGTTGCCAAAGTGGAAAATTGTTTCATTTCGACCCTTGTCAAGTTTTGTTCGGATTTGTCTTACGCAGAGCGGGCTTGAGGAATATACTATCGGTGTGAGCTGGGAGCTAAAAATATTCAAAGATAAATTCGTTGAAGAGGAATTTGGGAGTTGTTTTACAACTGATGAGCCGGCGATTGTGTAAGGAATTGCAGAGATGACGAATCGATGGAGTCCGGATGAGATTCTGGAAATGGCGAGGGCGTTTCAGCCGGCCAGTGTGCTTGCCGCCGCAGCCGAGCTGGATATTTTTAGCGCACTGGCTGCTCGTCCAACGACAGCTAAATCTTTGGCGTCCAAACTTGGCGCCGACATAAGGGCGACAACTATCCTGCTCGATGCCCTTACCACTCTACGGTTTCTAACAAAAAGCGCCGACAAATACATCGTCCCCCTGTATATTGCTCGAATGTTGACCGAAGAAAGTCCCGACAACATCCTGCCGGCGCTGCGTCATCAGGCCAACGGCCTTCGTCGCTGGAATCAACTTGCTCGAATAACACAAACCGGCAAACCCGCAAAATGCAAACCGAGTATCCACGGGCGAGCTGCTGACGAGGCCGCCTTTATAGGCGCGATGGATAATTTCTCGGCGCCGTTTGCTGAAAGTATAGTCAAGCGGCTGAAACCTGATTTTAAGCATTTACTCGATATTGGAGGCGCATCCGGCACGTGGACGATTGCTTTTCTTCGTGCGCTTCCCGGAGCGAGGGCGACATTGTTCGATTTGCCCTCCGTGATACCGCTTGCGCGGCGGCGGATTGCCAAAGCCGGGCTAAGTGACAGAGTAACGTTTGTAGCGGGAGATTACTATTGTGACAGATTGCCTTCGGGTGCGGATTTTGCCTGGCTTAGTGCGATTGCCCATCAGAACTCGCGCCGGCAGAATCGCGCGCTATTTAGAAAGATTTATTCGGCTCTGCAAAATGGCGGCGCTCTCGTTGTCCGCGACGTGGTGATGGAGCCGTCTCGCACAAAGCCTTTAGCAGGGGCGATGTTTGCGGTAAATATGTTAGTTGCGACGAAGGGCGGCGGGACATATACCTTCGATGAATTTCGTGAGGACCTCGCCGATGCGGGCTTTGCCCAGGTAACACTCGTCCGCCAGGATGAGTTTATGAATTCCCTAATCCGGGCCACAAAAACGCTTCTGGGAGGCGTTTAGCCGTCGCCGGCCAGCCCTGCCTGCACTGAGCTTGTCGAAGTGAGCAAGCGAAGCGCGTCGAAGGGAACGGCGACGCAATATCATCTGTTTAGCCCCGAAGCCTGCTTCGGGGTTTGTCATTCCCGCATGTCGTTAGCGGGAATCCATTATTTACCCCGCCGTTCTTGTCCGCCGTAGCCTTGGCGAAGTCGGAAACCGGTCAACGCAACCCGCCCCAGTTATCTACAATCTCGAATCACACCCATACGCTCGCATCGTCTGAAAAATTTGTGTCTGTTCGTGTTAATTCGTGGTTAATCTTTTATTCTTTTTGCTGTCAAAATTTTTGTTGAAAAATAGGCAGAATTTGGTATAATACCAAAGTGAACTCGTGTAGTTCACAATAGGCCCGCCAGCAGCGGCAAGCACGCGGAGTCCCGCACGCTAAGGAACAGCAGTTCCATGAATCAGACAGTTTTGGCCACAAAAAAGTTCAGAATGGTAAAATCATAGGGAAAACGCGGTGCTAAACATATTTAGTGAAATTCGTGTTAATTCGTGGTTATTCCTTACATTTTTTCTTTGTGTCGGAGCCTGTCCGCCGTAGCTCCTGCCCTACATAGCACGCAGTGCAGCGGAGGGTTGGCGAAGGCGGATGGCTTTGTGGCTATGAGTCAATTATGCAAAACAAAGCCAATTTGCTGGTTACTAAAATGAATGTAAGCCCTGTTTTAACAGAGGATTATAAAAATGTTCGATATTTCAGCCGCGAGAAAAACAAACCCAATCAAACCCAGACAAACTCGAAGCGAAGCGCGTAGGGTGGGGTCTTTACCCCACCAATTCTTCTGAAAAATCCTTGCATTTTCAGGATGAATTTGATAATTTATAGCTGCATCAAGAGAGATCCATATTATCAAGGAGGACAGCCGGCAAAACGGATTTGAAAAAAGTCGATTTTGTATTGAAAACGATGCTCGGCAGCGTAGCCGCGCAGCGATAATGACAAATACTTTACCCGCCGTAGGCGGGTTAATCTCTGTGTCCTCTGTGAACTCTGTGAAGATATAAAGAGAGGGCATCCTCAAGTATAATTCGCTAGACCATAACGGTTATACGAAAGGAGCCCACTATGACAACATATTATATCGGAGCTGATGTCCATAGCAATAGCACAGAAA
>Ga0315291_10010581_pt1 | contig 11270 bp, 10 predicted proteins | sample YL17G12_20_MG_FD_203070 | JGI IMG/M metagenome (GOLD analysis project Ga0315291, IMG submission 203070) | Sediment microbial communities from Yellowstone Lake, YNP, Wyoming, USA - YL17G12_20 | ecosystem: Environmental > Aquatic > Freshwater > Lake > Sediment | place: USA: Wyoming | collected...
CCGGCGAGTCAGGTTTGCGATGGATGTTGACACCACGGAGGACTGGCAGTTTCTACCAACAGAGGTTACAGTGCGGGCGCCGAGTGTGCGCCCCACCGAGATCCAGTTCGGTATCGCCAATCTCTGCTTCATGGCTGAGGGGGCTCTTGCGTTCGGAGGTCATAGCTTCGACATGCAACCGAACCCGCGCAATCACTACGGCCCCCTTGGTTCAGACGGCACCAGGCTCGCGCCCGTGACCCATTGGGCGACAACTGACGCGCCTCTCACCGGCAAGACTGGCGATGTCTGGGACTGTCTCAGATGCCTCACCGACACAGCATCTATGTTGTGCCATGAGAGGATTGCATCGCCGTGTTACCGGCTGGTCGATTCAGAGGGGCGCGTAGGGGAGTTTCACCACGAGTTGCAGAGTCAGTGGCCAGCACCAAGGAAGCATCATCTCCTCTACACTCGCGATCATCGCTCAGCCCTTGAGGCCGTCGGGAGCAGCGAGGTGACGAAGCGCTTCAGAGAACTCGATCTTGTGCGGTACGTGCACTTTGTCCTGGAGGCCCGCCGCGATGACCTGCCAGTCGAACTGGGCCTCGCGTCCGTGCTATTCGCCCTGGAGTGTCTGTCCGGCCGCTGGCAGATCGTCGAACGCGGAAGCGACCCCAACCACGTAGCCAAGCGCAAGCTTGTCGAGAAGCTGCGGTGCATGAATGAGGAATTGGGTTGCGTCGACAGTAAGTACCTGGGGGACTGGCTTCGTGCCAGACTTCGGAACCCCCTGATGCATAGCGGAGCGGTCCCGACTATGACGGTCAGTGAGATCCATGAAGCGACTGAGGAACTGCTCGTTCTGGCGACACGCATCTTCTTTCGTCTGTTCGGCTTCGTCCCCGATGACACCCCGCAGGGGCAGGCACCCGTCGGGTGCGCGTGAACCTTGGCCGCCTCTGCCGGAGGCCACCGCGCCCCTCAAGTGGCAGGAGCAAGCTCCTGCCCAACAGGGAAGACCACCCGAAACCATCTGCCTCATGGCCGAGATAGAGGCCGTGATTCCAGGGTGGCCGTTGGCCTGACGTTCGGCGTACAAGCCCGTCCGTCTTGCGGCCGGCCCAGCCCGTAGGGCGCATTGCCATGCGCCCCTACACGACGGCCACAACCGGCGCGGTGGCCCCTCGACTGGGCTCAGGGGAAGCAAGGCAGGCCTACAGAACGAGGACAGCCGGGCAGGAGGCAAGCTCCTGCCCTACGGGAGGGCCGGCAGCGGGTGGGCAGGAGGCAAGCTCCTGCCCTACGATGAGGATCACCGTCGCCCTCCGCGAGACCATCCGCGTCATGTCCGATGCCGCCGCCCAACGGGAGCTCCCTCAGGAAGACAGGGGGGCCTTCGGGTAAGAGGGGGCAATCCCCAAAGGCCGCGCCACCGGTGCCATCCGTTCTCTGCGCGCCGCCTTGCCCCTGCCGTTAGCCAAAGACCCTGTCCCAACCCAGCTTACTGCCCTGCTCTCCGCCGCGGTCTGGCACACCGCGAAACGGGGACCCCAGGACCCTCGCGTAGCGACTGGCAGGGCCTATGGGTCCCTCCTGCTCAGCCCCAGGCGCGTTGGGGCGCGGGTCGCCCACCCAAGAATCGACCTCAAGAGGTCGCCCGTGCTAAGCTCTTGACAGACATGAGGGGGCGTGCTAGCATTCCGCTCTAAGCGAGGGGCAGAAAGGTCACGTGACCGCTTACCACTCTGGAAGAGGCAGCCGGCAAGATTCCGCTAAGTTGTACTGGGCGCTTGCTGCTCTCGTCGTTTTCCTCATTGCCAGTTCGCTTGTCGCTCTCTTGGCGGTTTCTCCAGCGGAACAGCTCCGGGCCGGTGTCTTCATCGCGTTCACGGCTTCGGCTACCGTATTCCTCCGCGCTATCTTCGTACTGGTGGCCGACTCTGAGCTCTCCAGCCACATGATGATCGCTGCTGTCCTGGCAACCGTCATTGGCTGGATCATAGTCAGCACGAACTGGGGTCTGTATAGAGAAAAGGAGCAATTGGTCCTGATCCTGGTGGTGAGTATGGCTATGCTGCTTGTGGCGCTGATCCTATTCCTCACCAGCTAGCTAGAAGTGATGTCCGGATTCCGACCCAAAGGGCAGGGAATAGGCGGTCATACGGCGAAGGCATAATATGTGTGTCTGCCATGGTATTCCAGGAATAATCCAGTGGGAGAATTGGTAGACTCCTAGGGAGGCAGAGGATGACTCTTTACAACCTGCTCCTAATCCTCGGCGGCGCTAGCATTATGTTCGCCACGAGCAATGGGATCTGGAATCGCATTGCTCCAGAAGAGCGTCACTCGAACGTGTCCGCCAAGTACCGTTGGCGGGTCGGAGCACTCATAGCAGGCGTCTTGATCTTCATGACAGGCCTCGGTATGCTGATTCTCTCGCTCGTCTGATGGTCTGCCGGGCTTGCTGGCGGCGACCGTCTTATGCCGCGTTCGCGCCCGCGCCGCCCCCTTCGCCAAAGCTACAGGGCCCATGGGCTATGGGGGACGAGTCGCTCAGGGCAGGCCTACAGAACGGCTGCCCCTCCGCGATTCCTCCGCGCCCGCAGCCTGCCCTACGTAGTTCCGCGAAAGCGGACGAAGTAGGGCGGTGACAGGCCGCTTCCCCGCCGTTCCCTTCGCGCTCTTTGCGACTCTGCGGTGAACGCCCTTCGCCGCCGTTCCCCAATCAGCGTCCATCTGCGCAACCCGCCGGAGGCGGGCAAGCAGGAACGGCAACCGGACAGCGGGCATGCGTCCCGCCAAGGGCGGGCCGACATACCCGCCCTACAGAACGGCACTGGCTGGGCAGGAGACAGGCTCCTGCCCCACGGGGACGGCCGTTCTTTGGCGTGCCTCGCCCCTTCGGGGCTTCGCGGCCACTTTGCAGGCTAAAGCCTGCGGTACCCGAGTTGCCCGCCGCTGGAGGGCGAGTCACCGACTCGCCCCTACAGAACGGCCTCGCCCCGGGGACGGGGCTCCCACATGGCGGGGTTCGGTGACCCCGCCCCTTCGGCTACGCTCAGGGCAGGCCTACAGAACGGCACTGGCCGGGCAGGAGACACGCTCCTTTCGACTACGCTCAAGGCAAGGCCTGCCCCACATAGGTTGACGGTTTCGACAGCCGTCAGCGGCGGAGGGCTGTGACCTGCGGCCGTTCTGTAGGGCAAGCAGGACGCCCCGGTGGGGCGGGAGAGTCGAAGGGGGAACGGCCAATACCTCACCGCAGAGCACGGAGAGGGGACGGCCTGTTATCCACAGATGGACGCAGATGGGGCAGATATCGGCGGGGGGCTGACCTCGTTGTCCTGCCAGCCGCATACGTGGTATTCCCTAAGGCCGTTTACCGCGGGTGCACCTTTTCCGCGGGCGTTTTTTTCGCATCCACCTGACAGCCTAAAGAGAGGTTCGATCATAGCGATGAGAGATCGCTCCCAACTGGGGGAGGCCCGCCTGCCGGCCGGCGGGCAGGCCCGTCCCGCGAGGCGGCTGATCCCGCTTCCCGCCGAGCACCCCCGGCGGCGCTTGCGCTACGAGGTCGTCGGCCTCGGCCTGCTCGTGCTGGGGATCGTGCTGCTCGTCGGCGCCCAGCGCGAATCCGGCCTGGTCGCCCCGCACCTATACCGCGCGCTCTGCCTCCTGGTTGGCAAAGTCGGGGGGATGACGGTTTCGCTCGCGCTCATCCTGCTGGGTTGCGTGATGGTGCTGCGCTGGCAGCCGATCGAGTTCGGGCGGCTATCGGCCTCGTTCGGGATACTGCTATGGTTGGGGCTAGCGATCTGGCAGCTTGCGCTGCCGCAGAGGGGTGTGCTCGGGCTCGACCTCATCAATGAACCAGGGGGACTGCTGGGGGTGCTGCTGAGCGAGATGCTCAGGCCGCTGTTCGGCCAATCGCTTGGGACGCTGATTCTGTCACTGGCCGCGCTGTGTGCGATCGGGTATCTGAGCGACACGCCAGTGGTGAGGATGCTGGGCGGTTTCGCGCGGCTCACTGGGCGTGTCGGGAAAGCGGCTTTCCGGTCGGCGGCGGGATTGCGGCTGCCGCGATTCCGCATACGCCCGCCGGCCCCCGCACAGCCACGGCGGGCGAAGAGGAAGGTGGAGCCGCCGCACCCGATCGGGGCGAAGCCGCCGGCAGAGCCGCAGGAACCGACGGAACCAGGCGCGCCTGCGGAGGAACAGGAGCCTGGAGCGCAGCCGCAACTGCAACTGCTGGATTCGTCGCTAAACTCGGAGGAAGAGGACCGCGAGCCGAGTGCGGAGTGGGCGGACTTCGAGCTGCCGCCGCTGGAGCTGCTGTCAGAGGCGCCGTCATCGGAGGAGGCGCAGCGGGAGGCGCTGGGGAGCGTCGAGACGCTGGAGCAGGCGCTTGCGAGCTATGGGATCGAGGCGCAGGTGGTGGATGTGGAGCGCGGCCCGCGGGTGACGCGGTACGAGATCATGCTGCCGCCGGGGGTGCGGGTGAGCAAGGTGACGAACCTGGCGGACGATCTCGCCTATGCGCTGAAGGCGCTGGCGGTGCGGGTGGAGGCGCCGGTGCCGGGGAAGGGCGTGATCGGGATCGAGGTGCCGAACCCGGAGGTGACGTTCGTGCACCTGCGCGAGATCATGGAATCGAAGGCGGCGGAGCGGACGAAGTCCAAGCTCGCCTTCGCGCTGGGGCGGGACATCTCGGGCCATCCGATGCTGGCCGATCTGGCGACGATGCCGCACTTGCTGATCGCGGGGGCGACGAACTCCGGCAAGAGCGTTTGCCTGAATGCGCTCATCACGTCGCTTCTGTTCCGCGCCCGGCCGGATGAGGTGAAGCTGCTGCTGATTGACCCGAAGCGAGTGGAGCTGAGCCTGTTCGAAGGGATTCCGCACCTCGGCGCGCCGGTGGCGCATGACGCGAAGGAGGCGGCGGGGCTGCTGCGGTGGGCGATACGGGAGATGGAGCTGCGGTACTCGCAGTTTGCGGACGTTGGGGTGCGCAACATCAAGGGGTGGAACGAACGCTCGCAGACGGACGATGACATGGAGCCGATGTACTACCTGGTCATCGTGATTGACGAGCTGGCGGACCTGATGATGCAGGCGGCGACGGAGTTCGAGACCTCTATCTGCCGGCTGGCCCAGCTTGCCCGCGCCACGGGCATTCACCTGGTGGTGGCGACGCAGCGCCCGTCGGTGAACGTGATCACGGGGACGATCAAGGCGAACATCGCGTCGCGCATCGCGTTCGCGGTGGCGTCGCAGGTTGACTCGCGCACCATCCTCGACATCAACGGCGCGGAGAAGCTGGTCGGGTCGGGGGACATGCTGTTTCTGCCGCTGGACGCTCCGACCGGGAAGCCGGTGCGGCTTCAGGGCGCCTATATCGGCGAGCGCGACCTGACTGCCGTGGTGGACTTCCTGAAGAAGCAAGCGATGCCGCACTACGCGAAGGGCGCGCTGGAAAGCGCGGGATCGGTGGTGCTGCGGGCGGACGCGGACGGGGTGGATGACGAGATGTTCGAGAAGGCGCTGGATTTCGTGCTGGCGACGAAGCACGCGTCGGCGTCCATGCTGCAGCGGAAGTTCAAGCTGGGGTACACGCGGGCGGCGCGGCTGATTGACATAATGGAGGAGCGCGGCTACGTCGGGCCGCACGACGGCCGCAAACCGCGGGAGGTGTACGCGAGTACGCAGGATCGGATGCGGGAGCTCACCCTGTCGAAGCGGCAGGACGCGGCGGACCTCGAGGAGGAGGGGGAGGAAGAGCCGGAGGCGCCGGAGGACGACGACTGATCTGCTGGAACCGCAGAGACGCAGAGACGCAGAGAGCAGGTACTGAGCTGGGCGGGGCGATGCCCCGCCCAGCTTTTGTCAGGCCGGGCGGTGCGATGAAGAAGGGGGGAGGCGCGAACGGGCAGCGGAGGAGTTCCGGGTGGGGTCAAGGAACAGAGGCGACTGACGGGGGGCGACAGGAGATGTGAGTTGGCGCGGAGGTATCGGCACAAGACGTGGGAGACGTACCGGATGGACTATCACAGCGACCCGCACAAGGCTCTCGAGCCGATGGAGGCTGAGATCGCTGTGGTTGAGGAAGCGCTGGGCGCGCTGCGCGACGAGGGGATACTGCCCCACACCGAATACGATGAAGGGAAGATGCTCGCCCACCGGCGGGCGGTGCGCGAGCTGTTCGAGATCCCGTGGACCGCGATCACGCCGCGCATGCAGAGGCTGCTGTACGCGATCAATGCGATTGCGCGGCCGCAGACGATGATCGCGGCGGGGGTGTTCTGCGGCAACACGTTCATCAGCAACGCGGGCGCGGCGGTGGGGCCAGGGGCGTGCTACACGGCGAAGGATCTGATCGGTGTGGAGATCAGGCCGGAGGAGGCGGAGCGGGCCGAGCGCAACGTGCGGCGCATTGACCCAACGGGTGTCGCGCGAGTAGTTGCGGCGGACGCCATTGATGTGGTGCGAGAGCATCCGGCCGCGCCGGACCTGCTGTACCTCGACGCGGACGGCTCAGGGGGGCGCGGCAAGGGCATCTACCTGGAGATCCTCGAGGCGTGCCATGAGCGGATGAGGCCGGGCGCGATCATCCTGGCGCACAACAGCGTGAACGGCGGCCCGCAGGTGCAGCCTTACCTCGACTTCGTGCGCGATGCGGCGCACTGCAGAGCCAGTGTGAATGTGGTCGTTGATATCGAGGGGTTGGAGGTATCGGCGAAGTAGGCGCGGTCGGCTACCCCTTCACTTCACACTCGGCTAGCTCTTCCATTGCCAAGACCAGGGCCTGGGTGCCGAGCTCGGCGTGGCCCTTGGCGGAGAGGGAGCGGATGAGCTGGTGGATGACGGCGGTTGCGGGCAGCGGCATCTCGAGTTCATCGGCGGCGGCGGCGACGAGGCGGAGGTCTTTCTCCTGAAGGGCGAGGGTGAAACCGGGGGCGTAGTCGCGCGCGAGCATCTTCGCGCCGTGGAGCTCCATGATGCGAGAGGCCGCGAGGCCGGAGCCGACGACTTCCCAGACCTTGCGCACATCGAGCCCGGCCTTGGCTGCGAGGGAGAGCGTCTCGCAGACGGCCTGGATCGTCACGACACAGGCGACCTGGTTGCAGAGCTTCGCCACGTAGCCCGAGCCGTTGTCGCCGAAGTGGACGATGGTCTTGCCGAGCGCCTGCAAGATTGGCAGGCATCTGTCGAAGACGTCCTTCGGGCCACCGCACATGATCGAGAGGGAGGCGGCCTCTGCGCCTTGGGGGCCGCCACTCACGGGGCAATCGAGCATCGGCACGCCCTTCTCGGCCAGGGCAGCGGCGACGCGGCGGCCTACGCCGGGCGCGATGGTGCTCATCTCGATGACTGTCTTCCCTTTGGCCACGCCGTGAATGACGCCACCGTCGCCGAGGACCGCGGCCTCGACATCCGGCGAATCGGGCACGATGCTGATGATGACATCGCTCTGCTTGGCGACGTCCGCGCAGGAAACGCCGGCTTTCGCGCCCTTGGCGGAGAGAGCGGCCAGCTTGTCGGGCACGATGTCGTAGGCCGCTAGCTGGTAGCCTGCTTTCAGCAGGTTGGCGGCCATGGGCATGCCCATGCGCCCGAGGCCGATAAAGCCGATGGTTGGTTTGGTCATGGTGTTATCCCTTTTTCCTTGCGAGGTCGCGCGCGGTCGCGGCGATGTTTTCGGCGGTGAGGCCGTGCTTGTGAAGCAGCTCATCTGCAGTGCCGGATTCGCCGAAGGTGTCCTGCACGCCGATACGGCGAAACGGGATCCGGCGGGAGGCCTGCTCTGCCAGTACCTCGGCCACTGCGGAGCCGAGCCCGCCGATGATGCTCTGCTCTTCGACAGTCACCACCGCGCCGGTCTTCTCGCACGATGACAGGATCGCGGCCGCGTCCAATGGCTTGATGGTATGGACATTCAGCACCTCGGCCGCGATGCCATCCTTCTCCAACACCTCTGCGGCCTCCAGCACGCGGCCCAGGATGACGCCACAGGCCGCGATGGTCACGTCGCTGCCGGCACGCCGGACTTCCACCTCTCCGATAGTGAACGGCCTGTCAGCGTCGCGCCAGATCGGCGTCTCGTAGCGGCTGAGGCGTAGGTAGACGGGGCCGTCTCGGTCGGCGGCGGCGACGGTGGCGAGGCGGGCCTCTTCACTATCGGAAGGGACGAGGACGCACATATTGGGGAGGCTGCGCATGAGCGCGACGTCGAGCACCGATTGGTGGGTGGCGCCGTCCGGCCCCTGGGTGATGCCTGCGCTGGAGCCGGCGAGCTTAACGTTGAGCGCGGGAAGGGCGACCTGCTGGCGGGTCTGGTCGAAGGCGCGGCCAGTGATGAAGACGGCGAAGGAGTTGGCGAACGGGATCATGCCGCCGAGCGCAAGCCCGACAGCGGTGCTCACCATGTCCTGCTCGGCGATGCCGATCTCGAAGAAGCGGTCGGGGTAGGCCTCCGCGAACTTGTCGGTGCGGGTGGAACGGAAGAGGTCGGCGTCCACGACCGCGACGCGCGGGTTGGTTGCGCCGAGCTGAAGCAGCGCCTCTCCGTAGCCGTCCCGCGTACCCTTGAGCTGCGCCATCTATCGGCCTCCAAAGGACGCGACCGCGGCCTCAAGAGCAGCAACCGCAGCCTGGTACTGGTCCTCAGATATCGTGGCGTTGTGGAAGGCGGGATTGCCTTCCATGAAGGGAACGCCCTTGCCCTTGACGGTGCGGGCGATGATGCAGGTGGGCTGGCCCTTGATCTCGGTGGCCGTGTCCAGCGCGCGGCAGACACTGGTCATGTTGTGGCCGTCTATCTCAAGGGTCTGCCACCCGAAGGCGCGCCACTTCGCGGCGAGCGGCTCGACGCTCATGCGGTCCTCGGTCTTGCCCATCGCCTGGAGCGAGTTGCGGTCAACGATGGCAGTGAGGCTGTCGAGCCGGTAGTGGCCGGCAGTCATCGCTGCTTCCCAGACCTGTCCCTCCTGGCACTCGCCATCGCCCAGGAGCGCGTAGACGTGATAGCCGAGGCGGCGCGCTCGGCCAGCGAGGACCATGCCGTTGGCGACCGAGAGGCCCATGCCGAGCGAGCCGGTATTGGCCTCGAGGCCGCAGGTCTTGCGCATATCGGGGTGGCCCTGAAGATTGCTGCCGAAGGTCTTGAGCGTCGCAAGCTCATCGGCCGGGAAGAAGCCACAGCGGGCAAGGCAGACGTAGAGCGCGGGAACGGCGTGGCCCTTGCTGAGAACAAAGCGATCGCGCTCGGGCCAGTCGGGTTCGCTGGCGCGGTATCGGAGCTTGTAGTGGTAGAGCGCGACGATGAGATCGGCGGCCGACAGGGCGCCGCCGAAGTGGTGGAACTTGCTCGGGCCCATCGCCTCGACGATCTGAAGGCGGACCTCGGCGGCGCACCTCTCCAGCTCGCGTACTGACGGGGACGGCGGCAAGGCACTTCCTCCGGCTAAGCGTTGGGTCATACCGTATGGATTCCCGCGATCTGAACGGTGGGCCATATGACGAGATCGCTGATGGTGACGTGGGGCGGGCGGGTGGCGACGAAGTAGACGGCCTCGGCGACATCGCCCGGTGTCAGGACGACAGCGCGGCGCTCCGCGCTGGGCGGCGTGGGGCGCTTGTCGAGGAGGGGGGTGTTGACCTCGCCCGGCAGGATGGCACAGGCGCGGATGCCGTGCTTTGCCTGCTCCATGTTGATGGACTCATTGAGCGAGAGGAGGGCGCGCTTGGCTGCGCAGTAATGCGCGCCGCCGCCCGGGGAGACGAGGATGCCAGTGGTGGAGGCGATGGTCACGATGACGGCGCCGCGCTCACGCAGGAGGGGGAGAAAAGCCTGGACGCAGTGGAATGGGCCAGTTAGGTTTACCGCGACGATCTTCTCCCACTGCTCAGGTGACATGGTGTCGAGGGTGCGCTCGGGGGTGTTCGTGCCGGCGGCATTGACCAGGAGGTCAACCGCGCCAAAGGCATCCCTGACCGAGGCGACGACCGCGTCCACCTGCGGCCGGTCGGTGATGTTCGCTGCGAAGGTGAGGGGCGGCTCGCCCAGCCCCAGCCCTTGGGCGGTCTCTCCCAGGGCGAAGCCGTCGAGGTCAATGAGGGCAAGGCGGCAGCCGGCCGCGCCGAGGCGCGCGGCAATCGCCTGGCCGATGCCGCCGGCTGCGCCGACGACAACGGCGACGCGATCGCGGATGTCCATCACGGATGGGCTCATATCCCGGTCAATCTTCGGTGCTCACGAACGCCGCTCCTCCCGCCAGGGGTCGGCGGAGTTGCTGTAGCCGCGCTGCTCCCAGTAGCCAAGCTCTTTCTCGTAGGTGAAGCGGATCCAGCGGACCCACTTGGCAGCTTTGTAGGCGTACTTGTGGGGTACGACCAAGCGGAGGGGGGAGCCGTGCTCGGGGGAGAGGTCTTCTCCGTTCATGCCCCAGGCGAGGAGAACGTCCGGACGCATCATGTCCTCGATGGGAAGGCTCGTGGTGTAGCCGCCATCACAGCCGATGGTGACGGAGCGGGCGCGATCGGTGGGGCCCGCAAGATCGGCAAGGTCGGAGAAGCGCACGCCCTGCCAGGCGATGTCGAACAGGCTCCAGCTCTCGACGCAGTGGAAATCGGACAGGTCTATCACTGAGGGGAGAGCGCGCAACTGCTGGTGGGTGAGGCGCTTCGGCTCGCGGACCTCACCTTCGATGCGGAGGTCCCACTCGGCAAGAGCGACGCGTGGGATCGAGCCGACGTGCAGGACGGGGAAGTGCTCTATCTGGTGTTGACCGGGTGGGAGGCGGCGTTGGTCGCTCATGGGTGTGTTGTATCCTCTGTCGCCCCTTCAGGGCTCGGGTTGCTCTTGCGACTTGTTGCCCAGGGCTGTCATATTGCGCCCCTTCGGGGCTGGGCTTCCTCTTGCGCGTTGCTACCCAGGGCTCCGCCCTGGGCTATTATCTCACGCCCCTTCGGGGCTGGGCTTCCTCTTGCGCGTTGCTACCCAGGGCTCCGCCCTGGGCTATCATATTGCGCCCCTTCGGGGCTCGGGTCCGTCTTGCGCGTTGCTACCCAGGGCTTCGCCCTGGGCTACTATCTCACGCCCCTTCGGGGCTCGGGTCCGTCTTGCGCGTTGCTACCCAGGGCTTCGCCCTGGGCTACTATCTCACGCCCCTTCGGGGCTCGGGTCCGTCTTGCGCGTTGCTACCCAGGGCTTCGCCCTGGGCTACTATCTCACGCCCCTTCGGGGCTCGGGTCCGTCTTGCGCGTTGCTACCCAGGGCTTCGCCCTGGGCT
>Ga0315291_10010582_pt1 | contig 11270 bp, 10 predicted proteins | sample YL17G12_20_MG_FD_203070 | JGI IMG/M metagenome (GOLD analysis project Ga0315291, IMG submission 203070) | Sediment microbial communities from Yellowstone Lake, YNP, Wyoming, USA - YL17G12_20 | ecosystem: Environmental > Aquatic > Freshwater > Lake > Sediment | place: USA: Wyoming | collected...
TGATAAATAATGACTTTAGCAATCAGTTTAAATTTTCTTCAATCAGTTCACTAAAGTGAACTGCAAGTGATTTTCTTGATTTCATTTATTCCAGTTTGTAGGTCAGAAGCTCTGCGCTCCTGACCTGCAGAGTTAAGAACCGAGACCGTGTTTATTCGGATGTTCTGGGCGAGCTGTCGGTGCGGCTATTGTCATACAAACCCACTACTTCCGTTACCCGCCCAGATGAATCGCTGACGAACTTGAGCCGGAAATATCTTACTTCATCAAACATGAAAGTATCCTGAGACATAGGGATCATTTTGTATTTAGGTCGTCCTTCCCTTTGATAATAAAGCTCACCGTCCTCCAAAGTTATCATTCTGGGTCCATATTTTCCAGCATATTTATTCATCAACCCGATATCAACCTTAGCCGGGTTGAGAAGAGCATCCAGCGTTTCCATACTCCAGGTAAAGCTCTTCTTCCTCGTCTCATCCGTAGTTTTTCCAAGAAGCTTTTTCAGCGCTTCTTTATGTGCGGTCTGCAGTGCTTTCTCCTGTGGAACTTGTATATCCGGAGTGATTCCAACACCTTCCCAATTGGTTCCGGTTATAGGATTGATTGCCCGGCCGAACGGCAGTGACATCCCGACATTTAGATTATGAAAAGCCTTTATATCGTTGGGATGGGCACCTCCACCTGTAGTTTCTCCGATTATGGTGGCACGTTTAAGGTTCTTGAGATTGTAGGTAAATTCCTCTGCTCCAGAAAAAGTGTAACTGCTGGTAAGGACATAAACATCCACGTCTGTCAGTCGAGGACCTTCAACATATGCCTGGGTCCAGAACTGATTGATAGAGTCGGTCTTGCGAACATAGAAACTGTTGAGGTGGGTTGGCTCCTTCAAAAGATAACTGGTGATAAGCTGAATCATACTGGGTGAGCCTCCGCCATTTTGACGCAGGTCAAAGATAACAGCATCCGCATAAGCTAAGAAGTTCATGGTGGCAATAGCGGTGAATCCCGCATCTGCTGCATCAGAGAAACAGCGAAAATCAAGGTAGCCAACGTTACCTTCCAGAATCTTAACCTCCTTGAAGCAGAAGTTGTCCCTGCGCCTCTCCTCGAGTTCGAGCTGTTTCGCTTCGTCGGTCAGTGTATCACCCCGAAATCTGGCAAGCATCTCGTCGGAGGCGAATCCCACCCACAGGTGCTTATCATGGCTGATTTCCTGAAGGTCTTCAGTCAGCTTCTGGGTGAATTGGTCTAAGCTGGTGATGTCCTTATATTTTTTATTCTTGTACTGCTCCCTAAGGTATTTTTCCATCTTCTTAGCCACTTCGGGAAATACATAGACCTGATTCAATGCCTGAGATACACTATCGATAACCTCCAGCTGGGTTTGGGCATTGATGTTTTTATCCTGGGGATTCATGCCTGATGTCTGTCCCCTGCTATCTGAAGACAATAGGACGATCAACACCACCAGAGCCATCCAGAACCCAACTGAGACCAGTCTTTTTAGCAAGATGGTGGGCATAAATGTTTGCTTAGACATAATACCTCCTTTTATGGTTATTAGGTTTCTTGTTATCTTCGATATTTAGCTTCAAGGTTATGGTCCGACGCTGATAACCCTGCTCCTGCTGGAGCGTCGGATCTACCTGAACAAAACCCAGCTGACCATATAGCCGGTTGGCAGCCGCAAGTTCGGGGTTTGTATTCACTACGAGAGTACGGGTGCCAAGCGATCTCGCCCGGTCTATGGCGGCTTGCGCAAGCTGTTTGCCAACTTGATGCCCTTGGGCTTTCTCAGTAACAGCCATCTTTGCCAGTTCATATGTGGTTTTATCACGACGAATCAGTGCAACCGTCCCTACTACCTCACCGTAAACCCGAGCGAAAAGTATCTGGCCCCCTTTTTTCAGAATCTGCCCATTGGGATCCCCAAGAATCTTTTTATCGATCGGTTCGACCGAGAAATATTTCTCAAGCCACTCCAGATTGAACATCCTGAAGTACTTTCGGTAACAAGGTTTATAGTTGATAATTTCGACCGCCTCTAACTGCCGTTTCTTAGTCTGAGCCTTGATCCGATCGAACATCCCGGCATTATCCAGTGCGCTTTCAATTCGATCCAGTGCTGCCAGCAGATCAGTACCACTTGCATCCAGGAGTTCACAAGCAGCCCGCTTGATGTCGCTCCATAAAGGCATCAGTCCTATAACCAGATCTTTACCTGTGGCTGACAATGCTAACAGGCGCTTGCGGTCATCCTTTTTATCACGCCAGGAAATGATCAAGCCCGCTTTCTCCATAGCGCCTATTACCTGGTTAACAGACGGGTGCGTCACGCGGAGTTCCCTGGCCATCTCGGTAACTGCCATAGGAGATTGCTCTGAAAGGAGGTAAAATGCCGGGAACCAGCGTGGCTCAAAATGAAGCTTCTGTTCCCGGTAGATACGGGAGGCATCTTTCATTAGTCTCTCGCTGAGTCGCTTAAGACGACTGGCAAGAGCCAGCGATCCAAGCAGTCTGATAAAATCCATGCGCTAAACTCCATCTTCGCCAAACGATCAACCGGCTTTTCACACTTTATGTAAGTACTTACGCATTTTCAAGTGAAAAAGTTCCAAATATTTTGCAAATGCGAGAATCAAATTAATTGCGGAATCGAATTCCTCTCGTTTTGAGCATACACTCTCTATGGAGCGTATAGCATACTTGACTTTATGGAACGTGCGACTTAATTGGCGAGCAGTGCTTGCAATATTTTACTGTAACATATAATAAAAGGAGTCGATCCTGCTTCAGCAGGATAGCCCTCCAACTTAACCATGAGCCGCAAACTACAGACTGCCCTCTACGATTGTCTCATAAACGGATACTTGAAATCCGTTGGAGGTAAGAGATTCTCTTTAATAGCTCGGGGTGAGGTCCAGCGGATCATATTGTGCAGTGCGCCGGCTTTGTCATTTGTGCCTGAGGCCCTGGCACCGCCGAATGGCTGCTGACCAACTACTGCTCCGGTTGGTTTATCATTGATATAGAAATTACCGGCCGCATTGCGCAAAATAGTTTCAGCAATCTCTACTGCCTTCCGGTCAGTAGCAAACACGGCGCCGGTTAAAGCATAAGGTGAAGTCTGGTCGCAGAGATTTAAGGTCTTCTCGTAATCAGCGTCTTCATACACGTAAATGGTCATTACTGGTCCGAAAATTTCTTCTTCCATAGTCTTGAACTTCGGATTGTTTGTCTCGATTATGGTCGCATCGATGAAATATCCCTTGGAATCATCACAATTGCCACCGGCAATGATTTTGGCGTCAGAAGAACTCTTGGCATAGCTTATATACGATTTAATAGTGTCAAACGCGCTTTTGTCAATAACGGCATTCATAAAATTGGTGAAATCACAAGGGTCACCCATTTTGATCTCGCTTACCTGCTTCAGCAAAATCTCTTTGATCTGGGACCAGAGCGATTTTGGTACATAAGCCCTGGAGGCGGCTGAGCATTTCTGACCCTGATATTCAAAAGCGCCGCGGGTAATGGCTGTGGCAACCTGAGAAGGAACTGCAGAGTGGTGAACGAAGATAAAATCCTTACCACCAGTCTCACCCACGATGCGCGGATAGGTTTTATATCTGGCGATGTTCTCCCCGATGGTCTTCCACATATTCTGGAACACGGAGGTTGAGCCGGTAAAATGGATTCCTGCCAGGTTCTCATTGTTCAAAACAACTTCGCTGATCTCGGAGGAGTTGCCTGTAATAAAGTTTATAACACCAGGAGGCAGTCCTGCTTCCAGTAATATTTTCATAATAAAGTGCGAGGTGTAAAGTACACTCCTAGCAGGTTTCCAGACCGCAACATTCCCCCATAATGCTGGGGCAGTTGGAAGGTTACCGTTAATCGAGACAAAATTAAATGGAGTAACCGCAAAGATAAATCCCTCTAATGGTCGGTAGTCAATCCGATTCCAAATCATTGGATCCGGGTTGATCGGCTGAATATCGGAAATCATCTGCATATAGTAGGCGTTAAACCTGAAGAAATCAACCAGCTCACATACTGCATCGATTTCCGCCTGGAATGGGTTCTTGGAGTGGGCCAGCATAGTAGCCGCATTCATAATGTAACGATAAGGTCCAGCCAGCAAATCAGCTGCTCTCAGAAAGACTGCAACCCGTTGCTCCACCGGCATCGCTGCCCAGCCCTTCTGGGCTTTGACTGCAGAATCAATTGCCAGTTGAATCTCTTTTTTACTGCCGTGATAGGCATAGCCCAAGATCAGGTTATGGTCATGCGGTGCGGTGATTTTTACTTTCTTCTCAGTGCGAATCTCTTTGCCATCAATTACCAAGGGGACTTCGATCTGTTTTGATTTCAACTCATTTAGAGTTGATTTTAATTTATCCCGTTCAGGCGAACCAGGAGCATAACTATAGACCGGCTCATTGACTGGTTGAGGTATTCGATAGTTAGTCATTCAATCCTCCAGACTTATTTTTGGTTTAATAAATTTGATTTTTAACTAAAAGCTACTATCTCACAAAATCCAAATAATATTAACTATATACGGTAAAAAAGCAAAGATATTATTATAAAAAAAGACCAGTAGCCTATGCTAATTCATTCGAGAAACACTCCTGCGTGAAAAAAGTTATGTATTTATATGGGTCAAAAACCTTACGCCCCTGACTATTCTTCTGATCGTGAAAGTGGAATTCTTAACTGTGGTTTTTAACCAGCTGATGACTTCTATTGATAATCAGGTAATCCAGTAGCTTGATAATCAAAAGTATAACTCCGGCTAAAAAGAGCAAGTCCGGACTAAGATTTAGCTCCATCAGGAGTTTCACTGAATTTCCCCAGATGGTTAATAAAGTCTTGGCCTCAGAAATAAGAATCCGAGATATGACCTGTCCAAATGATGCCCAGTTTACAAAATATATCGTAGTAAAGAGTGCAACTATTGCCATCATCCCCAATATTAAAATTTCAGCAAGGCTTAGACTGGAGGTGGATGCTTTCTCTTTTTTCAGCCGGGATAAAACCGATTCTAAGAAGCCGGGGGAAAGCTCGAAACCCTCATCTACCTTAAGCTCTTCATATAATCTGTTGTACTCTTCCAGAGTATTCTGACAGAGCTGACAGGTTTGCAGGTGCTCTTCTAATAATCTGTTTTCGGATTGTAGATTTCCATCCAGGTAATCCTGGATCTCCTCATCCGTCAGATGTCTTGAGGTCATATTTCCTCCCTCTGATATTTGCTGGTCAGCCTATCCTTAAGGAGTTTTCTTGCCCGAAAGAGGTAACTTTTAACCGTACCCTCAGGCAGTTGCATAATTTCTGAGATTTCCGCATAGCTCATCTCCTCCAGATGAAAGAGGGTCAAAATGGCGCAAAAATTGGGGGGCATCTTTTCCACCTCTCGCTTCAGATAAATTCGAATCTCTCCTCTCTTTGTGAATTCATCCGGGGATAAAGTCTTTTCTATGAGATCTTTTGGATCTGCTCTCTCAAATGGAATGATCTTCAGATGATGTTTCTTGTTCTTCTTGAGAAAATCGATACAGGAGTTATAAGCGATCTTGGCAATCCAGGAGGAAAGCTTAGAACCGTATTTAAAGCTGGACAAATTCTGATATACCTTCATTAAAACTTCCTGACAGAGGTCCTCCCGGTCAGATCTGTTCGGAACCATCCTGAACACTATATGGCTGACCAAGCGCTGGTTCTCTTCAATCAAGATCCGGAAAGCTCTGGTATCACCAGATAGAATTCTACTGATAAGAGAGTCTGACTCTGCCATAATCTCTTCCATATAATATAAACAGTTCGAATAAGTAAAATGTTGCAACTTTTTCAAAAATCGATGCAACCTTTATTGATTTTTATAGTCTAATATATTCGAGAACGACATTATATGAAACCAAAAACCTCAAACCAAGGAGAAAAAATAAGATGAGCTCATGGGATACATTAGGTCTGGTTGCCTTCCTTATTCTCGTAGGTTATGTTTTCAAATTAATCGTTGACCACAGAATGCGGATGAAACTTATAGACAAAAACATGGTAGATGAAAACATTAAGCACCTTTTTACTGAAGGGTCTCAGAGTCAGTTTCTCTCTTCCCTTAAATGGGGAATGGTTTTAATCGGAGTCGGGCTTGCAGCTTTCATCGGGAGGCTAATCCCGGATGACCCTGACAGAGTGATTACTTTTGGAGCAATGCTGGTGCTGGCGGGATTAGGGTTGCTTCTCTATTATTTTATCATAAACAAAAAGTTCAAAAGAGACTCGAACTCCTAATATTATGAGTTAAGTAGGTCAGGAGCGCTGGGCTCCTGACATACTACCTGTCCTACTAACTGGACTTATTGACCTTACTGGTGATTGTTTTAAATTTTTTTCAGCCATCCTGCGGGCACGAATTCTGTGCCTGCATCATATATTCATCTCCCCTAAACGGTGGAGGTATCCTTTTCACGATTAAAGTTACGGTTCGAAGCTCACCATAAATGGAATTGCCTAGATTAGTGCACTGTAACGCCTTGTGTCAGAGGGAGCGGCGTGAAGCACTCGTGGAACCGAAATTCGCTCGCCGCGCTCCGCTGCACGCAATTGTTAAATGGCGTTTAAGGTTGCCATAACCAATAATCACCTGATCTGTGCCTTCGGAATTATTCTGCATATCTGATGTCTGACTCTGTTAGCTTCCTCATCGGTAAGCAAGTTCCAATAATAAGCTTGTTTATCCGTTCGTAGATGATGTGGATCGACCTGGTCAATAAATGCATTCAAGACACAATGCGTCGCTACGATCCGCCGGAATCTTGGGTCGGTAGCTTTAAGGTTTATAAATAAGATACCAAGTGCATCTATCCATTCTTTGAGGCAGTGCTGGTCTAATTGTGAGACGTCACTACAGAAAGCTGCATATTCCTTTACTCGATAATCACTGCCATCTCTGATTATCATTGAATCGCCAATAGCCTGTAACCAGAAGGTATACACCCATTTATCTTCTGAACGGGTAGGATCGCTTGCAACGTCATTCTGTAATAGATCAGGTTTTGTAAATCCTCGCTGGATTGCGACAAGGAAATTCTCGAACCTCCTAGTTTCAGATGTAGTAGTAAAATCAAGATAAACAACTGTATGGCGCAAAATCTGCCTCCATCCAATGAATTGAGCAACTGTGTAAAGCGTACTCCAATAGTAGTATTTGTCAAGATTTTCGGGAGATAACCATCCTTCCCTCTCTATTAGTCCAATATGTTGAATGATGTTGGCATATCTCTTTCTTAGATCATCGGCTGCAAGAAGAATCGGGGTAGCATACTTTCTTTTGGCGGCAATAATGTCCCGCCTGTCTTTTAAGTGCTGAGGCAAAAGAACGTCAAAGAGGAAACGTAATGATGCGCCAATAATCCCTCCCAGAATGGAGGAGACTAGAAGCCAGAGGATACTGTGTTCTTGAAAAGATTTTGTTAGCCAGTCTGACATTAGGATTCCATTTTAGCCTGTATTCGAGTAGGCATCTAACAGTGATTACGCAGTCCGTATAAATCTGCCAAGACGGACTGCTCGTTTCTGTATAATGCATCGGTTAAAAACAAAGCCAAGCGTTTTAACTTGTCCACAGGATCCTCATTTGAGTCAACTGACAAATTCGGACCTAATATTAGTGTTTTGTCCGAATTCTGGATCTTGAGACATGATTCTCTTGCTTCCTTACTCTCCGGCTTATGCAGGTTGTATAAACTGATAAATAGAGATTTTTCCCTTCCGTATAAACTTTCTGGGCGTTTTATGGTTCTTGGACCTAAACCTCGCAGGTCACGTGCCCTGCGTACCTGACAAATGAATAGTGTCAGGAGCATGGAATTCCAGACCTACCGACTATTATTCTGCTGGTTCAATGTCCCGAAAATAATAATGACCGCGGCTATCTTTAAGTGTTTGAACAATAACAGGTCTATTTAGCATAGGTCCAATCTCATCATCTACGGTATCACCAACACCTTCAACACGAATGTGTTCCTGATCAACGGTCACTTCAAGCCAGTCTTTATCCAAATGGATTGCTCTCAATATTCCGGTCAGAGCAAGTTCTTGCTGTTCAGAAACTCCTTTTTCTTGATCTCTCTGTCTACGTATCACTTCTCCAATTGTTTTCCGTTCACTTGGCATAAGAATAACAGGCTTATCACCAGCAGCTTGAACTTCCATAGATTGATAAGTTTTTCCTGTTGGTGCGAGGTTTCTCGTAAGTTTTAAAAAAGTCTTCCTATACTCAATGTTAGGAACGATATCAGGTAGACCTTTATCCGGTTCTTCGGTGCTTGCTCTTAGAATTTGCAGAAACTTTGAAGCTACCTCATATGACTTTGGTTTTTCTGATGGAAATAAACCAAACTGTAAGGGTTCTTGAACAGCTACAGCAAATTGATAACTTCCTGGTGTAGCTTGAAATAGCCAAGGTCGGCATATCTGTCGGATATCTTGACTAGGACCACCGTGAATCCTATGAGGTAAGTTTGTTAGAAATTCTGCGGTTCTGTAAAATAATGATTGAACTACCTGTACTTTCTCAACTATGAGGTCTAACGGAGCACCTCCTCTCACAATCTCCCCTCCTTTTATAGCCACGATGACTTGTCCTGGAACAAAGTTTATACCAGCTTTTTGCCGCTCGAGTTCATTCCATATTGTTTGGAGAAGTTCTTTTAGTTGTGTTACTGAAAAACCAGGTAATAGACCTTCTGATAAACCTTCGTAGGCCAATTTCTCTGCAAGAGAAAATTGTTTGGCTTTGTAACGAAGTGAAACAGCGCTTACATATGTTATGCCAAGAGTTCTCGTCTTAGTTTTTTCTAGACTTTCTAAAGCTTCGATCTCAGCATCTGCTGCCTTGGCATATAGTTGTTCTGCTTTGTAGAGGTCACCGTGTTTTATAGCAGTTTCTGCCTCGTTAGCAAGTGTTTCACTTTTATTATGAAATTCTACCCAACTCATTCTTCAAGCCTTTGAAGGATTACAAGCTTTGCCCTAAAACCCACTACACCCGCTATGGCTGGTAAATTACTGGCACCAACAGCTACCTGATTCAACTTATCCCGTACCCTTTGTTCTACAATACCTTGAGAACCCTTATCAACACCGGACACTTCTAAACGGTAACAATTTTCAAGATCTTCTACCATATCCCCTTGTTTAGCAACATAATAATCAGCACCTGTTTTCGTTTCTGCACGGCCCACGGCAACCATACCATTTGTAAGCTCTATCGCTGCAAGTGCACATGCATATGCTCCATCTCTTGTCGCATCCAATTCGTTTGCCCATGCAGCTTTTTGACGCTCATCAGTAGGCTCCCATGTTGCTATCGTATCTACATTTTCACCATCAGTAGAAATTATAACATCAATAGGTGGTACATGATGACGATCCAAACAAACTCTTGCTGCCTCTGTATAAGCATCGGAAACAGCAGGTGTCAAACCCCGATGACGATCTGCCAAATTATGAAGTGGTAATCTGGGTTTCGCTTCTAATGAATTATCCATAATTATCTCTTTAATATTGATTATATGGTCTCTGTATAAGAACCATTGTCTGTCTTGTCGACTACATCATTCACTCCCAAACCCGAGATACCCCTGCATATATTTCTCGTCACCAATTTCTGGGGGAACCCATTATATCTGTTTAAGGCATTATAATTATTTATACAACCTTGTCAAGCATTTTTCTTAGGAATTTCCCCGATGAGATTTGAACTAGTGCCTGCAAAAACTCACATCCTTTGAGCATCACTTTCACCGTATCTAAATATCCTTGTGCCTGTCGGGTCCCCCGACCCAATCCCGCAAAATGCGAGTCAAGGTCAGGTGGAAGAAGCGCCAAAACCATCTGTATCTATACTTAACTAAAACATGATAACCGGACATTTTAATCTTGCTATAACATTTGTAGAGAAATCATTTGACAAATCGAGCCTGATAGATTAAATAATTAGGTGTCAGGTAAAAAGTTTATAATATATAAATGTCTAAATAAGGAGAGGATATGGACAAAAAACAAAGCTTTAACACAATTATTCTTTCATTGCTCCTGCTGTTTTTAATTTCACTTATCCCTGGTCAGGCTCAAGAGATAAAGCTGAATATCCAGAAGAGCGTGCTGGATAACGGGTTGACAATTTTAACCTGTGAGGATAAGTCAGCTCCTACGGTAGCTTATATCACCTTTATAGACGCGGGTTCTCGTGAGGAAAAACCCGGAACTACAGGTCTTGCTCATATCTTTGAGCATATGATGTTCCGTGGAACTGATAAATACCCGGTCTATCATGATGCGGTTACCTCTTTTGGTGCAGGAACCAATGCCTCCACCAGCGAGGATTACACTAACTATTTTGTGACTGTGAAAAAAGACTATCTGGAGGAAATAATCCCGATTGAAGCTGATAGATTAAGGAATTTGATCTTTAACAACGAGACCTTTCGTACGGAGATGGGTCCGGTCAAAGAGGAGAGGAGAAGGTTTGTGGTAGATGATCCGGATGGCTTTATAAGCGATGAGTTAGTCCAGCTTGCCTATCAGGTACACCCCTATCATCATCCGGTAATAGGTTTTGAAGAGGATTTAGAGAAAAATATCAAGCTTCAGGATGGACTGGATTTCAAAAATAATTTCTACTCACCCGCATATACCATTATAATCGTAACTGGAAATTTCGATACTCCGAAGGTATTGGAGCTTATAAATAAATATTATGGGGACTGGGAGAAGACTCCTCCTCCAGATATTTCTATACCGGTTGAGCCCAGGCAAACCAAGGAGAGGGCAAGAAATTATGTCTGGAAAGATAGCCAGATTTCGACCAAGCTGCTAGTGGCTTTTCACGGACCAAATTTTGAGATAAAAGATAATGATTACTGTGCATTGCAATTGATCAGCCGGATTTTATTTATGTCTTCCGGAAGGATTACTAAAAAGCTTTATAAAGACCTGCAATTGGTTGAATATGTCTATGGTTATATGGATGAGAAAAAGGACCCTGGTCTTTTCGCAATCCGAGCCTCTTTAAAAAAAGGGAAATCTTTAAATGAAGTAAAGTCGCTAATCTTAGAGGAGCTCGATAAATTGAAAAATGAGCCGGTTACTGAAAAAGAACTGGAAAAGGTAAAAAATTCTACCAAAGCTGAGATGGTCTACCGGATGGATAATCCCCTTTCAGTTGCTTATACCATCGGAGATTACCAGTTAATTGG
>Ga0315291_10010586_pt1 | contig 11268 bp, 9 predicted proteins | sample YL17G12_20_MG_FD_203070 | JGI IMG/M metagenome (GOLD analysis project Ga0315291, IMG submission 203070) | Sediment microbial communities from Yellowstone Lake, YNP, Wyoming, USA - YL17G12_20 | ecosystem: Environmental > Aquatic > Freshwater > Lake > Sediment | place: USA: Wyoming | collected...
ACCCTACGGAATACTTCTCGGCGGGCGCCGAGGGCCCGGTCGTCGTAAGCTCTCTCGAAGAGGCCCTGCCTCATGACGGCGCTCCCGCTCTCCTGGTCTTCTTTTCGGCCTCTTGTCCCTCCTGCTTCGACGACCTGCTGGAGATGATCCAATTCGTAAAAAAGAACGGGCTTCCCGTCCGTGTCGTCGGCATCAGCGGGGACACCGAGGCGGACCTCGTGGCCTTCATCGAAAAGTATTCCGTAGGGTGTTCCGTCGTCCGGGACGATCGGGGAAAGCTCCGCAGGCGCTTCGGCGTGGACCTCGTGCCCTACAAAATCGTCCTGCGGAGGAATCTCGTGCTCTATCGGGATGATGACCGTTTGGAATTCAGCGAACGGCGGAGGAGGGCCGGCAAATGCCTGATCGACCTCGCCGGCAAGTGACATTCCGGCTTACCTTGCTGCGGCTCCGGCGCTCCCCCGCGGCCTGGGCCGCCGCGGCGGCCTTTCCGGGCTTCATCCTCTTCCTCTGGATCAAGGAGTCCTATGGAACGGCCCTGCGGTCCTTCCTCTTCCTCCTACCCCATACCTTCCTCTTTCTCTCCCAAGATATGGTCGGAGACGAAGTCCGGGAAGGACGTCTCGAGAACGTCCTCTTTCTTGAAAACGGTTTCAAGGGCTATCTTTTCGGAAAGAATGCCGTGCTGGTCCTGACCGGCAGCGTCTATGGGTTCGGCCTGTTCATCCCCCTTTGGGTCATCGGCCTGGTCACTCATAGGTCCGGATGGGGGGACCTCCCTGGATTGATCGTGGCGCTCTTGGCGGGAGTCTATTATGTCATGCTCGGCGGGCTCTTGAGCCATTATCTCAAGGGTGGGTCCAATGTCCTCGTCCTTATCGTGGCCCAGGCGGCCGTATTCATAGGATTGCTTTTTTCGGCGACGCAAAAGGGCGGGTTCCTGGACCTTCTCATCTCCGGACATTTTCCCGACTTTGCCGCGAAGCTCGAATTTCTGGCCTTCGCCGCGGTCCTCCCCAACGTTATCGTGGCCGGTAGGCTCCAATCCTATGCGCTTTGGATCGCCGGGCTTGCCGCGCTCGTCCTCTTTATTCAATGGATGAAGGTCCGAAGGTTGGAGCTCAAGCGGCCATGAGCGGAACCGCGCTTGTCGTTCATGGCCTTTCCAAGAGCTTCGCTGGAGTCATGGCGGTCAAGGATGCGGACTTCTCTCTCGAACGCGGCCGGATCACGGCCTTCCTCGGGGAGAACGGGGCGGGGAAGACAACCACGATTAAAATGGTCCTGGGGTTCCTACGAAGAGATTCCGGCGAGGTCAAGCTCCGGGCGCGGACGGTGGGCTACGTTCCCGAACAGTCGGCCTTTTTCTCCTGGATCAAAGGCGGAGAGCTGCTGGACTGTATGCTCAGGCTGCACGGGGTCCCGCTCGCCCATCGAAGGGAACGGATCGCGACCTGGTGTGAAAAGCTGTCCCTGGACCCGGGTCTTCTCGAAAGGCGGGTTCCTACCTATTCCCAGGGAAACAGAAAAAAGTTCTCCTACCTCCAAAGCCTTCTCGTCTCTCCGGACCTCTTCATCGTGGATGAGCCGTTCACGGCTCTTGATCCGACCTCGATCATGGCCGCCCGGCGCCTCTTCTGCGAACTCGCGGAAGGGGGGGCAGCCGTCTTCATGAGCACTCACCTGATCTCGGAGGTCGAGAAAATCTACGACGATGTGATTATCATCAGGGGCGGCGCCGTCGTCCTTCGGAAGAGGAGAGAAGACCCCGGGCCTTGGCCGGATCTGGAAACTCTTTTCCTCTCTTCCGTCAGATCACCGTTTCGCGGGGTATGACCGCGTTCTTGGGCACGACGATGATCCCGTTGACGATGGCGTAATTGTCCGCGTCGGATTCGAAAAAGTCCGATCCCATGATGACGGCCCTCTCGACGCGGCAGTTCTCACCGATCCGTGACCGGACGCCGATGATGGCTTGATTGAATATTGGCAGGGGCCGGGTCAGGGATTGTGTTCGGCCATCAAATGGTTTAATGATAGTCCTGTGATTTATGATGCTGTCGTCATCGGGGCGGGCATGGGGGGATTGGCCTGCGCCTCCAGACTTGTCCGGGAGGGCTTGCGGGTTGTGGTCCTCGAAAAGTGTCCGCACGTCGGCGGGACGAGCTACATCTTCCATAGGAAAGGCCACGTATTTCCCATGGGCCCTCTGGCCTTCAGCTTTCCTCAAAAAGTAAAAACCCTCCTCGCTGAAGCCGGCCTCACGCAAGAGACCGAGTTCCGGAGGAACCACTTCGAACTTCTGGCCCCTGGACTCGATGTCGTTTGCTCGAGGCCGTTGAAGGCCCTCGGAGAGGACCTTGCCGGGAGCTTTCCCGCTGAAAAAAACGGCATCGAAGCTTTCTTTTGTGAGATCGAAGGGATCATTCGCTTGACCGAGGACATAGAGGAGTGGCACCCCGATTTCCTCACGGGGGCCCGGAAGATCGCTGCCCGGAAAGACCGGGACCCCGACCTTCTCGGGAGGCTTGAGAGGATTCGCCGACTTTCGGAGACCCACTCGAAAAACGTCCTTGAAGGCCTGGTTTCCGACGGCCGTTTGAAGAACCTCCTCGGTTCCCTCGGGACGGACGGACCCGAGATGTCCATGCTCAACCTAGCCTTCATGTGGAACGTCATGTCCGAGGTTGGGATCTGGTCGCCTGCCTGCGGGATCCACGGTCTGGCCGACGCCCTTGCGGAGGTCTTCATGGCCCGAGGGGGGGACATCCGCTTATCCACTCCCGCCGCGGGAATCCTGACCAAGGAAGGGCGCGCCTCGGGAGTGACAACCGCGGACGGAGAGGTCCTTAGATCCCGTTGGGTGGTTTCGACAGCTGATTACAAGACCACCTTCCTTGACCTCCTGCCCGCCGGGGACGCACCCCCCCAACACTTCGATCTTGTCCGAAAGGTTCCTTACACGGGCTCGGAGTTGTGCGTCTACCTCGGCGTGGATAAGAGGTGCGTCGACCTAACCCGGATGAGGGCGGACCACGTCTTCACCCGCAGGGAAATCCGGGCGGGAGGGTCTTTCAATCCAGAGGACTTCGCGAACCGGGAAGTGGAGATCTGCCTGTGGGCTCAAGACGCACCGGGCCTCGTTCCGGACGGCCGGGCGTCCATCCTGCTCCGGACGGCTTTCCCGTACGATCTCTTGGCCGCCTGGAGGACGGGGGAGAAGCTGAGAAGGCATGGCTACCAGGAATTCAAAACGCGCCTCGCTCGCGGTCTTGTCGAGACCGCGGAACACATCCTTCCCGGGCTTTCGTCCTCGATCGAGGTCCTAGAGGTCGCCACCCCCTTGACCTATCAGGATTGGGGTCACAGGCGCCTGGGGTCGATCGCCGGCTGGACCTGGTCGGCCGATAAAGCCGGGGAGTTTCCCGGCAAGCTTCTGGTCGAGACCCCCGTTCCCAATCTCCTCACGGCCGGGATCTATGCGGCGACGGAGCTCTTTCTCGGCGGCGTGCCCACCGCCTTGTATACGGGGACCATCGCTGCCCGCCTCATCCTCGATCGTTGACCCGGCCAATCTTTATTGTTTGTCGCAGCTTTCCCTTCATTCGGGTTGTGTCCCGGAATTTTCGGACGGCCGAGGGTTGACATCGAGGACGTTCGCATTTATAAATGGTGGGAAAAATGGAAAGGAGTCTGTAAATGAAAAGAACCCTCGTCCTCTTATGCGTCTTATGCGTGCTGACAGCGCCGGCTTTCTCCGGTGTCGTCAAAAAGACCAGGTCTGAAATCACCTTCAAAGGCTTCGGCCGCTTCTCGACGTCCCAGTCCGAGAAGCTCGTCCCGCAGAAACACTGGGTGGATTCACAGAACGATTTTAAGGGCAAGGGCCTTCTGGGCGGGCTGGCAGGAAAGACCGTCCTGCGGTCCGGGAACTTCGGAGAGATCACGGACCTTCCAGCGCTGAGCGTGTACAGGCTCGACCCGAAGAAAAGAGAATATACCGTTAATCCGATCAAGAATCTGTCGGAAGAGATGAAGGGCGAGGAGAAGGGCGCCGAAAAGCCGGCTGAAGGGAAGCCCGCCGAAAGCGACGTCAAGATCATCAAGAGCGAGTTCAAGGTCGAGGAGACGGGCGAATCGCAAACGATCAACGCCTTCCAGGCGACGAAGTACGTTATCACCTGGGTCGTGGAGTGGGAGAACGTCCGGACGGGCGAGAAGGGGACAAACAGCCTGGAGTCCGTCGTCTGGGCGACGCCCTATACCGACGTCATCGTCAAGGCGCAGGAGGAGGAACAGAAATATTTCCGGGCCTACATGAAGGCCATCGGCCTCGACCAGGACAAGATCCAGCAGGATGTCCTCGGCACAAACTGGATGTCCATGCTGGACGGGATGAACGCCGCCAAGGGCAGGCCGGGAGTATCCGGGAGCATTGCCAAGGGCGCCGGCGAGATGAAGAAGATCAAGGGCTATCCCGTGCTTATCGACGGGAAGTATTCCGTTGTCTCCGATCGGCCCCAAGGTGCCGCGGAGGAGGAGCGGCCCAAGGGGCTTCTCGGCGGACTGGCCAAGAAGGTCCTCAAGAAAAAGCCGTCCGAGGAGGAAGCCAAAGAGCCCACCCTGACCTATCATATCGAAGTCCTGGAGATTTCTCTGGCCGACCTGGCCGATGCCGATTTCCAGGTCCCGGCCGATTATAAAAAGAAGGGCTGATCCCGAGAGATCCTCGAGAACCATGAGGAGAAAAAGCGGATGTTCAAAATGAAGCATGCGAAAATATGGAACGGCGTCATCTGTTTGGCCTTTCTGGCCCTGGCGCTTTTCCAGGTCCGTTGCGCGCCCAAGCCGGCGGTCCAGATCTCGCCCCGGCAGCCGCTTATCTTTGCCGTCCACGTCCTCGTGGAATCGACGGATGAAGCCCGGGGTCTTATCGCCGGGATCCCGGCCATGGCTAAGGCCGGAGTCAATCTGCTCGTCTGCGAGATTGATTACAACTACGAGTTTGTTTCCCATCCTGAGCTGCGCCGCGTCGATCCGGTCACCAGAGACATGGTGAAGGAGATGGTCCGGCTCTGCCGCCGGTATAAGATCCGGCTCGTTCCCGAATTCCAATCCCTCGGCCACCAGTCCTGGGCGGAGAAAACGTGGCCGCTTCTCATCAAGTACCCCAAGTTCGACGAGACGCCCGGGAAGTATCCGGGCAACAAGGACGGCGACAAGGAATTTTACTGTCGGAGCTGGTGCCCTTTGCACCCCGACCTTAATCCCATTGTTTTCAGCCTCTATGATGAACTCCTGGACGTCTTCGAAGCCGACGCCCTCCACGTCGGCATGGATGAGGTCTTCCTGATCGGCGACAAGGATTGTCCTCGGTGCGCGGGGAAGGATCCCGCTGAGCTTTTCGCCCACGCGGTCAACACCGCTTACGATCACCTTGTCAAAGAAAAGGGCGTCGAAATGTTTATTTGGGCCGACCGGTTCCTCGACGGGGAGGCCACGGGATACGGCGAATGGGAAGCCTCGGTGAACAAAACTTATCCGGCCATCGACATGGTTCCCAAAGACATCATCATGTGCGACTGGCACTATGAGCGGAAGTACGAGAACATGAAGGGGACGGGCTTTCCTTCCGTTCCTTTCTTCCTGGAAAAGGGGTTCCGGGTCCTGCCGGCCAGTTTCAAGGACACCAAGGCCGTCAAGATGTTCATCGATGATTCCTTTAAGTACCCTTCGGAACGGATGCTCGGCCACATGTGCACGAGCTGGGGAAGCGTCGAGCCCGATAAGATCGCGAAGTGCGATCAGTTCAAGACGATCGCCAAGGAGCTTCGCAAGTACGGGCTGCAGACGATGAAATAACCCTCAGGGAACCACGTCAAGAGGGCCGGGAAGGCTCTCTCTCAGGCGAAAGCGAGCGGCAAAAACCGGGCCGAGCTGGCCTAAAGGTCATCTCCGGACGGCGCTCACGTCTTGAAATGGCCTCCCGCCGGCAATTTCGGATCACGTCATCGATGGGCCCGACTCCGGCTGCCCAGGGGAACCGCGACGTCCGGGCTGCAGACTCCGATGGACAATTCCACACCTATGGGCCGTTTTCGCCGGATCAGGAAAGAACCTTAAGGAGATGGTAATCCTCCGACATATCCACGATCTTGGGCCGGATGGCCGTTGTCAGCGGGACAAGCTCGGGCCGCCCGTCCTTAATGTTGACGCACTTGTCCGATTGGCCCTCGATAAGAGCTTCGACAGCCTGATGACCGAGCCGGGCCGCCAGGATCCGGTCCACGGCCGTCGGCCGCCCGCCTCTCTGGATGTGACCGAGGACGGCGATCCTCGTTTCCAGGCCGGTGTTCATGGAGATGGCTGCGGCGATATCCTCGGCCCTCGCCAGGCCTTCGGCGACGATGATGATCCAGCTGACTTTTCCCCGGGCGTTTCCGGCGGCGATCTCTCCGCTGACGGAGGTCATGCTGAATTCCCTCTCGGGAAGGAGGACCTCCTCGCAGCCGCCGGACAGGGCGACCTGCATGGCGATATAACCGCAGCCGCGGCCCATGACTTCGACGACGAAGATCCGCTCGAGGCTGGTGGCCGTATCGCGGATCTTGTCCAGGGCGTCAAGCGCGACGTTGACGGCGGTATCCGCCCCGATGGAAAGATCCACCCCGTTGATGTCGTTGTCGATCGTGGCGGGGACTCCGACGACGGGGACACCGTGGCGGTCCGCGAGGACGTGCGCGCCGGTCAGGGAGCCGTTGCCGCCGATGACGATGACGCCCTCGATTCCGTTGGCCCGGATGGTATCTACGGCCTTTGCCTGACCTGCTTCTGTGAAGAAAGCCTCGGACCTCGCGGATTTCAGGACCGTTCCGCCCAAGTTGATGATCCCGGAGACGGAGCGCCGGTCCAGGGGCACGATGTTTCCATGAATCAGGCCTTCGTATCCCCTGACGATCCCCAGGACCTCGAGGCCTTGCGAGGAGGCCGTCCTGACGATGGACCGGATGGCGGCGTTCACCCCGCCGCAGTCCCTGGTGAGGATGCCGATTCTTTTCATTGGGATTCTCCCCATAAAAAGCATTCTAACACAATAACGTTACCCCCGTCCGCATCCTTGATATCAAAGGGTCCTTCTTTGAATATTTAGGACGTGAGTGACACGTCCTACCAGAAAATAATGAAAAACGCGATGACACCGACGATGACTATCCCGCCCAGCCAGAGGACCTGGCGCGACGGCCTCATGTCGAACACCTGTCTGACGGGCAGGATCACCGGTTCTCTCAAGGGATTGGCTAATGTGATGACTCCCATAAGAGCGATGATGGCGACGAACGTGATGGCCATCCGGTTGAGATAAGCGATCCCGCCGAACTGCCACTGGAGGAATCCGTATACGGGAACGCAGGCCAGGAGGGCCGCGACGCCCGCCGCCGGCGGCGCCTTCTTGATGATGAAGCCGAAAACGAATGCGGCCACGATGCCGGGCGAAATATAGCCTTGGAATTCCTGGATGTAGCGGAACACGCCCCCGAACTTGGGGTCGGCCAGCCGCGGTGCGATGAAACAGGCGATGAGGACGAAAAGGATCGTCATGATCCGACCGATCAGCATGAGCGATCTCTGGGAAGCCCCTTTCCGCCAGTGCCTCTTGTAGAGGTCCATGGTGAAGATGGTCGAGGCCGAGTTCAGCATGGAGGCCAGGGAGCTGATGACCGCGCCCGCCAGGGCGGCCAGGATGAAGCCTCTCAGCCCGGCCGGAATGAGGTTCCGGATGAGGAGGGGATAGGCCTGGTCGGCGGACGTGATCCGGTTTCCGTAGAGCTGGAGGGACATGATCCCCGGGAAGACGATGGCGAAGGGGACGATGAGCCACAAGGCGGCGGCGAAGATAATGCCGAGCTGTCCCTGACGGAGGTCCCTGGCGGCCAGCGTCCTTTGGACGATGAACTGGTTAAGTCCGCAGTAGTAGAAATTGGGGATCCAGAGGCCGAGGACAAGGGCCGTCCAGGGGATCTCGGGGTGACCCGCCGGCAGGACCATATGGAGCCGGGAGCCGCTACCCGCGAAGAACGGCCCGATACCGCCGATGGCGATGAATCCCAGGACCATGGTCACGAGACCTGCAACGAGCAGCCCGGAGCCCTGGATAAGGTCGGCCCAGGCCACGGCCTTCAGTCCACCCCACGTTGCGTAAAGGGCGGCGACGAAAGCGATGAACCAGACGGCCTGGTTGATGTCGATATCGAAGACTGTCCGCAGGGTCAGGGCTCCGGAATAAAGGACAGCCGTCGTGGTCACGGCCACGTAGATCGCGAGCGTATAGACGGCCATGATGCTCCTGGCGGCGGAATTGTATCGGTATTCCAGGTATTCGGGAATGGTATAGATGCCGGCCTTGAGGAAACGCGGCAGGAAAAAGATCGCCACGAAGACGATGGTCACGGCCCCGAGGAGCTGGAACCCGGAGACAGCCAATCCGACCGAGCCCGCGGCTTGGCCGCTCATGCCCACGAATTGTTCGGTCGAGATATTGGCGGCCACGATGGAGAAGCCGATGAGGAACCACCGGAGGCCCCGGCCGGCCAGAAAGAAGTCCTCGGCATTCTTCTCCTTCCGGCTCTTAATCAGGCTCAGGAGGACGACGGCCGCGATGAAGACAAAGAAAACGGCTATATCGAGAGCGCTCAGGGACACTGTTCTAACTTAACCTTACTTTGAAAATTTGACGAGAACAACCCCGTGCCGGGGGACGCTCGCTTGGAACTCGTTTCTGAAAGTCCCGAGGTCCTTCTGCCGCCAGAGGTCGCGGACCGTTCGTTTTCCTTCTAAGCCCAGGTCGGTCCAGCGGGCCGTTACGGGGACCTCGACCTCGCCGCGGTTGAAGAGACCCACGGCCTTGGATCCGTCTTGGAGGTCCCTGGCCCAAACCTCAAGGGCGTTCGTTTTCGATATCCGCCGTCCGGGTCGACCCAGGGGGTCCTGGTCAACCTCAATGACCTCGTCGTTCGTGAGAAGGCCCAACGTGAAATCGTCCAGGCGGGTGATATCGCCGCTAAAGATAAGGGGCGCAGCAACAAGGCACCAGAGCGAGACATGGCTGTACTGCTCGTTCGGCGTCAGCGGAGTCCCTGCCGTCCCGCCCTTCCAGTCGCTCAGGTAGCCGAGGAGGAGGTAATCGGGGTCGTTCCAGGCGCCGGGACCTCCGAAGCGGTGGAGCTCGTTCTTTGCGTAGACGTCGAACCCGTCGCGGAAGAGCGCGGCCGGGATGCCTTCGAATCTTCCGCCGAGGTCGTCGGCCGTCCTCCAGCTGTTGCCTCCGACGTCCTTGCCCCACTCCCAGACCTTGCCCATGCCGTACTGGCAGAGATTGAGGACGATGTCCCGGGGCTGTCTCTTGAGGACCGCGCTGATGAGCCGATAGGGCTTCTGGAGCTCCGGCAGGCCCTTTCCTCCGGCGACATCGGTGTAGGAACACCAGTCGTATTTGAGGAAATCGAAGCCCCACTCGACGAACCGTTCGATGTCAAGTTCCTCATGTTGCCAAGCGCCGATATGCCCGGCGCACGTGGTTGGGCCCGGGGACGTGTAGATCCCGGCCTTCAATCCTCTGGAGTGGATATAGTCCGTAAGAGATTTCATGTCGGGGAAACGTTTGTTGGCGTTCACCTTGCCCGATGAGTCGCGTCCCTCACCTTGAAGGGTCGGGTCGTCGGAATCAGGTTTCACGGCCCAGCAGTCATCAATGTTGACGTACATGTAGCCGTGGTCGGCCAGACCGCTCGTGACCATGGCGTCGGCGGCGTCGCGCATGATCTTATCCGTGACGTGGTTCTCCCAGACATACCAACTGTTCCAGCCCATGTACGGAGTGAGGGCCAGGGTATCGCCGCATACGATCCTGAACTCCCGCCCGGCCGTCCCCAGCCTGTTCGTGGCCTTGAGCCTGACCCGATATTCGCCCCGCACCTCGATCCGGCCCGAGATCCGGCCCGTTTTCGGGTCGATTTCCAGCCCCTTTGGCAGGTTTTCGGCTGAAAATGTCATCGGCCTCTCCCCGGTGGCCGGGATGGTGAAGAGAAACGGCGAACCGGGCCTAACCCCGAAGATCTTCGTCCCGTTGATCCGCGGCTTGGGGCCCGGTTTGGGCGTCAGGACAATGGCTTCTTCGCCGCCGGAGGCGGCGGTCAGGGCAGTGAATATCAACACCAGGGCGTTGGCAAACACAATGACCTTTTTCGATCTCATGCGTCTCTCCTTCATCCGAATTCGATCGTCCACGGTCCAGGATCACATGCTCCGGACCACCGATCCGCAGGGGCCTGTTTCAATCCGCGGGTTTATCCTTACTTTACCGCGTTCCGGGTGTCACGGCTCAGCACAAAGGTCAGCGATTCTCCGGTCCTGACGCGGTGCGCGCCGGGAAAATCCTTTTTCCCGAATCCTTTCAAGACGAACGTCCGGAACGACACCTCCCCCCTGAGGACGCTGAATGTCACGGAGGTCTTTCCGTCATCAGGAACCTGCTTTACCAAGCCGTAAGCGTATCCGTTCGACCAGAAGGTTGTCCCTTCCTTCGGCGCTAACTCGAGGCTCCCGTCCACTCCGGAATAATGGAAACCGGACAGCGCGAGAACGGCCGCCCAGCTGATCATGGCCCGGCCGTAGTGATGGCCGCACTCGGCCTCGTCGTAGGGGTTCCGTTTGAGGCCGTCGTAGCGGTCCCGGACATCGGCGATGCACTTGAGGCCGTCATCCGTCAGGCCCTCATAGAGCATCCCGACGGCCGCCGTATATTCGAATCCGGTCATGACCTCGGTGAAGTAGGGGAAAGGGTTGGCCGGGCGTCCATCCGGGTAGCTGGCCATGAGCAGGGCCGATTCGCCGCCCAGGGCGAACGACCGCATGCAGTTGAAGTGGTCGGCGAGCGATGCCCGGTGATTGTATTTCAGAATGCTGCCGAGGGTCGTCCTGACGTTCTCCGGCTTGACCAGATATCCGAGGCCGCAGACGTGGGCCAGGAGCTGGCCGACGAGCTGGTCGACGAGGCAACCGTTCCCGAGCTGATAGTCCGGGTTCTTGAAATCCGTAGAGCCCATTCCCACGAGCAGGCTAGGAGCGATATGGACCTTGTCCATAGGGGGCACAATCTTGTGGACATAATATCTTCCGTTGAAGAGCTCGGCGTCGATCCACCGGCTGCCGTTGTCGAAGAGCGTCCGGCACGTTTTGGCGAACGCCTTGTCCCCGACCCGGGCGGCCATC
>Ga0315291_10010592_pt1 | contig 11261 bp, 10 predicted proteins | sample YL17G12_20_MG_FD_203070 | JGI IMG/M metagenome (GOLD analysis project Ga0315291, IMG submission 203070) | Sediment microbial communities from Yellowstone Lake, YNP, Wyoming, USA - YL17G12_20 | ecosystem: Environmental > Aquatic > Freshwater > Lake > Sediment | place: USA: Wyoming | collected...
CCGACTCCACCGATGCAGACTTCAGCTCTACCGCCGCCAACCAATTTGCCGTGCGGGCGGGCGGCGGCGTTCTGTTCAGGGTCGGTTCGGGGGCCTTCCGCGTGGAGCCGAACGCCGCCAGCCCCAACATCATCGGCGGGCACAGCGGCAACAGCGCATCGGCGGGCGTAGCAGGGGCATTCGTCGGCGGCGGGGGCGCGGGCGGCGGGGCCAACCGCGCGACCGATAGTTACAGCACCGTGACCGGCGGCGGCAACAACCAGGCGGGCAATGCCAATGCCGACGCGGGCGACGCGACCTACGCAACCGTGGGCGGCGGCTTCCAGAACATTGCCGGCGGGCAGTTGTCCACCGTCGCTGGGGGCAAGGCCAACACCGCCGGAGGCTCGCGTTCGGCCATCGGCGGGGGCGAAGGAAACACCGCCAGCGGCTACTTCGCCGTCATCACCGGCGGGGATGGAAACAGCGTCGGCGGCGCGCGCGCCTTTGTGGGCGGCGGGTATCACAACGCGGCCAATGGGGGGTATTCGGTTGTCCCCGGCGGCGCGAACAACACCGCGGCGGGCAACTACAGCCTTGCCGCTGGTCGCCGGGCCAAGGCAAACCAGGATGGCGCGTTTGTCTGGGCCGACTCCACCGACGCAGACTTCTCTTCCGCAGTTGCGAACCAGTTTGCGGTGCGGGCTTCGGGCGGAGTCGTGTTCACCAGCACGCTCGGCGCGATGCTTCGCATGACACCCGTCATCACCAGCCCCAACATCATCGGCGGGCACAGCGCGAACAGCGTGACAGCGGGCGTCTACGGCGCGACCATCGGCGGCGGGGGAATGACAGGCATGAACAACCGCGTCACCGACGCATTCGGCACGGTGAGCGGGGGCCGAAACAACCAGGCTGGCGATGGCGACGCAATCTTGGATAATGCGACTGACGCGACCATCGGCGGGGGCAGGACCAACGTCGTCAACGCAGGGGACGCTACCATCTCCGGCGGCTACCAGAATACCATCACAATCAGCGGCGGCTTTGGCACGATCGGTGGCGGCTATTCCAACCTGGTTGAGAATGAAGGCTCAACCGTTGCCGGGGGCGAATTGAACGTGGCCAGGGGTGTCCGCTCCACGATAGGCGGGGGCCAGCGCAATACAGCCATGGGCGGATATGCCACTGTCGCCGGTGGCCAGGACAACAGCGCGAACCATCTGTGGGCAGCGGTGGCCGGGGGCAGGACCAATGCCGCGACAGGGCAATACGCCATCATCCCCGGAGGCCAGAGCAACGCTGCCGCGGGCGACTACAGTTTCGCCACCGGACGCCGGGCCAAGGCTAACAACATCGGTTGCTTTGTCTGGGGCGATTCCACCGACGCCGACGTTCCCTGCAACAACAACAACCGTTTCGTCGTCCGCGCCTCCGGCGGCGTCTACCTGTACAGCGATGCTGCATTGACGAAAGGCGTGTACCTGGCGGCGGGGGCCAGCAACTGGACGTCGATCCCCAGCCCAAGCGACCGCAGTCTGAAAGAGAACGTCGTGCCGGTGAGCGGCAAAGACGTGTTGGAGCGGCTGGCGAAAGTCCCCATCAGCACCTGGAACTACGAGGCCAACGTGCCTGTGCGCCACATCGGGCCGATGGCGCAGGACTTCGCCGCGGCCTTTGGTGTCGGCGAGGACGACCTGCACATCTCCACCATTGACGGCAACGGCGTGGCGCTGGCTGCCATCCAGGGGCTTTACCAGATCGTGCAAGAGAAGGATGCGCGGATCTCTGCGCTGGAAGCCCAGAACGCTGACCTCCAGGCCCGCATGGCCGCGCTGGAGGCCCTCGTGGCCCAGTTGGCGCAGAAGGGAGGCAAGTGATGAGACGAATAGCATATTCGCACTTGTCATTGCGAGGAGCGGAGCGACGAAGCAATCCCCTGGTAAGCGGGAGATTGCTTCGCTCCGCTCGCAAGGACATCATCCGTTTCGCGGCGGTTCTCCTGGCGCTGGCGCTCTTGTTGCTGACCGGCGTCGCGCTGGCCGACGGCGGCTATGACCTGTCGTGGTTCACCGTGGACGGCGGCGGAGGGATGTGGAGCACCGGCGGCGGGTATGCCCTGGCCGGAACCGCAGGCCAGCCGGATGCTGGCGTGCTTGCGGGCGGGGATTACACTCTATCAGGCGGGTTCTGGGGCGCGGGAGGGATGTATTTCGGCTTCCTGCCGGTCATCATGCGGTAGGACGTTCCAGACCTCCGAGGTCTACCCGCGTCGCCCTCGCGGAGACCTCGGAGGTCTGGCTGAATCTACTTCTCAAATATGGGCTCAAGGCGTGACCTGCGCGCTATTCCGCAGGTTCCTGTAGTCTGCTCAGTCCGCTGATTGTCCCGTTGGCCCGCAGCGCCGCACCATCCTCCTCAATCCGCATGAGCGGCCTGGCGAAGGGGAAGGTGGCTGCCATCGCCAGAAACGCTACGCCGCAGATGACGTACATGGGCTGGATGCCGATGCGGTCGGCGACCGGGCCTGCAATCGCCAGGCCGAGCGGAGCCGCCAGACCCGACAGGGTCCCCACCAGCCCGAAGACGCGCCCCTGCACCTCTGGCGCAACGGCGCTCTGCATCAGGGCGAACATGGGGCCGTTGACGAAGGCCAGCGACAGGCCGGTGACAAACATCCCCGCAATGGCGACAAGGATGGCAGTCGCCGGGGCCAGGCCCACAACCAGCAGCCCCGCGCCCGACAGGGCAACGCCCACGAGCATCGTCCACACCTTTTTCTTGAACCCGCCCCAGACGCTCAGCCCCAGCCCGCCGGCGACGATCCCCAGCCCCAGGGCCGATTCCATCCAGCCGAGTTGCACCGCACCCCCGCCGAAGTAGTTTCTCACCATCAGCGGCATCAACGCGAATGGCGGGTTGATCAGGAAGTTTGCCAGCACCGCGCCGGCCAGCAGGATGACCAGTCCCGGCCATGCGCGGACGTAGCGTGCGCCGTCCCGCACATCCGCCAGAACCGATTGCTTCTGCGCGGAAGAGGCAGGGCGGGGCACGAAAACGAAGAGCAGCGGCGCGATGGCGATGGCTGCGGTGACCACGTCCACGAGCATGATCCCGTGGAGGGGCAGGACGGCCAGCAGCAGCGCGCCGAGCATGGGGCCGATGATGTTCGTCCCGCCCTGGAGCATCTGGTTCATCCCGGCCACGCGGGTCAGGTGCTGTTCTGGAACGAGCAGGGCGGTGACAACGCCCATCGCGGGGAAGTTGAACGTGAACGCCAACGAGCGGAAAAGCATGACCGCGTAGACGTGCCACACCTGGATTTGATTCGTCCAGAACAGGACGGCCAGCACGAGCGACGCCAATGCGATGAGACCATCCGAAACGATGAGCACGCGCTTTCGGTCCCACCGGTCCACCAGCGCGCCCGCGAATGGGCCGATGAGCACCGGCAGGGCCTGTTCCATGATCGCCACTGTCGCCAGTGCCGTGGCCGAACCGGTCAGGCTGGCGATCCACCAGATGATGGCGAAGCGGGCGGCCATTGTGCCGACGGCCGAGAAGACCTGGCCGATCCAGATCATGAGAAATGTTTTCATGGATTTGCCGTTCTGTGCGTCCATTGCTGCTCCCAGATCGTGATGTAAGGAATTGTAGGCAAATCGTACGAAATGTCAAATAATCCGTTGGTGGACTTCAATTTTCTAAACGATAAACTTGACAATATTAAACTCGCATGAGGTCTGTTGCAGTATATACAGAGGGTGGAGAGAAAAGGTTCATGATAAGAGGCCACGAATGAATTCGCGGCCTAGTGGAGGAAACGCGCCTCGGCGCGTTGGAGCAGCCGAGCCTATAGATGGCTTAAGGGGATCACTTCACGCAGGCGAAGAAGGGGATGGGATTGTCCAGGTCGGGGTCGGTGAATTGCATCCGGTGCACCTCAAACCCGACGTCGCGCAGCAGCCGCTCCCAGGTCGCTTCGGGGAAAACGCCAAGGATGTGCCGGTCGGTCTGGATTTCCAGCTCGCCCCGCCGCCGGATGAAGTACGCGAACACGCTCTCGTATGTGCTGTCCGCCGGGTCGGGGTCGTAGGAATGCTCGTAGAATGCAATCTCCACGTCCCCCTGCGCGCCTGTGCAGGTGTAGACCTTGTTGTGCGGGGGATTCTCGCGCGTCGCCTCGGCGTAGGTGCAGAAGACGCCGCCGGGGTTCAGGTGGGCATGGGCCGTGGCGAATGCGGCCCGCAGGTCGTCCTCGGTCAGCATGTAGTCAATGGAGTCGGCGATCACGACCGCGTCAAAGGTCTGGCCCAGGCGCGCAGTGCGCATGTCGCCGTGCAGGTAGGTCACTTCCGGGTTCAGTTCCCGCGCCAGGGCGAGCATGTTTTCGCTGATGTCCACGCCCGTAACGCGGAACTGCGTTTTCAACGTCCAGTCGTTGTGCCCGCCACCACAGCCCAGGTCAAGCAGGGTCTTCGCGTCCATCCGGGCGTGCTTGCGGATGGCCTGGACGAACTGCCCGGCCTCGGTGATGTAGTGCTCCTTCTGGCTGATGATGGGCCACGTCCACGCCAGGTCGCCGTACATCCGCCGCAGATCTTCCATTTCGCCTCCCGAAGGCAGGATTCACCGCAGAGCGCGCAGAGACCGCAGAGGGAACAAAACACTACCACCAAGTCACGAAGACACCAAGAAAGACAAAAGGGATTGAATATTGTACCCTTCGTGCCTTTGCGTCTTCGTGGCTTTCTCTCCGTGTCCTCTGCGGTGAGACTACAACTCCAGGCACGCCTCCGCCGCCAGGGAGAAGAGGCCATCGCGGGCGGACGTGCGCTTGTGCCATCCCCGCGTGTCCCACTCGGTGCCACTCACGTCGTCGCCGCCGTAGAGCATCTGCGCGAAGGTCACGCCGCGGAACTGGGCCACGGCGAAGAAGGCCGCCGCTTCCATCTCCACCGTCAGGCAGCCCTCGGCGCGGCGCAGGCGCACCTTGTCGGGCGTTTCGCGGTAGGGGGCGTCCGTCGTCCAGGTCTTGCCGATGAGATAGGGCACGCCCCGCGCCCGCAGCACCTTCTCAATCGCGGCGATTCCCTCCGGGCTGGCGGGGACCTCGCGCCCCGGCGGGAGATAGTGATACGATGTCCCCTCATCCCGCACGGCGGACGACGGCACGATCACATGCCCGACGGCGATCTCGCGATTCAGCACTCCCGCGCCGCCGCACGCAATGAACTTGCGGCATCCAATGGCGATGGCTTCCTCCAGCAAAGCCGCCGCCAGGGGCGCGCCCACGCCGGGCTGGAACACCGCCAGCTGCTGGCCGCTGAATTCCACCGCAACCATCGGGTGTTCGCCGATTTCGCTCTTCATGCAGGCAACGCGCCGGGCTTTGCCGCTTTCCGCCAGGCCGGTGATGACCTCGTTGAAGAAGCAGACCACGCACCGCTCTGGCACGTCGGCGGGATCCACCACGTTGCTGGGGTGGATGACTGCCTTCGGGGACGGGTCAAACTCCAGAATGGGATACCGCTTTCGCCTCATTTTCGCCTCCCTGAGTCAACCGCAAAGGCGCGAAGGCCACAAAGGAAACCACAGATAAACACGGATAAACACAGACAAAAATCCGTGTTCATCTGTGTTCATCCGTGGTTCCGCCTTTCTTCGCGCCCTTGCGGTTCAATGTCCTTCCTTTGCGCAGCCAGGCTGGATCCTTGTACGCTGGGTTCGGGTACGTGTAGAAACCTCTGCCGCTCTTCACACCCAGGCGGCCTGCCGCGATCAGGTCATCCAGTATCTTGGGCGGCTTGTCGCGCTCATCGCCGCTGTCCAGGTAGTATTGCCTCTCAATGTCGCGCACCACATCCAACCCGATCCAGTCCATCAGGCCGAAAGGCCCAAAGGGAGTCCGGAACTCCATCATCCAGGCGCGGTCAATGTCCTCAAAGTCCGAATAACCGTCATCCACCAGGTGCAGCGCCTCCCGTTTGATGGCCCGCCAGATGCGATTGAACGAAAAGCCCATAATCTCGCGCCGGGTGACAATGGGCACCATGCCCAGCGACCGCACAAACCGCTCGGCGGCTGCCGGGGTTGCCTCGGACGTGTGCGCGCCGCACATCAGTTCCACCAGCAGATCATCATCGTCGCTTGGGTCAGAGAAGTTGATATTGAAGACTCGCTCCGGATAGCGGGCGACAACTGCAATCCGCGACGAGGGGATGCTTGAACTGTTGGTCGCCAGCAGGACATGGGCGGGGGCCAAACGATCCAAATCGGAGAAAACCTGCCGCTTCAATTCCAGTTTTTCGGGAACCGCTTCTATGACCAGGTCAGCCGCGGCGACGCACTCCTCCAGACTGGCGCAGGCTGGCAGGCGGTTGAGAACCTCGTCGGCCTGCTCTGGCGTCAGCCTGCCATCGGCAACGCGCGCTGCCAGGAGTTCGCGGTGCAGTTCGGCGGCACGCTCCAACGCAGCCTGCGATGCGTCGTACAGGCGCACCTGTTTGCCTTTCAGGGCGCAGCGGAAAGCAATCCTGGCCCCCTGGCGGCCCGCCCCCACAATCCCCACTTTGGCAACTTCGCGCGCTTCCATGTCCTATCCTCCTCGTTCTCAGATGGGCATTCTTTCACCGCGGAGCACGCAGAGACCGCAGAGGGAATCTAGATTCTCCTTCTCTACGGTCTCTGTGGCGAATCCCTCTCCAGCAATTGGAGCAGGCCATCGGGGTACAGGGGCGCATGGCCCCGTTGGAAGTCGGCCAGCGGCTTCCACATGGCCTTGAACGGAGTGCCGCAATCCTCGCGTCCCTCCATCGACTCCCGCTCGTACATGCGCCGGTCCGCGAACTCGCCTTCGTAGACCTGGACGATCTCATGGCCTGGCTTGCCATTGCAGGTGAAGATGTTCTCCAGCGTTCCCAGGTAGCGGAGGTTCGCCACCTCCTCCCCGATTTCCTCGCGGATTTCGCGGGCAGTGGCCTGAATGCCGTATTCACCGAACTCAATACCGCCGCCCAGCGGACGGTAGAACGTCTCGCCTTTGACCCAGTCGTGCCCTTCAAAGACGAAGAGACTGTCGTTTCGCCGGAAGACGCAGATCGCTATCGGCCTGATGGCGTGGGCGCTCACCGCGATGACCTCAGCCCATGCTCCTTGTGCTTGGCCGCAATGGTATCGGCCAGCGCGCGCAGCGCCTCAAAGTCCACTTCACGCGGGTATCCCTTGCAGATGACCGGCGGCAGGATTTCGGCCTTCAGGTTGGGGATCATCCCCGCGATGGTTTCCACTGCCTTGGTGGCCCAGCCATACGAGCCGATGACCGTCGCAAACTTCACCTTGGGTCGGATGGCGTTCGCCAGATAGGCGGCGTAGACGGCTGCGGGGTGGGGGCCGGTCAGCACCGTGGGCGTTCCCACCACCAGCGTGGCCGCATCCACCAGCGACATCGCCAGTTTTCCGATGTCGGTGACGGGCAGGTTGAACTGCTCCACCCGCACGCCGCGCTCGGCCAGCGCGCCCACCAGAAAGTCCACCATCTTCTGCGTGCTGCCGTGCATGGACACGTAGGCAACCACGGCGATGTTCTTCGGCTCGCCCGAAACCCACTCATCGTAGGCGTCCACGATGAAGGCGGGCCTGTCGTAGATGGGGCCGTGGCTGGGTGCTATCAGCGCGATGTCCAGCGCCTTGACCTTCTCCAGGTTCTTCGCAATCACGGCGCGGAAGGGCATCATAATCTCTGCGAAGTAGCGCTTGGCCGCCTCGTGGACCCGCCCCTCGTCGGTTGCGTACAGGTCGGTGGTTGCGATGTGCGACCCAAAGAAGTCGCAGGAGAAGAGGGTGCGGTCTTCGGGTAGGTAGGTGACCATCGTTTCGGGCCAGTGAACCCAGGGCGCGTGGATGAACCGCAGCGTCTTATCACCCAGCGACAGTGTCTCGCCATCCTGCACGGCGATGAACTTCTCTTCCGGGATGAAAAGCAAATCCATCAGCATTCCCTTGCCCTTGGGCGTGGCGACGACCTTGGCATCCGGGTATTTCGCCAGGACGGCGGGGATGGAGCCAGAGTGGTCCTGCTCGGCGTGGTGGGCGACCACGTAGTCCAAGCAGGGGACGCTCTCCAACTGGGCCATCAGCACATCGGTCATGGCGGGGTCCACAGTATCCAGCAGCGCAGTCTTCTCGCTGCCCTGCACCAGGTAGGCGTTGTAGCTCGTCCCATCTGGAAGCGGAATGAGGGAATCAAACAGCCGCCTGTCCCAATCCACCGCCCCCATCCTGTAGATTCGGTCGCGGATTACTCTTGCTTTCATGGCATATGCCTCCCTACGAGATGATGCCCTATGACTACCGGGGCTTATTTCACTTGGTGAAGATCATCTTCAGCGCAATCAGCAGCAGACACACGCCAAATATCTTGGTCAAGACCTGGTCGGAGATGCCCGTGGCGATCCGTGCACCCAACAGCCCTCCCACGAAGAAGCCCAGGGCGATGAATGCCGCCGCCCTCAGGTCCACAAACCCCTGCTTGTAGTACGTCCACGCGGCCAGGATTCCGATGGGTGGCACCAACAGTGCGAGAGTGGTGCCCTGGGCCTTGTGCTGGGTGAAGCCAAACAAGAATACCAGCGCGGGGACGATGATGATTCCCCCGCCGATCCCGATTAGGCCGCCCAGCACCCCCGCGACCAACCCCAAGAGCGCGTACAGCAGAATCTGGACCATATCCCGGGATCTCCTTTTCGTTAGGACAAGTTTGCCCAGCATTTTACCACCAAGACACAAAGACACCAAGAAGAAGTTGAAGTTCCTTTGTGCCTTGGTGTCTTCGTGGTGGATTTCATGGCAAGGAATCGGCGTCTATGCGTTCATCTGCGAGTCCGCGTCCCTTGGCACAGACGATCCAGTTCCGGCTCGGTGAGGAAACCTTCGGCGGCTCCAGATTTGCCGATCTTGTGCGCCGCGAAGACCATGGCTTTGCGAATGGCTTCGTAAGGGTCGCGAATCTTGTGGTAGAAGTGGATGAAGCACGAGAACAGAGCATCGCCCGCGCCGATGGTGCTGACCACGTGGCGGGTGCGGACGGCGGGGATGCGCTCCACGGAGTTGTCGCTGCGCACGGCCAGCAGCGCGCCCGCGGCCCCCAGCCCTATGACGACGATCTCCGCCCCGTAGCGGCTCATCGCCCGCCGCGCCCGTTCCTCCGGCGGGCAGGGCAGCCGCTCGTCACTCATGAACAGGATGTCCGCCGCGGCCATGAACTCGCGGTTGTAGGAGTCGTCCAGGTCGGAGATAGCATGAACGTCCGTGGCGACGGTCATGCCCCGCTCCCGTGCCCTGCGGAGGAAGGGGCGCGAGTAGTTGATATTGCACAGCACGGCCAGGTCGCATCCCTGCGCGGCCCGCTCAAACAGCGCGTCCGGGTAGACCTGCCCCTGCACCTCCTTCAGGTCCACGTGAATCTGCCTACGCCCTTCGGGGTCGTACAAGATGACCGACTGGGCCGTGTGTACCATTCCGGGGATGACGAACTCGCCAGAGATGCCATCGGCGGCGAGCGCCTGCCGCGCCAGCGTCCCAGCGGCGTCCTCGCCGATGATGGAAACGAGGCGCACGGTATCCCCCAGCGTCGTCAGCGCCTTGGCGATGTTGTACCCCACGCCGGACACCGTGCTGTTGACGCCGAAGAACGGGTACCGCACCGGTGCATATTCCACCGGGAACCCGTCCACGCGCAGGGTGGTTTCTATGTTGATGAGGCCGGAGATAAGGATTCTTGTCATGAGGTTGTCTTGTCGACACCTGATTCCCACGCAGCAAGTGCCGCATCGATCTGCTCCATCACCTTAGCCTCCAGTTCCTGTGGTTCAGCGAACGTGTTTAGGGCGACACGCCCGATGACAGCATTGCGGGTCCCCAGGGTTCTTCTCGCGGCTTCAACCCTGCTTTCAACATGGAGAGTTTGGGACACTTTGGTACCATGCTCATGAGCCCGTGCGAAAACGATCAAAACTGAACGCGCGTCCACTTCTAGATCTTGTTTGCCTTGAAACCTGATTCCATCACCAAGCAAGATGGCAAATACATCACCTAACAAGACCTTTGGCGTGGCGATGCTTTCCTCGATCTCAATCAATACGACGACCTTGCCTGATTCTTGGCAGACCACGGCGATGTCCAAGAACGCCAGGTGATGCTGGGGCTCGTACTTCTCAAACCATGAGACGATTTTCCCCACCTGATCCTTTGGGTCAATCTGCTTGTCCCCGTGGTCAAACAGAACGTGAAAGCCGCGAGCGGCCAACTTCTCGGATAGTTTGCGAGCTACCTTGACCGTGAGTGCTCCGTGTGCCATATGAGTTAACTCCTTACGTGTTTATCACGCAAGTCCCCTCACATGCCCCGTATCATTCAACAACCGAATCCGCGGCCTTGCGCCCTGTGGCTCCACAATGGAAATAGACGCCTTGTCAAAGACCCACGGCATGCAGACGCAAGGTCTCGGAACACGAAACCCGCGAAAGACCGCGAAAAACGCGAAAGGGTTGCTGTTTCGTGCATTTCGCGCCGTTTCGTGTCTTTCGCGCTCCAAACCGCCCCCGCCGAGTGAATTCGGCGGCTACGACGCCAAACCCGTTGGAAACGGGTTGAGCCACGTTGCGCCATTCCCTAACATGCTTCCAGCATGTTTCCGGTACTAGGCCGCGAATTCATTCGTGGCCTCATGCGTGGCCTTTCACATGCCCCGTATCATTCAGCCGCACAATCCTCGGTCTCGCCCCTTCCGGCTGGACGATGGAGATGGACGCATTGTCAAAAACCCACGGCATGCGCTGGCGCGGGTTGAGGCCGATGAGGTCACCCAGGTACAGCGCCATGACGCCGCCGTGGGTGACGACCACAACCTCCGCGTCGCCAGGGTATGCGGCGATGATTTCGTCCATGGCCCGCGTGACTCTGTCCAGGAACGCATAGATTCCCTCCTCGCCGGGGACGGGAACCCACAGGGCATCCATTTCCCACCGCGCCCAGATGTCGGGGTACCGCGCGGCGACCTCGGCGTCGGTGAGTCCGGTGAATTCGCCGATGTCGTATTCGTTCAGGCGGGCGTCCATCTTCAGGGGCAGGCCCAGCCGCTCGGCGATGATGGTCGCCGTCTCCGTCGCCCGCTGGAGCGCGCTGGAATAGACGGCGGCAGGCTTGAAGTCGCGAGCCAGCCGTTCGGCCACGAGCGTTGCCTGGACGCGCCCGCGTTCGCTCAGGGGCGGGTCCGCGCAGCC
>Ga0315291_10010593_pt1 | contig 11261 bp, 8 predicted proteins | sample YL17G12_20_MG_FD_203070 | JGI IMG/M metagenome (GOLD analysis project Ga0315291, IMG submission 203070) | Sediment microbial communities from Yellowstone Lake, YNP, Wyoming, USA - YL17G12_20 | ecosystem: Environmental > Aquatic > Freshwater > Lake > Sediment | place: USA: Wyoming | collected...
GTTCTGCATCCGGGGGAAGGGGATATGGGACCTCATCGAGTCCGGTGACGAGGAGGCGAAGAGGATCGCGCTCGATATGGCTGCGAACTGCCACTCGGGCCGGCTCGTGGTCTGGGACCGGAAGACCGGGAAATCCATCGAACCGGTCTTCGAGAAGTCCATCGGCCTCGTGGAGGGCCCGGGAGAGGGGATGACCGGCCCCCTCTGGGTCAGGGGCGGCATCCCGGTCATCGCGGCAGACGGGTTTTCCTACGAGGTCCGAAACCGGGTGACCCTCTGCCGGTGCGGGCGGTCGGCGAACAAGCCCTTCTGCGACGGGAGCCACATGCGCTGAGGCGGGAAATCCGGCAGGGTATCGAACCATCAGGTTCAATGAATCAACCGCCCCTTCCCACTCCTGAACCGGACCTATTTGAGGAATACATATGCTCAGGCCCTCAATCCTGTATTCAAGGGTAAAATACACCCGAAGAAGAGAAACAGGAGAGAAAAAACATGTCAAGGAACACCATCGCAGTGGCCATCCTGGGCTTCGTCCTCGTCGCCGCCATCGCCCTCCCGGCATCGGCCGCGCAGGCGGACGGGAACGGGCTCGGGAAGACAGGAAAGATCGATTCTGGACTGAAGAACGACCTCTGGGGCGTGTACGGGAAGTACCGGCTCCAGGTCTATGACACCCGGGTCAAGGGAGCGAACGAGGCCGTCTCGGTCCTCGGGAGCCACGGGTGCCCCACGACGGACCTGGCTGCCACCGTCACGGCCATCGGGAACGAGCGGACCGCCCTCAGCAATGCCCTCGCGAACAAGGACCGGACCGCCCTCAAGGAATTGAACCAGGAGATCGTGAAGCTCTGGAAGCAGTTCCGCGAGCAGGCGAGGGAGTCCGTGAAGGCCTGCTCCAGGCAGGCAGGGACCGTGAATTCCGGAGAAACGACAGGCGCTGACGGGCTCTAACCGGACCCGTCGGGCCAATACCCGACCGGGGAAACCCCCCCCTGCCGGGAATCCTCTTTCGTATCAATTCTTGTGACAGCAACGGTCCGGCACTTCCTGGCCGCATCCTTCCGGTGAGAGGTCCTCAAAATCGCCGGCCGGGAAAACCTTTTTCTCCCCAACTCCCGATATCCCCAGAAAGGAGAGAAAGACCCTGAAAGGAGCATGACCCTGGTACATTCGCTTGCCGATGCCTCCCTCCCTATAACGAGAACCATCCTCGTCACTGGCTCCACAGATGGCATCGGCAAGGCCACGGCCAAAGCCCTCGCCCGCCAGGGCCACCGGGTCCTCGTCCACGGGAGGGACCCCGAGAAGGGCCGTGCTGTTCTCCGGGAGATCGGGAAGGAGACCGGGGGCGCAACCCTCGACCTCTTTACGGCGGATCTCTCATCCCCGAAGGGCATCCGCAGCCTCGCCGCCAGCGTGACAGAAAGGTATGACCGGCTCGACGTCCTGATCAACAACGCCGGTGTCTACCTGCCTGGCCGGGTCCTCACCGGGGACGGGCTCGAGGTGACGTTCGCCGTGAACCTGGTGGCCCCCTTTCTCCTCTCGCACCACCTCATGCCGGTCCTGGAACCGGGTGCCCCGGCGCGGATCGTGAACGTCGCCTCCAGCGCCCACTTTGATGCAGGAACGATGGACTGGGACAATCTCCAGGGTGAGAAACAGTACGACGGGTGGGGGGCATACTCCCGTTCGAAGCTCGGGGTGGTGCTCTTCACCTATTCCCTCGCCCGGAAGCTCGATCCCCGGCAGGTGACGGTGAACTGCCTGCATCCCGGTGTGATCTGCACGAAGCTCCTGTATTCAGCCTTCCCGGACTACCCCTGCGAGCCTCCCGACACCGGGGCCCGGACTCCGGTTTACCTTGCAACATCCCCGAGGGTTGCCGGAGTGACCGGGAAGTACTTCGACGGGATGAAGGAGGAGCGTTCATCCAGGACCTCCCATGATCGGTATATCCAGGACCGGCTCTGGGGGTATCTCGAGAAGGTTGCCGGTCTGGAATGAAAGTGCATCCTGGAAGGACCTGGAGATGGTGTTCTCCTGTTGAGATGGATGGATGCAGGCCGCCAGCGGAGGATGGTAACGATCAGGCGATTCAATCCCTTTCGCCGTGACCTGGAAAGGTCACGGTGAGGTGTCCGGGCCACCTGACCCGGGAGGAGCTGAAGTTCATGCAGGAGACGAAGGTCACCTATGTATCCATGGAGGGCGACCCCACCCTCCACCAGGCGTATGAGGATGCCCTCGAAATTGCGGCAAGGGAGCTCGGGCAGAGCCATCCCATCCTCATCGGCAGGCGGGAGGTCTCTACCGGGAGGGAGTTCGAGGTCAGGTCACCCATCGACCGGGATATCCTCATCGGTTCTTTCCAGCTGGGCGGGGAGGATGAAGCCCGGAGTGCATTCCGGGAGGCAAAGAAGGTGTTTCCGGATTGGAGCCGGAGGGGCTGGAGAGAGCGGGCGGCGATCATCAGGAATACGGCGGATCGGCTTGATGCCGACAGGTACCTTCTCGCAGCCCTGATCACCTACGAGGTCGGGAAGAACCGGTTCGAGGCAGTCGCCGAGGTCAGCGAGGCCATCGACATGCTCAGGTACAACGCCGGCCTGTACGCGAAGAACCAGGGATACACGGTACCCATGGAACCCGAGGCACCCGGGGCACGGGGGTCAAGCGTGATGAAGCCCTACGGCGCCTGGGCGGTGATCTCCCCGTTCAACTTTCCTCTCGACCTCGCGGCAGGGATGGCATCTGCAGCGCTCCTCACGGGGAACACCGTCGTGCTCAAGCCCACGTCCGCGGCCCCCCTCTCGGGCCTGAAACTCTACCGGGCTTTTATCCGGGGTGGAGTTCCCGCGGGGGCCATCAACTACGTGACCGGGCCGGGCGGCCCTTTCGGCCAGGCGGCGGTCTCAAGCCCGGATCTCGACGGTATCGCCTTCACCGGGTCACGGGATGCGGGCATGTGGCTCTTCCGGAACCTCTCGGCCGGGCAGCCCTACCCCAAGCCCCTCATCGCGGAGATGGGCAGCAAGAACCCGGTCATCGTCACGGAGAAGGCGGACCTGGAGAAGGCCGTGGAGGGGGTTGTCAGGGGTGCATTCGGGTACTCCGGCCAGAAGTGCAGCGCCACATCGAGGGTGTACGTCCAGGAGCCGGTCGCAGAGGAGTTCATGGAATCCCTGCGGGCGAGGACCGAAGCCCTCAGGATCGGCGATCCCCGGGAACGGGATACCTTCATCGGGCCCGTCATCGACGGGAAGGCGAAGAAGGCATTCACCGAAGCGGTGGCCCTCTGCAAAAAGGACGGAGGAACGGTGATCACAGGCGGGAAGGTGCGCGAGGAGGGTGCATTCTCGAGCGGGAATTACGTGGAACCCACCCTGGTATCCGGGCTTCCCCCCGGCCATCCCCTGGAAAAGAGGGAGCTCTTTGTCCCCTTCCTCATCATCGGGACCTTCTCCACCCTCGGGGAAGCCCTCGAAAAGGCCAATGATACCGAGTACGGTCTCACGGCAGGGATCTTCTCAGAGGATGAGGCTGAGGTCGGGGCTTTCTTCGATGAGATACGGTTCGGGGTCTGCTACTCCAACCGGCGGGGGGGTGCAACGACCGGCGCATGGGCGGGGCACCAGTCATTCGGGGGGTGGAAGGCAAGCGGTTTGACGGGAAAGGGGGTGGGAGGGCCGTACTACCTCCTCTCGTACATGAGGGAGCAGGCGCAGACGAGGCTGTAGCACCCGCGGGTCTTCCTGAGGGAATCACCCTGCCCGCGGCTGCTGCTGCGTGATGCAGTGGATGGCCCCCAGCCCCTCGACGAGGGCACGGCAGTCGATGCCTGTCACTTCTCTTTCGGGGAAGACCTTCCTGAGTATCCCCAGGGCCTTTTCGTCGTTCGGGTCCGAGAAGACCGGGACAAGGACCACGCGGTTCCCGATGAAGAAGTTCAGGTAACTCGCGGGGAGCCTTGTGCCCTCTCCCAGCCGCCCGGGCATAGGGAGGGGAATGATAGTGAGAGGATTCCCGTCCTGGTCCCGCGCCTTCCGGAGGATGCTCTCGTTCTCCCTGAGGACACGGTAATTTTCATCCCCCTCCTCCTCTTCCCTTGCATAGACCACCGTCGAGGGGTTCACAAACCGCGCAACATCATCGATGTGTCCATCGGTGTCGTCCCCCGCGATCCCGCCCTTCAGCCAGATGACCGTGGATGCGCCCAGGTACTCGCGGAGATAGGATTCCACCTCCCCTTTCGAAAGCTCCGGGTTGCGGTTGGGGTTGAGGAGGCACTGCTCCGTGGCGAGGACCGCCCCTCTCCCGTTTACATCGATGGACCCGCCCTCAAGGACGATCCCTGGCCGGAAGAGGGGGAGACCGAGACGGCTGTTCAGGCACGACGGGATCCGGCCGTCCCTGGCGAGGCCGGGGTACTTGTCGCCCCAGGCATTGAAATCCCAGGCAACCATGCCGAGCGTATGATCCCGATGGTTCACGATGAAGGTCGGCCCGTAGTCCCGGAACCAGACATCGGCGTAGTCGAAGGGAGAGAGGCTCACGCGCCCGGGATCAATCCCTGCACCTGTGAGCAGGCTCTTCACCTTCACCTCCATCGCTCTGTCGTGGACAAGGAGGTTCACCTGTTCAGCCGGTGCAAGGGCGGAGATGATCCCGAGATATGCCTCTTCGGCGGCGGGGATATTCCCGAAGGTCCCGGGGTCATGGGGCCAGGCGAGCCAGACGGCGTCCTGGGGATCCCACTCGGCAGGCATGGAGAAACCCAGCTTTCTCGGGGTGCCGGGCAGGGCCGTCGCAGAGGGATGCTCCCGCGCGACGGGCCGGGTCAGGATCCCGTATGTATCCGGCCGCCGGTTCCTGAGGAACCCCCATCCCTCTCTCACCATCCGGTTCATGGAAAGGTCCAGGTCAACGACGAGGATCTCCTCTTCCGTTCCGGCCCTCCCGATGACGTTCCCGAAGGCATCTGCAGCAAACGACCCGCCCCAGAAGAGCAGCTCCCCCTCCTGCCCAGCCCTGTTCACCGCGGCCACGTGGAGACCGTTTGCGATGGCATGGCCCCGCTGGACCGTCTCCCAGGCCCCGTGCCAGTCACCCTCGGCAGGGGTCCGCTCCTCCCCGATCCACCCGATGGCGGTGGGGTAGAAGATGATCTCGGCGCCCATGAGGGCGGCGGCCCTCGCGGCCTCGGGGAACCACTGGTCATAGCAGATGAGGACCGCGAACCGGGCAGGATCAGTATCATAGACCCTGAAGTCATCCCCGGGGACGAAATAATGCTTTTCATAGAAGAGGGGGTCAAAGGGCACATGGACTTTCCGGTACAACGGGAGGATCCCGCCGTCGCGGTCGATGACCACCGCCGTGTTGTGGAAGGCTCCCGACTCCCCCCGCTCGAAGATGGGGACGATGATGACCACCCGGTGCTCCCGTGCAAGGGCCGAGAAAGACCGGGTCGATTCCCCGGGGACGGTTTCGGAGAGTCCCTGCATGCCTGCGCACTCGTCCCGGGGGAAGTAGCGGGTGCGGTAGAGCTCGGGGAGGCAGATGATCTCTGCACCCCGTCCGGCCGCTTCACCTGCGGCCTGTAATGCCCTCTCCAGGTTGTCCCCGGGGTCTTCGGAGACCCCCATCTGGATGAGGCCTATCCTTGTCTTCGCGTTCGCTGGGCTCTCCATCCTGGCTCAGATCCCTGTTCTCTCTCATTCCCTATGAGGCCATCCCTGCACCCCTCCCCGGGCCGACAGGGAGAGGAACCGCCGGATCAGCCATTCGTTCCGCACCTCCGGGTGAAACATCACGCCATAGACCGGCCGTTCCCTGTGCCGGATCGCCTGGATACCCGACGGGGAGACGGCGAGGACCCTGAAGGATGGCGGAGGTACCACGACAAGGGAATGGAGTTCGTAAGCCGGGAACCGGTCCCTCCCGGCGAGCAGGGAATCGGGTGCGACGACCTGCTGCTCGGCCATCCCGATACCGGTTTTCTGGTGGATGCCGCCCCCATAGACCCGGACCATTACCTGCATTCCTGCGCATATGCCAAGCGCAGGGCAGGGAAAGGAAAGAAGCCAGGCGAACCTCCCCATCTCCTCGAGGTACCCGAAGTCCTTCATGGCCGTCCCGCAGAGGATGGCGCCATCCGCTGATGCAATATCCTGTTGGGAGAGACCGGCATAATGCCGGATCCGGGTGGGGTACCCATCCTGCTGCACTATATGCTCCACGGGGGCAACGAACTCATCGGCAGAGAGGGAGCCTGGCCGGTACGAAAGGTCCACGATGAGGATCATTTCGCCACCAGTCTTGCATCGTCGATCCGGTATATCCCGTGATGCTCGTGGTATTCCCTTGACGCCCTGAGAACCTCTATCCGCTTCCTGAAGAACGGTGCATCGAGGACGAAGGTCTCGTACTCGCCCCCCTCGCCTGCCGGGTTGATCCGGGCCTTTTCGGCAAGGGCAAGGAGCTCCTCGACAGCCTGCCCGTCCATGAGCCTCCCCAGCCATTCCCGGCCCAGAGGATCGGCCGCGATCCCGGAGATGATGAAGGAGAAGCCCGAGGAGACGACCTCCGAAAGGTGCTCCGCCTGGTCCCTCTGCCAGAGGGGGTTAAAGCACCAGAGGTCCAGGTCATGGCAGACCCGCTGGACCCGGGTGGTCTGGTAGACCGAGTGAATGGCCCCCGTGACCACCCCCTCGATCCCGTGCTCCTCAACCCCCCGGGATATCGCCCGGGAGAGGTCGGCGACCTCCGCCTCCTCCACCCCCTCGCTCCCTATGGATACCAGGGGGAGCCCTGCCGCCTCGGCCTGGAGGGCGGTCAGGCTGATGTTCGGGGTGTGGAAGAGATAGCTCTCGGGGTTCGAAGGAAGGATGGTAATGAGGCACGCGACCTCCTCCTTCGCCATGGCCCTGTGGCAGGCAAAGGCCGAGTCCTTGCCGCCCGAGAAGAGGACCCCGAGCTTCATGGGTGGTTCATCCTTTCCGGCAAGCTGGGGAGTGCCGTGTAAAAAGCATATGCCCCAAGAAGGGATCAGAGGAGGAGGAGGGAGATGAGGAGCCCTGCGAGCACCACCCAGTGGACCCTGACCTTCCCCATCAGGGCGATGAATGCGCCTCCGGCGATGAGGACCCGTGGGAGGTTCCAGGGGATCTGGGAGCCAAAGAGGATGGCAACCGAGATGAGGAGCCCGGCAAAGGAGGCGACGATACCCCCGAAGGCCCTGCTCAGGGCCGGCGAATCCCGGATCCTCGGGAAGTACGGGGCAAGGCCGATGACCATAAGGAAGGAGGGGAGGAAGATCCCGAGGGTCGCCACCGCACCCCCGAGCGGCCCCTGGAGGAGGTAGCCGATGAAGGTTGCCGAGATGACAATGGGGCCCGGGGTGACCTGCCCGAGAGCAATCCCGTCGAGGAACGTCTGGGCATCGAGCCATCCCCGTACCTGGACGACCTCGTGGAAGAGGAGGGGGAGGGACGCCTGCCCTCCCCCGAAGGCGAAGAGGTCGATCCGGAGCATCAGGGCGAAGATCTCGGCGAGGGACGGGGAAAGGAGGGCGAGGGCGACGAGGAGTGCGGCCCCGCACAGGGCGATGAGGAGGAGCGGACGAACTGTCGAGCCCATGGCATCTCCGGCTGCATCTCCCTGAAAGGGGAGGGGGGTCCCGGCGAGTATCCCGAAGGCCCCTGCAAGGATGATGATGAGGATCGGGCTCACGCCGGCGAGGAAGAGGGCGGCAGCAATCACGGCGATGGCAAACGGCCGGATCCCCGTGAGGGTATCTCTTGAGAAGCTGATCGCAGCCGCACCCACGATCGCGACCACGAGTACCTTGAGTCCCTGGAAGGCCGAGAAGGCCATCCCGATCCCCTTCATCTCCAGGTAGAGGGCCGAGAGGATCATCATGAGGAGGAAGGCGGGGAGGCCGAACCCGATGAAGGAGGCCGCGGCTCCCGCGACACCCCGGATACGGAGGCCGACATAGGCAGCCACCTGCATCGCCGTGGCCCCGGGGACCGTGGTGCAGAGGGCTACCCCGTCGCGGAAGGACCTATCGTCCAGCCACCCCTTCTCCTCGACAGAGAGCCTCCGGATGTACTCCACCATGGCAGGCCCGCCGAAGGCGGTAGCACCGAGGAGGAGGAAGGAGAGGAAGAGGGAAGGGAGAGAGGGGACCTCCAACACCTGCGGGTTCTCGTCCATGAGGGTTCGCATCCGGAGGATTGGCAGCCGGGGGATATAAAACACGGGAGATCCCGGCCCTGCACCCAACGGGTGGGAGGGAAAACCGTGGATCATCATACGTGATGCGGAGAGGCGGTTTCCGCCCCTTTCACCGTGTGGTTCCCGGCCGGACCCGCTTGTAGACCTCGAACCAGACGACGGAGAAGATGCCGCCGAGGATGCAGGCGAGAAGGTCCACGGGTGGGACCACGGCAAACCCGAAGATATCCCGTGCGGCCGGGAGACCCAGTGCCACGGCAAGGAAGAAGAGTGCCCCCCCGATGACCCACCAGAAAGCCCGGTTGGGCTTCCCGAGGGTGGTAAGGATGTTCTCTGACCAGGACCTGTTCACGCCGATGAGGGTGAGGTTGGCGACGACAATGGTGGCGAAGGTGAGGGTCCGGATCTCCGGGTCCCCCATGCCCCGGGCCACCGCCGAGAGGTAGATGGCGAGCACGACTCCCAGCACCCCGAGGCCCTGGGCCAGGGCAAGGGCCGTGGTCCTGCGGTCCAGGAGCCGGTCCCCGGGCCTCCGGGGCGGCCTCTTCATGATATCCGGTTCCTCCCTCTCGGTCTCGAAGACCACCGAGCAGGCGGGGTCGATGATGAGCTCGAGGAAGACGATATGAACGGGGAGGAGAATGAGGGGCCAGCCCAGGAGCACGGGCGCAAGGGAGATGCCGGCGATGGGGACGTGGATGGAGAGGATGTAGGCCATGGCCTTCTTCAGGTTCGCGTAGATCCTCCTCCCCATACGCACCGCTGCCACGATGGAGGCGAAGTTGTCGTCTAGGAGGACCAGGGAGGAGGCCTCCCGGGCGACATCGGAACCCCTCCCGCCCATCGCGATCCCGATGTGGGCGGCCTTGAGCGCCGGGGCATCGTTCACCCCGTCCCCTGTCATGGCCACCACCTCTCCGCTCGACTTGAAGGCCTCCACAATCCTGAGTTTCTGCTCCGGGACGACCCGGGCGAAGATGTTCGCCCGCCGGATCTTTTCTGCGATGGCCCCGTCATCCACCGGGTCGAGCTCCGGCCCGGTCATGACGCCATCGCCGGAATAGATGCCGATCTGCTTCCCGATGTTCCTGGCGGTGGCCGGGTAGTCCCCGGTGATCATGACCACCCGGATACCGGCGGCCGTGCACTCGGCCACGGCCCCCGGCGCATCCGCCCGCACCGGGTCGGCAAAGCCGATGAGGCCAAGGAAGGTGAAGGGGAAGTCGTGCTGGCCGTCGGGAAGGTCCTTCTCGGTGAAGTAGGCCTTCGCCACCCCGATGACCCGGAGCCCGTCAGAAGCCAGCTTCTCGATCTCGGCCGAAAGTCTCCCCTGCCCCTCCTCAGCCAGGTGGCAGAGGTCGGCGATGGCCTCGGGGGCGCCCTTGGCGGCGATGATGTACTCTGTCCCGGCCCGCGAGCGCCAGACGTTGGACATCGCGAGGAGTTCCCGGGAGAGGGGGTACTCCATGAGGAGGTCCCAGTCCCCGTGGAGGTGCTCGGTGCCGGTGAGGTCGTCGCCGCCCTTCCGGAGGAGGGCCTGCTCCATCGGGTCGAAGGGATCCTTCTTGCAGGAGAGGATGGCAAACTCCAGGAGCTCGTGGAACGGCTCCGGGAGGAAATCCCGCCCCCGGGGGCTGCACGGGAAGGACACCCCCGCCACCCCCAGGCGCGCGACGCTCATCCGGTTCTCGGTGAGGGTGCCCGTCTTGTCCACGCAGAGGACCGTGGCAGCCCCCAGGGTCTCGATGGCCGGGACGTGCCGGGTGAGCACCTGCTGCTTCGACAGCCGCCAGGCCCCCAGGGCGAGGAAGATGGTGAGGACCACGGGGAACTCCTCGGGGAGGATCGCCATGGCGAGGGTGATTCCTGCGAGGAACCCGTGAAGCCAGTCGCCGCGGGTGATGCCGTAGACCACCACCACCGTGGCGCAGAGAAGGAGGCCCGCGAGGGCGATCCCCTTCACGATCCCGGACGTCTCCTGGTGGAGGCGGGTCTCTTCCCGGCGAACCGTCTGGAGGGCCCTCCCGATCTTCCCCATCTCGGTACGCATCCCGGTGGCCACGACCTCGGCGATCCCCTGCCCCTGCACCACGAGGGTTCCCGAGTAGAGCCAGGGCTGGTCGTCCCCGCCAGGGCGCCTCTCCGGGGGTGTACCCCCCGCCGGGCTCTTCCTCACCGGCACCGATTCACCGGTGAGGAGGGATTCATCGACGAGGAGGTTGCTCTCTGAGAGGAGCAGGGCGTCGGCAGCAATCCGGTCTCCCTCGCTCACGACCATGATATCTTTTCTGACCACCTCCCTCCCTGCAATCCGGATGGGGGATCCGTCCCGGATGACCATGGCCCGGGGGCTGGAGAGGTTCCGGAGCGCCTCAAGGGCTCGTTCCGTCTTCTGCTCCTGGTACACCGTGATGCCGATGATGACAAAGACGAAGGAGAGGAGGATCACCCCCTCCTCCACATCACCGAGGATGAAATAGATGAGGCCGGCCCCGACGAGGAGGAGGAACATCGGTTCCCGGATCACCTCGCCGACGATAGCAAGGACGTTCTTCTGATCCCTGGACGGGATCTCATTGTAGCCTTCCCGCCGGAGCCGTTCCTCCGCTTCCTCCTTGGAGAGGCCGGAAAAATCAGAGAGGTTCAGGAAAGGCATGCCGGATCTGTAACCCTTGAGATTTGCGGGTATGCCCTAAAGGTGTTGCGGTCCCGGGAGGATCCACCCGGACAGGAGCTGGATGTTGTCCAGGATACCACCATGAGGATCCTCTAGGAGTGGGGGCTCGGAACAATTCCCTCCCCCTCCTTCTTGAATTCCAGGTAGGAGTACACCACGAGATACCCGGTGATGAGAAGCACCGGGGCGAGCATGAGGAACCACGCCATCCCGAGGAAGATGACCCCCCCGAGGGCGAGAACACCTGCAAGCCTGAAAAGCTTCCCGCCGATCGCATGAGTTTTATCCCAGACCCGGTCGCTCGACATGGTCCAGGGGGTGCGGATCCCGATGAACCAGT
>Ga0315291_10010595_pt1 | contig 11259 bp, 9 predicted proteins | sample YL17G12_20_MG_FD_203070 | JGI IMG/M metagenome (GOLD analysis project Ga0315291, IMG submission 203070) | Sediment microbial communities from Yellowstone Lake, YNP, Wyoming, USA - YL17G12_20 | ecosystem: Environmental > Aquatic > Freshwater > Lake > Sediment | place: USA: Wyoming | collected...
ATATGAGTTTAAAACTGTGTTAATGCTTCTCCGATAAGGTCATATAAACAGTTTTATTAATTGGTTGTTGATTCATTTTTTACTAATTTTTATATGAATAATTTACACAGTGACATGATCCCCCCGTTACAATTAACGAGGTTTCAAGCAAAAAACCCCTGAGCTGGAAAATCATCAAAGGAGAATTATTGTTGCAGTCGTTGATTTCTGACATACTGCAGCATGGTTTCGGTGTCTCTATCACCAACGCTACGGGAGAATTTTCGAGGACTCCAAAAAATTCACACGTGAGTACCGATACCGAAACTTTGGTTGTCGTCTGAACCGTTCATAGGAGAATGCTCCTTTAAAAAGATGCGATGCTTGGGAGACGTTCATGGTTGGTGGAAGTTGAACGACGGTGTGTATATGATGAGGCATTACACTAAATTCCACAACACCTATGTTGTGTTGCGTGGTAACTTCGTGTAAAATATCTTTACAAATCTTTTTATTCCCCTTTCCCCTGAATATCTTGGATCTGTACTTGGGGCACCACTAAAGGTGGCAGAGATTCTGATCTATACTATAGTTAAAGCTAACTAGATCCATAATTTGTTTACTCATGGATAGAGATTTATAGCCCCCTCATAAGGGAGCGTACCTATCCATGAGTAAATGTATACGTCCTGAAAAAAAGATCACGCGATTCATCCCGTAAACTAAAACTTGGGGATTTCTCGCGTAAATGGTGTTTAAATATACAATCCACCCATTTTGTGGAATTTCATGTATTAATTTCCTTTGGATTTTTTAATAACCTCATCTCAACACCCTCTCTTCTTCCGCCCCCTGTATCTTCTAGAAGAGGGTACGATTCACCGTCATATTCTGAAAGACTTCCCGTATGTTGAGAACAAAGGGGCCCAATAAGAAAGCAGTCACTGTTTTTTCTGCATCCAAGGCGGTCACGGTAATTTCGATAGTTCCAAACCCAAAGATTAAACCGGTTTTTATATTTGAGGAAAAGCCAGGGATAATTGTTGGTATAGTACCGACTTTTTCTTGTCCTAATAGTAATAAACCTTGCAGGGTGATTGTCCAGTTAACATCCGTAGCATTGATGATTCCTGTGTTCTTTATTTCTGCGGTAATCCTCAATCCGCCGGAAATCGTTCCAATCTCAATCTGAGGTTCTGTGACGTCGCTTTCAGTAATTTTTAGTGAAGGATCACCAAACAGGTTCGTTTCATAATAACACCATCGAATACAAGACCGACCGATAATAGGGAGGTTATCTTCTTTAGAATCATGATTTGCCCTCCCGATCTCCGGCATCATTTCACCGAATACCGCATCCCAGAATTGTCGATGTAGCCGCTGTGAATCTCCGTCTGTACTATACGCCCAGAAGAAGCCGTAGCGAGCGTTCCAGATCCCTGCAAACGCAGCATGGGTTGTTTTAACGGTGAAATGTTCTGCAATGCAATCGCCATTATCTAAACCACCAGCCATACAGCCCTGAGAATAGATGAAGCATGTACGATTCGACGGATTGGTGAGAGCATTGACATCATCCGTGACTAGTTTCATATTATACCCATATGATGAATGACCATCGTGATTGAGGATATGGACACCGTTGTTGATAATAGAAATGATTTCTGAGTTTGCCCAGTTGTTTTCTGGAGAGTCATATAATGTATTTATGGTATAGTTGTTCGCAGGTATACCAACTGTGGTATATCCGTCATCGGTTGAACCGTTGACGAGTTGATCTAGAGTCACACTGCTGTAGCTTGCGATACCGAAATCCCCAAGATATTCACCTGCGAGATTTACACGAGTGAAGAATTCATTCTGCGAATCTTTATTGATATAGGCTATTGTCTTTGTAACAAAATTATTCACATCTGCCGTGTTATCGACACAAGCTCTACCGACATAGACTTCTGCGATGAGGTCAACGTCGCCTCCGTTTTTACCATCATGTGGCTCACCCCATTTAGTATCGCCATCGTAGTTATAAGGTCCATCGAGACATGCGTAGTAGAGATCAGCAGGCATAGAAGTCTCGTAATAATAGGTGCTTTCATCCATTCCGGAAACCCAGAGTATAGGGGCGGGAACCACAGTATCGTCACCACCGATGAGCACGTATTCAATCCCCCAATTGGTATAGGCAGACCTAATGTAGTTACGGATGCTTTCAACATCTCTACCACCAATGTCAGTAAGTGTTTTAATCACAGTTTTAATACCTGTGGCATCATGTGCTTGTTTCAAAGGTTCAAAACTGCTTTTTAATGCATCGGTGGTTATTATAAGCAGATCGTAATGTTCCAAGAAAATTGATGGGGATGCGCATTCTTGGTTATATTGAAGAGACGTCCAAGGATTATCAACTTTCTGTTGAATCTCTTTATTATCCTGTTCGAGACCTCGGTATAACGCTGATTGCACACCAATATCGACCGTCTTTACTGAGACATCTAAGCTTTTATAATAAAAAAGTTCCCCGGTCACAGGATTATATTGAATAGGATGTAAGAGGAGTATTAAAATTTGATATCCACGAAAATGATGCACACCAACTTGAGTGAAGAGTTTCCCAGGGTATGTGGCATTCAAATGATAAATCGCCTCATTGGGAATAGGTATCGGCATGTTCTCTGTTTGTGAAATTGGAATCGCTTGACTCGTCGGTTCTACCAAGAGCTCTAATCCAAGAATGATTTTTTCCCCAGGTATAATGTCTATTTCGCTAACCTTTGCTTCTTGAGGTAATAGAAGAAATACACCTTTTGAGGGTATTTTTGGTTCGCCAGCGCTACCAGCTGGATAGCAATCAAGTAAGCTAACTCTGTCGTAAAGAGTTTCTGCAATGTCAATAGTTTCGATGATAGGATTACTAAAAGAATAGGTCAATTTTATATCATTATTCAAAGTGGACTGACTCGACTGCGCTAGAGCAGTAAAAATCATCAGACATGAAATCGAGACGACAATAACTTGCTTCCAATTTTTTTTTAATGGAGCAGACTCTTTATTCATAAGATATCCCCTATACTTGTAAGATATAAGCTCTCCAGATATATAAATATGGATGGTGAATGTAAAGAACTGATTCACCCGCTCGATAAGAAACCCTATCTCGAAATAATCTTATTTTTTTTAAATTTTCATAAGATTTTATGTTGGATTAATAAAAAAGTGTCTTTTTATTGACATCAACTACCAATGAAGTTCCTATTATATTCTTTTAAAACCTCGTTGCACATACTGTCGGATAGAAAGAACCATACGGTCCCGTCGGTAGGACAGTGGCATAGTGAGTCCTTCGCCCCATGTTTTTTTCTTCTGAATCTCTGAGAGGATCGTATCAATCCGTAGATCTGTTGAATCAACAACCGTATATGCATACCCCGCATAGAGAGGATCATGGGAGTCGCTTCCCCCAGTTCCCCCAAGATTGAACGCACGAGCGACTTTTGCAGATTTCAGGTTTGTACTGGGGACACTACAACCATTAAACACTTCAATTGCTGATACTTTCGATTGAATTTCTATTAGCTTTTCTTTTTTAATACCAGAGAGAAGCCTAAAGAGATGAGGCACAATAGGTTCCCCACCCGCATCAATGATACGTTCTACGGTTTCTTCAACGGAAAGACCTCTGTGTATGTTCTCCGTAACATTGAATGCAAGCAGGTGTCCATCTGCAGTTGATATCTCAACGCAAGGGATTACAAGGAAATCTTTTGGTACGACCTTTTGTACCTTTCTATATCCCTTGATCGTATTATGATCAGTAAGAGCCATCCCCTGAAGACCTCGTTTCTTGAGTAATTTTATTAGGTCCTCAGGAGATCCAGTCGCATCATCTGAATAGCAGGAGTGAAGGTGTAAATCCAATTTTAACATATGAGACACAATCGATGACACTTGGTAGGTTCATTTCCTATTAGAAATTTACGGTTCCACAATAGCGTCCTCTGTTGTCTCAGAAGAATTAGACAAAAAGAAAGTGTTAAATAAGCCAAGGGTATTGTCCCGGTTCGGGAGAGGCAAATTTATGATATTCGAGAAAAATAAACAGTTAAGTACACATAGATTTGGTGAGTTAGAACTCGTTGATAAATCATTGTTTTTCATCTGTACAAACAGGCGAGACAACTAAGCTCATCCCCTCTATTTTTTATCATTTTCTTTAAGAAATGTATTTAAGCGTTTACCTTATAACAAATTTGTACTCAGTGAATATTGTTAAACCGAGGGTGATGTGGAATGGAGAAATTTGGGATGGATTACCATGTATCGACAGAGGATAAAAGAGTTGGTACTGGAATTGAAGGGCTTGATGGTCTGCTCCAAGGAGGCTACCCACAAGGAAGTGTCAGCTTAGTTGCAGGTACTCCTGGTACGGGGAAGACTATTGTGTGTTTTCAATACATTAACGCGGGGATTAAAAATGGAGAAAAATGCTTGTTTTTAACCTCTGATGAACGGATTTATAACCTGGTCAGTCAAGCAAAGAAATTTGGGTTTGATTTTGACTCAGCAATGCAAAGCGGTCAGCTGAAATTCATGTATCTTGATCTGGAGAAACGTACGGTTCACAAGGAGATGGAAGCGGAGATCCGATTAGGGAAGTATTCACGGGTGGTTCTTGACTCGCTCACGCCGCTCTCAGAAATGCCGGTGTGGGTGGTGAGCCGGGGATCAGAGATAATCCCTCCAGAAGATACGGTGATGAGTGCACCCATTCCTATTGATTCAATCCAGGCGACACGGATGCATGTCCGTAGACTTCTTCGTATTCTTGAGGAAGATGATTGTACTGCACTGGTGACATCAGAAATTACTGAAGGTTCTCGGAATCTTTCACGGGACTCGGTTTCCGAATTCCTTGTTGATGGCATCCTTGTGCTTGATTTGGATCCTTCGATGGACCGCAGGAAAATCACCGTACGCAAGATGCGTGGGACGAAACATACGTTAAAACCGCGTGATATCGAGATAAACAGCAAAGGCGGCATCCGGGTTCTTTAATCCTTTTTTACGGGTAAAAGACAAAAGATAAAAAGTCCTTCCCATGTTATCGACTTGTTATGAATGAAAGAATTCTCCCTAGTCCAGTGCTGCAAACACTCTTTGTCTCACGAGAAACAAGCAATTGTCCGTTGATCTCTGAGATGATAACACTTGGTCAGAGACTCGAAGAACTCGGACTTGCTGACAAGGAAACAGGTATTGTAAGTCTTGATTACGGCAAACGCCTTCTCATTAACGCAAAAAACGTTGATGTCAAAAAGATGAAGCAACACGACGTTGTGGAAATCATTGATTATGATCCTCTGAAGAACATCATGATGGTGATTGGGACAAAAGACCCATGTTTGGAGACACCGGTACATTGGATCATTCAAAAAGCACGACACGATATCAACGCACTGCTGCAGATCAACAGCACGATCTTGTTTGAGAAACTAAAAGAAACACTTCCTACAACAGAAAAAGAGACCCAACCGATAGCACTTGATCGTGCGAAAGAAATCTTAAAGACGCTCCGGAACGGAAAAACAATTCTGATAAAAAATGAAGGAATCTTATTTACAGGGATTAACATAAAAGAAATACAAACTGCCCTTCTTAATTATGTAGGGGTACAGAAATGAAAATAAATGGAACACAATACCGGGCGTTATGGCACGACGGAAACGTCATTAAATTCATTGATCAGAGAAAACTACCGTATTCCTTTGAGATCTTCACCGCGAGAACCGTTGATGATGTTGCCTTTGCAATCAAAGAAATGGTGGTTCGTGGTGCCCCAGCTATTGGTGCTGCCGCGGTGTATGGCATGGCTCTCGGGGAAAAAGAGAATCAGAAATCAGCAGAACTATTACGATCGACACGTCCCACCGCCTATGACCTCTTCTATGCTGTTGAATATATGGTACAGGCAATCAATCGCAGGGAAAATGCTTTTGCTGCTGCATCAACCTACGTTGAAGATATCATAACCCGTTGTAAAAAAATAGGGGAGAACGGGGAGACGCTCATCAACGACACCATGAAGATTTTAACACATTGTAATGCCGGTGCATTAGCCACGGTGGATCATGGCACAGCATTAGCTCCGTTGCGAGTAGCTCATGGAAAGAATAAAAAAATTTTTGTGTTCGCGGATGAAACACGACCACGTCTGCAGGGGTTGTTGACTGCCTGGGAGCTTTTTCAAGAAGGTATCCCTCACGTACTCATAGCTGACAATGCGGCCGGGTATTTCATGAAAAACAAAGAAATCGATCTCGTGATTGTCGGTGCGGATAGAATTGCAAAAAACGGTGATTTCGCAAACAAGATAGGGACGTATGAGAAAGCAGTGCTTGCAAAGGAAAACGGTATTCCTTTTTATGTTGCTGCGCCGGTGAGTACGTTTGATCCGAAATTAAAAGATGGATCGCAGATTGTTATTGAAGAACGAGGGAGAAAAGAACTCTCAGAGATCAATGGGAAAACCATTATGCCGGATTGGGTATCGGTGAAAAACCCTGCGTTTGATGTCACGCCACAGAAATATGTTACTGGATATATCACCGAGAGCGGGATACGTAAAAAATGGTTGTAATGGAGAAGAAAACCGTTTATATAAGAACCACCATTCGATACATGAGGAATAAAAACTTCTTTGGAATGGATGCACGTGAAACTGGAAGGTTGGGACGAGCTTGATGACGAGGAGCAATTTTTCTGTTGGTCCTGTGGGACACAGCTAGGAAACATTGACGAAATCTCCCAGCGGATCTGCCATAAATGCAAACAGTCAATGAACGCATTAAAAGAGGATAAAACGTTTTTTTGTTGGGCTTGTGGAAAAGAACTCTTGAACATGGGCGAGGTCGCTCAGGGGCTATGTCATAATTGTAAAGCATCTATTATCCGGAAGATTCATACGCCTGTGGAAAAAACCATCCCTTCGGTGGTACAAAAATAAGAAACATGAAAAACCCGTGTTTTCAAATTATACTAACGAGAAAATAAAAGAAAAAAAGAAAAAAGGGCGGGTTTATGCTAACCCGGTTACGAAGAATAATAAGAGTTTTCCACTTACTGTCTTTGTCACTGAACCCACAGTTATGGTGACGCTAATTGCACCAAATCCGAGCATTAACCCGGTCTTAATAGTCACAGACTTGTCTGGATCTAATGTTGTGATTTGTCCTGATTTTTCACCACCAATAAATACGGTCCCATCTGTTATAATGCTCCAATCTACATTTTCTGCAGCACCGGTACCTATATTTTTTATAACAGCGCTTATTCCGATACCGCCCGAGACCGATTGAATTTGAATGATTGGTTCCTTGAAATCCATGGGTGCAAAATAAACGGTATTGTCTGATTCATACGCAGATCCCTTTGAACAGACATCAGTACTTTGTATACTGTCTTCTTCTGATACTTGTTCTGGTGTAGACCACGTTGCTCCACCATCTTCAGTAAGGGTTGAATATACAACTCCGTTCTTTATGTATTCACAAACTGCTTTATTAGTACCATAATGTGATATTCTCGGTTTTTGTGCGTTTGTGGTAATAGTTACCTCGGAAAAAGTAATGTTCACAGGGTCGTTAGAGGCGTCATCAGCATGATACGCAATAATGTTTCCATCTCGTTCTGAGACGATGATAACATTATCGTTCGATGCTGAGATATCGAGGTTATTATCATTTCCAGGTGTTGATATCAATGTTAACCAATTGTTATCATGTTGGGGAGGATCAGTTGATGTATTCCACGTTCCAAAATCCATTATAAATAAAAATAAATCATCTGTTCCATTATTATCGTAGTCATAAATCGCATAGCTATATAGAGTGGTTTGATCGATATCGACACTTGTAGAAGTTGCCCCGTTATAAACACCAGGTTCACTAGTGAATCGATAAATCCATGCGTTACCCGCTTCTTTGCTTTGATATGAGAAGAATGGGGTTTGCTCACCTGCCAAACCGTGATCTCCAACTATTGAATGACATCCGTAAGCCCATGTATTTTCTACTGGATCAACAGCTGTATAACCTGCACAAGCTATATCAATAAAATTTGTGTAACCAGCTCCTACATCATTCCATGTCCAAGATTTACAAGTATATCCCTCTTGCGTAGAAGCATCTGAAATATAGACTTTATACATTGAGCTACCATCAGCATCTAATCCATTAGGAACCATTGTTCCAAGCAGCCTGCCATCTCCACACCCATCAATATCTGGTAACTCTGGTGGTTCATCCAAATTCCAACCAAAACCATCAGACCATGTCACTCCTGCATCAATAGATCCTGAAAAGTAAACATTTTCTAGATCGATAGAATTATATCCAAATGCCATGGAAGATCCGCTATTTGAAATTGTTGGGGTAATTCCTGGAAATAGATTGATACCTAACGTTTTCGAAGGTTGTGTATATATTTTTTTATTTTCTACGGGTCGAGAATAAGTACTATCCATGGGTTTAATATCTATTTTATTTGTTTGTGTTATTACTTTATTCTCATTTATTTGTGGTTTTTGTCTGATAGCACTTGCGGTAGAGAGTATCAACAGCCCTGCAATAACCAATGTTATTGTTTCCAAATAGATTGCTTTTTTTATGTTTTTCATTCTATTTCACCTCCATTATTGGGGAAACGGAAAAAAATTTTGTTATTTCCTGTTTTTTTACAAGAAAAATTAATATCTAGAGTATACTGACTCACTAGTATAATGTTTCTTGTCATAGATTCCCCTAAGTTACTTAATATTTCATTACTAATATTGGTATTTAAATTTTTGGTTTAATTTTTTGGACATTGTTAAAATAAAAACCTCTATATTTTTAAAAGAACCATATAATACAAACGCCATCACTCAATAGAAGTATTTGTATTGTGAAACGGAGATCGCATCTAATCTATTGTTTTTATATTTTAATTTATAATAGTATGGTATAAAAAAATAAAAGAAAAAAGGGTGGGTTTATGCTAACCCGGTTACGAAGAATAATAAGAGTTTTCCACTTACGGTCTTTGTCACAGAACCCACAGTTATGGTGACGCTAATTGCACCAAATCCGAGCATTAACCCGGTCTTAATAGTCACAGACTTGTCTGGATCCAATGTTGTGATTTGTCCTGATTTTTCACCACCGATAAATACAGTACCGTCTGTTACAATGCTCCAGTCTACATTCTTCGCAGCTGCAGTGCCGATATTTTTAATCACAGCACTTACTCCAATACCACCAGAGAAAGATTCAATTTGCAGAATCGATGTTGCACTTCCACTGTTATAATAGATATCCTTATTTCCATTTCTATTATCCGTCCATAATAGGTCATTATAAGAATCAATCTCTGCTGTTGCATATTCCATTTCTACCGAACCATCTTGTTCATTGATTTGTGCTGGTTCACTCCACGAGACTCCACCATCTTTAGTCACTTTAGTAAAGATATTTCCATTAGAAACATATGCAATGGTTGCTTCGGTCCCAGAGGCAGTTATTGTTGGGTACATTCCATTTGATGCAACTGTAATTTGATTCCAATTTACACCATTATCACTGGAATAAAAACAAACTATTGCATCACCTGCTTCGCATGTTAAATACACATGTTGATTTGAAGCAGCTACATCAGGATGTTCGTTACTTTCTTCACCGCCAAATGTTTTCCATACTGGATCTGGCCCCCAATTTGCATAATCAGCAGCTAAATAGTCTTCTAAATATCCTGTTGCTAAAAGAATATCTATTGCACCTGATGTGTCATTGTGGTATTCCCAGACTGAATACATTTTTCCCTTGCTATTATCGATATCAACAGCAGGATTGATCGAACGAGTTCCTGCTTCGTTCCATGTCCAAATCCATCCATTATTTAACGTTTCACCATTTGCAAAAAAGAATGTTGGTCCATCAACAAAATCAGATCCACTTACCGATCCGACCATCCAACCATAATATTCAGCAGCGTTTGGTATATCAGGGAATTCATATCCGGCTACTTCAAGATTTTTAAAATCATCGTAGTTAAAACTCGACCAATCCCAAGAAGCACCATTCCATGTTCCAGTGTCGAGTGGATCAGGCATAATAATACGCCACTGCTCAGAAGTACTAGGATCAGGTTGAAATGTTGCAACAATACCATCACCGAGTGAATCCACTGAAATATAATCTATATATCCAATTTCTGGGTTAAGACCACTCGGGCTTTCCCATGTTTTTCCATTATCCGCCGAATAGATAAAATTAATTGATGATTCAAAAATACTTGGTTGTAAGGAATATCCACCCCACAACAAACCGCTTCCATACCTTGTGATCGCGGGATGAATCTCATTATCAGTTGTAGAAACAACTGGGATATCCATTGGTAAAACTGTTCGTTTTATCGCTAATGGGACAGTAATTTCATTCTTTTGAGCGGATTGAGGTACTGGGGTACTATCCCAGGTTTTAACATTAATTTTACTTGTTTGTGTTATTACTTTATTTTCATTTATCTGAGGTTCTTGTCTGATAGCACTTGCGGTAGAGAGTATCAACAGCCCTGCAATAACCAATGTTATTGTTTCCAAATAGATTGCTTTTTTTATGCTTTTCATTCTATTTCACCTCTATTATAGGGGAAACGGAAAAAATTGTTATTTTCTGTTTTTTCTACAAGAAAAATTAAAATCTAAATTGTACCAATTCAATATCTTAATGTTTCTTGTCATATATCCCCCTAAGTTTCTTCATATTGCATTACTAATATATAATTGTTTTGTCTTATCATTAATATAGGGCTATTGATATTTAAATTTTGGGGTTAATTTTGAACATTGTTAAAATAAGAAGCTCCATGTCTTAAAAAGAACCACATAACACAAACACCAGCGTTCAAAGGAGGTTTTTGTGCTGTGAAACGGGAACCGTTTTAGTCGATGTTTCAATGGTGAATGCCATTGTTCTACTGCGTTTCGTTCACCGAGAGTTGTATGTTTATAGGCGGACCAAGACATTGTAACGCCCAGGGATATCAAAATCCCATTAGTTTTTATGAAGTAAAAGCATTCGCATTTGTCAGCTCAAACACTCATATTTTGGATTACCCAGTCATCACCAAGATGCTGATTATAACACTGTCAAAAAAAGGTTGAGCGCCCCGGCTGGGATTCGAACCCAAGTCGAAGCCTCGACAGGGCTTCATGATAGGCCACTACACTACCGGGGCAGAGATTCTTGT
>Ga0315291_10010596_pt1 | contig 11259 bp, 8 predicted proteins | sample YL17G12_20_MG_FD_203070 | JGI IMG/M metagenome (GOLD analysis project Ga0315291, IMG submission 203070) | Sediment microbial communities from Yellowstone Lake, YNP, Wyoming, USA - YL17G12_20 | ecosystem: Environmental > Aquatic > Freshwater > Lake > Sediment | place: USA: Wyoming | collected...
GGAGTATTTTCAATCGTTGAAGGAACAGGCATTAAAACAAGCTGTTCCCGTTCTTGAGAATGAGCAATATTGAACAGTATAAAGCAGATGATTACTGTGCTTAAAAAAACTGTGGAGAGCTTTTGCATATAAATCCCCATTATTAAGTTTATATGATTATATGATATGAGAAAGTGATTATTCTCCTGGTAATACAACACCGATACACCGAAGTAATTGTATAAAATGTGTTAAAAAATAAAGACAAAAGGGTTAAAATGCAAGTATAAAATGAGTATAAATAGGAAATAGATTCATAAAATCATTATAAAACAGTTTGCGGAGATAGTAACTTATTATCGCTCCCTGCGGGGGATTTCGCCTCTGGTAATAAAAGGTTTGTCAATTCAGTCCAGGTTTTGCTGCCGTCGCTTGATTTGAATAATCACCAGTTGCCAGTGTATCCCTAAAGATTTTCGACCACAGCAACATACACGATATCCGGGGATTCATCGGAAATATTAAAATTTACTTTGGAATGCAAAAAAATATTCATATTATTCAATTAAATTCTGTATTTATATCATAGATAGTATATTTATTGATTAAGCAGTTAAAAGTCTTTTTATGATGGAATCGCATCACCACGAACTTGAACCTGCTCCTTTATTTTGAACTTGCTTCTTTATTTTGGGAGTTGAAGGTGAAAAAAATGACTTTCTCAGCAGTCTCATAATATTTGAACTTTTGTAAAAAAATAAGCGTACAATAATTAAATAAAAGAGACCTTTGAAAAATCCACTATAACACAAACATCAGTCAGAGGCAGATCCGTATCCGGCGGAAAAGTATAAAAGTTTGGATATATTTATAAAGAACTTGTTTTTAAATAGCAATTTCTTTTACGGTGTCTAATGTTTACCTGGGCTGAACGGAGTAGTATTCCCGATTACACGTATGAAATGATCCATTACCGAAATGGAATGGTTAAGGAGATTAATTTTGTTTTTTCAGATAAATATAATAAAGCAGTTGATAAAAAAGCGTTGGATGAGGAATTAGAACGGTTAAAAGACCAGCGGGAAAAAACCGCTAACCGCATTCAAAAGGATTCTGAGAGTCATAAGGTTTGGTTAGATTTATTCTTAGAAGTTATTCGAACATCAAATGATTTTACCTCAGCCGATTTGTTTTTAAAATATTTCAATGTCCCGAATGAGGCAATTAATGCTGATTTTTATTATGTTATGAAGGAACAGAGTTCTCCGTACCGTCAACTTATTGAGCAAGAAGCATTTAACACTGCCTATGAGTTCCTTCATTTTTACCCTCTTCCGGATGCATTAAACGAGTTTCAAACACTATTAAAAACAGCGATTTCTAAAAACAACAGTGCAGGAACCTTTTATCTTATTAACTGCATGTTAAATAAGCCATATGACAGTCTCCTCAATGATGATGAAACAAGGAATTTATTGAAAAATGAGTATAAGAGTTCAGAAAAATATCATCGCGTCGTGGAGGCACGGCGAATTGCAGAGGTGTTAAATGACTCCGACCGTTTGAAGCGAGTTTTTGCACTTGAAGCAATGATTAATAACAATGTAAAAGATGCAATAAATTATTTGAAAGAAATTGCTGCTATTGATGAATTTAAACCAATTGTTCAGGAATTTTACCGGGAGGCGATTCAGCAAGGTGAGCAATCCGGAGATATTGAAGCATTAAAAACTGCATACTCATATGCTAAATATGGGCAGTTGTCCGAAGATGGAGATAAAAAATTTGTTCAAGAACCAGCCGGAAAACTGTTTGAATATTATATTTTAAAATCCAATGTTTCTGAACTGGATTATTTTGAAGCTGAAAATTACCGGGATGATTGCAGTGACCGTTTGATACAGGATGCTATTGGTAAGCGTATGCTGATATTAATACAGAATAATAATAAAACAATTGCAAAGCATTTAAAACAGCGGTTCAATGTTACTTTTAGACCGGGAGAATATGGAATTGAAACAGAAGTTCAAAAGCTCTATAAAAACCTCACTGAAACATCGGGCATTTATAACGAACCAAAAGGCGAAGAAAATCTTTTAACTGCGCTTGATGTTGCAGAATTATTTGGATTTCCAGCGAGTGAGAAAGAAACAATTAAGTTCATGCTGTGCAAGTTTTATATTCTGAATAAAATGTACGATAACGCAAAGGAATACTTTATCCCAATGGACTCCGATTTGATTGACTTGATTACAAAACAAATTAGAACACTTATTGGTACAAAGGATTATACGGGAGCATATAATCTTCTGGATACATTACCGGTAAAAATAAGCAGACACGAACGAGCAGAGCGTAAAAATGAACTTAAACAACTCATCAGCAAAGAAGAAGAGGAGATATCTTTGAATGAGTTAGGTATGACAATTCTCCTTGATGATTTATACAGTTTGAAAATATTAACTCAATCATATTATATACGCTCCTTTATGCGCGGCATACTGTCAGGTGCAGATGGTGTACAATTTTTAGCCGACCTCCATATCCCCTTTATACGGCATATGGAATCCTGTTCGAAAATTCGGTTAAATAATTATATAAAAAGATTGTTGGCAGATGATAAAATCTCAGCAGAAATTCTGCATCATCATTACGGCACGTATGTTAAACCAGATTTTCTGGATTATTTATCCTATATGATAAAACGATTATTTGGTGTCTGTTAAGGTAAAACGGTAAATTTATTATATAAAATAAATGCAGTCTTTCTAAAAGTGTCTCTATCAGCATTATTCAGACTACTTGCTGAGATTGTATAGTTTTTGAAAAATAGCGATAAATTATAAGAAAAGATTGATCCTTTTAGATGAAATAGAAAAAATGTCTTGACTAACACATTAGAATATTTTAACTTTTTAATTGTATAATTCTGAGTAATATCAACATGGGACTGTATTTACATAAAGGAATTTTTTTATGGCAGAGCAGGTTCAATTGAGTGACATCGTAATTTGGGGTGGATCGAATGAAATGAAAAGCAAATCCCCAGTAAGATGGAATCATGATTTTATCATCTATGCCTCGTATAGTGATACATTAAAAACACTGGATAATGCATCGGTGTTGATTCCCCAGATTTTTGGCAAACCGATTGAAGAAATTCATTCAAAGGAGCTGTATGATGGTGTTTATGAGTATAAGACCAACGAAATTACTGTTGAAGTCGTAGATGGTATTGAGTACACCGAATACAAACTCTATGGAACAAATATTGATTTTGATGCAATTGTTCAGCGATTGGTAATGAGTGGCGCTCAAATGAAAAAACCGGTCATCCCTATAGTAATACCTGATAGACCTGAAGTAGTTGACCTTAATCAACTCAATCAATTACGGTACCTGTATGCAGAGGAAATAAAAGATAGTGATGAGTCGCAAGCTCGTAAAGTTGCTTATAAATCATTTATCATGGGAGCTTTCGGTATTATATTCTTAATTGTTATTACAGTATTTGTAATAAAATTTTTAATTATGACTCCTTATCAAAATATAACTCCAACTGGCACTGTTGAGGTAGTTTACCTTGGGACAATAGGGCAGAGTGTTGGATATAGTGTTGATGGTAAATTGATTCAATATAAATTTGCGGTTCCCATTGCGTCATTTGGATTTGATTCTACCGACAAATTATTTAAAAAGGTGGCTACTAAGCCTAAAGATTTTAATACAATAGAGGTTGATAAAGTTGTCACTGCAGATGGTAAGACGACAAAATATGAAAGGGGCAAAAATGCTCCTGAAGTTGTATTTGAAAGGAAAGTAACTGATTATACGTATGTGAATACAAAGCCGTTCACCTTTGATTCATATCAATCACAAGGTGAAGCAGATTGGGCAAAGTATGGTGAATTAGTTAAGGGACGTACAGATAAAATTATTATTCAAGGGCGAGTTATTGAGAAAGAAGGAAAGTATTTAATGGTATTCGGCAATACCGCCGCATTATTGGGAACAGTATCAGACCAAGAACCGTTTTATTCACATATGCAGGATGATTTAAGCACAATAACGATATTATATGCTCTCAAAGCGAAGAAATTGATTAATATTTACGGGCAAATCAATCGTACCCTGACGCTGCGAGAGGGGAGAAATAGTCTTGATAAAATAATTTTTGAATTCAAAATGGATTATGCGCGTCCTTTACAATGGCAGGAAACTCGGTAGCTGCGTGTTTGCCATTCTGCATAGCATAGATGCATACGGGAACATGCCATTTTGATAAATCTGAACATCGAGTTGCCAGATAAAACAGACTATCGTTCTATTAACCATTTATCAGATACAGTGATTATTATGACTTTGGAGAAGCTTCTCATTGAGAGGTTTCTCTTTTTTATTTAAAATTGGTTATAAGGCATTATGAAACTCGTTTTTTACTGTATAATGAACAATTTTAAAGGTGTAGGACTTAACCTGAGAAGTATGGATGACCAGAAGATTCTTTTTATCCATAGTAATGACTTGTATGCTGCGGTAAGCCATACCCATTATAAAGCATTTGAAGAAACCCAGACAGTACTATCCCGGTATGAAGGTATTATTCGTACAATCAGGCGGTGCACGCCTGCCGCTCCGTTTCCATTTAATACAATCATTGGTGAAATAATTGGCAGAGGCGCGTTATGCACCTATTACGAAGACCTCATACGCATTCTGGATGAAACAGGAAATAAAGAAGAATGTATAATAACCGTGTATCGGAGCATTCAAAAGAAGATAAAAGCTATTGTAAAACAGTCTTCAAAATATGAAACATTTGGTAAAAAAACCGATAGAAGTAAATATAATAAAATATATGATATTGCTGGACATAAACTTGCAGGTAAAATTCACAATTATTTTGCCCAATTAGCGGTACGTTCGAACTATGAGCGTCTTATCAGTAACGAATTGCTGTTACAAGGATATTATTTAGTTAATCCAGAGGCAATAGATTCATTCAGAGATATATTCAAATGGGTACAAAAGCTATATCCAGAATTACAGTTGAATCTTCAGGGTCCTCAATTGCCGTATCATTTTAATACTGTAGACATTATGATAAAAAATACTCCATTATACGGGAGAAGATTAGAAATATAGTATTGTATGATTGTTACTTTATAAGAAATATATACGAAGGAATAATTAATATCCGTTTGAAAATAAAAGAGGGTTATTATGTATCCGGCTGTTAGACTTGATGGAAACCGTATTTTCCAGGTAACATTGACGGTTATCGTTTTCGGATTATTTTTTACATTGTTATATTATTTAAGAACAGTTCTTATTCCATTTGCTGTTGCGCTCATTTTAGCTGATATATTAGACCCGGTCGTAGATATTTTTGAACGGCTTAAGCTGCCTCGCGGGATTGCGATTATTGTTGTATTTTTAATCATTTTTACAGTAATATCGTTTGCCTTATTCTGGGGAATTCCATATATAATTAATGAATTGAGACAATTCAGCAGTGTATTCCCCGATTATATTATGAACATTTATAATTTCTTATCACAGAAATTTGGGGAGCACATATCAAAGGATTATGTCAATAAACTTATTTCGAATTTGCAGAGTACTCTAATAATTGAACGTTTAATGAATTATATAGCCGCGATTTTTTCAAAGATAGTAAATCTATTTTATGGATTAGTAGCCGTTGTCGTGATGTTTATGTATACGTTTTATCTGTTAAAAGACATTGACCGGATTCGTGAGCGATGGAATTTGTACATCCCGGAGACATACCGCTTAACAGTGCAAATGGTTGTAAAAGACACCTATCACTTTATCACAACATTTTTCCGGGGACAGCTTATTATTGCTGCTATCTTAAGTGTTCTTTTTGCTGTTGGATTTTCTATCGTTGATATTCGTTTATCAATTCTTTTAGGGTTTATTGCAGGATTTTTAAATTTAATACCCAATTTTGGAACGATTATAGCTCTTATACCCGCACTATTATTGGCAATGGGGAGAGCGCTGGAAGAAGGTGAAGACCCATTGATGCGGATTATCGGGATACTACTTGTTTTTATTAGCACACAAGTAGTGCAAGATTTTATCCTTACCCCGACGATTATGGGTAAAAAAACAGGATTACGGCCTGCAACAATTCTCCTTTCAGTATTTATATGGGGAAAGTTGTTAGGTTTCCTGGGGATACTGCTTGCCATTCCATTAACTTGTTTAACGAAAGTTTATTTTTCACGGTTTATTTTAAAGAAAGAGATAGAGGTCGTTTAGAAGTATGTTTTTAAGCACGTACAAAGTAATTGGTATTTTAGGTGGTATGGGTCCCGAAGCTACGATAGATTTATACAATCATATTATTTCATTAACGCCGGCGTTAAAGGACCAGGATCATATTCCAACATTAATTTTCAGTAACCCAAAAATTCCTGATAGAACCGCAAGCATCAACAGCGAGCTTGCAAAAGTAGTCATTGATTATTTGTGTGAAGGGGCAGTTATCTTAGAACGGGGAGGCTCCGATTGTATTATCATTCCTTGCAATACTGCCCATATTTATTATGATGAAATTCAGAATGCAGTTAAAGTTCCGGTATTAAATATGATTTATGAAACGGCACAATATATAACAGAGCATTATCCTGATATAAAAAAGGCTGGTCTGCTTGCCACATCAGGAACGGTTAAAATGCAATTATACCAACGGTTTTTAGAAAATAATTCTATTCAAACGTATGTTCCATCCGAGACTGTTCAAAAGGATTACGTAACAAAAGCTATTTATGATATAAAAGCAGGAAAAAGTCTTGATGATGCAGAAATCCTTTTAAAAAAAGCAATAGCGTCTCTGGATAGTCCACCGCCGCAATTAATTATTATGGGATGTACTGAAATACCGTTGGCGTTAAGAACACCAATTGAGGATTGTGTATTCATAAATCCGACAAGGATACTTGCTGATTGCGCCGTGAAATTGTGTATAGATAGAAAATATTAAGAAACTAAATGACAGTGAATGAAGTGGAAGTAGTGCAAGAATAATGATAAAGAATAAGCAAAGTCAGTATATCTAATATTATTTATTTGTTTTTTTAAAAATTCCGATTATATTATTAGCAAATAAGAGATTTTAAATAATTCTATTAAAAATTCCATAATTGTTTTTATTTAGACAGACAGGAGGATAAAGAAATGCGGCTACTAACCAGAGGAGACGCAGATGGTTTAGCCTGTGCGGTATTTTTGACGATTAAGGAAAAGGTAGAGACAATAAAATTTGCTCATCCAAAAGATATGCAGGATGGTCTCATTGATGTTACGACAAGCGATATTATCTGCAATTTACCCTATCATCCGGATTGCGGTATGTGGTTTGACCATCATATATCCGAAGAAGATCGTGAAGAACATGTTATTGAAGTTGGTGAATTTAAGGGCAAATTTGGTTTAGCCCCGAGCGCAGCCCATCTGGTGTATGAGTATTATAATGATCCTCATCTAAAAAAGTACGATGATTTTTTAAAGGCTGTTGATAAACTGGATAGTGCTCAATTAACTGTTAAAGATGTAACAGACCCGCAAGGATGGATGTTATTATTATTGAGTCTTGATCCGCGTTCCTCGTTGGGTGATTTCGAATATTACTTTTTTCAATTAGTGGATTGGATTAAAAAACTTTCATTAAAAGAGATTTTGAAACAGCCCGAGGTTTCTCTTCGGTGTGATTATGTTATGTCTGAGCAGGCAAAATTTAAGGAATTTCTTTTTCAAAATACTCGATTGGATGGAAATGTAATTATAACCGATTTTCGGGATTTAACTGAAATACCAATGGGAAACCGTTTTCTTGTATATACGATTTTCCCGGAAGGAAACATTTCACTGAGAATTTTCTGGGGCAGAGAAAAGAAAAACGTTGTCTGTGCTGCCGGGCATAATATATTTAAGCGGGATTCAAAAACGAATATCGGCAGATTGTTTGCAACGTACGGCGGCGGTGGACATACGGGAGCAGGGACCTGTCAATTAGACGTTGATACTGCCGACGTACAAATCAAGGAAATTATTGAACAGATGAAAAAAGACGGGTAAATCATTTGAGTTCTTTCTGTAAAAAAACCGGTGTTTTCAGCCGGTTTTTTTATAATAGATTCCGATTGTCGGTCATTCTTCTCTCATTTTTTATTGAATGCAATCAGTTCTGGAGGAATATGTATGCTTGCGTATATTTTTGGTCATTGGGAAAAAAGAAACGTGCCGCAAAAAGTATATGAAGAGAAATTACTCAATTTTCACACCGCACTGAAAGCTTCAAATCCGGAAGGTTTTTCTCACTCGGTTGTATTTCATATAAAAAATGCACCGTGGAGTAACAATTCCAAAGGTAGTTATGCAGACTGGTACATACTAAAAGGAACGTATGCGCTCGATAATTTAAATACTGCGGCAGTATCGGGTATCTGTAAAGAACCGCATTATCGTATCGCTGAAGATTTCTTTAATGGTTATGGTGCTTTATATTGTCATTATCTTGGTACCGATGAGATTGCGGGCTTTCACAATTCATTATGGTTTTCCAAACCAAAAGGAATAAGCCACAAAGATTTTTATACTACGATGCAGAACTATATAAAAGATAAAAAAGCAAGTATCTGGAAGCGTATGATGGGGCTTGGACCATCACCCGAATTTTGTCTGTTTATAAACGATTCATTGGATTTTTCACAAAAATATATATGCATTCCCGTCAAGATAAAGAGCATCTGGCAGGGAGCATAGTTATAAATTCCTGTTTAATTCCATTCCCTTCATACAAATTAAATTTACCTATTGTTGTCCGGATTATCTTTTGTTTCTTTTAAATAATAAACAGAACTTTTGTATTTTCAAAATCTAAAATAGTAATCATTCAAAGGAGAATCTGAATTGTGCTTTTGGATTAAAGATAAGGGTAACGACTTTTTCTTCATCATTATAGTATTGATACATTTTCAGTATCCAAAGCACAAAGTATTTAATAATTTCGCTCACAGCGAATCGGCATTGGTCTCCAATGGTCTTTAAATTGGAGGAAACCCATTTGGTCAGACTCTGTTCGTGAGAGCTTAGTTGAAGAATCGTATAAGCCAGGAAGACAAGGTGCCAGTGCCGTATGATACCTTTCAGTTTTCTTAGTTCATAGTCTTCAAATCCTAAGTTCTGTTTTGAATCTTTGTAGAATGTTTCAATGTTCCATCGCTGGAGATATGCATAAATAATTTTATCAGGCGTCCAGACTAATGCACTCGAGCCTAATATGGTAATTTCATCGCTGCAATCAGACGTTTTATGATACGCAACAATGAATATTTTACCGAGCTTTGAAATATTAATTGTTTCAGCATAATACCAGTACAGGACGCCGTTTATGTATTTTTGTTTATATACGCTCTTTGGAATAGTTGAAAGATACTCAAGCACCGGGATTCTTTTCTGCTGCTTTATCACAATACGGTTATTTTTGAGCGGAGATACCCAATACTTGCCAAGCTTTTTAATGCACGAAACAATCTCCGCTGAAAGATACCACGAATCAAATACAACGCAGCTAAAAGAAATCCCTTTAGCAACAGCGTCTTCTATCAGTTCTCGTGCTAATTGAACCTTTGATTTAAAATCAGGACTGTCATCTTTTTCCCGTTGATAAAGCCTGAACCCGATAGGAAACTGTTTATCCTTAGAAACTAATAACGAGGTTACTAATTGATGTCCAAGAACATTCTTTTGAATACTGTGGTCAAAAACTAATTCAACCTGTTCAATCTCTTTACCGGTTTTATGAGAAATGGTGTCGTCTATAACTAAAAATGAATCCTTTGGTTTTGTCTCTTTTCCGCCAAAGGCGGATTCTTTTATAAGCTCTAAACGCCGATTATCAAGTTCCTGTTCATCCCAATTGGATTCATTTAAAAATAAATTTAAATTACTCTGGTCTTTATGGTCAATAAAATTATTGTTTATACCCTGTACCGTCTTGTTGCTACTGACAATAAGACCAGTTAAATACGTCGCAAAATGACCACTTTGAGGTTTGCTAAACAATGAATTAAAACGTGATAAATGCTTCTTTATTAATGACGGAGGTTCTGTTATGGGTATCATAGCTCTCTCTCATATTGTTAACTTAATTAATATACAGAGTACCCAGTAACAATTCCTATAAATAATTAAAAATTACAAAAGTTCTGTAATAAATAAAAATCATAAAAAGTAAGGACAGGTTGCGACCTGTCCATAAATTGAAGTCCTGAATCAATGAGATAAAATATAATTTGTCAAGAAATTAGTATTGTGTCCCCCAAATTTGTGTGAAATACTTGGCTGCACATTGTGTCTTATTGCGTCATGTTTGTTTACCCATTTATCTTATATTTAACACCAAAGCTCAGCAGTGGCTGTAAGATGTCCACTGCATTGCCTTGTTGGGTCAGTCTCTATTCTTCATAAGGTCCCAGAAAACGTTCACCATTAAAGTGAATCAGATGTGTTGGAGACTCAGCAATCCAGACTTCCGTCTCCCACGAAATGTCATTTAAGTATTTGAGCATAGCCATTCGATCAAGAAATGCAGTAACAAAAACCAAACCGGCGGTCGATCCCGAAAACAATTTCTTCAGTTCCTGCCTACGCTTCGGGTTTACAGGCCCGTGGCTGGTCACGGCCTCAATTAAAACCAGCCAGTTCTTTCCTATGTGATGCACCACAATATCTGGCATCTTTCCGTGTTCTTGAATATTAACACCCAGTGACACCAGTGCTTCTGAGTCGAAGTATGCCCACTTCGCCTCAGTGTCCCCAACATAAATGACGAAACCTCCGGGCGTGAACAAGGGGCAGAAATCATCCATGATCTTCTTAACCAGGACATTTTGGCCCCCAGGGGAAAGCCTGATTTGCTGACCCTTCGCCAGGTTAATGGGCAGTCGTCTCATATCTCTCTCGCGTGCATACAGCTTTTTCAGCGTATCCACAGTCTCAAGATACTTCTGCAAATACCCCTTCCATCCAGGCTTCCCAAAACCTCGAAGGAGTTTCAGTACGGATGGTTCGATCTGGTAGACCGCTTTTGGGCTATTGGTGGGTCTTGAGGGTTTGTCAGGGTTGGCTACAATCAAGGCAGCTTGCAAGAACTGGTGAACAGTTTGACGGCGTACCGTTTCACGTGTGTTAGGTGCGTATTTCTTTCCGTAGTGTTCCTCAAAGAAATCCATCATAGGTGTAATA
>Ga0315291_10010599_pt1 | contig 11256 bp, 6 predicted proteins | sample YL17G12_20_MG_FD_203070 | JGI IMG/M metagenome (GOLD analysis project Ga0315291, IMG submission 203070) | Sediment microbial communities from Yellowstone Lake, YNP, Wyoming, USA - YL17G12_20 | ecosystem: Environmental > Aquatic > Freshwater > Lake > Sediment | place: USA: Wyoming | collected...
CACCGTCCACGTCGGCATCGGCTACGACATCACCCACGAGCAGCCCAACTGCGACGGCGCCGCCATCGGCGAGGCAAGCTACCGCGACTTCCTCATCTTCACGAAGGTCGTCGAGAATCTCGAAGGCGGCGTGGTGCTGTGCGTCGGCTCGGCCGTCATGGGCCCGGAGGTCTTCCTCAAGGCACTGGCGATGGCGCGCAACGTCACCGCCCGCCGGGGCGGGGCCATACGGCACTTCACGTCGGCGGTCTTCGACCTGGTGCCGCTGGGCGACGACTATCACACCGAGGCCCCGAAGGATCGCCCGGAGTACTACTACCGCCCGTTCAAGACCGTCCTGGTCCGCACCGTCCGCGACGGCGGGCAGAGCCACTACATATGCGGCGACCACCGGGCGACCATCCCCGCGCTGCATAAGCTGCTGTTTGGAAGACAGGAGCCGGTAGCCGGGAGCCGGTAGCCGGTAGCCGGTAGCCGGTAGCCGGTAGCCGGTAGCCGGTTAAGGACAAGAGTGGAGCAAGCCGTTGAGGCCTGCTCGTTTTAGCGAGCAGCAAGCAGGAATGAGTAAACAATGAGTCAGGAAATGGACAAGAGTTGCATGTTCAACCGTCGCGGTTTTCTTAAGCGCACCGGAGCAGGCGCCGCGTGCGCATTTGCAGGCAGGGCAATTGGCGGATTATTTGGAACCCCCGCCGCCGCCGCGCCCGCACCGGCCGCGACACAGGCCGCGCCCGCATCGGCCGCCGCAAAGCCTAACGTGGTGGTCATCATCGCAGATGACCTCGGCTACGGCGACCTAGGCTGCTACGGCGCCACGAAGGTCAAGACCCCCAACGCCGACAAGCTCGCCGCCCAGGGCCTGCGGCTGACCGACGCCCACTCCTCGGCCGCCGTCTGCACGCCGACCCGCTACTCCCTTATGACGGGCCAGTACGCCTGGCGAAAGCCCGGCACGGGCATCCTGTCCGGCGTGGCCAGCCTGTGCATCGACACCGACCGCCTGACCCTGCCGGCAATGATGAAGCGGGCCGGGTATGCCACCGGCTGCGTGGGCAAGTGGCACCTCGGGCTAGGCGACGGCAATCTCGACTACAACTCCGAGATCAAACCCGGGCCGCTGGATGTCGGCTTCGATTACTGCTACATCATCCCCGCCACAGGCGACCGCGTGCCGTGCGTCTACGTCGAGAACCGCCGAGTCGTGAACCTCGACCCGGCCGACCCCATACAGGTCAGCTACGGCAAGAAGGTCGGCGACGACCCCACCGGGCAAGAGAACCCGGAGCTGCTCAAGATGAAGTACTCCCACGGCCACGACGGCACGATCGTCAACGGCATCAGCAGGATCGGCTTCATGGCCGGCGGGAAGGCGGCGCGGTGGGTGGATGAGGACATGGCCGGGGCCATCACCGCAAAGGCGGTCGAGTACATCGAGAAGAACAAGGACAGGCCGTTCTTCCTGTACTTCGCCACGCACGAAATTCACGTGCCGCGCGCGGTGCCGGAGCGGTTCCGCGGATCCAGCCAGTGCGGGCTGCGCGGCGACGTGATCCAGGAGTTCGACTGGAGCGTCGGGCGGATCGCCGACGCCCTCGAGCGCCTCGGCCTGGCCGAGAACACGCTGCTCATCGTCACAAGCGACAATGGGCCGGTCTTCGACGACGGCTACGCCGATGGCTCCGGCAAGGACCTCAACGGCCACAAGCCCGCCGGGCCGCTGCGGGGCGGCAAGTCCAGCAGCTACGAGGGCGGCACGCGAGTGCCGCTGCTGGTCCGCTGGCCAAGACGAGTCAAGCCGGCAACCAGCGATGCCCTCATCTGCCAGATCGACCTGCTGGCCAGCCTGGCGAGCCTTACCGGGCAGAAACTCCCCGAAGCCGCAGGCCCGGACAGCACCGACGTGCTGCCCGCCTTGCTGGGCGAAAGCAAACAGGGACGCGACTCGCTTGTCGAACAGGGCCCCGGCCTGGCCATCCGAAAGGGCAACTGGAAGTACATTCCGCCCCGAGGCCCAGGCCGAAAACAAAAGACCGACAAGGACGCCAAGGCCCCCACGACCGCCAACGCCGCCACGGGCGAACTCTACGACCTTTCGACCGACCTGGGAGAAACAAAAAACCTCGCGGCCGAGAACCCCGCGAAGGTCAAGGAACTCGCCGACTTGCTGAGCAAAATCCAGGAAACCGGCAAGAGCAGGTAAGGCGAAAAAGGTCGCGGATTTCAGGCTGCGGCCCATTTCTATCGGCCGGAGTACTACTACCGCCCGTTCAAGACCGTCCTGGTCCGCACCGTCCGCGACGGCGGGCAGGGCCACTACATATGCGGCGACCACCGGGCGACCATCCCCGCGCTGCATAAGCCGCTGATCCGGCGAATGGGCCAGGCGGCAACCGGCAGCCCGTAGTTGGTAGCCGGCAGCCGGTGGAGAAACCCGAAGACCCGTTCGCCTTGGAAAAGTTGAAAGCCAATTCTTTCAGTTGTTCAAGTGCCGATCCTCTTCGGCCGACACGCTATGGTAGCAGGGTCGGGGATCAAAAGCCGCAAAGGCAATGTAGGCCATGCGGCGAAAGGTCCTCCTGTGCGGGATGATAGACTTCAGTCGGGTTTAGTCGAGCATTTCAGTTCATGGGACCTCTTGACAAAGGGAACCCCAATAAGGCCCGTCTTCGGCTTTGTTTTGGCCTGCGCGATGATCTCTCTCGTGGCCGGCGGCTGTACCACCAATCCCGCTACCGGCAAGAGAGAGTTCGTGGCCTACACCACGGAACAGGAGATCCAGATAGGCAACGAGGCCCATCCGGCCATTCTCTCCAAGCTCGGCGGCAAGACGGACGACGCGACGCTTCAGGAGTACCTGACGAAGATCGGCGGGAAGATCACCGGCGTCTGCGAGCGGCATCTGCCGTATGAGTTTCACGTGGTCAACGCCCCCTGGCCTAACGCGATGGCCGTGCCTGGCGGCAATGTTTACATGAACCTCGGCCTGTTCCCGTACCTGGACAATGAGCGGCAGTTGGCGGCCGTTATGGGCCACGAGGTCGGGCACGCCGCCGCGAGGCATGGCGTTAAGAAGCGGCAGTTGGCCCAGGCCTCCGGGATCGCCGTCAAGGAGATCTGGAACCGCGTCCGGGGAAAGACGGAGTTCGACCAGGCTATCACCAAGGCCTCCGAGATGGTCCTGGATATGTTGAACAAGCGGTACAGCCGTAAGAACGAATACGAGGCCGACGGCCTTGGCATCCGCTACATGGGCCAGGCCGATTACAACCCCTGGGGCGCGGTGGAGTTCCTCCGCAACCTGTCCAAGACGGCCCAGAAGGATGACAGCGCCTTCGACGAACTGTTCTACACGCACCCGCTGTTCCCTGAGCGGATCGCCGCGGCCGAGCAGGAGGTCCGAAAGGCCTATCCCGACGCCCAGCCAGGCGGCACGGCGGAAAACGCCGAGGAGTTTGCGGCCATGAAAGCCCGGGCCGTCGCCCTGCTGGCCAAGTTCTCCAAGGAACAGGTCGAGGCCCAAAAGCAGAGATACCGCGACGGGCTCGGCCGAAAGAAGGGCGGAAGCATCGAGACCGACGACGAACCGACCGCCAACGAGGGCCGGCAGGAGGCCCGCCGGCGGCTTCAGGAGTTCGCCAAGAGCTACTCCCGGACCGCCCAGGTCTTCTGGGCTGGCGCGATAGATGCCCGGATGGATCAATGCCTGGCTATGACGACCGACCGCTTCGGCCGGGAACTGCGGGCCATTGGGCCCCAGAAGCTTCAAGCGATGGTCGCCGAGCACGGCCGGTGCGACCTGAAGATGCTGGACTGCGTCCCTCATAAGGATGGCACGGTCGGCATGGTCTTCGCCGCGGAGTACCCCGACGGCGTGGTGATGTTCGTGGCGATGCGGTTCGCGGACGACAAAATCGACGCCCTCGACGGGAGGCGAATGCAATGACGATTCTTCGCGCGACGATTATGGCTTGGCTTGTGCCGGCTATGGCGACCTTGGCTCTTGCACAGGCCCCCTACGAGAAGGTCCCCGAGAAGGACGACCAGATCCGCCAGGCGCTGAACTCGCACGACATGATCCGCTTGGTGGAGTTGCTGGGCCCCAAGAAACAGAAGACCATCGAGCAGGTCCAGCAGTACCTCTCCAACGACCTGAACTCGCTCCACAAACTCAACCAGGACAGCCTGAATAACCCCAAGCTTCAGCGGGTGCTGTTGGCCCTGGAGACTACCCGCGACAACCTGAAGAACATGGACTACAAGCGGCCCTTTGGGGTGGGCGGCACGTCTGCCTGGGTGTACAACGCCTGGGCCTACCATCAGGATATTGTGGATCCACTGGCCATACACATCATGGACAAGTACTGGGACCACCCCGAGTTCTCGGCCCTCGATTCCGAACCGGAGAAACGCCTGAAGGAGCAGATATGGTACGCCGAGCGGGCCAGCCTCCTGATTCACGAGATGGTGCATGGCCAAGGCGTGCCACTCGACTCGACCACCACAGGCAACCCGCTGATTGAATGGGGATCCAAGGACAAGGAGGCATACGCGGTGCAGTACATGGTGCTCCGCCTGACGATCAGCAAGCCAGTGGATGATTTGATCGCCCTCCGCCAGGCCCAGCGCGTAGCCCTGCATGTGGCCTCGCACAGGGCCAAGGGCGAGGGCGATCCCGATCACCCGCCCGATAATACCGCCGAGGTGGACGTCGGCGGCCTCCACAGCCTGTTGCTCGTCGACGTGCTGAGCCAACTCCGCACGGCGGGGCTGATCGACGTGCAGGGCGACTTGCAAGACCCGGACGTTTACGACGCGGCCATCAAGGCCGCCGACGCGCACATCAAGAACGTCCTGGACATTGAGCTGGAGCCACTTGTACAGGCGGTTGACGTCCGCGCCAGTCCCGACGTCCCCGGCTGGCCGCCCGGCGAGAACCTGCCCGAAGAGCCGACCAAGACGGTCGAGGACCAGCCCAAGGGCGACCAACCGAAACCCAAGCCCGACTCGGACGACGATCAGACTCCACCGGAGAAGCCCAAGCCGAACACCAAGACTTCGCCGGAGAAGCCCAAGCCGAACACCAAAACCCCCCCGGCCAAGTCGAAAACCCCCGAGGCCGTCAAGCGATACGACCTGCCCAAGGGTCTGGCGGCGGCGCCGGCCGCCGGGGCCACTACCGTCGTGATCGAAAAGTGGCGCAACGAGTCCTACGCCAAGCTCGACAAGATGTTCCAGGACGATGCCGAACGCAAAGCCAACAGCGAGGCGTTCCACAAGGCTGTCGGCTGGGGGCAGGCCCAGGACATGACCTGCGCGCAGGGGCGAATCAAGGGCAAGAAATCCTGCGGCGTCACCAGGCACTGGTGGCTGGGCGACCGCTGGAGCTGTAGCAAATGCGAGACTTGCATCATGCCCAGCGACCACCCAAAGGCCAAGCCCTTCGTCGAGAAGTCCAACCAGATCAGGAAGAAGTATGACGACGGGAAAGACCTTGTCCGCAAACAGGCCGATGAACTCCGCAAGGCCGCCAAGAGTTAGTTCGCATATTTCACGCTGATGTCAGAATCCGGGAATCTGGGGACATCATACGGATGGGAATCTAGGGGTACCATACAATGGCCCTAAGATAAGCACTTCGGCCTCGGGCGCAGGAGCCTGAAAGGCTCGTATTGAAACAACGTCTCTGAGCTTATTTTAGTGCCATTGGGGCATTGGTGATACCATACGGATTGTTTGCTCGCGGGAAGAACATCTGAGGCATCCCGACGCACAGGACTTCGGGGCGATGATGCAGCGGCAGGAGAACACCGCCCGGCCGTTGGGGGACAACATTTGTGCGGAAACTCGAGTCGCTGCCTGGCCGGCCCCTGCCGCCCGGCCAGCCCGGCAAACCGAGGAAGATGGGGAAATCGTATGGCGTCCCCAGATTCTTGATTCTTGGTGTCCCCGGATTCTCACCGGCGCACCTGGGCTTCCAGTTCGGCCACTCGCTGCTGCAATTGTTCGTAAGTAGGCTGGGCCATCCATGACCCTTCCCAGTCTCTGTGTCCGACTTCGCCGCACCCCAGCCATCCGTGGCCGGCCGGCGACACTGCTTCTGTCGGCTGACGTAACGGGTTGCGATGAGAAATAAACGACGAAATACCTTGACCTCAATGCCAGGCGGGGCAAGAATGCCACCATACAGGCGTTGTTGCCGCCAACGGGGCGGCTGACCCGCTAAACAATTACAAGGCAGGTTCAATGTGAGCCGGCAAAAAAAGACAAAATGAAGAGAGTAACATTATTCACGGCGATGGCCGCAGGTGCAATCAGCCTTTGCTGTAGCAACGCAATGGCCAAGCCACTCAAGGTCTATATTCTGGCCGGGCAATCCAACATGGAGGGACACGCCGCGGTCAGCACCTTTGATCATATAGGCATGGACCCGAACACCGCGCCAATGCTCAAGGAAATGCGCAATGCCGACGGTACGCCGCGTGTATGTGATGATGTCTATATTGCCTATTTTACTTCCACAGGTGGATGGGGCAAGACGCCGACTCCTGTTTACAAACAGGGCAAGCTGACGGCAGGTTTTGGCGCACAGGGAAGAGATCCCCAAATTGGCCCTGAATTTACCTTCGGCATTTACATGCAGAAACACGTCAACGAACCGATCCTGATTATCAAGACCGCCTGGGGTGGCAAGAGCCTAAACACCGATTTCCGGTCTCCGAGTGGCGGGCCCTATCAGTGGAATGAGAAGATATCTGCCAAGGTCGATGCGGAGAAGAAGGAGGCGAAGAAGGCGGCCACCGGTCATTACTACCGTCTGATGCTCGAGCATGTGAAAACGGTGTTGGCAGATCCAGCGAAGGTGTGCCCGGCGTACGACAAGAAGGAAGGTTACGAACTGGCTGGCTTTGTCTGGTTCCAGGGATTCAATGACTACGTTGACAGCGATACCTATCCGGACAGGAACAAGCCTGGTGGCTATGACCTTTACAGCCAACTTCTATGTCACTTCATTCGTGATGTGCGCAAGGATCTGAACGCACCGAAGATGCCGTTCGTCATCGGTGTCATGGGCATAGGGGGACCGGTCACCGAGGCCCAAGAAGCCAAGAAGGCGCCCCGCTACCGCGGAATCATGCCAAACTTCCGCAAGGCGATGGCCGCCCCGGCTGACATGCCTGAGTTCAAGGGGAATGTCGCGGCTGTACTGACCGAGAAGTACTGGGATCTCGAACTGGACGAACTGGTTGCCAGATCGGCAAAGGTTGGAGAGATGGCCAAAAAGCTGAAGGATGAAGGTAAGCTCAGTCCTGAAGAGCAGAAAGCGGCTTTGGGGAAATTCAGTGCAGAACTTTACACGCCCAGGGAAGCGGAGATTCTGAAAGGCAAATCCAACAAGGCCTACCACTACCTGGGTTCATCCAAGATCATGGCGCAGATCGGAAGAGCCTTTGCCGATGCAATGGCGGAACTCCGTGGCCAGCAGAAGGACTAAAGAGAGAAAAGGAAACCACTGTAATGATGATTCCCAACAAAAAGCTCATCACCACCGTCGCAACCCTGATCATTGCGGTAGCTCTGGCGACTCCCGCCCCGGCCGCTCGGAAGGGCCAGATGACCATTCCCGACTTAACCAAGGGCGACAAAATCCCCGCCGGTGCGAACCACGACTGGACCCTCGGCGCCACCGGGGCCCGCGGCTGGATCTATTGTGACAAAATGGTAACGGCGGACGCCCGCCAGATCGCGATCACCAAGGTGGAGAAGGGTTCCCCCGCCGATGGAATCCTCGCGGTCGGCGATGTCATCCTCGGTGTCGGCGGCAAGCCGTTTTCCTACGACCCGCGCACCGAGCTGGGCAAGGCTCTCACCGCCGCCGAATCCGAGGCGGGCGGCGGGAACCTGGCGCTGACCCGCTGGCGGGCCGACAAGACGGAGGCGGTCGTGGTGAAACTGCCCGTCCTCGGCACCTACAGCGCCACCGCCCCTTACAATTGCCCGAAGTCCAAGCGCATTCTCGAACAAGGGTGCAAGGCGCTCGCCAAGCGCGTCGCGGCCTCGGGCTACCAGCAGGATCCGATCACCCGCTCGCTCAACGCCCTGGCCCTGCTGGCCGGCGGCAATCCTGAATACCTTCCGCTGGTGAAAAAGGAGGCCCAGTGGGCGGCCGGCTACTCGGCCGACAGCATGCAGACCTGGTATTACGGCTACGTCATCATGTTGCTGTCGGAGTATGTGATGGAGAGCGGCGACCAGTCGGTCATGCCGGGGCTGCGGCGTTTGGCCCTGGAAGCCGCGAATGGGCAGAGCATGGTCGGTTCCTGGGGCCACGGCTTCGCGAGGCCCGACGGGCGCCTGGGCGGCTACGGAATGATGAATGCCCCTGGCTTGCCTCTGACCACCTCGCTGGTGCTGGCCCGCGAGGCTGGGGTGAAGGATCCGGTCCTGGCCCTGGCCATCGAGCGCAGCCTGAAGCTGCTTCGTTTCTACATCGGCAAGGGTTCGGTCCCCTATGGAGACCACGCCCCCTGGATCGAGACGCACGAGGACAATGGCAAGAATGGAATTGCCGCGATCATGTTCAACCTGCTGGGTGAGGCCAAAGGCGCGGAATACTTTTCGCGGATGAGCGTCGCATCCCATGGTCCGGAGCGCGACTGCGGGCACACGGGCAACTTCTTCAACATCCTGTGGTCGCTGCCAGGCGTGGCTCAGTCCGGCCCCAACGCCACCGGCGCGTGGATGCAGGAGTTCGGCGCCTGGTATTTCGACCTCGCGCGCCGCTGGGACGGGACCTTCCCGCACCAGGGACCTCCCGAGACGCAAGATGACTCGTACGGGAAGGACTGGGACTGCACAGGGGCCTATCTTCTGGCCTATGCCATGCCGCTCAAGAAGCTCTGCCTGACGGGCAAGCGGAAGAGTACCGTCCCGCAACTGGACGTTGCCACCGCACAAAGCCTCCTCAACGACGGGCGCGGCTGGAGCAACAAGGATCGCAACAGTGCCTATGACAAGCTCAGCGCGGAGCAACTCGTTGCCCGTCTGAGCAGTTGGTCGCCGGTCGTCCGGGAGCGTGCCGCGATGGCACTGGGACGCCGGCAGGATAACGTTATTGCCCAATTGATCGGTTTGCTCGATGGGCCGGACCTCTATACTCGATACGGTGCGTGCCAGGCGCTCAAGATGCAGCGGCAGCGCGGAGGGGTGGCTGTGCCGGCATTGCTCAAAACATTCCGTAGTGACGATCTCTGGCTGCGAATCCTGGCCGCCGAGGCGCTGGCGGGCATCGGGGAACCGGCGAAAGCAGCCGTTCCCGAAATGCTCACAAGGCTCACGAAGAGCGATCCCAAAAACGATCCTCGCAATATGGAGCAGCGCTACCTCAGCTTCGCCCTTTTTGAGGGGCGAAGCGGTCTGATCAGCAAGTCGCTCGATGGAGTTGACCGCAAGTTGCTCGGCGACGCGGTGCGGGCCGGCCTGCGCAATCAGGATGGCCGGGCGCGAGGCACCTACGCGAGTGTTTACAACAACCTCAGCTTCGAGGAGATCAAACCCCTCCTGCCCGCTGTCTACCAGGCAATTATTGAACCGTCCCCCAGCGGCGAAATGTTCGCCGACGAAATCCGAATCGAGGGGCTCCGCGTCCTGGCCAAGTATCGGATCAAGGAAGGGATCGGTGCATGCGTGAATTACACGCGCGATCAGAATCCATGGGATAGCCAGGACCGAACGCCCAAACTGATGGAGATCCTGCTCAGCTACGGCGCCCACGCGAAGTCGACCATTCCGGAACTGACACGGATTGCCGACTACTTCGAAAAGGACGAAAAGGACTTTCCCAGGGATCTGATGCTCCAAAAGGCAAAGTGCGTCCGCGAGACGATCCGTGCGATCGAAGCCTCAACGGACTACCCGGTACTCATCCGTATCGAACAGGACATGGGTAACCGAAAATAATGAAGACGCTCTTGACAATTCCGGCGGTATTCCTCGTCTCTCCGGCCGCATGCACCACGCTGGAAGCCCAGGAGCGATTCCATTCTCACGCAGAGGGCTTGGCGCGGGCTTCGCCCGCAAATGATAAATGCTCAAATGATAAATGCCAAATGGCCAGTGGCAGCCAAAAGGCCTGCCAGGAGTTACGTACCGTTTCTTGTCAAGAAAACAAGATAATACACCTTTGCGGTGCAGAGAGAAGAAGAGGAAGAAGGCGGAAGAAGAAGCATTTGGTGGGGATTACATGGATTAAGGGATTACATGGATTAAGAAACTCATATATGCTTCTATCAATGTAATCTCTTAATCCATGTAATCCCCATCTAAAGCCGTTTCTTCCGCTTCTTCTTTTCCTCCGCGTTCTCCGCGCCCTCCGCGTGAACCGCTGTTTTTTCTACTCGGCGTGGTGGTCGAACTCATTGCCCTTAAACGTGTGCCCAAGGTATGTCCGGCGGACGAGCTCGTCGTTGATGAGCGTCTTGGGCGACCCTTCACGGAGGACCTTTCCGCTGTCGATGATGTAGGAGCGGTCCGTGACGTTGAGGGTTTCGCGGACGTTGTGGTCGGTCAGAAGGATGCTTATCCCGCGGTCCTTCAGGCCGCGGATCTCGTGCTGGAGGTCCTCGACGGCGATGGGGTCGACACCTGAGAACGGCTCATCCAGCAGCATCATCGTGGGGTTGGTCACCAGGGCGCGCGCAATCTCCAGCTTTCGGCGTTCGCCGCCGGAGAGGGTCCGCGCGAGTTGCGTATGCACGCGGTCCAGGCCGAACTGCTCAAGCAGGTGGTTGCACTTTTCCCTGCGGGTCCTGCGGGGCAGGTTCATGGTTTCCATGATGGCCATGATGTTCTGCCTGACCGTGAGCCTTTGGAAGATGCTGGGCTCCTGCGAGAGGTAGCCCATTCCCCTGCGCGCCCGCTTGTACATTGGCATTCGAGTGACAAAGACGCCATCGAAGATCACCTGCCCGTTATCGGGGGCGACCATGCCGATAATCATTCGGAAGGTAGTGGTCTTGCCGGCGCCGTTTCGCCCGAGCAGGCCGACGATCTCGCCCTGGGCAACCGCGAACGACACGTGTTCGACCACGGCACGCCCGCCGTAATACTTGGTGAGGTCCTTGGCTTCGAGAAGGATCATACCGATTGTTCCGTTTCTGGCAGCCGCCCGATTGTGGATAAGCGGTGCATAAGCTCTGCCTGCCTTGCCGGCCAGGGCCGCCGCGGGCCGCCACTGCCGGACACATCCGTGCGGCAAGC
>Ga0315291_10010600_pt1 | contig 11256 bp, 9 predicted proteins | sample YL17G12_20_MG_FD_203070 | JGI IMG/M metagenome (GOLD analysis project Ga0315291, IMG submission 203070) | Sediment microbial communities from Yellowstone Lake, YNP, Wyoming, USA - YL17G12_20 | ecosystem: Environmental > Aquatic > Freshwater > Lake > Sediment | place: USA: Wyoming | collected...
CAGGTACACCCCCTCCACCCCCATCTGCCCGGTGGCCAGAGTGGACACCGTGAGCACCCGGTTCTGGTTCCCCAGGATGCTTTGCACGATGGTGAGCAGGGAAAGCCCGATCCCGTAGTAGGTGGCCCCCTTGCGCTCGATGATCTCGTAGGCCGCTTGACGCACCTGCTCGAAAATGGTGGTCCTCTCCTGCACCGGGCAGGAGTGCTCGCACACCGGGCAGTAGTCGCTCAGCCTGATGCCGGCGATGTTGGACAGGCTCCAGGCCGGCACCTCGGTGTCCCCGTGCTCCCCGATCACGTAGGCGTGGATATTGCGGGCGTCCACCTGGCAGTGCTGGCTGAGCAGGAACCGGAAGCGCGCACTGTCCAGTACCGTCCCCGACCCCATCACCCGCCCCGGTGCCCATCCGCTCAGCCGCCAGGAGACGTAGCTCAGGATGTCCACCGGGTTGGTGACGATCAGCAGCACCGTCTCCGGGCTGGCGTGCGCGGCAATACTGGGGATGATCTGCCGGAAGGCCTCCGTGTTCCGCCGCACCAGCTCCAGCCTGGTTTCCCCCACCCGCTGCGCCACCCCCGCCGTCACCACCACCACCGCCGCCCCCCGGCATTCCTCGTAATCCCCGGCCCGCACCTCCGCCGGATGGGCCACGAAGGGCAGCCCGTGGTTGAGGTCCATCGCCTCCCCCTCGGCCCGGCGCCGGTTCAGGTCCACCAGCACAATGTCCGAGGCCGCCCCGTTGATCAGCAGCGCATAGGCGAACACCGACCCCACCATCCCCGCCCCCACGATCACTACCTTGCGTTCCCCCGGGGTGGCCGCCGGTTGCAGCTCTCTGCCTGGCAGTTGCTCCGTCATGCTCTCGCTCCTTGGGATGTCCGCTCCGCCCGGCTGGCCCTGGGGCCGCGGGCGGTCACAGTGTAGTCCCCGCCCGCCTCCCCGGTCAACGAAACCTGGGCCGCCGGTGTTCAGCCCCGTTCTTTTCTGCTATCATGGGCTGCCATGCCCTCCGGAGAGCCAGGCGTATGTCCAGGTCATGCCGTTTTGCGTTGCTGCTGGTCCTCCTCACTGCCCTTCCCTGCCGGGCAGGGCTGATCGGCACCGGCTCCGAGGTCCGCCTGGGCCAGGACGCCGCCCGCCAGCTCGAGCAGAAGTACGGCACCGTCAACGACCCCCGAGAGCTCGACCGCCTGGCCGTCGTCGGCCGCCGCCTGGTCGCCCTCTGCGGGCGCAGCGACCTCAAGCAGTGGCACTTCCGCATCCTGGACACCAAGGAGGTCAACGCCCTCGCCGTCCCCGGCGGCTGGGTGTATGTCACCCGGGGGCTGGTCGGGCTCTCCCTGCCCGAGCGGGAGCTCGCCTTCGTGCTCGGCCACGAGATCACTCACATCGCCCAGCGCCACGGCGTCAAGCAGCTCGAGCGCAGCCTGGGCATGGAGCTGCTGCTGGGGGTGGTCACCAAGGGCGAGCGAGCGCGCCTCGCCGGCCAGGTCACCAGCATGCTGCTCACCACCGGCTACAGCCGCCAGGACGAATACCGGGCCGACGCCGGCGGCCTTTCCCTGCTCTCCCGGGCGGGCCACCCGTCCCGTGCCGCCATTGACTTCCTGCACCGGCTGCAGGAAATCCACCGGGAATCCCCGAACGCCCTGGAGCGGCTGTTTGCCACCCACCCGCCTACCCAGGATCGCATCGCCCGGCTCGATCAGCAAATCCGCAAGGCCGAGGGCCACCTCGCCCCCAGCCTCGCCCGCCCTTAGCGCAAGGAGGAACCTGCTCATGTCCCGTATCGCCCCGGTCTGGCTGGTAGTCGTGCTGCTGGCCTGCCCTGCCTGGGCCCAGGTCCCGGCCGCCCCCGCTCCCGCCCCGGCGCCCCCGCCCCAGGTGGGCACCCCGCTCACCCTCGACCAGGCTCTGGCCACCGCCCTCTGCAGCAACCCCAGCCTCCAGGCCGCCCAGGAAGGGGTGCGCATCTCCCAGGACCTGCTCTCCGGCGCCCGTGCCACCAAGGGCCCCAGCTTCGACCTGGGCGTCACCTACACCCGGGTTAGCCGCGTCGCCTCCCTCACCACCTTCCTGCCCGACCCGGACACCGGCGACTTCACCCTCCAAACCATCGAGCTGGGCAAGGAGGAGAACACCAACGCCGTCGGCATCCTGAGCATGCCCGTCTTCACCAGCGGCGCCCTCAGTGCCGGCATCCGGGCCGCCCGGGAAGGGGTGATCGCCTCCCGCCAGTCGCTCACCCGCAACCAGCAGCAGGTCACCTACGGCGTGCGCCAAACCTACTACGGCGTGCTTACCGCCCTGGACGCGGTGGCCGTCGCCCAGCAGGCCCTGGCTGCCGCCGAGGAGCAGCTGCGCGTGGCCCGGGCGTTCCTGGCCGCCGGCACCGCTCCCCAGTTCGACGTGCTCCGGGCCGAGGCCCGGGTGGCCCAGGCCCGCCAGGGGCTGACCGCCGTCCAGAACGGCGAGCAGACCGCGCGCGCCGCCCTCAACAACATCCTGGGCGTCCCCCAGGAGATGGCCTTTAACCTGGTCACCCCCCTGCGCCGGGAGCCCAGCGCCCAGAACCTCGAGCAGCTCCAGCAGGCCGCCCTCCAGGCCCGGCCGGACCTGCTCCAGGCCCAGGCCACCCAGCGCGCCCTGCGCGAGACCATCGTCATCGCCCGGGCCGTCCGCCGCCCCAGCCTGGGGGTGAGCTGGAGCCTCTCCCATCCCGTCACCACCACCACCTTCGCCGTGGGCGGCTGGACCCTGGCCCTCGCCCTGCAGCAGAACCTCTTCGACAGCGGCCGCGCCCGCGCCCAGGTGCGCGAGGCCAGGGATCGCCTGGCCCAGGTGCGCGCCCTCACCGAGCAGCTCCGCCAGAACGTCACCTTCGAGGTCAAGGAAGCCTACCTCAACGCCAACACCGCCCAGCAGCAGATCGCCAGCGCCGCCGCCGAGTTGGTTGCCGCCAACGAGGCCCTGCGCATCGCCCAGGTCCGCTACCAGGCCGGGGTCAGCACCCCGGTGGAGGTGATCGACGCCCAGGTGGCCCGGGAATCGGCCGCCAACAGCTACAATGGCGCCCTCTACAACTATAACCTGGCCCTCGCCCAGCTCGACCTGGCCCTGGGCGCCGCAGTGGTCCCCACCGCCCAGCCCATCGTCTGCCCCCCGCGAAAGGAATCCTGATGCCCCTCTCCCCCGAGCAGCGCGAGCAGCTCCGGGCGGACACCTTCGCCGCCTACCAGCAATACCTCAACTCCGGCCTCGCCTCCCTGCTCAAGTTCATGGGCCTGGACGTGGTCGAAGACCATGCCCAGGGCGCCTCCGTCTGGGACCTCGACGGCAACCAGTACCTGGACTGCCTGGGCGGCTACGGCGCACTCTCCCTGGGCCATCGCCATCCCCGGGTCGTCGCCGCCGTCCAGGAGCAGCTCGCGAAGATGCCCATGTCGGCCAAGATCATGCTCAGCCGCCCCCTCGCCCAGGCCGCCCGCGCCCTGGCCGAGGTTACCCCCGGGGATCTCACCTGCTCGTTCTGGTGCAACAGCGGCGCCGAGGCCGTCGAGGGCGCACTCAAGCTGGCCCGGCTCTACACCGGGCGCGCCCGCATCGTCGCCGCCCTGGGCGCCTTCCACGGCAAGACCCTGGGCGGCCTCTCCGCCTCCGGCCGGGAGCTCTTCCGCCAGCCCTTCCAGCCCCTGGTGCCCGGGTTCGCACACGTGCCCTTCGGCGACGCCCAGGCCCTGGAGCAGGCCGTGGACGACCAGACCGCCGCCGTCATCCTGGAGCCCATCCAGGGCGAGGCCGGGGTGATCCTCCCGCCCCCCGGCTACCTGGCGCGGGCCCGGGAGCTTTGCGACCGCCACCGCGCCCTGCTCATCCTCGACGAGGTGCAGACCGGCCTCGGCCGCACCGGCCGCCTGTTCGCCTGCGAGCACGAGGGGGTGGTGCCCGACATCATGACCCTGGCCAAGGCCCTGGGCGGGGGGGTGATGCCTGTGGGCGCCTTTATCGCCACTCCCCAGGTGTGGAAGGTGATGGAGCCCAACCCCCTCCTGCACAGCAGCACCTTCGGCGGCAATCCCCTCGCCTGCGCCGCCGCCTATGCTGCCATCCGGGTGGCGGTGGAAGAGGAGCTGCCCGCCCGCGCCGCCAAGCTGGGCAGCCACGCCCTCTCCCGGCTCCAGGAGGTGGCCGCCCGCCAGCCCGGGATGATCTCCGAGGTGCGCGGGCGCGGCCTGCTCATCGGCATCAGCCTGGCCCACGAGGACATCGCCGGCCTGGTCATCGCCGGCCTGGTGCAGCGGCGCATCCTCGCTGCCTATACCCTCAACAACCCCACCGTGATCCGCATCGAGCCGCCGCTGGTGATCGCTCCCGCCGATCTCGACCGCGCCATCGCCGCCCTGGAGGAGTCCCTGGCGCAAACCGCCGAGCTGCTGGGGGACCTCCCCGCCGATACCGCTTGATCGGCCGCGGGTTCTCACTCCGCATCAGCTCATGGCGCCTGCCCGCCCCCTCCCTGCCCCTGTTTGGCCGGGCAAGCGCAGTGGGTATCCCCTTGTTACCGCACCACTCCCGCCACCCGGGAGACCGGCCCCCTGCGGGCCGCTCCCCGGGGCGGGCAACACCTTCTGCCAGGGCTGGAACATGGCAACCGTCGGTGGACAACCTGGCCTGATCGGGCCCAGCCCCCTCTCCCTGGGCTTCGCCGATTACCAGCTGGCCGCAGGCCAGCATATCTGCGCCATCTACGAGAACCACGTGGAGCAGGCGGCGGTCTCCGTGCCCTACGTCAAGACCGGCCTCGCCCTGCGCCAGCGCGTCATCTACCTGGGCGACGAGCGCGCCGCGGACGAGCTGCAGCGGCTGCTCGCGCTGGAGCAGGTGCCGGTGCAGCAGCACATCACCCAGGGCGACCTGCTCTTCTTATGCCGGGATGCGCCCTATCGCCGCCACGGCCGGCTCCAGCCCGGCCTGCTGCTGGAGGTCGGCAAGGAGCTGGTGCGCTCCAGCCTCGCCGAGGGCTGGCCCCTGGTGCGCCTCCTGGGCGAGCATACCTGGCTCCTGCGTACCCCCCAGGACATCACCCGCTGGCTGGCGTATGAGTCCCGCCTCGACTACGAGCTGCCCGGGATGCCGGCCATCATCGTCTGCCACTACGACCGCACCCGCCTGCCCGCCGAGTTCATTGACCGCATTATCGCCACCCACCCGGTGGCGGTGCTGCGCGGCATCCTGCACACCAACCCTTTCTACCACCCTCCCCAGCAGTTCCTCACCTCCCTGCGCAGGCCGCACTGATGGCCCCCCGCCGGCCCGCCTTGCGAAAGCCGGCAAAAGCTCGGAGGAAGTTGCCCTCTGCTTGGGGAATCAACACCGCTGTCGGGCATCGCCGGTCCCGCCCAGGTAGGGCGCGCGCAGAAAGGGATGGTGGATGACAGCTCGCGCAGCACTCGTCGGCCTGCTTTGCGTGGCCTTCCTTTGCCTGGCCACCCCCTATACCGACCTGGTCATGCAGGGCACCGGCATCGTCGCCAACCACCTGCCTATCGGCGTCGTCGGCCTCTTCCTCACCATCATCCTCATCGTCAATACCCTCTTCCGCCTGCTCGCCTCCCGCTGGGCCTTCACCCGGGCCGAGCTCCTGGTCATCTTCATCATGATGCTGGTGGCCTCCTCGATCCCCGGCACCGGCTACGTCACGGTGATGCTCCCCGTGCTCGCCGGGCGCACCTACTTCTCCACCGATAACCCCAAGTGGGACTCCCTCTTCGGCAGCCACCTGCGCAGCTGGCTGCTCCCCCATGACCAGCAGGCCATGAAGTGGTTCTACGAGGGGCTGCCCCCCGGGCAGTCCATCCCCTGGGGAGTATGGGTGAGCCCGCTGGCCGCCTGGGCGCTCTTCGCCGGCCTGTTCTGGATGGGGTACTTCTGCCTGAGCATGATCCTGCGCAAGCAGTGGATCGAGCACGAGCGGCTCACCTTCCCCCTGGCCCAGGTCCCCCTCGACATCACCGCCGACGACGAGCGCCCCTCCGCCTTCAGCCCCTTCTTCCGCAACCCACTCATGTGGGGCGGCTTCCTGGCGGTCTTCCTCATGCACGCCAGCGGCTCGCTCAGCCGCTGGTACGGGTTCTTCCCCGCCCCCCAGCTCACCGAGATCGACCTCGGCTCCAAGTGGACCATGTGGCCCTGGAACGCCTGGAAGGATATGAAGATCAGCTTCTACCCCTCGCTGATCGGCATCGCCTACCTCATCAGCAGCGAGGTGGCGGCCAGCCTCTGGGTGTTCTACCTGCTCAACCGCATCACCAAGCTCAGCGTCGCCGTCTACGGGCTGGAGGTGGAAGGCCAGACCGGTGGCTTCAACTCCACCACCTTCTTCCGCGGCCAGGAGGTGGGCGCGTTCTTCGCCCTCGCCCTCTTCCTCTTCTGGGGCGCCCGCCGCCAGCTGCTCGCCACCATCAAGGAGTCCATGCACGGCGAGCGCGATCCCCGCGACCCCTTCCGTCTGCATTGGGCGGTGGTGGGGTTCCTCGTCGCCGTCGCCGGCACCGCCGCTTGGGGCATGGCCGCCGGCATGGATTGGTGGGCCTCGGTGCTGGTGGTCACCTTCTTCTATGTGGTGGCCATCGGGCTCACCCGGCTCGTCAGCGCGGGCGGCATCATGTACGTAGAGTGCTCCTTCATGCCCCAGGACTTCACCAGCAACTTCCTGGGCACCAACGGCATGGGCGTGCGTAACCTCACCCCCCTCGCCATGAGCACCCGCATCTTCATGTTCAACCAGGAGGTCACTTGGTGGCCCTACCTGATGAACAGCTTCAAGATCGCCCACGCCATCAACCTCAAGGGCAAGCACCTGCTGCTCGCGGTGGGCCTGGCCATGTTCACCGCAGTGGTGCTCGGCTACTACTTCGGCTTGCGCACCATCTACCAGAACGGCGCCCTCACCCTGGCCAGCGGCAACATGCAGGACGCCCCCCTGTGGACCTTTAACAAGCTCAAGGGCTACCTGGAAGCCCCCCTGGAGCGCAACATGATGGGCATGGCCTCCACCATCGGCGGCGCGGTCATGATGTGGGTGCTCCTGGTGCTCAACCGCAACTACCTGTGGTGGCGGCTCAACCCCGTCGGCTACCTCATGGGCAGCACTGGCACCCTGGCCCAGATCTGGGCCTCGTTCTTCCTGGGGTGGCTGTGCAGCGTGCTTTCCCTGCGCTATGGCGGCCTGAAGCTCTATCGCCGCTTCCGCCCCCTGTTCCTGGGCCTCATCCTGGGAGAGTTCTGCGCCGCCGGCGCGTGGCTGGTGATTGACTACCTCCTGGGCATCCGCATGCATAGGATATTCCCGTAGCTGCAGCCGACCGGCCCCTGTGGGGCCGGCAAGGGGGACGCCGATGAAACTGGCTTGTCAGGAGAACATGGCCCCGGGCGCCACCCTCCGGGAGAAGGTCGCCAACCTGGAGCGCTTCGGCTTCTTGGGCCTGGAGCTCTGGGGCAGCGGGCTGGCCGCCCGCCTGGACGAGGTGAAGGCCGCGCTCGCCGGCAGCCCCCTCCAGGTGTCCAGCATCTGCGCCGGCTACCGGGGCGCCTGGCTGGACGCCGACCGGGAGCAGCGCGAGCTCGCCGCCAGCGACAGCAAGGAGCTGCTTTCCCTGGGCGCCGACCTGGGCGCGGTGGGCTTGATCGTGGTCCCCATCTTCGGCCGCCCCCGGCTCCCCGATCTCTCGCCTTACCGCACCGCCCTCCAGCTCGAGCGCGACCTGTTGCTCAAACTGCTCGCGGACGTGGGCGAGCACGCCGCCCGCGTCCGCTGCGCCGTCCTGGTGGAGCCGCTCAACCGCTACGAGACCCATTTCCTCAACCGGCTGGAGCAGGCCACCGACATCGTGCGCGAGCTGGGCAACCCCTGGGTGCGCATCATGGCCGACTTCTTCCATATGAGCATCGAGGAGACCGACCTCCCGGGGGCCATCCGCCAGGCCGGCGACCAGGTCTGGCATGTGCACCTGGCCGACAGCAACCGGCTGCTCCCCGGGCTGGGGCATACCGACTTCGCGGCCGGCTTTGCCGCCCTCAAGGAGACCGGGTTCGACCGCTACTTGGCCCTGGAGTGCGGCATCCCGGGAGATCCCTTCGTGCAGCTCCCCGAATGCGTGCGCTACCTCGGCCAGTGGCTATAGGCGCTCCGCTATGCCTGCCGAGCAGGGACACTTGGGCCGGGACCAGCTGGGGCGCCTCGGCGAGGATGCCGCCGCTCGCTACCTGCAGAGCCGGGGTTACGCCATCCTGGAGCGCAACTACCGGGCGCCCATGGGCGAGGTGGACATCATCGCCCGCCAGGGGGATACCCTGGTGTTCGTGGAGGTGAAGGCCCGGCTCACCCCCAGCGCCCTGCGGCCGGCGCTCTCGGTCACCGCGCGCAAGCAAAAGCAGCTCGCGCTGCTCGCCCGCCACTACCTGCTGGCGCGGACCCACGGTGACTGGCCGGTGCGCTTCGACGTGGTGGAGGTGCTGGTGGCGCCGACCGGCAGGGTGGGGGAGGTGACCCTGCTCAAAGGGGCTTTCGGTGGGCGTCCCTAGGCGCTGCGCGTTGCCGGTTGCCGAGGCGCTGTGCTATAATTCGGTGCCCCAACGCCTTCGTGGGCAACAAGAGGACAGGGGGTTGCGGTGAGGCTGTGGTTACTCCCCTTAGCGGTGCTGGCGTTGTTGGTGGCGGGCTGCGGCTCTCACGCGCCCTCGGGTAAGACTCGCCTCACCCTCTTCACCTGGACCCCGCCCGACGAGCTCGCCCTCAACCAGCGCCTGATCAAGCAGTTCGAGGCCGCCCACCCCCAGCTCCAGGTCCAGCTGGTCAACGAGCCCAGCCAGCGCTCCATGGTCAAGCTCCAGGGCATGATCGCCGCCGGCAAGCCCCCCGACGTGATGTCCATCCACGGCGCTTACTTCGTCCCCTTCGCCGACAAGGGCGCCCTGCTCGACCTCGAGCCCTTCATCCGGCAGGACCGGGAGTTCGCCATCTCCGATTTCTACCCCGGCCTGCTCGAGCTCTGCCGCTTCCGGGGCCGGTTCTACTCGCTCCCCCGCTATGCCAGCGTCTACGTGCTCTTCTACAACCGGGACCTCTTCGACCGGGCGGGGGTGCCCTACCCGGATGACTCCTGGACCTGGGATACCTACCTGGCGGCCGCCCGCAAGCTCACCGTGCACTCGCCCGATCCCGCCCAGACCCGCTACGGCTGCGCCATCGATTTCTGGGGCGCTCGCATCTACCCCTGGGTGTGGGCCAACCAGGGCCGCATCCTGGACCCGGCTACCCTCACCTGCACTGTGGATACCCCGCAGTGCCGGGAGGCCCTCCAGTTCCTGGTGGACCTCCACCGCAAGTGGCACGTCGCCCCCGCCACCAGCCAGGCCGACCACCGGGAAACCCGGGAGAAGTTCAAGGCCGGCCTGGTGGCCATGCTCATGTCCGGCGCCTGGGACGTGCAGGTGTTCAAGAGCTCGCCCACCCTCAATTGGGACGTCGCCCCCCTGCCCCGCAAGCGGGTGCGCGCCTCCCTGCTCGGCACCGAGAACTACGGCATCGCCGCTGCCACCCAGCATCCCCGGGAGGCCTGGGCCCTGATGAGCTTCCTCCTCAGCCGGCAGACCCAGACCCTGATGGCCACCGCCCTCGAGAAGCAGCCCTCCCGCCGCTCCGTCGCCACCGGGCCCTACCTGGCGCAGCAGGTAGGCTATCGGCGCCGGGTGTTCGTGGATGCGGTGTCCTATGGCCTGATGGCCCCCAACCTCCCGGATTGGGATCGCGTGGGCGACCTGCTGCAAGAGCAGCTTGACCTCATGTGGTACGGCAAGGTGAGCGTCAAAGCAGGGACCGCGGTGGCTGCCCGCCGGGTTACCGAGGCGCTCCGGGAGAAACGCTGACACCGGGCTGATCATACTGGCTGCCGGACGGTGACCCATGCTGCCGCCCTTCCTCAACCCATACGGAACCGATCGGCCGACCCAGCGGGTGCCCTACGCCACCTATGGGCTGCTGGCCGCCAACCTGTTCGTCTTCCTGGGCATGATCAGCCTCGCCAACACCGGCAGCCTGCAGGCCGCCTTCACCCACAAGTTCGGCTTCATCCCCGCCCAGGGCCACTGGTACTCGGTGTTCACCTCCATGTTCGTGCACGCCAGCCCCACCCACCTGCTCAGCAACATGCTGCTCCTGTGGCTGTTCGGCGTGCTGGTGGAGGACGCCCTGGGCCCCTTGGTGTTCCTGGTGTTCTACCTGGGCAGCCAGCTGGGGGCCAACCTGCTGCACCTGGTCATCACCCGCGAGGTGATCGCCGCCGCCAATACCCCCCTGGTGGGCGCCTCCGGGGCGGTGGCCGGGCTGCTCGGGCTGGTGGCGGTGCGCTTCTACCGCACCAAGGTGAAGGTGTTCTACTGGCTGCTAGTGCGCTTCGGCGTCTTCCAGATCTCCGCCCTGGTGTTCGTCGGGGTCTGGCTCGCCTGGGAGCTCTACCAGGGATTGGTATGGGTGGGCTATGAGACCCTGGGCACCGGCCTCCACTCGGATCCAGTGGCCCACTGGGCCCATATCGGCGGCTTCTGCTTCGGCGCCCTGGGCGCCGCCGCCCTCAACCTGCGCCACGAAGGCCGCCAGGAGTACCTGCTCGCCCAGCTCCGCCAGAATCCCCTCGCCTTCAGCGGCTACGACGTGGCAAGCGAACTTGAGATCCTGGCAGGAGACCGCCCCCGGGACCCCGAAGTTCATCACGCCTTGGCCCGCCAGTACATGCTCTCCCGCCGGCCTCCCGCCGCCGGGCAGGCCTTCATGAAGGCCACCACGCTGTACTTGCGCAATGGCAACCTGGAGGCCGGCGCTGGCACCTATACCGAGCTGCTGGCTTGCTTCCCGGATTGCGTGCTGCCCCTGGCCGATCAGCTCGGGGTCGCCTGCGCCCTGGAGCAGATCGGTAAGTACGGCCTCGCCTTGCAGGCGTTTGACAAGCTGTGCCATAGCTACCCGGATACCCCGGAAGCGCAGACCGCACTCGTCCGGGCCGGCCAGCTCTGCAGCAACCGGCTCGGCAATACCAGGCTGGCCCTGCGCTTCTTCTCCAGCCTGCTGGAGCAGTACCCGGATACCGAGTGGCGCAGCTTCGCCGAGCAGCAGATCGTGAAGTTGGGAGGTCGGCCGCCCTCCCGCCCGCAGTGAGCGCGGCCGCGTGTTCCGGTAGCCAGAAGGGGGCAACAGCA
>Ga0315291_10010602_pt1 | contig 11254 bp, 16 predicted proteins | sample YL17G12_20_MG_FD_203070 | JGI IMG/M metagenome (GOLD analysis project Ga0315291, IMG submission 203070) | Sediment microbial communities from Yellowstone Lake, YNP, Wyoming, USA - YL17G12_20 | ecosystem: Environmental > Aquatic > Freshwater > Lake > Sediment | place: USA: Wyoming | collected...
GCTGGATCGCACGTACAAGGCGTTCGCAACCACGCTGGGCGTGTCGCGCGAGAGCCTGACGCAGTTCGCTGAAAATGCGCAACGCACCACCCGATTCAGTTCTGCTGCTGTTACTGAGGCTCAGAAAGCCCTCATCCAATTCGGATCGCTCACCGGAGCCGAACTGAAGCGGGCACAGCAGGTGATGGTTGACCTTGGCGAGCAGATGGGCGGAAACCTGTCGAGTGCCGCCATGATACTGACTCGTGCACTGGCTAATCCATTGGCATCTTCGCGGTTACTTAGGCAGGCTGGAGTGGAGTTGACCGCACAGCAAAAAGACCAAATCAAATCATGGGAAGCGGTCGGAGAGCATGCAAAATCGGTGGCCCTGATTCTTGACCTTGTGGCAAAAACAACCAACGGGGCCGCAGCTGAAGCAGTAAATACTTTCAGTGGTGCGTGGGATCACCTCAAGAACACGTTCAAGGAGCTTTTCAACCAGCAGGGCGCGCTTAAGATATTCACCGACGGCATCAACTTATTGAGCAAGGCGCTCAGTCGTATTTTTGAACTCGACAAAGAGGGTGATATAAAGGGAATCGTAGCCAACATCCAGCGATTGCAAAAAGAAAAGGATAAGTTGCTTGCTGATGATTCTACACTGGGTGGCGTCAAGCGTTTTTTTGATTTGCATGGCGTTTCTGGTGCCCTTGAGGATCAGCAGAAACTACTCGTTAGATTTCAAAACGAAATCGCGACGGCCAAAGAGGCAGCAGCAAAGGCTGATGAAAAGGCTGCCGCAGTTGCCAAGGAAGCTGCCGCCACGGCTAAGGTGCTCACCGATGAGGCCAAGAAGCAGGAGGACGCTGCGGAGCGCACGCATAACATTCTGGTTTATCAGACCAAGGATGTTCTTGCCGGCGGCAACCTCAAAAGAAAACTCGATGAAATGATAGCGATTGAGCAGGAGTACGGTCGCATCATCGAAATACAGGGTCGGATGGAGGAGAACGAAAGGGCCACTAGAACCGGCGCAGAGAAAGACAAAGCCGACATGAAGGCGTTTGAGCACGCAGCGGAAAACGCGAATGTGTCGGCAGCGGAATCAACGCAGCGGATATGGGAGCACACCAACGAGGTGCTGAAACCCATTTACGACACGCCCAAGCATGTCGCTGCGGCAGTACAGGCATACACCGCGCAACAGTTGCAGGCTATCGCCGGAGTGCAGAATGCGTTCACAAATCTCTTTATGAACATGCAGGGTGGCCTCAAGGGATTTCTGAATGCGTTCCTGCAAGTGATTCAGCGCATGATCGCTGAGTCCCTGTCGGCAAAGCTCATGGAAAAATTATTTGGCAACATTGCCGCTCCGGGTGGCGGAAGTGGCGGCGGCTGGCTGAGTGGGCTGCTGTCGATATTCGGCATGTTCGGTGGCGGCGGTGGCGGCGGTGGCGGTGGTGGAGGTGGCCCAGTGCCCGGCTATGCCTCGGGCGGGCCAGTGAGCGCTGGCGGCACGTACTGGGTCGGCGAGCATGGGCCGGAGCTATTCAGGCCGCGCACCTCGGGCACCATCATTCCGCATGGACAGTCGGGCGGCGGCATTCAGGCCATCTACTCACCGACGATCAATGTGGACGCGCGCTCTGACCGCTCGCAGGTACAGTCGGAAATCGTGCAGGCCGTGCGCGAGGGCAACGCACAGCTGACGGCCATGCTCATGCGCTACAACCCCGGACTGAGGGCATAGACCATGAGCACGGAATTCGTTCTGCCTCCCAGCCTCATCGCCCATGAGGCCGAGTGGACGCTGCTTGACTTCACAGGCACGCAGCAATCACCACTGTCCGGGGCCATACGCACCGTATCGCGCGGCCAGCGCTGGCAGGCGCGGTTGCGCTGGAACAGCATGACGCAGGACGACAGGCACTTGCTCAGTGCGCTCATGGCGGTGGTGCGTGGCAAGTCCGGGCGCATCTGGATTCCTGACCCCAGCTACCGGAAGCGCGGGAGCTTCCCGGCACCGGAAATGCTGACCAATGGCAGTTTCGAGAATGGCTCAACAAGTTTCACGGCAGGCGGCAGCTGCGTGCTCTCTGGCCACAACCGCACGCTGCGCATGGCAATCAACGGCGCAACCGCTCCCTATGCGTACCAGAGCGTGTCGCTGGTCTCTGGCGTGGCCTATGCGCTGCGCTCATGCCTCGTGGACGGGGTGAACACCGATGCCGACACGGCGGGTGTGCGCATGCACGACGGCACGAATACTTACGACAGCTTAGGTTCCGTGCGCGGACTGATCACCGCCTCCGCTGTGGCCGGAGCGAGTGGTGCGGGCACGCAGCGCGTTATCTTCGTCAGCGCGGGGGCGGCGTCGGGTGAGGTCATTTTCTCTACCTACGCATCGCTGCGTCGCTGTGCGCTGGCGAGTGGCGCAGCCTCGGCAGGCGCAACCAGTATGACTATTGACATACTTCCCAACAGCACGGCGGGCCTGCTGTATGCAGGGGATCGTGTGGAGATTGCCGGCGAGTTCAAGACCGTGACGTTCGACCTGAACAGTGACGGTAGCGGAGTCGGCACGCTGTTCTTTGAACCCGCGCTGCGCAAAGCCGTGGCCGACAACTCGCCAATCATCATTGGCGAGCCGATGATGAAAGCGATTTTCTCGGAAGGACAGGTGCAGGTCTCGCGCCCCGGCGTTGACCTCCTCAGTGACTTTGACTTCACCTTCATGGAAGCCTCATGACACGCATCGTCACGGGCAACAACGCCACTGAGCTTGCCAAGCTCGGCATCCTCGGCTGCGTGGGTGTTGATCTGGACTTCGCCTCGGGGCATCTGTACCTGAATGACGGGTTCATTGAAACCACGTATTCCGGCCACGTCTACAGCCCCATCGGTCAGTTCGGCGGCATTGAAATGGCCGAGGAGCAACTGGACGTGGTGGCCCGGCCCATCACGCTCACGCTCTCGGGCGTGGACGCCTCGCTGGTGGGCACCGCACAGACCGAGGTGTACCAGAATCGGCAGGTCACGGTGTACGTCATGCTCATCAACCAGAGCACCGGGGCGCTGGTGGGCAACCCTGAGACCGCGTGGGAAGGGCGCATGGACACCATGACCATCGGCATCGACCAGAACATCGGCAAGATCACGCTCAACTGCGAGCACCGACTGCGACGCGAGCCGCGCATTGCGCGCTACACGAACCCCGACCAGCAGCAAGCCTACGCAGGCGACAAGTTCTTCGACTTCGTGCCCACCATCGCCGGGTTTCAGGGCAAGTGGGGTGACGAGAAAGCGAGCTACGGCGGGCCAGCCAGAGCACCGCGCGGCAACAACCGCACACCAAGGGGCAAGTGATGGCACGTCGTTGGGACTGGGTTTCCCGTTTGCACGACGCCGTGGAGGCCGCGCGCCTGCGACCGTTCGACTATGGCACCGAGAACTGCGCGCTGTTTGCCGCGCAAGTGGTGGACGCCATTGTGGAGGACTCGCACATCGAGGAGGAGATTCGCGCACGGGTGAACAGCGTCGAGAGCGCCGCGCGCTTCCTCAATGCCGAGGGCGGGCTTGAGGACGCCGTGACCACGCGCCTCGGGCAACCCGTCGCGTGGCCGCGCGCCATGCGCGGAGACGTGTGCCTGATGCCCTCGCAGGACGGCCCGGCACTCGGCGTATGCATGGGCGGCGAGGTGGCGCTTATGTCGCCGACCGGAATCAGCTACGCGCGCATTGATCAGGCGCTCAAGGTCTGGGGGGTCGAGTAGCGTGCCGCAATTTATTCCAGTCCTCGTTGCGATGATCCTGCCGGGGGTCACGACCGCAATGGTGTGGGAGTTGATCGCCCTCACCGTGGTGAACATGCTCTTGGCTCCCAAGGCCAGCGGACAAGGCTCGCAACTTTCTCCGGGCATCAACGAGGAGTTCAGCGGCACCGTCGAGCCACGGCGCATTGTCTACGGACAAACGCTGGTGTCGGGCATGAACTGCATCCCGCCGTGGTGTCATGGCAGCAAGAACGAAATGCTCGACCAAGTGCTCGCCGTTGCCGGGCACAGGGTTGACTCCATCACCGACGTGTACGCCGACCAGACGTTGATCGCGACGGCCAACATCACCGCCATTGCCGGCAACGCGAATGACGGCAAGGTGACAAGCGGCACCTACGCCAACAAGCTGTGGATTCGCCGCTACGTCGGACTGGCCGCAGGGAACCTCGACTACATTCTCAACACCGCATGGTCATCGTACTGGGACGCGAATCACCTCGGCAAAGGCGTGGCGTATGTGGCCGTGCAGTACCATTACGACACCACGGTTTATTCCGGCGGCAAACCCGAAATGCGTTTTCTGGTCAAGGGCAAGCGGTGCTACGACCCGCGCCTTGACGGCACGCCGGGAGCTGACCCCACCAACGCGGCCTACATTGCCTACACCAACAACCCGGCGTTGTGCATCATTGACTACCTCATGGACACGACGCTGGGGCTTGGGGAAGCCGCGACGCGCATTGACTGGACGGCGGCAGTGGTCGCGGCCCATTGCTGCGACGAGACTGTGAGCATCCCCAGCAGCACGCAGAAGCGCTACACCATTGGCGCGGTGCTCGACTGCACGCAGCCCTACGAGGACAATCTGAAAACTCTGGCCAGCGCCATGCAGGGCGCAGTGCTGTACTCGGCGGGAAAGTGGATTCTGCTCGCCGGCAAGAACTACTCCTCGGCCTTCGACATTGTGGACGACGACATCATCGGCTCCATGACCTACCGCACGGCCATTCCCTATGCCGACCGCTACAACGCGGTGCGCGGCCAGTTCTACGACCCGCTCAGCATGTACCAGCCGGTTGAGTACCCGCAGATTCGCGTGGCCGGGGACGAGAGCGCGGACGGCGAGGGGCCGGTGTGGCGCGAGTTGCAGCAGCCCACCTGCACCGACCAGTACGAGGCGCAGCGCAATGCGATCATTCTCCAGCGCCGGAGCCGCGACAATAAAAGCTGGAGCTTCCGCGCCACTTACCGGCTCTACGGCATTCGCCCCGGCGAGTTCGGCACTCTCAGCAGCACGGAACTGGGGCTGGCCTCGCAGACCGTGCGCTGCATCGGCTGGAAGCTGAACATGCAGACCATGCACGTTGAAATCGCGCTGGAGGAAGTGACCAGCACGGACTGGAACGACCCGGCCACGGGCGTGTATCAGACTACCACCGCGCTCTCGAAGCCGGCACCGAATAACTTTATCTCCGATCCCGTCACAGGATTCAGCGGCGCTGGCTACCCCGGTGGAATCACGTTCGCATGGGGTTTGCCGGCGATCTGGTACAACTCGCTGACCGTCGAGCTGCTTGAAGCCGCCACCAACGACATTGCGGGCGCGACGGTCATCTGGTCAGGCGTCAACACGGGCATCTTCATTCAGAAAAACGACACGACGGTGCGGTACTACTGGGCGCGCGTGCGCAACGTGATTGGCAACACCGTGAGTGCCACGACACCAGCGGGCGCGACGGCCGGATGGGCGCAGGCATCACAGCGTGCCGCTGCACCTTCGGTTTCATGGACACCGAACCTGTCGGCGAACATGCAGCAGGTGTCGCCCGGCTCGTTCAAGAAAGTCAGCGGCAATACTGCTTGGGATGAACAGGTTTACAGCAAGGAGGCTTACCCCGCGTGCGCCGTAAGTTGGGTGGTGCACGCGGTTGCGGGCAATGACTACTTCATCGCTCTTAACACCGATCCGGCGACTGACGCGAATTATACCGGCCTTGATTTCAGCATAGAAATTGACGGCACTAATACAAGGTGGACTATCTACGAAAGCGCCGCGAACCCATTGAGCGGCGCAGCCGGCAGCGCGGTGGTGGGCGACTGCTTTGCCATCACCTACGATGGCCTGTGGGTACGCTACTACCGCAATGGCGCGCTGCTTCGCTCGGTGAGCGCGCCTCAGCAAATTCTCTACCTCGACAGCAGTTTCTACCTTATTAACAGCCAAGTGGACTCGCTCAATTTCGTCCCCATCTCACTCGCCGTGGCGAATGTCAGCTGGACGCCAGTGATGTCGGGCGGCGTTACGCAGATCGCTTCCGGTTCGTTCAACAAGACCAGCGGCGCTCAACAGTGGGATGGGCAGGTCTACAGCAAGGAAGGCTATGCTTCATGCGCTGTGAGTTGGAAAGTTCCTGCCGTCACCAACAATGACTATTTCATTGCGCTCGATACCAATCCCGGCGCTGACGCCAACTACACCGGCCTCGATTATTCGATAGAAATGTACGGCGCTGGCACCTACTGGTTGATTTATGAGAATGGCAGCGTACCGATAAACGGCGCTGCCGGAAGCATGGCGGTGGGCGACACGTTTACCATTACTTACGATGGCAAGACGGTGCGCTATTACCGCAACGGCGTGATCTTGCGGTCAGTTTCCGTCGTCAGAAATCCGATTCTATATCTCGATAGCAGCTTCGCTATTGTGGGCAGTCAAGTTGATTCGCTGGCTTTTGTTCCGCTCGCGCAAGTGGATCAGATCGGCAGAAATTTGCTCGACCCTTCGCAGTGGAAAGTCGGCGGCACGGCGACGCAGGGTTATTTCACGGAGCTGACGGGCAGCGGTAACAACGCGATTGTGCTCGCCGGCACCAGCACTCATCCGCTTGGGCCGCAGGGTGTGAGCGAGCCGATCTGGCGAACCGTGGGCAGTGCAGGAAGTGGAAGCGATGGCGGCTGGGACAATACCGCAGAGCTAACCGAGCTTGATTCGAGCAAAACATATCGCTCGTCAGTATGGTTGTGGTGGAACGGCGTTGGCACGACGGGCGACTTTTATCACGGGTTGAGCGGCAGCGAGACGAATGATCTGGCGGGCGCAGCGGCGGGCAACCCTTACTACTCAAGTCCGAACCTGTACGGGAACATATCGTCAGGAAAATGGTATTTAGCGGTGGGCTTCCTCCACGGATCAGGCTTCGGCACGGTTTCAAGTAACAGTGGCGGCATCTTTGATCCGGCCACAGGCGCGCGCGTGCTCGGTGCCACCGAATACAAGTGGATTGCTGGAAAGAAAACGCAAACCCATCGCGTCTATAACTATTATTCTGCCAACACCGGCGCAGTCGTCTACTTTGCGCGGCCACGCTTTGAGGAAGTGACGGGCAATGAGCCAAGCATTCTTGCGCTGCTTGGCATAGCGGGCACAGGTATGCTTGCGCCCAATTCTGCGACGTTGATTGCATCCGCGTACAAAGCATCGTATTCGGCCAGTGGTACCGCGCAGCTGCATGCGCTCAGCCTCACTATGCCCGTTAACATTTTTGATTCGGTACTTCAGGCCACGGTGGATTTCTACGTCAAGTACGGCACCTTCAATATTGGGCAAGATATTTACCTGAACGCTGAGTACGCCGGGGATAGTTGGGGGAGCAATGCCCTCATAGCTCCCACGGCGGTCAAAACGCACTACACACTGACGTGGAACTGGTCTGTGCCCGGCGACCCCACGACCGCAGCAATTGTTTATTTAGACTGGGCACCATTAGCATCCGGCAACACCGCTACATTCACAGACATCACGATGCGCGCGGAGTTTGTAAAGCGATGATGCGCACTTGGCATATGTACGACTTGACCACGGGAATGTTCGTGGGGCAGTCAATGAGTTACCCGGAGGAGCACCCCGGAATCACCGAGACGGTAGCGGGCAGTACGCCCGTTGGGTTCGGCGCTGTCATGCGCGATAAACTAAATTGGCGCGCGCAGCGCGTAGACCTAATCACGGGCGACGTGGTGGCGCGCGCCGCGACCCCGGTTGCCGCGAGCGTGAGTGGGCTGACCGTTACGCTGACCGGGGTTCCCGTCGGCGTGGAGTATGAAATCAGTGGCGACGCCCTCCAGCACGGCATCACTGACGATATCACCATGGCGTTTACCTTTTCCGTCCCCGGCACCTACAAGATTGAGGTTCCCTGTTTCCCAGAGTTAGATTACGCTCAGGAGTTTGTGCTGACATGAGCACCGTCACCGTCCCGCCGCACCCTGATCACGCGCGCCTGATGGATGCGAAGTCGCAAGCCCTGTTGCAGCAGCTCGTCACGGCGACCCCGGCGCAGATCACCACATGGCTCAACGCCAACGTGGCTGACCTTGCGAGCGCTCGACTGGTGCTGCACGCCTTGGCCGTGGGCCTTCGCTACGTCTATCTGCAAGGCAAGCCGTGATTCTCTCCATGACACGCGACTACCGCGACGCGCAGTGCACGCTCGGCACCATGAGTATCGGCGCGTACAAGTGGCAGACGCTTGAACGTCCGTGGGTGGAGGATGCAGACAGTTTCTATGCCTGCGGGCGCAAGGGCGTCAGTTGCGTGCCGGCGGGTGACTACAAGCTCACGCCGCACAACTCCGAGGCGCACCCGAAAGTGTGGGCGCTCGTGAATCCCAAGCTCGGCGTGTTCCACTGGGACACCGACGTGCCGCCCGGGTGCAATGGTGCCCGCACCATGGTGCTGATCCACGCCGCGAACTGGCCCGAGGAACTCCGAGGGTGCATAGCGGTAGGCAAGGCGCGCGTGAAAAATGGCCGGTGGATGATCACGCGCTCGCGCGACGCGCTCAATGAAGTCCGCAACGCACTGGGCGCGACCTACGACATTGTGCTGACCATCGCCGAGCTGCCCACCTGCCTGCCGTGCAGCACGCCATGAAAGGTTGGGCGTGGTTCGTGGTGGTTGAGTTGATCTGCTTTATCGCAATGGTGGTGGGTTGGTTCCTGCTGATTCCCTTCGCCGCTGGCCGCAGGTGGTACTGGCGCTGCTCGGAGCATTACCCGCTGCGCATTATCGCGGTGTGGAACTGGAACTGGGTCGATAAGGTGTGGGGAAATTCGGAGGACGGCGTGACGGGCGCGGAGTTCTACGTCAAGCGCATTGGCAACGAAAGGTGGCGGGCTTACTGCTGGAGTGCGTGGCGCAATAGCTCGAACAATCTGCGGTGGGTGTTTGCATGGCCGGGCGGGCCATACGTCAAATGGCAGAACGCCATCTGGAAAGGACATATCGGGTTCAAGCCCATGGAGGGCTGGCCGGTGTTGAGTGCTAACCTGAACAAGTGAGGAGGATTTTATGATCAGCTACATTGTGGTGGGTGGAGTTTGTCTGGTGGTGGGCGCGGCGGCGGGTCTGCTCATTGGGCGCAAGAATCCGGGCGTGGCTGACGTTGCGGTGCGTGTCAGCGAGAAGGTGGTGAAATGATCCGCGCGCTGTCGATTGCCTCGGCGTTGATGTTCGCCGCTGCGTTGATGCTACTGTCAGCGTGCAGCACGGGGCAGACGCAGACGGTGAACGCTGTGGTGACGTGGACGAATCCGGCCACGTACACCGACGGCTCGGCGTTCGTGCCAGCGGCCAACATGAAGGGCGCGCTGATTTCGTGGGGCACGGTGAAGGGTGGGGCCAAGCCGAATCAGGTGGTGGTGACGGGCGCTGTGACCACAGCGACGGTGCCGTATCCGGGCACCGAGGGCACGTACTACTTCGACGTGGTGATTCAGGACAAGAGCGGCACGCAGTCGGCTCCGAGTGCCGAGGTAGCCAAGATCATCCCTTTTCCCCCAAGCCCGGCGACTAACGTACAGGTGAACTGATGAACGTCATCAATTTCTTTGTGAGGCTGTGGCATGACCATGGCACGAAGCTCTTGGGTTACGCCAGCGGCATCGTGTCAGGGTTCATCACCATTCCGGGGTTGATCGCGGGCGGGCACGTCAAATACTGGTCAGCGGCCAGTGTGGTGCTGGCCGCGCTCACCGTGGGCCGGGGCTACGTCAACAGCGCGAACCTCAGTAAATGAGTCTATCCCCGCTGGTGCTGGTGCTGATTCACGTCTTTGGCACGCTCGCCATCGCCTCGGGGTTCTTTGCGCTTGGCATTTATGTGTACAGAAAAAACGGAGGGCAGCCATGAATGGCCGAAAGTCCAGTGACGCGAGTGCCGGTGTATCTGAGCATATCGCTCATCATGTCCATGCTCACGCTCGCGGCGTGGGTGGGTGGGCAGTCCACGCGGCTCAGCGCCGTGGACGTTGACGTGGATCGGCTCAACGTGCAGATGGCCACTGAGGCGACCGCGCTGGCCTCGCTCGCGGTGCAGCTCAACGGCGAGCATCAACTGATGTATACCACGGATGCCCAAATAGCCGAGCGTGTGAAGCGACTTGAGGATCAGCTTGACCGTGCCGCGTCGGTGGCCGGGAGGAAGCGATGAGCATTCTGTGGAAACTCGGCGGCGCGGCTATTGTGCTCGGCGTGCTGTGGGCGGCGTATGGCTCGTGGCACCACTCGGTCTACAACGCCGGCAAGGCCGAGGTGCAGGCGGCATGGGACAAGGACAAGGCCGGGCGTCAGGCCATTGTGGACGCGGCGGTTAAACAGCAACAGGAGCGGGACGATGCAATCATTCAAGCAAACGCGAAAGACCTCGACAAGTATCGCGCGGTGGTGGCTGACGCCGCCAGCGCTGGGCTTGCTCTTGCTCGCCGGTTGCGCGACGCCGAACGGCGACAGCACGCCGCTGAAAGTGCCCTGTCCGAAATTAATAGTAGACCCGGTGCTGCTGCTCCCGGCGCGGACAGCGGCGATGGCCCGCTTACAATTGCTGTTGGTGCCGCCCTCGCCGAGTGCACCGACAACGCCGCCCAACTGAATGCCCTCAGCGCCGAGGTGCGGCGGAATCAGCCGCCATGAATGCGTCCTTCCACTTTAGAGTCTCGTCCCGCGCCTCCTCAAGCTGCTTCTGCAACGATTCGACGGCGAAAGCTGCTGCACTGGCATCAGCCGGTGCAAAAGTGTATGAGTTGGCATTGCCAACGAGTCGCAGCCTCTCGCACAGCGCCTTGTAGTCACTCATAACTGCCCCTTGCCGGTCGCGGCGCGGAAAGCGATATCGCAATAAGTGTCGAGAGCAATGCAGACCGGGCACTCGCTCGCATACAGGGGGTGTGCCACTGTATGATCCAACGACCGTATCGCGGCTTCCATGTTCTCCCCCGCCGCCTTAAGCGCATCGTACCGTGCCTGCAAGGCGTAGTAGCAGCGCTCCAAGTGGTCGGTATAGTCAGCGTTGCCGGAAAAGATTCTGCGGTCTATCACCTTGTCCGTGCTATCGCTATGAAACATAGTTGTCACAGGCATTTCTTGCTCCTTGCTGCGCGCTTCATATACAGCCGATCTCGCTGGTTTTGCGTCATGTCCATTTCACGACGAGCGGCGCGGGA
>Ga0315291_10010603_pt1 | contig 11252 bp, 10 predicted proteins | sample YL17G12_20_MG_FD_203070 | JGI IMG/M metagenome (GOLD analysis project Ga0315291, IMG submission 203070) | Sediment microbial communities from Yellowstone Lake, YNP, Wyoming, USA - YL17G12_20 | ecosystem: Environmental > Aquatic > Freshwater > Lake > Sediment | place: USA: Wyoming | collected...
GACCTGCGCAATCTCCTCGAGCGAACCTTCGCCGTGCCCGTGATCGCGGAAGACCCTGCCCGCTGCCTCGCCTGGCGAGAGCGGGCGCGGGCGGGCGGGCGGGCCGCTGAGCCGTTGGTGCTCCTGTACCTGAGCGACGGCGTGGGTGCGGGGATCGTCATCGACGGCGGGCTGTACCGGGGCGCGAACGGACTGGCGGGAGAGATCGGCCACTTGCACGTCGCGGATGACGGAGACCGCTGCCCCTGCGGCAACATCGGCTGCCTCGAGATGGTGGTCTCGGAGCCCAGCATTCTGCGCAGGTTCCGCCGCCGCCTCGGGGAAGGGGTGATCTCGGTTCTCCAGAGCTTCGCGGCAGACGGTCTGGATCTCTGGAGGATCCTCGAGGCGGCAAAAGCAGACGACAGGCTCGCCCGCTCGACCCTCTACGACCTGGGCCTCGTGCTGGGCGACGCGTGCGCCGCCCTCGTCGAGCTGTACAATCCCCGCACCCTCTTCCTCGGCGGCCCGGTGGGCGCGCTGTGGGAGTTCTTCCGGGACCCGGTTTTGCTGCGCATGCGCCAGCGCGTGATTCCCGAGATGCTCGTGGACCTGCGAATCGACAGCGCGCCCTACGAGCGGCACGACGAGGCGATGGGCGCCGCGATGATCGCGGAGCACTATTTCTGGCAGCGTCTGGACCCGTCGGCCGCCCGCCTCAGGGGGCCGACGAGGGCTGCACAGGCGATTTCGGGCAAGGAGGTCGATAAGGGATGAGCACCGTTGGAAGACCGCTTCACGAGGGCGACTGGAACCTCGCGTTCCTATTCCCGCACGAGGTGGCGGAGGCGAGAGCCCGGACAGGGCTCGTCATCCTGCCGCTTGCGCCCATCGAGTGGCACGGTCCCCACCTCGCCATGGGGTGCGACGGCCTGCTCGCCCACGCCTTCGCCCGCAGGCTCGCACGCGAACTGGAAAGCCCGTACTTTCCTCCCCTGTTCATCGGGACAGAGCGGGAGCGGGCGCCGAAGACCCTGCGCAGCCTCGGTTTTGCCGGCACGGAGTACATCGAGGGCATGGACTTTCCCGCCAACGCCGTGAAGAGCGTGTACATGAAGGAGGAGGTCTTCAGTATTGCCGTGCGCGGCACCCTCGATGCGCTGTTCGACCGCATGGGGTACCGTTCCGTGGTCATCGTGAACGGCCACGGCGCGGAAAACCAGAGCGCCGTGCTGACCAGGCTCTGCGCCGAGTACAACGCCGGGGGGCGGACCCGCCTGATGTGGGTCTACCCCGGTTTCCCCCATTCCCTCGTGGCAGGCTCGATCGGGCACGCGGCAGCGGAGGAATCGTCGATGCTCTCGGCCACGTGGCCCGCCTGCGTTGATCTCTCCCGTCTCCCCCGTCAGGGGCCGCTGCGGAACGTCGACCACGCCATTGTGGACGGGGACAGCTTCGACGGCGCCCCGACGGCCGACTTCACGGTGCGCGAGGCGGTGGCCGATATCCGCGCGCGGCTCAGAGGTTGAGGATCTCGTTTTCGAGCAGGCGCTCGAAGACCATGGTCGCGGCGCCGAGGGCTGCGCTGTTCGAGTCGAAAGCGCTCTTCCTGATCTCCGTCCTCTGCGCAATCGAATGCATGGCGCGGCGGCGTACAATGCGCTTGATCCCGTCGAGGATCAGCTCGTGGAGGTTGCTGACCACGTCACCGGCGAGGATGACGGTGCCGGGATCGAAGATGTTGATGAGGTCGGCGATCCCGATGCCGATGCTCTCCTCGGTTTCCGCGATGACCATGTCGGCGAGCTTGTCGCCGGCGAGTGCAGCCGTGTAGATGTCGACGAGCCGGAGGGGCCCCGCGGACTCGCGGAGGGTCGAGTACACATTCGCTGCCAGCAGCTCGCGCGCACGCGCGAGGATGGCGTTCGTGGAGGCGAGGGTCTCGAGGCAGCCGCGGTTGCCGCAGGTGCACAGGGGGCCGTTCTCCTTCACCGTGATGTGCCCGAACTCACCCGCGACGCCGTTCGTCCCCCTGTAGATGCGGTTGTCCAAGATAATGCCGGACCCGACCCCGAGGCCGAGATAGATGAACAGGAACGTGTCCAGGTCGCGCGCCGAGCCGTGGCGCTTCTCCGCGAGCGCCATGCAGCGGACCCCGTCGTCGACGATCACGTCCGTCGCGAGCTCGCCGCGGAGGGAGGCAGCCAGGGGGACGTTCTCCCATCCCGGCAGCCCGGGGCTGTACAGCACGAGGCCCTCGCGCGCGTTCACGAGGCCCGCGATTCCGACGCCCACGCCCAGAAGGGGACCCCGATCCGCGGCGGAGCAGTCGCCGATCGCGGCGCGGATCTCCTCGAGAAGGAGCTTCTCGATCCGATTCCTGTCGACGGTCGAGGGGTGGGTCTCCCGCCTGTAGATCGCCTCAGCGGAAAAGCTCAGGCCGCCCACGGACAGGGCATCAGGCTCGACTTCCACGCCGATCGCGTATCCGAACCTGCCGCACAGCCTGAGAACCGAGGGCCTTCTGCCCCGGCCCCTTCGTTCCCCGACCGTCTCGCCTTCCTCGACCATGGCCTGCGAGATCAGCTCGTCGACGAGCCGTTTGGTGGTGGCGATGCTGAGGCTGCACTCCTCCGACAGAGCCACCCTCGAGAGGGGGCCCTTTTCCCGTATCGTGTTGAGCAGTACGCGGCGGTTTCTGTCCGCGTTGTCGATGTGGCTCAGCCCCTGCGGCGTGGTGGGGAACCTCCACCGTGAAGTAGATGGGATAAACCAGCGGAAGTCAAGCGGAAGTCAATAGTTGGGATCGAGATGAACATATTTGGAAAGAAAAAACTTGACAGCCGGGCGAATACGGCTTACGATGGGCCGAAATAACCTTGGACAATTGAGAGGATTCACCGAGAGGAGCGGCTATGGGCTATACGAGGACGGACCTTGCGATCAACGGCGGACCGAAAGCCAAGACGACGGCGAATCTCCCCATGTTTCCAGGCGGCCTGGAGATCGGCCAGGAGGAGAAGAAGGAGGTGCTGGAAGTCCTCGACAACAAGTACCTCTTCCGCTACTACGGCCCGAAGGAGTCCCCGTCGAAGGTCAGCGCGCTGGAGGAGCAGTATGCGAAGTTCCTCGGCTCGAAGCACTGCCTCGCCCTCAACTCCTGTACGTCGGCTCTGATCTCGGCGCTCGTCGCCATGGGGATTGGCCCGGGCGACGAGGTGATCGTGCCGTCGTACACCTTCTTCGCCACGTGTGCGGCGGTCGTGGCCTCCCGGGCGATCCCGATCGTCGCCGAGGTCGACAAGTCCCTCACGATGGACCCGTCGGACTTCGAGAAAAAGATCACCTCGCGCACGAAGGCCGTCATCCCCGTGCACATGCGCGGCATGCCCGCGAAGATCGACCGCATCGTCGAAATCGCCCGCACGCACGGGGTGAAGGTCGTCGAGGACGTGGCCCAGGCCAACGGCGGCACCTTCCGGGGAAAGCCGCTGGGGTCGTTCGGCGACATCGGCTGCTTCTCGCTGCAGTTCCACAAGATCATTACATCGGGGGAGGGCGGCGTCCTCGCTACGAACTCCGACCTGTTCTACACCCGTGCACAGGCATACCACGACGTGGCTGCCTGCTGGCGCAAGGACCGGTTCGCGCCGCCGGAGTTCGAGGGGGAAATTTTCTTTGGCGTGAACTTCCGCATGAGCGAGCTCACCGGCGCGGTCGCCCTGGCCCAGTTCCGCAAGATGAACACCATTCTCTCGCTCATGCGCCGCAACAAGAAGTTGATCAAGGACGGCATCAAGGACATCAAGGGCCTGGAGTTCCGCGAGGTCACCGACGAGGCGGGCGATACGGCCATTTGCATCGTCTTCTATCTGCCGAAGGCGGAGCAGGTGGAGCCGTTCGTCACGGCGCTGCAGGCCGAGGGCGTGGAAGCGGGCGGGATTTACAACAAGGGCGTGCCGGACTGGCACATCTACCCGCACTGGAAGATGCTGATCGAGAAGATGATGCCGACGAAGAAGGGCTGCCCCTTCAACTGCCCGGCGAGCGGACCGGTTCCCGACTACAAGCCGGATGCCTGCCCGAACACGATGGCGTGGCTGGGCAGATCCGTGCACATGGACATTCCGCCCCAGATGACGGAGAAGGATTGCGAGCAGGTCGCCGAGGGCATCCGCAAGGTCGCCTCGGTGCTGCTGTAGGCGTGCGGCAGAAGCAGGGAGGACACGATGGCGAAACTCGGCGTCTGCATCGAGACCTTTTTCACGGACCTTCCGTACCCCGAGCGCATCCGCAGGGCTGCCGAGTGCGGCTACAAGGCATACGAGTTCTGGTTTCCCGAGAAGCGCTTTGACGGCAAGGCTCTTGTCGACGAGGAGAAGGACCTCGACAGGTTCGCGGAGCTGAACGCGACACTCGGGCTCACCACGACCGATTTCGTGTTCAACCATTCCGCCGGCGGAGTCGTGGCCTCCCTCATCGACAGGAAAGATCGGTCGAAGATTCTCGACGCCGTCGACAGGGTTGCCGCCCTCGCGAAGAAGGTGGGCTGCAGGAACCTCATCAGCGGCAGCGGGAACACGATCCCCGGGCAGAAGCGCGAGGAGGCGGTCGAGAACATGGTGGAGGGCCTGGCTGCCGCGGGGAAGGCTCTCGCGAAGCACGGCATCACGATCCTCCTCGAGCCGTGGAACTCTAAGGTCGACCATCCGGGGAACTTCCTCGACGATCCGTCGCTCGCCGTCGAAGTCCTGAAAAGGGTGAACCTCCCCAACGTGAAGCTGCTCTACGACATCTACCACAACCAGATCATGGCAGGGGACGTGGTCTCCTTCATCCGGCAGAACATCGCCTACATCGGGCACTTCCACGTCGCAGGCGTCCCCGGCCGGCACGAGCCGGATCCCTGCGAGCTGAACTACGCCTTCATCCTGAAGGAGATCGATCGGTTGGGCTACACGGGCCACATAGGTCTGGAGTACTGGCCCACGATGGACCACGCGAAGTCGCTCACCGGGACGAGGAAGGCCCTGCTCGGTGCGTGAAACGATCAGAAGTGGCCATTTTCTCGCGCGTTGTTGACAACGACTCAGTGGGGCTCTATCATCGGGAGGGAGGATGTCAGAGGTGACCAGGCGTGAGGTGAGGTTCGAGATGCTCCGTCCCGCCCAGCTGCGTGAAGAGCTTGCGCGGTGCCCCCTCGTGTTCCTGCCCGTGGCGCCGCTGGAGTACCACGGTCCGCACCTTCCCGTGGGCATGGACCCGCTGAACGCAGGGCTGTGCGCCCAGGAAGCTTGCCAGAGGCTGGGAAAGGGGGTGGTGATGCCCACCCTGTATATGGGCACCGAGCGGGAGCGCCCGGATTGGATGCTCGAGAGCCTGGGCTTCCGCAAGGGCGACTGGGTCGTCGGCATGGATTTCCCCACCGCGACATGGAAGAGCCACTACTACCAGGAACACCTGTTCGGCCTGGTGGTGGCGAGCACAATCGAGATGCTCAGCTCCCAGGGCTTCAAGGCCATCGTCATTGTGAACGGCCACGGCGCCTGGAACCAGTTGGAAACCCTCGATCGCCTGGCGAAGCACTACTCCCACACGACGGATGCGGCGGTGGTCTGGAAGCTCGCCTTTACGCTGGATGTGTCAGAGAAGAACCTCGCCGGCCACGCGGATATCTTCGAAACGTCCCTCATGATGCACTTCGAGAAGGAAGTCTACGGCGGTGCGAAGCTCGTCGACCTCTCCACTCTCCCGCCGCGCAGCGTCCCGATCCACTACCCGGATTTTTCAGTCGTGGACGGCCCGGGCTTCAGCGAGAAGCCCAGCCCCGGCAGGGTCGTGCAGACCGATCCCCGCGACGCCACGGCGGAGAAGGGGAAGAAGATCTTCGGCGATACGGTGGCGATGTACGTCGATCTGGCCAAGAAAGTCCTCAAGGAAAAAGGGTTTTAGCATCGTGCACACAGCCCCGTTGGGGCTGGCGATAGGAAGGGGCCGGGCGGTCGTCCGGCTTCTGCAAAGAGGAGGTTTTATGGCGAAAAGAGTGCTGGTATTGGTCATGGCGCTCATGCTGCTGGTGTCGTTCGCCTGGGCGGCGAAGAAGGCTCTCGTTCACTACCACTGGACCGAGACCGTCTACGATCCCATCAACCTGAACGCGAAGAAGGTCTTCGAGGCCAGTCATCCCGACGTCGACGTGAAGCTGCTGCTCCTTCCCGACGGGGACAGGATCAACATCATCCGGACCGTCCTTGCCGCCAATGGGAACATCGATTCCTTCGCGCTGAGCAACGGCGAGTCCGCCGAGTTCCTCGGAGCTGGCCAGATGGTCCCGATCGACCCGAAGGGCTTCGGCAAGGCGAGCGTGAAGGACGTCGTGAGCATGTGGAACCCCGGCGCCATCGAGACCTGCGGCGGCTACTGGGACGGCCAGTACTACGGCATCCCCTTCGAGCTGTCCGACTACGTGGCCTGGATGAACGTCGCCTTCATGAAGGAAGCGGGCCTGAACCCCGCGACCGACAAGCCGAAGACCTGGGACGATTTCACAACGGTCGGGAAAAAGATGGTGAAGAAGTCCGGCGGCACGACGGTGCGCAACGGCTTCATGTGCAACTCCAAGGCTGGGATCTTTAGCTTCCTCGTGCTTATCAACATGATGGAACAGCTCGGCCTGGACTGGGGAACCGAGAAAGGCCTTGTCGCCTCCTTGGACAAGCCGGTGGTTCTCGCTCGGGGCCTCCGGACCTACACCGATTTCGTGGTGAAGGACAAGATCTGGGAACCCGCCCTGTTTGACGCCGACCGCGAAGGCTTCGGCACGGGCAAGTCGGCCATGTTCCTCACCGGCGGAACCTGGTACTGGGGAGTCCTGGACACCTACTCCGTGCCGCGCAAGGACGTGGAGCCCTTCCCGTATCCCCGGTTCAAGGACGGCAAGGACATCGGCGGAGTCGGCTACGGATACTGCCTCTACGTGTCGCGCCTGGCCAAGGATCCCGCTCTCTCCTTCGAGTGGCTGGACACAATGGCGAGCCAGCCGAACGAGTTCATCAAGCAGGGCTATCACCAGCCCCGCAAGACGCTCTCGAACGGCAAGCAGGCCCTGGATCCGGCTCTCGCGAAAGCCTCGATTCCCTTCTACGACGAGGTCTTCAAGGGAGAACTGGCGAAGACGGCCGTGTGGCTGTCCTCCACCAAGGGCGCGCAGGTCACCGACGCTGTGTGGGCGGGCATCTCCCGCGTGATGTACGAGGGAGGGAAGGTCGAGGATTCCGTCGCCGCGATGGCGAAGGATATCAGGGCGATCTACAAGTAAGAGTTGGACCGTGTCCCCGGCCTCCGGGCCGGGGACTTTCTTTTTCGGGGGAGGCGCATGCGCAGATCCAGCTATTCGGTCACACGTCTGCAGAGCCATGGGTACGTCTTCATCCTTCCGACGTTGATCCTCTTCTCGTTGTTTCTGATCTACCCGATGATGAGCGCATTTCGGCTTTCCCTGTTCGAGTGGAACCTTCTGAAGCCGAAGGTCTTCGTCGGCCTGGCGAACTTCGCGACCATGCTCACCGACCAGCGGGTGGTGAACTCGTACGTGCGGACCCTGCAGTTCAGCGGCATCAGCGTTGCGGCGATCAACGTCATTGCTTTCGTTTTCGCGATCATGTTCTCCAGCCGCCTGATACGGTTCAAGAACTTCCTCCAGTCGCTGATTTTCCTACCCGTGATCCTGTCCATCGTCGCGGTAGGCGTGGTATGGGAGTTCATGTACCAGTCCACGGGCCTGATCCCGATCATCACACGCGCGATCTTCGGCTCAAGCCCCGCCTGGCTCACGACGACGAAGGCGGCCCCCTACGCGATGATCATCACCTACGTGTGGAAGTCGGTGGGGTACTACATGGTGATCTACATCGCCGGGCTGATGGACGTCCCTGTGAGCCTCTACGAGGCAGCGCGCATCGACGGAGCAGGCTTCTGGAGCCAGCTGTACTACGTCACGATTCCCAACATAAAGAACACGATCGCCCTCGCGGTGATCTCCTGCATTATCTTCACTTTCGGCCAGTTCGCTATCCAGTTTGTCATCACCAAGGGAGGCCCAAGCAGGTCGACGGAGATTCTCTCCCTCCTGATCTATCGCCAGGCATTCGAACTGGCCAAGTTCGGCTACTCGGCGGGGATCTCGGTCCTGTTCTTCCTGACACTGCTGATCTTCTCGATATTCCAGCTCAGGCTTTTTAAGTCCGGAACCGTCGGAGGATAGGAGATGATCTCGTACACATTCAAGGAGCATGCCCAGCGGGCCGCGCTCTACGTCGTGATCGCGATCCTGGGATTCATCTTCATCTTTCCTTTTTTCTGGATGATCGTCTCGTCGCTGAAGCTGAACAGGGACGTGCTGGCTCTTCCCATCCAATTCTTCCCGCCGGTGTGGAACTGGAAGAGCTACGTCAATGTGTTCACCGCCTTCCCCGACTTCAACTTCCCCCGATTCATCCTGAACAGCCTTCTCGTGACGACGGCCGCGGTCCTCCTGTGCCTGCTGCTCTCCGCCACCGCGGGGTACGGGTTCGCGAAGTACAAGTTCCGCGGGAACAACGTCCTGTTCACCCTCGTACTCGCCACGATCATGATCTCCTTCGAGGCCATCGTTGTGCCGCTGTTCATCCTCGTTCGGCAGATGGGAATGCAGGACTCGTACCTCGGGCTCATCATCCCCGAGAGTCTCACCGCCTTCGGCGTGTTCATGATGCGGCAGTTCTTCTATTCGCTGCCCAACGACTACATCGAGAGCGCCCGGATCGATGGAGCGACGGAGTATACAATCTTTGCGCGGATCGCCATCCCCATGGCAAAGACGGCGCTCCTCGCGCTCGTGATATTCCACGCCCAGTGGGTGTGGAACCTCCTGCTGTGGCCGATGATCTTGATTTCATCTCCGGACAAGCGGGTGCTGCCCCAGGGAATCGCTCTCTTCAAGGGTGGGTACAACACCCCCTATCCCGAGCAGCTCGCCGTGAGCGTGATCGCCTGTCTCCCGCTGCTGCTGCTCTACGTCCTCCTTTCTAAGTACTTCGTACAGGGCATCACCATGACAGGTCTGAAGGCGTAACCCCCGGCGCGACGTCGCGCTGAATGTACTCCATGATCTCGTGTTCAGGCCTCGCGGCGATGGTCATCTCGATGTGGAAGGATTGCCGCTGCCCAGGTCCAAGCCTCACCGCAGGCGCGTGGGCCTCGATCTCCGAGAAGGCGAGCTCGCCTTCACCGGGGTCATTGTAGGCTTGGACTGCATCGCCACCTGAGCTTTCCGCCTCCGGCTCGTGCGAGGGCCTGTCGAGGTAAACGCCGGAGCGATCGACAGCAAAAGCGAGCGACACGAGAATCCAGCCCTTGCCCGTTCGCGAAGGGCGCACGAACGCGATCCCGCCTGTCGCTGCCGGCGCCGATACGCCGATTTTATACTTCTGTCCTCCGAGAGCTTTCAGCAGCACCGTGCGCCCGGACGTGCGCAGCACGCCGGTCGGAAGCTCCGCGAAGTAGGGGTGGACGCTATCGGCAGGCGCCCCATCCCGCAGGGGGATGAGGATTGTGCCCGTTTTTTCGCTCGGGACCTGGACGATGCACCACAGTCCCAAGCGCCTGTCGATCGGAGCGCTGCCGGTATTCTCGATCTCGTGGCGGAAGAGAATCTGAACCGCAGAGGTGCGCCCGGGCGCCTGCGCGGAGGCCAGCTCCTCGAAGCACATGCTGCGGGTGATCGCCACTGGATACGAGGTCCCATCCGCGGAGCGAGCAGTGAAGACATTGCGAAAGGAAACCCAACCCTCCTCTGCCGGGGCTGGACGATAGTCGCCCGGATCGAGCTCGCGCGGGACATCCCATCGCTCTCCGTCCGTCGAGAAGAAAAAGCCGTGAGGCCCTCCTTCTGGTGCAATCCAGGTGCGCGCGCCTCCCACGTTCCCGCCGTCTGACCATCCGCGGGTCGAAAAGCCGGGCGCGGTCCACAGGAGGTTCTCTTCGCCGATGCCGGCTCCCAGGATGCGCGCGCCGAGCGGAGGGGCCACGATCATCCAGCAGCTGCGGGCAGTGATGAGCCTGTGCTCGATCCCATCGCGCTCCAGAGCGCGGAGAAGTTCTTCGAGCGTCCTCACCGTCGTCGAACCTCAGGGAAGGAGCTTGAAGTCGGGCATGTACCCGTGGATCCGGTATGCGCGGAAGCCCTCGGCGTACTTGCAGCCGATCGCGAGGCCACGGAACGCGCCCAGCAGCCGGCAGTGCTCCGTGAGGGTCACCGCCTGGAAGGTGTCCATCCAGGCGAACTGGCTCTTGTGCAGCTCGAGCGCCTTCAGCTTCATCTCCATTGTGTCCGTGATGTCCACATAGGCCTCCGGCTCGAAATGGAGCCCAGCGGCAGTGTCCCAGTAGAACAGGGACGGCGTCTTCGTGATAGGCGGTTCATCGGCGGGCACGTTCTTTCCGGGAAGCGAGAGCATCATCCGTCCCACGAGCGTGCTTGTCACGTTGTGGTCCGTGCTCATGTCGCCAGGATAGTTCGTGAAGATCACGTCGGGGTTCGCCCAGCGCATGGCGTTCAGGATGCTCCGCCGCACCTCCTCGCTGTCCACGAGGCCCTCGTCGTTGTAGCGGAGGAACCGCACATCGGCATCATAGAGCTTCGCAGCCTCAAGCTGCTCGGCCTCACGTATGGCCGCAATCTTCTCCCGGCCCTCGATGACGTTCGAGCCGATGTTGCCGCTCGTCGTGAGAGCGACGAAGATCTTGTGGCCCGCCGCGCGGTACTTGAGCAGGGTTCCCCCGCAGGTGAACTCGATGTCGTCGGGATGCGCGCCGATAGCGAGAATGTTCATTTCATGTCCTCCTTGGTGAGTCGCCTGTAGTTGCGCCAGCACAGGTACATCAGGCCGAGCGCGGGGGGGATGGCGGCGAACGCCCAGATGTTCCCGCGGAACAGGTAGTAGAACCAGAACCGCACGGGATTGCCGCCGTCGGTGAACGCGGTGATCTCACCCGCGTAGCTGCGCACGGTTTCTGCGCCTGCCCGGGCGGCGAGCCTCGTGTACAGGGGAGCGAAGTGGGTCGAGATCAGGAGGTAGGCCACGACGATTGGGATCCCGATCAGCACGGCCCTGAAGACGTTCCCCCTCGTGGCAAGGACGATCACGGACATGACGGAGATCAGGTTGGCAAGATCGCCGAGAGGCAGCGTCTTGTTCCCGGGCAGGATGAAGGCGATTCCGATGCTAATGGGC
>Ga0315291_10010604_pt1 | contig 11251 bp, 8 predicted proteins | sample YL17G12_20_MG_FD_203070 | JGI IMG/M metagenome (GOLD analysis project Ga0315291, IMG submission 203070) | Sediment microbial communities from Yellowstone Lake, YNP, Wyoming, USA - YL17G12_20 | ecosystem: Environmental > Aquatic > Freshwater > Lake > Sediment | place: USA: Wyoming | collected...
GAACAAGCGTACCAGTACAGGCCGACAAAGAGCACAAGCAACACCACGACGCAGCCCAGCAGCCATTTCAACCACCGGCGTTTGCGGGGCGGCCGCGCCGGGGCGGCCGGGGCGGGTCGCGCCAAAGCGGACGGGTGGGGCTGCGCCGAAGCGGGCGGATGGGGCTGCGCCGGAGTGGTTTCGGGGGATGGATGGGGATTGGCGGAAGCGCTGTCGGTCATCATCTTTTCCTTCCTTCCGTGAAGGTTTTTCGTAGGATGGGCCTTGGCCCATCACACCAAGCCGGCCAACTGAGAAACGGATCAACCTGCTCTGATGGGCCAAGGCCCATCCTACGGGTTGATCAGCCGGCGAACCGGCGAACTGGCGAACCGGCGAACTTCCTTGGTCCGGTCACTTCTTGCACAGCAAGGCCACGGCATGCGCGGCGATGCCTTCCCCGCGCCCCAGCGAGCCAAGCCCTTCGTTCGTGGTGGCCTTGATGTTGATCTCTCCGGGACCGCCGGTCTTGACCAGGACCTCGTGCAGCGCCTTCCGCATGGCCTCCACGTGGGGCTTGAGCTTGGGCTGTTCGGCGATCACGGTCACATCCACGTTCTCGACCGCGTAGCCGTTCTGTGCCGCCATGTCCACCACGCGTTCGAGGAGTCTGAGGCTGTTGATGCCCTCGAAGGCGGGGTCGGTGTCGGGAAAATGGAAACCGATGTCGCGTTGGCCGATGGCGCCCAGGATGGCGTCGCAGACGGCGTGGGTCAGGGCGTCGGCGTCGCTGTGGCCGTGGAGGCCTTTGGTGTAGGGAATCCTGACCCCGCCCAGCACGAGAGGCCGCCCCAGGGCCAGGGTGTGGATGTCGTATCCGTGTCCGATGCGGATGGCGCTCATATCTGTTGGCTGCCTTTCCGGGGGAATCCTCTCTTAGTTACATACCGCAAAAAGGAAAGGAATGCAACGGCAACAGTCCGACCCGCCCGATCCGTCAGAGATTCTCCAGAAAACCCCTCAACCGGTCAATGTCCGCCGTGGTGTTGAAGACGTGGAAACTCAGGCGGACGAAGTCATCCCGGGCCCGGGTGGAAAAGCCGGCCTCGGACAGGTGGGTGGCCACTCCCGAGCTACTCGTTGAAGACGCCCATCCCACGGTATTTCTCGAAGCGTTCCTGGAGCAGGACGTCGGTTTTCTTTTTCCTGAGGCGCTTGATCTGCCGGGCCAGTAATCGCATGGCAGGATCAAGAAAGGTGCGGCGTACTTCGCTTGCCGGCACCCTACAGAACTTCGTGCCTTGTGTGTCTTCGTGGTTCCGGTCCTGTTCTGCGTTTGGTTGCGGCTCCGCTGCTCCAAGTCTTTGGTGCTACTTCGTGGCCATCAGAAGAGTTCACCCGGGGTCCGATTCGGCACTTTGCAGAGCGTAGTGGCGGGAGGTGTGAACTGGAGATGGTAAGGAGCTTCCGCAAGGACCTGCTTAGCGGCAAGATTCACATACGGTACCGCCTCTTCCAGGGAGTAAATGTGACCCCGCCACTTTATGGCATTATAGGCGTCTACCCACTTCTCAATAGGGAAAATATCGATTAGGGGTACGTAATGATCCTCCCCGTAATGTGGACCGCAAGTCACCAGCACCATGACTCCTACTGTTTCCTCGACAGTGGGTGCCTTGGGGATGTCAAGGATAACATGGTAAATCTTGAACGCCTTTCGAAAAGATTCCGTCCGGGTCTTGTACGTCTTCGAGTTCATTATATCATGTGCCGTTTTGTATATCTTCTCGCGAAGCGAATCTCGAGTCGCGATGTCCTCGCTACACGATAGGAGCTCTTTGAACCCTACCCTAGTCTTTTCCTTTTCATCTATGTCTTCGACGAACAACCGTGATATTATCAGCGCGCGTTTGTACAATTCTCTTTTTGCCAGCATCGTCAGGATTTCGCCAGGGATCTTGGCACCCCCCGTTTTGATCTCCAGGGGCCATTGGAGGGGGAGAAGTGTTCGATCAGAGGTGCTCAAGAAAGCGCTTGCATGTCCGAGCCATGGAGACACCTTGGTCTCTGCGTTCTGCTGGCCGATTTCCACCAGCCGACGAAGTGCCTCGTGGCACATCGCCTCGACGCACCGAATCTTGTGATGATGATAGACGTATGAGAACAACATCAATTTGCTGATGATGATCTGCTCAAGCGCAGTAACCCCCTCCATACTGATTGACAGGCGTGCGATTTTTCCGCCAGCCCCTCCAATTTCCTTATCCTGCGGGTAGGGGATCACGTCTACTGTTTGAAGAAAACGCTCCAGATCATACACAACTGTGGGACCAGCGAAGTAAGCGTCCCGAACAAGGTAGTCCAATTTATCTGCGTCCATCGGCCCGTTAATTATGTCCGCGATGAACTTTTCCATCGGATTCTTCCGGTAGCCAATGATATTGTCGGCGATATTGTCCATATCTTCCGCCGTGCATTCCCATCGGGTAAGAATTTTCTTTTCTCTCAGATTCTGGATGAAATTCTTGAAGGGTTCACTCCGCACTATCAGCCATGACATGATCTCGTGGGATTTCGGGGTCACACCGTACTTCCGGTTGACGTACGTCCTCATGGCTCTGAACTCAGGCAACGATCCGTAGATACCTTCGGATACGTGAGACAAACAGCAGTGGCCTACGTCGTGCAGGATTGCCGACAGACGTATCGCCATGTGGTCCTTCTTGGTGATCTTGGCATCGTCCTGGACCGAGAAGTACCTATCATTGATGCTCCTCACAATCTTGCTGGCCACGGCTACCACCCCTAGGGTATGATCAAACCGCGAATGTTCGGCTGTTGGATAGACCAAGTAGGCGAGACCAGTCTGCCTAATGTCCCGAAGCCGTTGAAGGAGAGGGCTGTCGAGAATAGCAATTTCCCACGGGTAGAATCTATTGGTGCCCCAAATGGCATCCCGGATGGACTTCTCTCCCGCATGACGTTCGGGTTTGTACCCTTCGAGGCTTCTCGCCACGAACGCATCCACTCGCCGGAAGAACTCTTCAACTGCTTCCTCCCGATCCATAGAGGCAACCCCTTATCTTTCGCGCTCTGCTACTTGGTGCGCTTAACACAAAGTTCGTTCTCGAATGCACCGAGTATCTTCTTGTAAGCGTCCTTTTCCTCCGGCGAGAGTTCCTTCTGGAGCTCATCGGCGTACGAACGTGTAGTGAAACAGATGTCATTATACCTGTAGGTTGGGTTCGGCCTGGCTAACAGTCCCGAAAGCTGAAGTTCCTGAAACAGTTCATCGAGCTGCAAGGAGTGAGGGTAGTTGCCATTGACGTCAAAAAGAAGTTGACTGACGAAAGGGCGCGTGGACTCTTCCCGGCTCAGTAGCCAGAAAAATCTGTGCAGATCCCGATGGCCAGACTTGAACCGCCGCTCAAACCTAAAGTCGGCAACAACGTCTGAAAATAAAGCTAGAAGAAACCGCTTCACGTCAATGGGTTCTCCCGGTTTGCGAGTCATTGGCGGACTCCTTCCTCCTATCCGTGTTTTTTCACGGGTTGCTCGGCATACTATACCACTGACAATACTCTGGAACCAGGTGCATCCTATCGATTTCGGGTCTTTGCGGGTTGTTCATTTCTCTGTTTTCGTGCCTTTCGTGGCTAAAACAGCCCGTGGCCACTCCCCCGCTACCCGTTGTAAACGCCCATCCGACGGTATTTCTCGAAGCGTTCCTGGAGCAGGACGTCGGTTTTCTTTTTCTTGAGGCGCTTGATCTGCCGGGCCAGGGCCTCGCCGAGATACCTCGCGGCTTCCTCGTGATTGTGGTGGGCGCCGCCCAGAGGTTCGGGCACTATCTCCTCTATGACCTTGAGTTCCAGAAGGTCCTTGGCGGTGAGCCTGAGCGTCTCGGCCGCGGTGGGGGCCATCCCGGCGCTGCGCCACAGAATCGAGGCGCACCCCTCGGGGGAGATCACGCAATACCACCCGTTTTCGAGCATCAACATGCAATCCACCACGCCGATACCCAGCGCGCCGCCGCTGGCGCCCTCCCCGATGATCACGCCAATGATCGGCGTGCGGACCGAGAACATCTCCATGATGTTGCGCGCGATGGCCTCGGCCTGCCCGCGCTCCTCCGCCCCGATGCCGGGATACGCCCCGGGGGTGTCGATCAGGATCAGGACGGGCAGGCTGAAGCGCTCGGCCAGCCGCATGACCCGCAGGGCCTTGCGGTAGCCTTCGGGGTGCATCATGCCGAAATTCCGGTGGACGTTCTCCCTGGTGTCCTTCCCTTTTTGCTGGCCGATCACGGCCAGCGGCTCCCCGTTGAACCGCGCGAGGCCGCACACCACGGCGTGGTCGTCCCGGAAGTTGCGGTCTCCCCTGATCTCCACCCAATCCGTCAGGAGAAGGCGGACGTAGTCCAGGGTGCGGGGACGCATCATGTGCCGCGCGATCTGGACGCGCTGCCAGGCGGTCAAATGCTTGTAGATCTTGATTCTGAGCGAGGCAAGCTCTTTTTCCAGCGTCTGGACCTGCCCTTTCACCGCTTCGGAGTCGGAATCCGGATCCGAACGGAGGGTCTCGATTCTCTCCTGCAGCTCCACAATGGGCTTCTCGAAATCGTATGTCTGCAATGCCATGGGGTTTCTTCTCTGCCGTCGTGAATTTGCCTCCGCGCCGCCGTGTGCCACGCCCACGTTCCCGCTCACCAGGGCGCCGAGTGATCCCGCAGCACCATGCCGCTGAGCAGCTTGGGATAGAAGAACGTGGTCTTGTGAGGCATTCGGAGCCCCTTCGAGGCGATCGTGCGCACCTGTTCCATCTTCGGAGGATTCATCAGGAAAACCGCGCTTGCATAGGTGGGCGCGCCCAGCATCTTCAGGGCCGACGCCGCATCCTTGGGGTAGAAAATGTCCTGATCGTCCAACTCGATCTCCGGATTGCCCACCCAGACCTGCGCGATGATGTAGTGGTGGAGCACGGAAACATCCAGGCAGGCGATGTCCTTGTCCATGTTTTCGGGCATCTCGGACTTGATCCTGGCGCCATGCTTCAGGCTAAGAGAGTACCCCTTGCCTCCCGGCAGGATCATGGCAAAGGACATGGCTTTCTTTCCCAGCAGCTCGAGTTTGGCGCACAGACGCGGTCCTTCCGTAGGGGCTTTCTTGAGGTCCAGCTTCACGGGCGTCACGTCGAAATACTGCTTCAGGTCGTCCAGGATCTCGTCGTACTCGATCCCCTCCCCGAGTTCCGGAGAAAGCACCCGGTGGGTCGGGAGGATCGTCAGGCCCTCCGAGTCGCAGTTGGTCAGAAAAGCGAGCGTGTAAGTGAAAGGCGGGCGCTCGCCGCTCTTTCGGCCCGTCTGGCGGCTCATTTCCTGGGCGTAGCGGACGGCCGTCTCGTACCGGTGGTGCCCGTCGGCGATGTAAAACTCGCGGTCTTGCATCAGGGCCGATAGTTGCTTGACCTTGGCGCTGTTGGAGAGCAGCCAGAGGCGGTGGATAACCTTGTCGTCGGTGGTGAGCTCCATGCGCGGAGGCTCTTTGATGACCGAGGCAAGGATCTCGTCGCACTCCCTGGCCGGATTGGAATAGAGGCAAAAAACGGCGCTCAGGTTGCAGTGGGTGGAGCGCAGGAGCTTGAGCCGGTCTTCCTTGGGGCCCTCGAAAGTCCGTTCGTGCGCGCGGATCCTTCCCTTCTCGGGGTCCTCCACCTTCACCGCGGCGAAAAAACCCGTGCGCTTGTGCAGCTTCTTGTCCGGGGTCCGGAATTCCTGCTGGTAAACGTAAAAGTTTTTGCAGGGGTCATCCATTAGAATCCCGTTGCTCTTCCACTCCTTTAGCAGTGAAGCCGCCCGCTGGTACTTGTTGCTGTATTCGTCATCATCCACCTGTCCCTTGCCCAGGATCAGACGCACCATGTTGTGCGGGTCGGCCTTGTAGAGCTCGTCCTGCTGCTCCGGCGAGATAACGTCATAGGGCGGCGCCATGACCGCCGACAGGTTCTCCACGGCCTTGGGGTTATACCGGGTACCAACGAAAGGAAGCACTCTTGCCATACCGTCGGGTGTTCACCTTGCTCTGGGGATCGCGCGTCCCGGCTGCGGAAACCGCGCGCGCACGGGACCTGGCGGCGGGGTCAGGGCCTCCCGCACCCCTCCGGGGCCCCGGGTCGGGTGTGCGGGGTACATCGCGGCGCCCGCCATTTGCCCAACATGGGGGAAACCGGGAGCGAGTTCAAGAACTTTTTTTGGGAAGAACGCGGGGGTGCGGGACGCGGGACCCTGAGATCAGCCGGGAGCGCGGGTGTCCTCACCCGCAACATGGGCGGGGTGATGGTGGACGCACGGAGTGGAATAGGATCGCCGGCGACCACAGCGGGAGAAGAGCGGAATTGTCCCGAATTCCGATTCTCTCGCGTTGTTGCGCTTGCGAAGCCAGGCCCGTCGCTCTATGATTCCTTGAACCCACTAAAGAGGAGATCACACCATGTTCATGTTCGTGAAAGGCCAAAGCGTCTTATTCCTGCTGGTGTCTCGGATCTGGGGACCATGGGTACTCTGGATGCTGCTCTCGGGCGTCGTTTTCTCCGGCGGCAAGGAGCGCGGAGCCGTGACCGGCCGCGTGACGTCCCAGCAGGCGGTCCTATCCAATGAATACCTGTCGTTACAGGTTTCCCTGGAAGGGGGCAAGGCGCGGACAACGTCCATTCGAAACCTGCGCTCTGGAAAGACGTTTGATGTGGCGGGAGAAGACTTCATCTTGGATTTCGAAGGCGGGCAAACCGTTAGATCCGGCGATCTCCGTCTGGAAAAAGCGTCATTGGAAGACTCAGACGCCTCCGGGAAACGTTGCGTCGTGGTCCTGAGTGGAAAGGGTCTTCTGCTCCGCATGATCACTGAGATGCACCCTGGGGAGTGGTGGACGACGCGGTGGCTGGAGGTGGAAGGCGCGAAGGGAAAACTGGCGGCGGTGACCCTGGCCGCCTGGCCTTCCAAGGAGGCCACCGGGCCCGAATCGCCGGGGGCAATCGGGGTACCCGGTTCGGGCTTCCCCGGAGGTTGCGGGCAAGTGGTTTACACCCAAGACCTTTTCCTGGGGATCGCTCACCCTGGGGCTGCGAACCTGGTGACCAGCGGCAGCATTTCCTGCCGTATCCCGGCTTACGATGACCTCTTGAGCGGCAAGCCCGTGCGGACGCGGGGCCTTGTCATTGGCGCCGGCGAAGCGGGGGATGCCCGGCGCGCTTTTCATGGGTACATTGACAAAACCCGGGCCGTACCTTCGAGGATGATCTGCCTCGTGAACGATTACTACTGGGCGAACAAGGACAAGCCCGTCGAAGCCCTGAGCGCGTTGGCGCGGATGAAAGCGGAAACCGGCGTGCCCGTTGATTCCTTCACCCTGGATGATGGCTGGGATTTCGATTGGGATGAGACCTCAGGGCTCTGGGGGCGGCTGAACCGGCAGCGTTTTCCCGGGGGTTGGGGCTCGCTTGTTGAGGCGGGACGCCCCGCGGATATCAACGTGTCTCTCTGGTTTGGGCCCATTGGAGGCTACACCGGTCCCCAGAGGCTCAACTTCGGGAAAAAGATGGGCTATGAGACAAACGGCGACAAGCTGTGCCTCTCCGGTCCCCGGTATCAAGCTCACGTGGTGGAGAGCTTCTCACGCTGGGCGGCCCAGGGGATGGACTACATCAAGGTGGACGGTTTCTGGCCGGACTGCCAACAGCCGGACCACGGCCATCCCGTGGGGCCGGCAGGCGCCATTTTCCAGATGGACTCCCTGATGAAGGTCTTCTCGGGCTGGCGCCTGGCGCGCCCCGGCCTCGTCATCGCGTACACCTCGGGCTCCAGCCCGTCTCCCTTCTGGCTGCAGCACGCGGATTTCCTCTGGCGCCTTGGCGCGGACGATAGCCATGCGGGGGCCGGGGAACCCTTCGACCGCAACAACACGTACCTTGATACATGCCTTCAGCTCCACAGGACCACGGAAATGCCCATCTCCGCGTTCGTGACCTTCGACATTGTTCAGCGCCGTGTCGCCGGAAACCAGGATGCTGCCTTCGAGCGAGGTCTCTGGTGGCTGGCTGCCCGCACGTCCCTTCACCATGACTGGTACGTGCAGGCCGGCGATCTCACCACGGAGCGCTGGAAGACGCTCGCACGAGCCATCGAATGGGCCAAGGGGCACGAGAAGGAGTTTGCCTTCAGTCGCATGATCGGAGGCAGCCCCGCCCGAGGGGAGATCTACGGGTTCTCGGCATTTCGCGAGGGCCGGGGGACCCTTGCTCTGCGGAATCCATCCGCGGAAACCAAGGCTATCGAGGCGACTCCGGCGGACCTGCTGGAACTGCCGGCGTCCGCGCGCGGCCTTTCTTTCAACCTCAAGGGCGTTTACGGCGAGACCCGCGCCTTGGAGGGAAACCGGTCGGGCGGGGTGCCAGTCCGAGTGAAGCTTCCCGGACTCGCCATTGCGGTTTGGGATGTGCGTTTGGCTCGCCCTGAGACGGCATTCCGGTGATATGTATGCGTGCATCGGTAAAATGAGCGGGCTTCGCTACCTGTTGAACGGGCAATTGACAGGACAATCTCCTTTCAGGTTATGAGATCCGCTGGACACTTCCGAGCGAGTTGGTGTATCATTGCGGTATGGAGGTGGAACCATGCCGAAGAGACTCCTGGCTTCTTTCCTTCTGCTCTGCCTGCTTCCTGGTGTCTTGCTGGATTGCAAGCGCGAGGAAAAAGCCGCGCCCGCCGCCAAAAAGGAGCCGGATGTCACCGGCATTTACCTAATGGGAACCGGGTTTCATTCCATCGGACTGACCTGCCTGAGGATAGAGAAGGACGAGAAGGGGAATCTCGTTGTGGAGGAGGTTCCTCGGGACCTGTACCTCGAGTGGCGCGCCGAATTCCGAAATGAACGCCTTGTTCTGACAAACGCGGCCAGCGCGGAAGGTGCCCGTCAGATCCCAGCTCAAGCGGGATATTCCAGATCGTTTGGATTCAAGCCATCGTCGAGCGCTCCTGGAGATTGGGACCTCGCGCAGATCTCGCAATCCTTTCCAAGCAGTCAGAAGGGCGCTGAATCAGGAGACCTGGAAAAGACAGAAACGACTCTCGATCCTCCTGTCTCCTCCTATCTGCATCGGCACGAGGACAAACGTATGGTGGAGTTTTTTAACCTGCCCTGCCCCTCCCCCAAGGAGCAACTGGAGGAAGCCAAACGTGAGGCGAAACTCCTTAATTCGCCATCCCCCTCCTCCAAGGATCCGGAGGCTCTTCAAGAGGAAAGGATTTCCCGCCGCTTTGCGCTCGCTTCCGCCCTGGTAGCCGATCATCCCGACGATCCGTATTCCCGCATCCTCTACCTGGAGATGCTGTCATGGAAAAACGACTGGCCTGCCCTGGTCGCGCAGATCAAGGAGTGGGAGCCGCGCTTTGTCGAGTCGAACCTGGCGCTGCCGTTCCAATTGGTGAAAGAAACTTTGCGGGCGCACGAGCTCAGCGCCGCGGGCCGGAACGCCGCCGATCTCCTGAGTTCCATCTTCAGCCGCCAGTGTGATCTTGCGACTGCCTATCAGAAGTTTCCCGAGGTTCTCAATTACACCGAGATGATCTATCCCCCTGCGCTCGGGGGGCCGCCAAACTTCCTCCCCGCCCAGATATTGACCAAGGTTTTGGGAGTTGGCGCGGTCTTCATGATGCTGGAGGGCCGACGCGATGACGCCCTCTGTATCCTTTGCAGCGAATACCACATGGGGCAACTCATGAGCCAGAATGGCAATTTGATCATGCGACTTATCGGTTGCGCCGTTCGAGCAATTACCTGTAACCAGCTCGAACTTTTTGCGCTGAATTGCTGCGAGACGCCCCCCGAGTGCGAGCAAATGTGGAAGACGTTGGAGCAACTCAACCAGTGGGAAAAAGTGGAAACGCTGGACGACCTGTTCCAACTTGAGAGAACGGTTGCGCCCCACTTGCGCCCGGTCTTGCGAAAGGTGGTTCAGCCAAACATGGAAGAGGCCCTCACACGGTTCCGTTGCACCCGGTCGCATTTCCAGCTCATCCGTGCCGCCACAGCCGCTTGGCATCATTTGCTGCGAACGGGGGCTTTTCCCCAGCAAGCCACGGATTTCGCGCCCTTGCTGCCCGCCGGACCGCCTCCCGATCCCCATAAACCCGACGCGCCTTTAAGATTCCGCATGGACGGCGATCAGTTCCTCTGTTACGGTGTCGGGCCGGACCAGCAGGACGATCAGGGGACGATCATCTACAATCCGACAAATGGGACCAAGAGCCAGGGCGATATCGTCGTGCGGATTCCCCGCGAGCGCAAGTATCCTTTCCCGCGGGAAGGTGTGTGGGCGTCGAGCCGCAGCGATCTTCTTCGCCAGTTCCCCAACGGCCTGCCGCCCGATCTCTTCGCCGACACTAGGGGGAAACCGTTGGGTGTCACGGACACCACTCCGGTCTATGTATACAGCTATGGTCCCGACACGGATGAGAGCGGCGGTATCGAAGACCCTCAAACCAAGCAGCGCCGGAAACGCACCCTCACGGACTTCCCAGAAGTCGCCTACGACCCGACGAACGGCTCCACCTCCAACGGCGATTTGTTCATCGCGATTCCACCCCGGTGAGCCGGTACGGGCCAAGTCTGAAAACGTGTCAGGCGGGACGCCACTGCCGTTTAAAGGTTTTACGAGGATACCTTGTTGACTTTTGGAGGGTTGCATTGCCGGAATCCTCGAAGATGCCGCTGTTCTTCTTCTACATGACGCCCTTCCTGAAAGGGTTCGTAGTGAGCCCCGTAAGGGGCGTTTTCCCCGGTTCTTTTCCATTCCGCGGCCCACAAACGCCCCTTACGGAGCTCACTACGAACGAGGCGCGGATTCACGCCTGATCCCAAAACCTTTAAACGCTACTGGCGGGACGCCCGGCCTACTCTGCCCCTCCCGCTTTGCTTTGCCTGAGCAGCTTCAGCAACTTACGCTCGCCGATTCTCCGCCCCGGTTTCGCGTCCCGGTTCTTCTTCCCCGCTTTTCCCTTTGACAATCCTGCCGGGGTTTGGCAGAGTATCTCGCTCCGGGATGGGCGACGGGGTCCTCGGTGGACCCCAAGAGCCATCCCCGGGATGCGAAATCCGGACCAGTCTGACCGCTAAGATCTTTATATTCAATGCCCGAGGGGGAAAAAACCATGCCACTAGTACCGATGAAACAATTGCTCGACGAGGCCGCCAAAGCCGGTTACGGCGTTGGAGCGTTC
>Ga0315291_10010605_pt1 | contig 11251 bp, 8 predicted proteins | sample YL17G12_20_MG_FD_203070 | JGI IMG/M metagenome (GOLD analysis project Ga0315291, IMG submission 203070) | Sediment microbial communities from Yellowstone Lake, YNP, Wyoming, USA - YL17G12_20 | ecosystem: Environmental > Aquatic > Freshwater > Lake > Sediment | place: USA: Wyoming | collected...
GCTACACCCTGAGGAAGAGCTCGCAGGGGATCTGGATTCAGGGCGCGCCACGCGCGGGCCGGCTCGCCAAGAGCCAAGGTCTGCTCGTGGTGTTGGGTGGCACCAAGACCGGCACGCTCCGCAAGAGCCAAGAACAGACCGTCAACACCCTCGACCAGGTTGCTGTCCGTGTCCTGAACATGTCTCAGCGGCTATGGCCCAACGGCCACCTGGCCGATGTCTCCGGCAAGCTCTTCGGGACCGGTATCTACGACCCGGTCAACGTCAGCTTCGTCTCGATCGAGAAGGAAGTTGACGGCATCGGATGGGTATCGGTGACTACCCGCCCTCTGGATCCAGCTGAGGTGTTCCCAACCCAAGCTGATGGTGATGGCGAGAACTTCAATTTGGTTGTTGAGGTCGATGAGTGGGCTGATGTATCACTGCGGTTTAGACTGACGGCTGGATTTACCGGCCTTGGGAACGTGCTCGGCATAGGCGGCCCGTGGGCGTGGACCGGCAGTGGTATCACGCCAGACGGAGTTCCATGGCTAGTAGTCCCGAGCAGCTCAACGAGTGGCAACTACTCGGTCAGCTGGGGCAGCGTCGACGGCGCTACTGGGTATGAACTTGCCGAAGAAGCGGGTGGCATCTGGGGTCCCTACATTGACGTTGGCCTCAACACTGTTGTATCCATCACCGGCAAGACAGCCGGAGCATACCGATACAAAGTTAGGGCCTACAACCCTGCCAACCCTGGACCCGATGTCACTGCCGGTCCCTGCAATGTCATCCCGCCCAACCCGCCGGCTACGATCACCGTACCGGCCAGTTCGTCCTCTGGCAACTTCACGGTCAACTGGGCGTCCTCAGTGGACGCCACCTCGTACGACCTGCAGGAGGATACTGATCCTCTCTTCTCCGCTCCATCCACCATCTACACCGGTGCTGGACTGTCCTTCCCCGTGACAGGCAAGACCGAGGGGGACTACTACTACCGAGTTCGTGCCAACGGGGTAGGGGGAAGCAGTGCTTGGACGGAGGGAGCCAACGGATGCCACGTCGCTCGGCCTATCTTCAAGGTCACCCCGGACCTGGGCTGGGCAGACGTCGATGCCATGTTCAACCCCCTTCTCAACGAGAGGATGTCTGCCTTCCCGCTCGACGAGTTGTCGACAACCGGACTGACACCATCCCCTGTCATGGGAAGGTATAATATGGTGTTCAGCTACGGAGGGGACAACTACCTGATCCCGGGGAACCAGATCGGCAAGTTCGGAGCGTCTGGACGACACCTCTGGAGGTACATGTCCGATCCGGTCAACGTCTTCACCGTGGCCAAGGAAGCGCTGAACGTCGGCGGAGTCCCTTCCCTTCCGCGGAGTGTTCAGCCGAGAATCCTGAGGTAGCATGGCCCTGTCCTTCACCGTCGATCGCTCTTCCATGGTGGTCGGCGGATACACGCATGTCCTCACGGGCACCAAGGACCCAAGCATCGTGGCCATGACGGTGAATGGGATCTCGGGCAGGATCACCTTCCCCACGGGCAGCACGTGGAAGCTGGATCTCATCCTGAGCCCGGGCACCAATACCTTCTCCATCCGCGGCAGGGATGTGGTCCCCAACTGGACGCCGGAGGTCAAGGTCAACCTGGCCCTTCCCGGTGCCGATCCGGAAGCCCACGTCTACTTCAACACGCTGGACCAACATGCTCTGATCGTGGGCATCGACCGCAACCTCGGCGAGAAGAACTGGGACTTCCGCAACCGCCTCTTGTCCTACGCCTTCGCCCGTACCGGCGCCAACATGGAAGGCCTATTCCATGCAGCCGCCCACGAACTAGGTGTCAAGGCGATCGACCAGGCGCTGGGGGCCCGGCTCAGACGTGACAGCTACGGCGAGCTGCGCTCCCCGGAAGTCTACTGCGAGCTGGGACCCGTGTACTTCTGGATCGACTCTCCGGACATGGTGAAGTCTGGAGAGACTCACCTGGTCGATCCCCGCACCCGGTCAATCCAGCTGGACGAGACACCCACCTGGATCAGTGAGGTCCGGGTCTTCGACGAACGGGGCAACCGGGTACAGGACAAACGCTTCACCGTCGACGCATTCAAGCGGACGATGACCTTCACGGACGACGAGCTGGCGGGTCTGTGGATCTCGATCCACTACCCTTACAGGGCCCGGATCGACTACAGGGAGATGGACCTGGATGAGCTGGCTCTTGCCATCCAGGGAGTCATGGTTGGTGGCGAAGCTCTCCTCGAAGCCAATGTTGCAACTGGAACAGGCTCGCTGGCTGCCACCGGTCTCCATAGAATCGGCCGGACCCTGATGACCACCGACTGGCAGTACTGGGACCACGCGCGGGTTCAGGTGACCCCGCTGGATGATCGGTACTACCAGCAGTCCATGTTGAATCGGTACGGCGCCGCCTACGACACCAAGCTGGAGAAGTTCGCGCGCCGGGCCCGGGACAAGTCCACGATCGGCTGGGACAACCTGGTCCTCGACGAGGGCCTCTGGGAGGTCGACGTCGACGATCGCGCGCTGGACTTCCTCCCAAGGCTGTGGGATCCTGTGTTCGGGCGCTGGTTCTGTCCTCACCCGGCCGACGAGGGCTACTATGACCTGCAGGAGTACAGGAAGTACGAAGGCAGGTGCCCAACGCACGGCTTCGAGCTCGTCTACGTGGGCCTTCCCAGGGACCAGATCAAGTCAGGCATCTGCGAAGCGGAAGCGCTCTACGCAGATGTCGTAGCAGTCGAAGAGGAGCTGTAGGATGGAGACGACCACCTACGAGTCCCCGTTCCCGTCGGGGCTCTATGAGCCAAACATCCAGGCCGAGAAGCGGCTCAACAGCCCGCTGACCGTGGCGGCCGCCCGGGCCTTCAATCGCCACGACGTGGAGATCCGGAGGATCGAGGAGGTCATCGGTGTACCTGTCACGGGAGTCCCAGCCGGCAGCATGATGGACAGGATCGGGACCCTCGAGGACACCGTCAACCCGTCCGGCATCGTCCACGGCCACGTGAGCCCCTTCCACACGGGCCTCGGAGATGGAATTGGAATCACGGCCGACCCAAACGGGAACGTCACCATCGGTGGCCACACGTCCGACGCCATCCTCCACTTCCCGAAGCAGTATGGGAACACACTGCCCTTCCACAACGATGTGGCGGACGAGAACTACAAGTACATCCAGTGGTTCCTCCAGTGGATGGGGATGTGGGATGCCCTGTCGGTCGGCGGGACCATCACGCCGAGCTTGACGGAAGTGGTGAAGGCTCTCTGGCAGAACAAGTGGGACCTCGAGATCATGTTCGAGCCGGAGTTCCTGTCCGAAGCCCGGCGCTGGGACAACGCCATGATCCCCGGCACCATCGTATGGGAGTACACGGCGCTCGGCGGCGAGTCCTTCTTCGCCGGCTTCGAGAACAGGGACCCGATCAAGCCGATCGGCGGGGCCTGTGATCTCAACACCAAACCGTGGCCGGTCTACCGGGCATACTGCAAGACCTGCGGCGAGTGGCTCGAAGGCCATGTCGTACTCGAGATCGGCCACGAGATCCAGTTCTTCAGCTGGATGGCTACGGAAGCCGAACGGCTGGTCATGGCTCTGGTCGACATCGGTGATGACCACTGGATCGGCCTCTTTGGGAACACTCCCTACACCTACGTGGCGACGTCCGGGGACCCGAAGTTCTCCACGGCAGCCTCATCCTTCGATGTGGCGCCGACAGGAGTTATTCCGCCGCCGCCAATTCCACCATGGCGCCCGGGTCCGACAGGCGCCTGGCCGCCCCCTCCGGGCGACCCGACTCCCATACCGACGGGCGTCCAGAGAGAATCGGACATCATCATCTTCAGCTCGGGCTTCGATGTCCTCAAGCCGAACACCGGTGAGACCGGGCCCGACATGGGCAAGATTGTCGTCGGCCCAGCCATCAAGACGGCCAGCCGGCCGTTCTCGCTAACGGACAGCGCCTCCGCGTGGGTCGTACTCCCCGGAAGCACCTGGCTCCACGGCGGAGACATGCTGCTGGACGCCTGGCAGCTGTACCTCCCGCTCGAACCCGGTTGGAACTTGCTCTACGCGCAGCTGTACGGAGCTGTCCCCTGGAACCAGTCCAACCTGCACTGCTACGTCAACAAGTCCCTGGCCGGCGACTTCGTCAACCCGGGTGGCAGCTTCCCGACTCCCGAATACGACTTCTTCCTACCTCCAGCGGCTCCACATGCTCCGGGCCAGATCTACACGGTCCCGATCGGGTACGTGTACTGTGCCGCGGACGAGGCCGGTATGGCGATCATCACCCTCTCGGAGGAGAACCGGCCGCCGCACGGGACGCCAGATCAGTACTACGTCCTGGGCTTCCTAACCAGGCACCTGATGCTCGAATACGGGAGCTAACCCGTGGTTCAGATCGTCACAGCTTCTGGCCAGATCGAGGAACTCCGGCGCACCCAGTGGAAGCCGAAGCTCAAGTCTGGCTACTTCTTCATCGGCGACCGGCAGTTCTACCTCTACGCGCGCAAGCGGGCCATCCTGGTCCGCGACACGATGGAGCTGAAGCTACCGCTCCCCGGCATCCCCAACCCCAGCGGGTTCGCGGTCTGGATCGAGGGAGTCCCCTGGGAGAATTGGAGGATCGTCGGTAGGGACCTATACGTCTCCCTGCTGGGTCTCGAGGGCGAAGCTTCCTACTGGGCTCAGCTGGAATGGGATGAGACGCACTGGGACTGCTTCAAGTCCAGCGTCGAGGCGCTTCCGGACAACCAGGTCGCCGTCAGCGGCAACTTCTACCAGTGGAACTCCTCCCCGTATCCGACGGGCCAGAAGTTCGACCAGGTCTCGACCATCCAGTACTTCCGGATCGGCGACGTCGAGGTCGCATACCGGATGCCTCCCGACTACGTCCGTGGGGCTCCGATCGTGATCACGGATGACACCGTGGAGGTGTGGGATGCTCGGAATGCGCAGATGCAGTTCCGCGTCACGGAACCAAAGCGCCTCATCGAATGGAACATGGCCCCCAACCTCGTGCACAACCCGCACTTCGCCTCAGCCCTATCCGGCCAACCGCGGGACTGGTACACCACGGACGCCGGGATCCAGCTGGCAGAAGGCACGGGGTACGTCGGCCGGCAATTCCTCCGCGCATACCCGACTGGACGCGCATCTCAGGATGTACGAATCACCGCGGGATATCCGGTAGTCGTCGAAGGCTGGGCCCGAGGATCCGGGATCGGTGTCCTCGAGCTGGCCTACAAGATCGGGTCTGGGATCGTGGACCCAACGGGTGCCTTCCTTGGAGTCGACCCAGACTTCTCCCTCTGGTCCGCCAGGGCCACGGGCGTCATGGGTCCCGACTGGACCAGACTCTCGCTCGTGCTCGGACAAGGCACGGCCTTCGATCTGGCGGACGCCTTGTACCCGGACCTGTGCGATCAGATCGAGGTCCGGCTGGGAGCCATGTCGGGCTTCGCCGAGTGGGGCGCCGTCCAGCTGAGATATGGCTGGAGGCCCGGCCAGTACAACAACGTCTCCCCGTCCGGGACGGTCGAGTATGAGACCGATCCTTCGGGCTTCCACACACCTCACCAGAGAGACTGCTTCCCCTATGAGGAAGAGTGGAACCCGGACATGAACTCGGTGAACGATGAGTCCCATGGCGGGTTCCTGGTCATCTCCGAAGACGGCGAAGCTCATGATGAAGGGCTCGGAATCGGTGAGATGACCTTCGACGAGCCAGCACCGTACGGGGCGCTCGGCAGCTACCCGACGGGGTACCCCCAGGGAGTTGAACCGTGGCACTCGGGCAGCCGTCACGAGCTGGGCCGCAGGCACCTGCCGTACGCCATGACCCGGGGACACCAGAAGCTGCGCCAGACCCAGACCTTCGACTTGGAGAACCAGCCGGCCAGTCTGAAGACCATCACCGAACCCAGGGCCCCAAGGGAGCCGGCCAACATCCTACTGGCCTCTCCGGCGAGCATGTATAGGGATGGGGCCGGCGAGCCCCACCTAACCATGTGGCCGGCCTCCGGGAGGGCCGAGTACGTGGCGGCCATGCTGCGGGACAGCTGGGGCAACCCGATCGTCCACGACTGGATCGAAGCCTACGGGAGCGGCGTTGAGGTGAGTCCGTCCGGAGCCTACACCAACCGCGGTGGGCGCGCGGTGTTCTGGGTCTCCGGCCAGGTGCCCCCGACCGGGGTGGTCCAGGCCAGCGCCAGATTCGTGCATCGTCCCTCGAGGATCGAGGGTATGATCAACGTAGACCTGAGATAGGAGGTTCCCATGACCAGGTTCCTGCCATTCCTTGCCATCATTCTCGTGCTCGTCGGATGCACCAGCTTCGAGGACTTCGGCCCGGGCAACAAGCTGGCCATGGAGAACCAGACGAACATCGAGAAGAACATGCTGCGCCAGCTGGACAACTTCGAGAAGGTGGCCAAGGCCAGCCCGGAGTGGACGGCCGAGGACCAGGCAACCTTCAACTCCCAGAAGAACGCCATCATCGAGCAGCTGGCCATCAACTACTGCTGGCTCCTCGTCATCAAGAGCGCTGCGGAATCGGACACGCTGGATGCGGGGTTCTTCGGCAGTGTGATTCAGGAGCTGCCCGCGTGGGTAGCCCAAGGCAAGCAGGTCTATGACCTCATCGAATCCAAGCGGAGGAAGTGACATGGGCCTCTACGACAAGCTCGGACTGGACAAGAAGGTCGACCTCAACTCCTTCACCGCCGAAGACGCGGCGAAGGTCTTCGAGGAGGCGGCCGCCAAGCTCCGTAACTCCAGGGCGGCCAAGGACACCACCCAGACCCTGACGGCGGCCGGCTTCACGGTCCTCAAGATCTTGGCCATGTTCGCATGATCAACGTCCAGCTCATCAAGTGGGAGACCGGATACCTGCTGACCGACTCAGGCCAGAGGATCCGGGCACCGTGGGACGACTCGCCGGAGTACCCGGTCGCCGTCGAGGAAGCTCCACCGATCGTCGTGACCAGGATCACTCCGTCCTTGGTGCAGCTGGTATGGACTGCCAGTATGCCCGAGGAATATCCATCCACAGCTGACATCTGGATCGACGTGACGGTGGATGTATCTTCGCCGGTTGATCACTACGTCATCGACTGGGGCGACACCACTAGTGACGTGAAGCCTGGGTACGGCCTGAAGAAGTTCCACTTCCAGGCCAAGAAGGAGCACATCTTTGGTGAGGCGGACGTCTTCGTAAGCGCGTACGACGCAAACGACATCCTGATCGACGTCCAGACGCTCACGCCCTCGTGGCACCTTCTCCAAGTGCACCGGGTGTATCAGTACAGGATCGAGAGATTCAAGGGACGGTTCCAGTATGCCGAGCAGGGGAAGCGCTGGTTGCAGGACTGGTCTCCGATCCCGAACACCTACAACGGCGACTTGCAGATAGAAGCCACTGAGCGGTGGAACTGGGGGTTCAGACTCTGGCTCAGGGAAGTCGACGACCAAGGTAGGCCGGGACTGATCATGGTACCATCAGCTTGGGTAGCGACCGGCACTGGCGAAGGATCCATTCCCCTACCGGTCCTGACCGGATGGGGTTCCGAGTGGGGCTCTGAGTGGGGGAGCACCTAATGGGAACGAGAACTACCGACGATGGGAAGCTCTACAAGCCGGCGGTTGGGGAGAACGGCTACGGAGCCGTCACCAACACCAACTTCGACAGGCTTGGGCGTCAAACGACGCAGATCAAACTAGTTAGCCATGACGACCCTATCTACATTGACTCCGGCGTGTTCGTGATCGTGACCCTCGGGATGTTTGCATCCAACGCGAAGTGGTCCATCGGGGCGTCAGACAAGTATGACTTCCCTGAGGTAGGCGGTCTCAACAACTCGTTTGAAGAAGAGTCCGCACCCGAGAGAGCTGGATGCTACTATCACAACATCTCTCTCGATGACCTCCATCTTGACTTCGCCAAGATCGGGGCTTACTTTGCCGCGTGGAACACCAAGCCCAAGGTCTTGTTCGCTGTCTGGGAACAAGATCCCGAGACTTCCGACTGGGTCATCGTAGCCACCACGTTGATCGAAGTGGAAGGCAGCCCACTGTAATGCTCAGACTTCGCTATGTCGGCCGCGTGCCTGACCACGCGGTGAACATCGCCTACGCGGAGAGCAAGCAGCTTGTCCCGCCGGAGAACGTGTCCCTGCTCGACATGTCCTACCTGCGCGCCGAGAACCTCTCCAGCTACGTGGGTGGCGAGTTTGACGTCGACCTGCTGGGAACCAACCGGGTCGACACAGATGAGTTCGCCCTCAGCCCAAGGTCCGTCCTTAGCCCGAACGTCAAGACTCCCACCCCGCTGTTCTACAAGTACGTCATCGGCCGCGGAGTCTATGGCGTTGAGGCTTCCGTCTCCACCCCGGCCAACCTCGAGCTGGCGCGGCTGGAGATCAGGAAGCAGCTGCAGATCCTCGACCGGTTCAACAACAAGATCGTGGGCCCGGCCTGGGACATCGAAGTCACTGGGATCAACGCCAACGGCTGGTACACGGTGGTCTTGTACTTGGAACGCAGGCAGAACGCGGATGAGACGTTCAAGGTCAGGTACCAGGCGCGGCGCCTATCGGACGACGCATCGCTTCCGAACTTCATAGAGGTGATCAACGCCGTTCCGATCCTGGCGCTGGGAACAGACTACTCCATCCAGCTGTTCTCGGATGGGTACGCCGTCAATGGCCTGGCCGACGCCAACAACTCCCCGGCGATCGGGATCTTCTACAAAGGAACCAGGCCGTACGGCCGGATCAACGTCTACAACACGGGCGGGATCTCCCTCCCACCGGACAGGATCAACCTTGAGCTGGACGTTGGCGGGTGGGTCACCGTGCTCATCAGCACCAAGACGATCGCCCAGCTGGTGGCGGAGATCAATCAGCTGGGGATCGAGTACGAAGCGGCCGCTCTGTCCGAGAACCCAACGGCGGCGAGGCTGTTCCGGCACAACGTCGTCAACGTCTACACCTCAGGTACACCCATCCGGCAGCGCGGATACGTCCACGTCAAGTACGACAAGGAGACCAGAGTCCGGTGCCTACTGCCCTACAGGGACCCGGATTACCTGCCGTGGTACCCTCGGGTGGACATGGGCCAGTTCACTCAAGACGGAATCCTGAGCGGAGCCAGCTGCAAGTTCGTCTTCAAGCCCCAGGGCCCGGAGGTCATCATGCCTCCCGGCCAGGATGGGCATCTCTACGATCGCCTGGATGAGCAGCCGATCTACCTGGCGCCACAGATGCTCCAGCTGAGACGTCCCAGCGTCGATCCCAGCTCGATCGTGGTCAACCGCGGGAACCAGGAGCTGACCGGCGTCGTCGCAGACTACGATCAGCTCAACTCGGTCTTGTTCCTGAACCGGCAGATCGGGGACATCTCGAGCGTCTGGGTCAGCTATAGCTACGAGGAAGGGACCCTTCTCTACACCGGCGTCGACCTGAACCCGCTCGGCCCGCACATGCCAAGGTTGTACGGCCGCTACGTGGGAATCTACATGACGCCAGCGACGATCTACGGGCCCGTACCTCCATGCACGTACGCCCCTGGTCCAGATGGAGACATCATCCCAATCGCGCTCTCAAGAACCCTCTTCCATGTGGTGGGCGATACAATCCAGGAGATCCAGGACGTTGTGGCCTCCGTGAAGTTCGACACGGGTGACGACACGCATGCCATTCTCCTTGGCATCTTCCGAGTCGGTCAGACGGCCGTGGTGGAAGAAGTGAAGCTGACCGACACCAGGTCCCAGGGCGGTGGTATCTCGGAGGCGATCGACCCGTCCAAGATCCCGGGCGGCCGCGAGGGCGAGATGTTCTGGGACATCGGGCTCTACGATGGCGAGCCGTTCCCGCCGACCGCCATCATCGCCGAGTATCCGTCCCAGATCCTTGGAACCGGCATCGCACCTCTGGTACGGGACCCCATGGCGGACCCATCAGGGTTCTACATGCCGAGCGGACTGCTCACCGACGTCGACGTGCTCAACAAGATGAACAGGCACAAGGCCGGCGGCGTGCTGGTGATCACGAGTCCGGAGGACTCGCTCAATGCCTGACTTCCTTCCCACATATCTGTCGGCCATCCCTGAGGGGCAGAGACAGGCCATGCTCCAGATCGTGGAGCAGATGAAGTCGTCTGGCCTGATCGCCACCAGGGAACAGTTCGACATCGAGCTGGGCAAGCTCATCAAGGCCCTGCAGGGGAACGGGTACGACCTGAACCTGGACCTGAAGACCCCATCTCTGGACGAGGCCAAGCCCGTCTCGTCCGAGATGCTGAACGACAACTTCCAGCAGATCCTCGTGGCGCTGACCGGCCTGTTCAACCAGGCGAACCGGGTGGACTCCACCCTGGCCCGGCACCGTGCGGTCCAGAAGTCCACCTGGGACAAGATCAAGGCAGCCACCAACAAGCTGCTCGAGGACGTGTCGATCCAGCAGTTCCTGAAGTTCAACGAGGACAGCTGGAACGAAGTCAAGTACAGCGACCTGTTCAACCGCAGGAACACCAACACCACCATCAAGGCGGCGGAGATCGACGAACGGACCCGCATGCTCCGCCTGCGCATTGGGGAGTCCCGGCGGATCCACCAGTTCGCCGGCACGATGAAGACCAAGATCACCGTCGAGCCGATCGGCGGAGGGCAAACCGGCGTGATCTCCCGCAGCTTCGAGCCGGAGAACGCCCTGGACAACAGCACGGACACCTTCTGGGCCCACCTCGTGCTGTCCGACGATTCCCTGGTGTCCCAGGTCTATGGCTCCGAGATCATGGGGGCTGCAGCCTGGGTGGTTGTGGAGTTCCCCAACGCAGAGCCGGTGGCCACCCTGGAGCTGCTACCCTTCGGCACGCATCCGGTGCTCATCTCGAACCTCGAGTACTGGGATGGTGACGACTGGCAGCCGATGCCTGGCTGGACCCCTCAGAGCGCCTCCCTGGACTGGCAGACCTTCGGGTTCGAGCAGGTCCAGACGGACAAGATCCGGTTCGTGATCAGCCAGGCCAACTACACCAAGAACACCTACATGGTCCCGCGGCGCCTCTACGACAACTCCAAGCTGTGGGAGCAGGTGGTCGACCAGGAGCTGATGCTGGGAGTCAATGAAGAAGAGCTGACTGGATCCCAGGCGGCAGCTGTCGCGGCCAACCCCAGGTTCCGCGCGCTCTACTCCGCCATGAAGCAGTTCGGCGACCGGCTCGAGGAGTCTGGACTGGACTTGAGCT
>Ga0315291_10010606_pt1 | contig 11250 bp, 10 predicted proteins | sample YL17G12_20_MG_FD_203070 | JGI IMG/M metagenome (GOLD analysis project Ga0315291, IMG submission 203070) | Sediment microbial communities from Yellowstone Lake, YNP, Wyoming, USA - YL17G12_20 | ecosystem: Environmental > Aquatic > Freshwater > Lake > Sediment | place: USA: Wyoming | collected...
AGCATCAAGGCCGAAGACGTAGACGTCTCCCCCAGCCGCTACAGCCGACGGGGAGGTACCTAGGATACCGCCTAACCCTGACCACGCCTCCCAACTCGTCCCGTTCCAGTGACGGTTCCAGTAGCTGCCACCGGCGTCACGCCCGAATGCGTAGACATCGGTCCCCACCGCCACGGAGCTTATGGGAGGAGCATCATCGTTATGCACGCCAAGAGCAGCCGAGAACTCGGAGGTGTTGCCGCTGGAGTCCGTGGCGGTGGCGGTGACGTTGGGGCCATCGAGGGAGCCGGAGAAGGTCCAGTTGCCGGCGCCGTTGGCGGTCGTTGATCCTTCGTACACCCTGCCCTCGTCCTCGTCGTCGGAGTAGATGTCCACGGTGCAGTTGGGACAGGCGGTTCCCATCACCGAGCCGAAGCCGGTGATGACCGGCGGCGCCAGCTCAGTATTGCCGCCGCTGTCGTTCTCGATGCCCTTGCCGCCGCTGTCGTGGTTGGAGTGGATGGAGTTGCCGCGAATGGAATTGCCGGTGGTGCCGGCGCCGTACACGATCACGCCGCCCCAAGGGTTGTAGGCAATAACGTTGCCCTCGCCGGTTGCCGTGCCGCCGATGGTGTTGTTCTGGGGGCCACCGGAGGGGTTCTGATAGATTTCCACGCCGCCCCCGTTGGGCAGCGCACCGGTGCCGGCGGCGTCGGTGCCAATGAAGTTGCCCTTGACCGTATTGCCGTTGGTTCCGCCGCCGAACATTGCCACGCCAGCGCTGCTATTCCCTGATATGATGTTGCGCTCACCGGGGCTGCTGCCGCCCACGGAGTTCTGAGCGGCGAACGCCTTTATGTGGACGCCGTAAGCTTGATCGGCGAAGGCGGCGGTACCTGTAGCATCGGTACCGATGTAGTTGCCCTTCACCACGTTGCCGTTGCTGCCGCTGTCCCAGATATCCACGCCTGCCCAATTCCCAGATATGACGTTGCCGTCGCCAGGGCTGCCGCCGCCGACGGTGTTGCTCTGGGCGCCGTCGTGGATCGCCACACCGCTCATGCAGTTGTAGATTTCCAGCCCCTTGATTGTGTTGTTGGCGGAGGTGATATCGAAACAGTCGAACGTCTTGCTTACGCCGTCCACGATCACCCCGGCGGAGGTGCCGTCGATGGTGTCGCCGCCGGTGCTCAGGGTGGGCAGGCCGGAGTTCAGGGTGATGGTGGCAGGGTTGTCGGGCAGGAAGACGGCGGGATCGAACGCAATGGTGTCGGCCGAGGCGGCACCGGGCGGCGGAGTCCGGACACATCCCGCCTTCAGGTAGATTGCACCCGAAACCTGGTAGCACTCTCCCTGCGTCAGGGCGCCGATGGATAGGCCGCCGGTGGCCAGCAGCATGGCCTCGCGCAGGGTCAGCACGCTGTCCCGCGAATTCCCATCGGCGGTGCTGTTGACGGAGATCATGACGTCGGGGCTGGCCTGGGCGCCGGGGCGGTCGAGCGCCAGGAACGCCCCCACCGCGATGGCGGTGAGGAGACAGATGGCCAAGACAACTCGCTTCATGGCTTTCTCCCTTCCCCCAGGACCAGCGCCCGCATGATGACATAAAGTCTCGAAGGCGTCAAGACGCTTCGGAAGATGCGTAGCACACGACGAAGTCATAGTGTGCCCTCAAACACGCCGTGTAATAGAGGTTGCACCCGGTCAGAGGAGAGCCTGCTCCATCGGCAGGAGCTCACCCTCGGCTCAGGCGCCCTGGGTCATCACGAAGTCGATGGCGAACCGCGTGAGTTCCTTGCTGTTGTCCATGGTCCTCTCCTCGTATGCACAGCGTCAAGACTTGCTCTTCACCTTTTCCTTCAGCCACTCCAGCCACGGGGCAAAGCCTTCGCCGGTCCGAGCGGAAACCTCAAAGATCGGCATACTCTGATCTATCGCGCGGATGTTGGCGATCACCGCCTCCCTGTCAAAATCGAGATGCGGGATCAGGTCGATCTTGTTCAGCAAGGCGACATCGCAGACGCGGAACATCAGCGGGTACTTCAGCGGCTTGTCCTCCCCTTCGGTCACGCTCAAGACCACGCAGCGAATGTCCTCGCCGATGTCGAACTCGGCCGGGCAGACCAGGTTGCCGACGTTCTCGACCACCAGCAGGCGTGCTTCGCTCAGATCCAGTCTCGACACCGCCTCCGCCACCACATGGGCTTCCAGGTGGCAATCCCCGCCGAACTCGTCCGTGTTTATTTGCACAACCGGCGCTCCCGTGCGCGCCAGGCGGTCGGCATCGTTGGTCGTGCAGATGTCGCCTACGATTACGGCGCTCGGTATTTCCCCTACGATCTCCACCAGTGTCCTTTCCAGCACGGCGGTCTTTCCCGAGCCCGGCGAACTCATCACGTTTATGACGAACAGCCCCTTTTCCGCGAAGAGTTTGCGGTTCTGCGCGGCTATCGTATCGTTGGCGTCGAGCACCTTGCGGACGACCTTGATCTCCGTCATTTATTCCCTTCCCTCGACCGCCTCCACTTCGGGATCGGCCATTTCGATCGAGAGGATGTCGAGCTCGCGGCCGGAAACGATAGTCACCTTACCGCTGCCGCACTCGCTACAGGCGAACGGCAGATGCTCGATCGTCGTTTCCGCGCCACACCCGCCGCACTCGACCACGATCGGCGTCTCCTCCATCTCGAGCGAGGCACCGGCCAGCGGCGTATCGCTGCTGGCAATATTGAAGCAGAAGCGCAGGCTTTCCGGTACGACGGCCGTCAGCCTTCCGACCTTCAGGTTGATTCTCTCGATCCGTGCGTCTTCAATGTCCGGCGGTATCGCCGAGATCGCTATCTCGACGATCCGCATTGCGATCCCCATCTCGTGCATGAACTGTTATCCTCATCCACAGAAACAAGGCCATCTATTCTAATCTCTTAGCGTCCAAACCTTCACGGTTGGACGTCCGTTTCCCGTTGCTTTCCGGTCGGCGGTGCCAGGAGACGATCGAAAACCATGTGGTAGAAAGCCCCCCTGGAGTAGGCGTTCTTGGCGACCTTCATCTGGATAAGCACTCCCTGCCAGGCGCTCAGAATACAGTCTGCGGTTTCGCGTGGATCCAGAGCAGGGTCGATCTCACCGGCTTGTTGAGCTGCTGTCAGGACCTCGGCGACCCGGTCTCTTAATCGAGAGAAGACGTCTTGCAGCTTTTCGCGAAAACGGTCGTTCCTATCCGCCATCTCCTGGGACAGGTTTCCGAAAGGACACCCTCCCTGATACCCGTTGGCCTCCATGTAGTCGCCTTGCCAGTCCAGGTAGCGCTTCAGGCATTCCAAGTACGTGCCGTCTTCGGTATCTGACATTTCAGCCGCCTTGTTCAGGAAGAAGCCCGCGTAGTAGTCAATAAGCTGAAGGCCGAAGTCCTCCTTGCTCTTGAAATAGAAGTAAAAAGAACCCTTTGGCACCCGCGCTTCCTCCAGGATTTCCTGAAGGCCAGCGTCATTGAAACCCTTTTGGTGAACTATTCTTGCCCCTGTCCGCAATAGCCGTGTCTTTGCGTCTGCTTTCATACCGGTCCTATCAGCCTGTCTTGAAACGCGCCGCAAGCATTTCCTCCAAAGTCGGCGGAGGTGTGACCTTGCCCCGCAATACAAGTTCCATAGCCTCAAATTCGCAGACGCCTGTGCACACCCCACAGCCGATGCACCGCGATTCGTCGACCTCGGCAATGCCCTCGCCGTTGATGGTGACAGCGTTCATAGGGCAGGGTTCCTCACAGATGCCGCAGCCCACACATGTATCTGCGTCGACCCGGGAAACGTAGTTGGAAGGCGACAGCGCGTGAATCCCCATGCTCTTCTTCGTCTGGATGAAAACGCAGCAGCAGCCGCAACAGTTGCAGATGGTATCCAAACGGCCTTGAATGTTGTCCGACACATGCACCAGGCCTTCCTTGTGGGCCGCCTCCAATATCTGTAACGTTTCTTCAACAGTGATTTCTCTAGCCATGCCATGCTCGACCATGTATCTCCCCATGCTGCCGAAATGCAGGCAGTTTTCCAGGGAGTGGTCACATCCCCCGCCAGTGTATCGCCTTATTTGCCGGCAGGGACACTTGGCCACGGCTCTGTAAGAAGCGGCTTCGATCATGGGCCTCAATGCGTCGAAAGGAAGCACCTCGCGCGGGTCCTCTACTGTCTTGGAAACAGGCAGAACCCGCACAGGCGGCATTCCGCCCCTTCCCATTTCCACTCCAAAGGCCTCTTCACGGTACCGGATCCATAAGGGTGCCAGCTTACGGGCTTCCGGCGTGTCCTTACCTCCCCAGTAAGGTGTCTCAGCCCAGCCAACAACGGAGGGCAACAACCGGTACTTTCGCTCCTGACCAGGGCGCTGACTGGTGAAGACCGTGCCCCGCCTAGCCATGCGGTTCAGCACATCTTCGATGTCAGGCTTATTCGGGAAAAGGTCATTCAACTGAGAAAGAGGCGTGTTAAGCATGGGCATGTGGAGCGCGACCTCTGCCTCTTCTGACGAGAAGAGTACTTTTAGGATCTCGATCAACGCGGGAGATTTGGGCGCACCAACCACGCCTTGGTCAAGGTGTTCGGCCAGTTGGTCATACAGTTTGGATTCATCCATGAGAGAACTCCTTTAGTGAATATCCGGGTATTTAGCCGGTTAATAGTAGACCAGTCGTCTAGCTCCGTCAAGCATTTTCACCTGTGGCTTCCGAGTTGCTGTCCACGAGCACGTGCTCGAGCTTCTGCTGAGGTGGAAGAAGCCTCAAATGGTCTTTGTCAACTCCATGAGCGACTTTTTCTAGGAGCGGGTGCCGTGGAGGGCCGGGTGAGATTCGAACCCACGACTCCGGGACTAAAAGTCCGATACCCTTTGACTCCGCCGGCAACGCTAGATTCGTCCAACTGGGATTGTCGGTCCTTGACCCTTGGTCAATTCACAGATCGGCGACGGTTGGATAGCCTGAGCGCTGATGCCTCGGGCAACAGGCGCTCAAAACGGCACTCCCGATTCAGTCCCGATCCGCGACCCGCATACTCAAGCGGATCAGGGCCTGTGGAATTGCCTTCTCGACTACCAGCGAACCTACATAGCCCTGCGCAACTTCGCCGAGGCCACCCGTCGTGGCTACGCTTCCGACCTCGCCCTGTTCATCGGGTACCTCACCGACACGGCTGGCGTTGCGAGCGTGGAGCATGGATGCCGCTCGCTCGACGGCTTCTTCCACAGCTGGCGCGTCTTCAGGCTCGACAGCAAAAGCGAAGAGTTGCGGCCCCTGTGCGGAGGCGCGGTCGGCCTCCTCCGTGAGACGGGCGAGGAGGCCTTCCACATCGAAGTCCAGCAGGTCAAGCGTTGCTTCCAACTGGGCCTCGTCCTCGGGAAGCAAGCGGGCCAGCTCAGCCAGAGCATGGTGGGCCTGCAACTCCGAGATCAACGCGGCACGCTTGCCTGGGATGTCCTGCCCCTCTAGCCGATTGAGAGTGGCCACGAGTATGAGCGCTTCCTCGTCGCTCGCCGGCCATACGTAGCACAAAGCCGTGGCTTCGCCCAACTCGCGGAGGACGTCGGCCCGCTGATGACCGTCCAGGATCTGAAATGAACCGCTGTCCAGAGGGCGCACGATGAGCGGCGGATAGCGGCCTGACGCACGGATGTTGGCCGCCAGCTTGGCCTTCAAGTCGCCAGGCATTACGTTTGGGTTGAGGGGATGCGGCACCAGGTCGCCGAGAGGGATCCTGACGAGCTCTGTCCGATCCGGAGTGCTGGCGATTTGCTGGCCCGTCATTTCAGTGTCCCCAGGATGAGGAATTCGCGGTTCCCCGCGTTCTTCGCTGGAGAGGCGACGGCACCGTAGTGTCGGTAGGGCAGGCTGAGGAGGCGATGTACCCGGCGGTGCCGTGCAACCAGCGCTCTGGCGTCCTCCTCGTCCAGAAGGCTGTTCCCCAGCGACAGAACGAGCACGGGGATGTGACTGCAAGCCTCCAAGAGCTCCTCAAGGGGAGGCTGCCGCGACGAGAATCTGCTCGGGGAAGGCGGCTCAGCACCGATGAATTCGTCCACCAACACGAGAGCCATCTCGTAGGACTGAGTGCCTCCGTATGGCGGGTCCAGGTAAACGATGTCGGTCCTAACACTGGGAAGGAAGTCGAACACGTCCATCTGAGAGACGTCAGCGGTGCCGGGGAAGATCCCAAGGTTGATCTGGTCAGCCATTGTGAGAAGGGTCGCTGGCTGAAGCAGCCGCCGGCCGCGACGGAGATAGTGGGCCAGCCGTGCGGCAGTCACGGGGTCAAAGTCACCATCGACCAGGCGATGAGCATCCGTAGCAGCAGGGAGTCCGAGCGGGAAGTAGGCGAACAGCCACTTCAGCAACAGGAGTGCGATTAGATCTCGCTCGACGCCTGTGAAGGTGCCGCCGTGTAGGTGGCGCCAGGAGCTCTCGAGCAGGGCGCGGTGCCGGTCTGGCATCCGCCTAAGCAGCCCCGGGAGGGCCAGGTGGACTTCAGGGGCCGGGGCGAAGAGCCGCAATACCGCGGCTGGCGTTAGGCGAACGTGGTGGTTGGCAAGGAGGGCACGGCCCACGAGCGCGGACCGTTCCGCGATGTCGTTGGCGACGATGTGTCCGAATCCCTGGGCTTTGGCTGCAAGGGCTACGGCCCCTCCGCCGAGAAATGGATCGGCGAAGACTAGGTCTGGCCACGATGCCTGTCGACTGACGCTGTCGATGAGCCCGAAGATGGCTGGCAGCAGCCAGCGCTTGCCCCCCGGATAGGGCGGGAGAGCCCTCAGATAGGGGGCTCCAGTCCCGAGCCGCCCGCGCGTCTTCGCGGTGTGTGCACAGGTAGGCTTGCCGATTGCCATAGAACCATCGTCCCATGGCAAACCGATCTCGTCACCAACTCTTAAGTCGGCCTTACCGGCCTCCCGGGAAGTCCCAGCAGGTCAAGCACTTTCTTGATCGCTCGGTCGACATACTGGGTGTCAATTTCGGGCCGATCGATGGGCTCGAGGATCTGGCTTGTTGTCCGCCTGGGGGGACAGATGGCCAGGTATGTCCAGTACGTCCATCGGGCGAGGGCATGCTGACCACCCAGTCGGCGGGGCTTGCGGCGGGCGGCATACCCCTCTGCAGCGAAGGCGCTCTCTATCTCGAGCCGCCGTCGGAGCAGCTCTTGCTTGAGTCCCGACGGGAGGCGCTTCTTTCTGAGCAGGCTTCGCACCCGTGCCAGCGAATCCTCCCAGCGATCCATCCTGGGGTCGTAGTAGACGGTGTCGCCTGCGTGGCTGAGTAGCCGAAGGTTGACTTGCCTTCCTGGTGCGTCGGATTGGAGCAGGAGGCGCGGCAACCTTAGAAGCGTATGGTATGGAGGGCTGCCTTGGCGCTCGACGTCCCACGCAAACAGTGGAGTCAGTTCCCCAACGTGGCTGGGATCCGCAAAGTTCCCGGGGAAAGCTCGGGGCGCCAGGAGGGCTACATGAAGGGAAGGAGCGCACCAATCGGCGGCCAGGCCCCACTTTCTGGCGAGAGTCAGTAGTCCGGCGCGATACGAGTCAATAGGGCCCTTCGGGGGATGGCCAGCCTTGCCAGAGGCGGGATCTCTGCCGAGGAAGGAGAGTAGGCCCCAGGCGACCCTGTAGTCGGCCAGTTCACTTATCCCCTGGGACAACGGCTGCCTCGCAACGGCATCGAGCGTTTCTCGATGGCGAAAGGCCACCTTTCTGAGCTCAGCTGTGAAACCCTCGTTTCGTGCGTAGTGGTTCAGGAGGCAGAAGCGAGCGAACTCGAAAGCCTCGCCGGGGTGTTCCAACCCGTGTCGGGCAAAGAGAGTCTCTTCACGTTTCACACTGCAATACTAGCACATGCGTGCGTTGCTAGGCTACTAGCGGTGCTGCCGCAGAACTCCCTCGGGAACTGGGTCGCCCGCTACGTGGACCACGGCAAGGCCGACCACTACGCCCACGCCGAAGCCTACTGCCTACTAGCGTGCAAGGGCCCTCCCAGCCGGGGGGGCATGGTCCTCTAGGCCCCAGACCTAATCGGCACATCCGGCTCAGCCAGCCTCACCGACCCTGCGCCGAGGGTGAGCTCCTGCCGATGGAGCAGGCGATCACCCCTCGACGGAGCAGAAGATCGCTGAGCGTCCGATATCCTCCATTGGACGGCGTCCTTGAGGGCACACTATGTGTCGATCGTGTGGCTCGTGGTGGCGATGGGGTGGGGGTAGCCCTCCTTGCCAACCCTCGCGGCTGCGGGGATATCTTGGACAATAGCCTGTCGGGGGTACTTATCCATGGGCCCTGAATCGGCACAGAATTCCTGTCTGTGCTAGTCTGTGGCTACTATGACCGGCGACGACCTCCTTCTCCGCTGGCGCGACGAGTTCCCCATCCTCCAGCGCTGCACCTACCTCATCTCCAACTCCCTGGGCGCTATGCCCCGCGCCGCGTACGATGCCCTCCATCAGTACGCCGACGAATGGGGCGCCGAAGGCGTCACCGCCTGGCACCACTGGCTCCCCGAGGTTGGTCGCTTCGGCGATGAGATCGGCCGCCTCTTCGGCGCACCCCCCGGCAGCGTTATTCTCCACCAGAACGTCTCTATCCTCCAGGCCATCCTCGCCTCCGCGCTCGACTTCCCGCGCCAGCGGCCCGAGGTCCTCCTCTGCCAGTACGACTTCCCTACCATCCACTACTTCTGGCTCGAACAGGCCCGCCGCGGGGCCCGGCCCGTCGTCGTCCGTGGCGGCAACCCCGTCCACCCGCCCGTCGAACAGCTCATCGACCGCATCTCCCCTCGTACCCGTGTCGTGAGCCTGTCCCACGTCTTCTACGGCAGCTCCTACCGCATCCCCCTGGAACCCCTCATCCGCCGCGCTCACGACTGCGGCGCCCTCGTCTTCCTGGACGCCTTCCACTCCGTCGGCGTCCTCCCCTTCGATGTCCAAGAAGCCGACGTGGATGTCCTCTTCGGCGGCTGCCTCAAGTGGCTCTGCGGTGGTCCCGGCGCTGCCTTCGTCTACGTCAAACCCTCCCTCATCCCTCAGCTCCGGCCCACCGACACTGGTTGGCTCTCCCACCGCGACCCCTTCGCCTTCGCCGAGGGCCCCATCGACCTGGCCGACGATGCCTACCGCTTCCTGGGCGGCACCCCCTCCATCCCCGCCATCTACGCCGCCCGTGAGGGCATCCGCATTGTCAGCCAGGTGGGCGTCGATGCCATCCGCCATAAGTCCCGCCACCAGACGTCTCTCCTCATCGCCCTCGCCCTGGAGGCCGGCCTCACCGTCAACACCCCCCGCGATCCCGAACAGCGCGGCGGCACCGTGGCCCTGGACTGCCCCGACGCCTCGGCCATTTCAGAGGCCCTTATCCAGCGCGGCTTCCTCGTCGACTACCGCCCCGCCATCGGCATCCGCATCGCCCCCCACTTCTACAACAGCGACGCCGAATGCGAGGCCGTGATCCGTGAGATCGCCTCCCTGCGCGACAAGGGCGTCTAGCGGCTCGATGGGAAGCGCCGGTTCTTTAGCTACCTGCCGGAACGGTGCTCAGGCAGCCCTCCTGCTGGCCAACGCCGACGCTGGTTTGTGATCCAGCGCGTCAAATCAGGGCGGCACAGTCCGAAATGGGGGATCGACAGATCCCAATCGGCTCCCGTGGTGGTAGACTGGTGGCCGTGGACCGGCCTGATTTGCCCCGGATTCGAGCGGCGGCTGAGAGGCTGCGACCCCTCATCCACCGAACCCCAATCGTTACTTCGCGATTGCTGGATGAGGCGGCGGGTCGACGCGTGTTCCTGAAGGCAGAGTGCCTACAGAAGGGCGGGTCATTCAAGATCCGTGGTGCCGCAACAGCGCTCAAGGCACTTGGTGCGGAGGCCCGGAGAGATGGCGTGGTTGCGCATTCCAGCGGGAACCATGCTCAAGCCGTGGCCCTCGCGGCGAGGCAGTTTGGAGTAGATGCGGTGATTGTGATGCCTGAGGATGCCAACCACCTGAAAGTCGCCGCTACAACTGCCTACGGTGCCACCGTGGTACAGGCCGGCGTCACGGCGGCGAATCGGGCCGAACGCGCCGATGAGTATGTCAGGGAGGGCCGACGTCTCATCCATCCTTTCGATGACTGGTCAGTGATCACAGGGCAGGGAACTCTAGGACTAGAGATCGCTGAAGACGTGCCAGAAAACGTCGAGATGGTGCTCTTCCCTATCGGTGGAGGGGGCCTAATCTCAGGCAGTGCCATTGCGCTGCGCGCTCTGCGCCCAGACGTTCGCATAATCGGAGTGGAGCCAGCCGCCTGTGCAGCGGCCAAAGCTTCTCGGGAGGCTGGAAGGCGCATCACCTTGCCTCCCGAGGAGACCGTCGCGGATGGGGCCAGAGTAAGTGTGGGGGAGAAAGCGTGGTCGGTTATCTCCGAACTCGTCGACGATATCGTTTCTGTCGAGGACGAGGAGATAATCGAGGCAGTGCACTTCATCCTCACCCGGAGCAAGCTGGTAGTAGAACCGACGGGTGCCATGACCGTGGCGGCGCTGTTATCGCGTCGTTTTCCGGGTGGGGCAGCAGTGGCAGTCCTCTCTGGTGGAAACCTCGATCCAGAGATGCTGGCGCAGCATCGGAGGGGGAAATCGACCCGGGGTTCCAGGCAAACGCGCTGCGAGTGACCATGAATTCAAGATTAGTTGGATGACCTCGGTCTGATGCCTCTAGCTGGGGGAGGTAGGACATGAGAGGCTGGCTCCTCATCGAGACCCTGCCTCCTGCTCCTGACCAACGCCATCGTGTGGTTCGCCATCGCCCAGGGCTGGCTGTAGCGCACACCATGACTTCGTAGTGTGCTTCGTGGTGGCGATGTCCCCGTCCCTTGCCAATCCTCGCGCACGCAAAGCACAAGGGGAGAAGCTTTCCCCACGCGCTTGACAACCTCTTCGTGGTGAAGATATGGTATGCGGCGCGAGCCGTCGGTTGGAATGCCAGGCAGCCACAAGCCAGGAACCGCCTTTCCCCGATCCGGCCCCCTTGCCGCCAGCACGGTAGTGAAACAAGGATGGAGGTTCAGCCATGAAAGTATGGCGACTTTGTTCCCGCCTCGTTCTGACCATCGTGGGGATGACCGGCCTGGCGCTCGTCGTGGCTTTCGCCCTAACCGAGGGCCTTCAGCAGCTAGCCAATCCGCCTGCGCGAGCCCAAGCTCAGGCACAGTGCGGCACCGGCGGCTTCAACCTGCAACCGTACCCGGATGCCGTCGTCACCCTCATTCCGA
>Ga0315291_10010607_pt1 | contig 11250 bp, 10 predicted proteins | sample YL17G12_20_MG_FD_203070 | JGI IMG/M metagenome (GOLD analysis project Ga0315291, IMG submission 203070) | Sediment microbial communities from Yellowstone Lake, YNP, Wyoming, USA - YL17G12_20 | ecosystem: Environmental > Aquatic > Freshwater > Lake > Sediment | place: USA: Wyoming | collected...
CGACGATGTTCCACCCTGTAGCTGCCGCATCCAAGAGGTCGTCGGCTATATGGTCTGGCAGCAGGTTCACTTCGTCGATGTAGAGAATGTTCTGGTTGGCTTGTGCCAAGATCCCGGGCTCGAAAGACTGGACTCCAGATTGGATTGCCTTTTCAATATCAAGCGTTCCCACGACCGCGTCCTCCGTGGCACCCAGCGGGAGATCTACGACTCGCATCTTTCTTTCTTGGGAAGACAGTGAACCGACTCTGAGAAGATCGGCTCGACATTTCTCGCACATGTTTGAAGGGTCCTCTGGGTTGCAGTTGAATGGGCAGTCCTTCACTGTTTTGATTTCGGGCAAGACGTCGGCGAGCGCTCTGACCGCGGTGGTTTTTCCTGAGCCCTTTGAACCCCTGATCAGGACTCCCCCAATCTTGGGGTTCACAGCGTTCAAAATCAGCGCTAGCTTGAGGTCTTCCAGGGATACTATTGCGGAGAAAGGAAAAGTCGTTGCTTCTGACATTCTCTCTCCATCACTCTTAGGCTTCGTCCATTTAATGAACTTGTCGAAGGCTGACGATTTTCCGAAAAGCATATACGTGATCCTATTTGTGTTCATCAGATTCTTGCTAAACGGTTTTGACGACATGGAATATCGTGAATTCGGTTGGACAAGGGCCAAAGTCTCAAGCATAGGCATGGGGACTTACTACGATGCATCGTACATCGTGACTTCGCTTCTTTTTCACCGTCAGATGGGGAAAGAAGAAAAAGTGGCCGCTTTGAAGAGGGGCTTGGACCTTGGGATAAACCTCATCGGCACTGCAGAAATTTACCAATCGGAAGGTATTGTGGCGGAAGCAATAGAAGGGCATGACAGGGATGACTTGTTCGTTGCGACCAAAGTTTTCTGGACCCATTTGAGATACAAAAGCGTCCTGAAGGCCGCTGCAAACAGCCTTAAGAGGCTGAAATGCTCGTACATCGATCTCTACCAGATCCACTTTCCAAACTCGATGGTTCCGATTGAAGAGACAATGAAGGCTATGGAGAAGCTCGTGGAAAACGGAAAGGTCAGATACTTCGGCGTGAGCAACTTCTCCCTAGAACAGATGAAGAAAGCTGAGGAAGCACTCTCAAAGAACAAGATTGCCTCCAATCAAGTTGAGTACAATCTTAAGGCCCGAGGAATAGAGAAAGATCTCCTTTCATATTGTGAACAGGAGAGCATCGTGATCCTGCCCTACAGACCGATCGCACATGGATCCCTAGCCGATCCGCAAGGCAAGCTCAAGATCGTCATGGACACAATCTCACAGAAGCACAATGGCAAGACTCCGGCGCAACTAGCCCTTAACTGGTTGATGGTCAAGAGCAAGCTGATATTTCCGATTCCAAGGGCTTCCCGACCGGAGAGGGTGGATGAAAACGTTGGTTCGCTTGGCTGGAGCCTCGACGGCGAAGATACTAGGAAGCTGGAGGAAGCCGCTGACTCTTAAGTTGCTTCACTTCCAGCGTTTCCAGCGCGTGCCAAACCTTAAGAAAAGAAAACCCGTACTGAAATACTCGGGAGATCGATTCTGCAATGACATTACAGAAGGGTGAGGAAAAGTCCGGACGGTCTATGCACACTTTTTCGATCGTGGCAAGGGACGCAAAGACAGGAATGCTAGGCGTTGCGGTGCAGTCGCACTGGTTCAGCGTCGGGGCCGACGTGGGATGGGCTGAAGCTGGTATAGGCGCGGTTGCGACACAGTCGTTTGCTGAGCCCGCATACGGGCCAAAAGGACTAGAACTTATTCGTCAAGGGAAGTCTGCTTCTGAGGCATTGAGGGAACTGGTCACCGCCGACGCGGGTGAAGCCATGCGCCAAGTGGCCATGGTTGACGCAGATGGACGAGTCGCTGTTCACACTGGGAAGCGCTGCGTCGAGTATGCAGGACACAAAACTGGAGATGGCTATAGTGTTCAAGCTAACCTGATGCTCAACGATACAGTGCCAGGTGCGATGGCGAAGGCGTTCGAGAAAGCAAGAGGCGGCTTGGCCGATCGTCTGATTGTTGCTCTCGAGGCGGCGCAGGCAGCTGGCGGCGACATCCGCGGCAAACAGTCAGCCTCGATGCTGGTGGTCAAGGCTCAGGGATCCGGAAAGCCCTGGACGGATCGGGTAGTTGACTTGCGAATCGATGATAATCCTGAACCTTTGAAAGAGTTGCGGCGCCTGCTCAATGTCGCACGCTCTTATGAACATGCCAACGCTGGCGATGCTGCCATGGAGAAGAATGACTTTGAAACGGCTAAGAAAGAGTATCGCATTGCCATGAAACTTGCGGGAGACAACGTGGAAATCGCCTTCTGGAGTGCACTCACGCTGGCTTCAAAGGGAAAGGTTGACCGAGCGTTGCCAATTTTCAGAAAGGTCTTTTCAGCCAACAGAAACTGGGTTCAGGTGTTAAAGCGTCTGCCAAAGGCAGGCACTACTATCTCAGACGACCCTGCGGGTCGCGCCCTTTTGAAACGAATCCTCGAAGAAACTGGCCAAACATAGCAAAACCTTCGCAGAGCATGCTACAAGGCTGAAAAGACGGCCAAACGGATGACTCTTACTTAGTATTTAAGAAACAACCGACCAACTTAAACTCACTTACGGTGAGACTTTGCGTCATTCTCTAAGGTCCTGACAGCCTCAATCGCAATGCGTATTTCTTCTTTGATCGCGTCCGTGACGCGTTCGTCCAACTCTCCCGTCTTGTCACCTGGTTCGAATTCGCCTTTTCCGACTCCCAATATTGGGTTGCCGTCCACCGCCAAGATCGCGCCCGCCTCCAGTTTCTTCAGCGTTGCAAGTGTGAATATCACTGAACACTCCATTTCGACTGACAACATGTTGACTTTGCTCCATCGTTTCAGGTTTTCGATGTCGCCGTAGAAAGCGTCGGAGGTAACGACGGGGCCGAGATGAACTTTACGCTGCGACTTTCGTGCCGCCTCCAGGAGAGCTCTCGTCACCCTGAAATCTGCGACTGCGGGACCCTCGATTGGCATGTAGGTTCTTGATGCTCCATCGGCGCGCACTGCGGCGGTGGCGATTACTATGTCGCCTGTGTCTATGTTAGTTTGCAGGCTGCCTGTCGTTCCGACCCTGATGAAAGTTTTCGCTCCGATTCTTGACAATTCTTCCACGACTATCGCTGCTGATGGGCACCCTATTCCCGTTGAGCATGCAGACACTCTAATATCGCCAACGTTGCCTGTGTGGGTGACAAACCCTCGATAGTCCGCGACCTTTGTGCTTTCGTCAAAGAACTCGGAAATCTTTTCAACTCTCCTAGGGTCACCTGGAAGCAAAACGTATTTTCCAACGTCTCCGACACCGCACATTATGTGCGGTTGCATTCGTTTTTTCATCGGCATCTCCCGGTTTCTCTATGCACTATTACGAAATATGCTTTCTGATTGGGCGTTGAGATGCGTTGCTGCGGTCGCTATTCTTATAAATTCAAGAATTAGACTAGGCTTCCATGAAAGCAGAGATCGCAGTGATCGGCGGAACCGGCTTTTACGACCCGAAACTCCTGAAGAATCCCCGAGACGTGAAGATTCGAACACCCTATGGTCTTCCTTCAGACGCCATTACAATCGGCGAACTGGAAGGTAAACACTTGGCATTTCTGCCGAGACACGGGAAGAAGCACACGATAAGACCGACCAACGTCAACTCACAAGCAAACATTTTCGCGTTGAAGAAACTCGGTGTTGAAAGGATAATTGCTCCGTCGACCGTCGGCTCCTTGCGTGAAGATTACAAACCAGGCGATGTTGTGTTCATTGATCAGTTCATAGACAGAACGACCAAGCGGGAAGAATCATTCTATACAGGAAAACAAGTTTGCCACATATCGGTGGCTGAACCAATGTGTCCTGAACTGAGGAAGACACTGATGAAGACGGCAGAAGACTTGAACATCTCCACGCACAAGACTGGAACTTACGTGTGCATAGAGGGACCTAGGTTTTCGACAAAGGCTGAGTCCAAAATGCATAGGACTTGGGGTGCAGACGTGGTGGGAATGACGCTCGTCCCAGAATGTGTCCTCGCCAGAGAAGCCGAGATATGCTATGCATCCATTGCAACAGTGACCGATTACGATGTCTGGAAGGACCACCCGGTCAGTGCAGGCGAGGTGCGAAAAACCATGAAAGCCAACATAGAAAAAGTCAAAAGCATCATCACTGAAACAGTCTCACAGCTGCCAAAAGAAAGAACATGCGACTGCAAGAACGCCCTGCACGCAGCGTTGATCTAAAAAGCGTCAGCAACTGTCGGAGAATTAGAAAATGGACCTCAAATCGAAAATAAGGCGAATACCCGAATTCAAGGGCGTAGTCTTCTGGGACATAACCACCCTTCTAAGGGACAAACAAGCCTTCCGTGAAGCCATCAAGCAGATGGCAGACCACTATAGAGGAAAGGACGCAGACGTGATAGTTTCGAGCGAGGCCAGGGGATTCATACTAGGAGGAGCATTAGCATACGAACTGGGAGCAGGATTTGTTCCTATTAGGAAAAAGGGGAAATTGCCCTCAAGAACCGTGAGCCTCACCTACAAGAAAGAATACGAGTCGGACACGATCGAGATTCACCAGGACGCCATAGAACACGGTCAGAAAGTGCTTATTATCGATGATTTGTTGGCGACAGGTGGCACGGTTAAGGCCAATGCAGATCTAGTGGAAAAGCTTGGTGGAAGAATCGTGGGCATGGGCTTCTTGATAGAGCTTGAATACCTCAATGGAAGAGAAGTGCTGGTGAACAAATACGAGGTATTCTCCTTAGTGAAATACAAGACAACTGACGTGTAAACACATCAGCGTGATCGCGGACCGAGCTTCGTCAGAACTAAAAATATAAAAGGAATCGTGGAAGTAACTACTGAGAGAAGGCAGAACAGCATGGATTTCATGGCGTTGCTAATTCAGATTATCGTTGGGGTAATCGTCATCGCGCCAATTCTATGGCTAGCTGGAAGAGCACTCGCTGGGAAGGAAAAAGCAAAGTTCACGGACGCAATATGGATAGTGGTTCTTGGAACAGTAATAGGTGCGCTGGTCGGCGCTTTTGTTGGCGGGTTGATAGCGGCACTTATCATGTTCATAATCTGGCTTGCACTGATCAAACATTTCTTCGACTGTGGATGGTTAAAGGCACTGGCGATTGCTATTATTGCTGTGATAATCTTCGTAGTCCTAGTCGCAATATTGGCAATAATCGGCTTCGGGATACTGACACTCTGGCCATAACCTCTGACGTCATAGTCTTACACCCACTCTTTTTTTCATCATTTTTCCTAGCCGTGAATTCAATATGTGACTCTGAACTCGACTTCGCCCGGTTTTCGCTTTTTTGCGTCCTCGTTGTACACTTTCTGCGAATTTGCATTTGGATACGCGCGTTTCAACTGTGCTAACGAGCCTGGAAGTCAGCGAGAGACTCATCCCAAATGCGATATTCAATCAAAAACGATATACGTGGACGTTGAAGATTGAGAGAACATGATCGATCTAAGACAGCGGGCTCAAGCAAACAAGAAAGGACACCCTTTTTCGGCTATGATAGTTGAAAGATCTACTAGTCGGTCCATAGTTGCCGTCAACAAAGTGATAAGTGCGAAAGATCCAACTGCGCATGCCGAAATGGAAGCTATCAGGAAAGCTGGAAAGAAAGGGTTCAATTTTGAAGACTGTGTTATGATTTGCTCCGGCGAACCCTGCCCAATGTGCTTAACTGCAATCGCTTGGGCTGGGATGAAAGAGGTATACTATCTGGATTCCCACAAAATCGCCAATGAAAAGGGATACCGTTTTGACCAAGACGCGCAACGAGTCAATAGGCTCTTGAATTTGGGATTGAGAATAAGCAGTGGCGCACGCTACGTGATTGTTCCCTCAAGATGACGTAACAAGCGCGTCAGAATTGCTCTATTTTCCAAATGCCGTAGGGGCTTGTGCGCTACTAATGAACAACACAACGAAATTGGAGACTGATAAAAGTGAAAAGCATTCACGCGCAGAGATTCAATCGGACCGTAATCCCCAGTCAATTGGTCGACTTCAAGTCAGAAGAGTGTGAAGTCAAAATAGCAAAGACAAAACCGAGGAAAACCTCCGACGGTTCACAGCAGACGTCTGATATTTCGGAGGCATGAAGGCAACATATAATAGCCGTATTCGACGCCGTAGTGACTGTCTAAGGATGTGGTCAAAACGCTTGAAGGCAGGCTTCTCAACTTGAGAATCGGGGAGAAGGAAGACTTGCAGGTTTTCGCAAATTGGATCAACGATCTCGAATTTCTGGGCGAATATGATCCAGTCATTCAGCAGTCCAAAGCGGAAGTCGAAAAAAGACTTGACAGTCAGCAGCAAGACGACAGAGAATTCATCGTAGAAAAGAAAGACGGCACAAAAATAGGTTTCATCACCCATTTCCGATTCGGTAAGCAACTCGAGATCGGTTTTGCCTTGATCCCAACTGAACGCAAGAAAGGCTATTGCACCGAGGCTGTCAACATCATGGTAGACTATCTGTTTTTGGCAAAGAATGACGTTCGAATCCAGGCAGCGACAAACGTCGACAACGAGCCATGTCAAAGAGTGCTGGAGAAAGCTGGGTTTCAGAAGGAAGGCAGGTTGCGCAAATCATATTTTGTCCGAGGAGAGTGGAAGGACATTTTCATGTACAGTATCTTGAGAGAGGAATGGAAAAAACCAAGGATTCTCGACGGAAAAGAATAGAAATGAGTTTTGCAGCAAGTTCCGTGCTCAGCACCAAGTGTGTGGGCGCTCACTTCATGCTTTATAAACGGCACACATGTCTACGTAATAATCAAGAATTCGGGTTGTTCAAGCATGTCGAAGACTGAAGTGTCTCAGAAGTTTGATGCAGTCTCGTCTAGCCTGTGTCCAGAGTGCATGAAGCGGATTCCGATGCGAATCTACGAAGAAGACGGCGTTATCTATTTGGAGAAAACTTGCCCTGAGCACGGCAAATTTGATGACATTTACTGGGGAGATGCGGAACTTTTCAAATGGTTTTACGACAACTGGTATAACGCCCGATACTGTGGCAGTGGTTTGGAGAAACCGCATAGCAAAACGGAGAAAGGATGCCCATTCGACTGTGGAATATGTCCCCAGCACAAGACACCCACAATTTTGGGAATTATCGACGTCACGAACAGGTGTAACATGGCCTGTCCAGTCTGTTTTGCCTACGTCGGTGCCACAAACTACGTGTACGAACCCACCTACGACCAAATAGTTGAAATGATCGGAGTTCTTCGAGCTAACAGCCCGTGGGCGTGCAACGCGTTGCAGTTCAGCGGTGGAGAACCCACGTTGCGGAACGACCTGCCTGATTTGATTCGTGAAGCTCAGAAGGCCGGAATAGACCACATTGAGGTCAACACTAACGGAATTCGGATCGCCCAAGACATTGATTACTTCAAGAAGCTGCTCGACGCTGGACTCGGCACGCTGTATTTGCAGTTTGACGGGTTGCGCGAGGAGATTTACAAGAAGACCAGAGCCAGAGGCGATATGCTCCCGATAAAGATGAAAGTCCTTGAAAACGCCCGCAAACTCGGTTTGGTCTCTATCGTTCTGGTAGTTACTTACGCAAAGGGAATTAACGACCAGGACATCGGAGAAATCATCGACTTCGCGGTCAAAAACCACGACGTTGTCCGCTGCATCAACATCCAGCCTGTATCAATGGCTGGAAAAGCTCGGAAAGAAGAGATGCGAAAGATGCGAATAACGATACCCGACACCATTAACGAGATTGAGAAGCAGACTAAGGGCGCCGTCGGGCGCTTCGACTGGAGGCCCGTTAACTGGCCTGCCCCGGTTGCGAAGGGACTGGGCCAAGTAAAGAACAGGACTTACCCAGAATTCACGATGCACCCGATGTGTGGGGCAGCAACCTTTCTGATCGTTGACAAGGACGGCTCGTACAAGCCCATAATGCACTACGTGGATGTTGACAAGTTTGCGGATGTCTTCTGGGATGTCTACTACTCGGGAACCAAGGGTAAGAAGACGATGGCAAAAATGCAGATGGTCAAACTGCTTCCTATGGCCAAGTCGGATTTTGTTAGAAGCTTGATCACCGGCGTCATCACGAAGGGAAGCTACAAAGCACTGGGCGATTTGATGCGTCGAATCGTGATGATAGGAATAATGCACTTCCAAGACGTGTGGAACATCGACTTGGACCGTGTGCAAAAATGTGCCATTCACTATGTTACGCCGGACGGCAAGTTACGATGCTTCTGCACCTACAACAGTATTCACAGACCAGAAGTGGAAAAGAAGTTTGCAGTGTCAATTGCTGAGTGGACAAAGAAAACGGGAAAGAAGATCAACGAGCCAGTCTAGCCATCGTTGACAAGTGAGCTTTGCTAGGTTTTCTGAGCTTTCTTTCTTTCCTCTTCCAAGAGGACTCTTCTAAGCACTTTGCCGACGAGCGTCATAGGTAACTCGGTTCGAAATTCGATTTCTCTAATCGCTTTGTAAGGCGCGACTTTGCTGTTCACGAACTCCTTGATTTCATCCGCAGTCGCCGTTTTTCCTTCTTTCAGCACTATGAAAGCTTTAGGTATCTCGCTCGCAACTGGATCAGGTTTGCCTATCACCGCACAGATCTTTACAGCAGGATGCTCGTAGATTACGTCCTCGATCTCTCTCGGGTAAACGCTGTAGCCTTTGTACTTGATCAGGTCCTTCTTCCTGTCAGTTATGTAAAAGTAGCCATTCTCATCCATCTTTCCAACGTCACCCGTGTAAAGCCAGCCGTCACGAAGAACCAAAGCGCTTTCTTCTGGCATCTTCCAATAACCTTTCATAACCTGCGGACCCTTGACCACAAGTTCTCCATCCTCACCAACACCAAGCTCCTTCTCGCCGGTTTCCATATCCATTATCTTTGCGTCTGTGTCAGGAAAAGGTAAGCCAATACTTCCAACCTTCACTGTCTTCATCGTCGGGTCAAGCGGATTGGCATGCGTAATTGGCGAGGATTCTGTTAATCCATAGCCTTCTATCAGGACGCCTCCTGTGGTCTCCATCCACTTTTTCTGCACCTCAGGTGGAAGCGGAGCTGAACCCGACAAACAGAACTTAATCGTTCTCAAATTGTACTTCCTCAAATCAGGATGAGACAGCAGCATCGAATACATGGTCGGCGCCCCGCAGAACACCGTGATCCTGTGCTCTTGAATCGACTTCAGCGAATCTGCCAAGTCAAAACGTGGAAGCATAACCATCGTGCCAGCCATATAGATCGGCACATTCATGCCCGTTGTCATACCGTAAATGTGAAACAAAGGTAATACCGTCAGAAAAGTCTCTTCGGTAGGTTTGCCCTGAAGCCACTCTGCACTCATAAGTGCATTCGAAACAAGATTCATGTGGGTCAGCATGGCGCCCTTTGAAAGTCCAGTCGTTCCACCCGTGTACTGGAGGGCTACCAAATCTTCTTTCGGGTTGATGTCAACCTTCGGCGGTTTTGCCTCATACTTGCCAAGCAGTTCTTGATAGAAGAATATGTTTGGCTCGCGCTCAACTTTATGCGACGGGATCTTTTTCAATAGTGACCCGAGAAAAGCCGTGGCTGACGGCATATACTCCTTCAGGCTTGTAACGATCACTCTCTTCGTCTTCGTATGGGCTAAGACTCTTTCCAATATGGGATAAAGCGCGTCGAGGACGACAATTGTTTCGGCCTCAGAATCGTTCAGCTGATGCTCAACTTCACGTTCTTTGTACAACGGGCTTATCGCCGTCACAATTGCTCCGGTCTTGACTATCCCGTAGTAGGAAATCACGAATTGAGGTATGTTTGGCAAGAAAATCGCAACTTTGTCACCTTTCTTGACGCCCAATCCGTCGAGAGCGGCTGCAAACTTGTCGGAAAGATTGTTCAGTTCTCGGTAGGTCATTCCTTTGTCAAAGTACAAGATCGCAGTTTTCTCAGGAAACTCTCTAGCTGATTTCATAAGCAATTCTTGGAGTGGAATTTCAGGGAAGTCTATGTGTTTTGGAACTCCTTGAGGCCAAAACTTGAACCAAGGCTTCTCAGCCGGCTCGACTTTCCTCGGTTCTTCTTCGACTGGTGTTTTCTCAACTTTCTTTTTCCTAGAAGACAAGAGCATCCCTGCCTCCAATTAGCTGTCGTAGCAGTAATAATAGTTTCCACCGAAAGTTCAAGAATATAGGCTTCTCGCATGTTGACAGGTCCTTTTTCTTCCCCCTCAACCAATTTAAATCGGTGGCGGAGATAAGTGCTGTCGACTCTTAACGTCAATCTGTACGGGTCTAGAGCAAGGAATGAAGAGACTCACTATTGGAGAGAAAAACGAATTTATGAGGAAGTAATTGTTCACATCATTGAGAAAAAGATCTTGGATTGAACGAACCGTGAAGACTGAAGAAGTATGGATTGGCTGTGAAGGCATCAAGCTCTACGGCGAAGTCTACGTGCCGGATATCACTCCGGCTCCTGCACTTCTTGTATGTCACGGTTTGAATGCCAGAGGCTTCCATCAGCTGAAGATTTACAGTCAGCTAGCAAGAATTGCCTGCGAAAAGGGGTTCGTTGCGCTCGTATTTGACTTCAGAGGCGTCGGGAAGAGTGAAGGCAACTTCGATTACGGCGTCAAAGAACAGAAAGACGTGAAATGCGTCGTCAACTACCTCGCCTCAAGACAAGACGTGATCAACGACAGACTCTACGTTGTTGGGCACAGTCTTGGCGGTGCAGTCTCATTGTACGCACTGCAGAATGAAAAACGAGTAAGAGGACTCGTGTTATGGTCGGTTCCTAAAAATCATGACTACAACGTCAGGAAATTCATCAAAAACTCTCGCGGCAGGCGCGGTCTTTATGCTTTTCTCACGCTTTCGAAGATCGATAAAATCTTCAACGTCTCACGAATCTTCAAGATGCAAGTTTATGGTGTGGACCTGCGTCCCAAAGATGTCAGAGAGAAGCTCATGGAACTTGATGAATGTGAAGCTGCGTCAAAAGTGAAAGGGATCCCCATGCTCGTGATCAACGGTGAAGATGATACAATCGTCGGGACCGATGAAGCCGAAGCAGTCTACAACTCTGCAAACGACCCCAAGAATCTAATTATCCTCAAGTCAACAGATCACATATTCAGGGGAAAAGAAGATGAACTCGTCCAGAAAACGATCGAATGGATCGAA
>Ga0315291_10010608_pt1 | contig 11250 bp, 8 predicted proteins | sample YL17G12_20_MG_FD_203070 | JGI IMG/M metagenome (GOLD analysis project Ga0315291, IMG submission 203070) | Sediment microbial communities from Yellowstone Lake, YNP, Wyoming, USA - YL17G12_20 | ecosystem: Environmental > Aquatic > Freshwater > Lake > Sediment | place: USA: Wyoming | collected...
TGGCACCGATATTGCTTGGAGTTATAGGTCGGTGAGGAAGGTTTGGGGCAAAAAGCTGGTGCGGGTTTGGGATGAATCTTTGCTGAAAAAGGCAATGTGCAGGTGACTGCACGACGCAAAGCCGCGGAACTGACCTCGAGGTCAGTGAGCCGGGCTGCCAGAGAAAGATTCAGCCGCTGATTCTCCCTCCGATCAGGCAGAAACGATTCGTGAGAAGAGGTGACGTTTGGTGGTTAAATGGTCGCTGCGGGTTCTGATGCGGATGTCGTTCGCGGTTTGTTTGTGTTTAGGCTGCGGAATTCCGGTTGCTGCTTTAACGTATGATACAGATGGAAGGGTGACGTTACAGTGGCAGCCGAATACAGAGCCTGACCTTGTGGGATACAACGTGTACAGGGCAAGCCAATCTACAGGTCCATTCACGAAGATCACACCTGCTCCTGTTGCCGCTTGCGCTTTGACGGACGCCCAGACGAGCGATGGGGGGATATATTATTATCAGCTTACCGCAGTGGATAAAGCCCGGAACGAGAGCCCGCACTCTCTGGCGAGCGATGGGTGTCGGGTTGACATGACGGCTCCGTCGGTCTGGGCATCGCCGGCGGGTGGTCTCTATTATCAGGCACAGACGGTACAGCTCAATGCGTCCGAGTCAGCGATACTGTATTACACGACCGATGGTTCGACTCCGACGGTATTCTCGCAGGTGTACGGTGCTCCGCTAACAGTATCCCAACAGACGATCGTAAAGTTCATGGCAGTTGACATTGCCGGTAACGTGAGCGGCGCCCGGTCAGAGACGTATAGTTTTTCGGCGCCTGGCACCGACTCGGACAATGACGGCATGCCTGACGCGTACGAGACTGAACACGGGTTCGATCCGGCAAATCCTGCAGACGCATTGAGCGATGCGGATAAGGACGGTTTTTCAAACCTCGAGGAGTACAGGCAGGGAACCGATCCGAGGGACGCGCAGAGCTATCCTACTCCGCCTGAAGTCGTGAGCGAGATGTTGAGACCTCATCCGGGTCAGGGACTGACAGCGGGCACAGTGCGAGTCCCTGTGGACACTTCTGTAATGATCATGTTGGAGGACGGGGAGGGGATTGACCCAGGTACCGTAGTCGTGGACGTGAACGGTGATGTTGTGACTCATACCGTGCATGAGGTCCATACGCCGGGCGACTTCCGACAGGTCTGGGTGGTTTACGATTCGCTCGGTGCCTTCCAGTATGACGAGGTAGTGACGGTTACAATCGAGGCGAGCGACATCAACGGGTACGTGATGACGCCATACGCATACAGTTTCAAGACTGAAACTACTGCGCAACGCCTGATTGCAGCCAGTACGTCGCCTGCTGTGGATACCGTCGTTGACGCGACACAGGGATTGACCTCTCTATACGGCAAGGAAGGCACCGAGCTTGATGGATTCATGCTCACGTATGCGACGAGCGAAACGGTTCCGCCCCGGCTCGGACCTTCAAGCGAGATCGTTCCGATGGACGATCCGAGAATGCTTGATCTTCTGCTCAACGTCGAGCCGGTTAGCTACTACGAAACGCTGGTGACTGTCACGGCGGACGTGAGCAGTGTTGTTGATTTGAGCAGCACGAGGATCTACTACTATAACCCGTCGCTCGGCTGGGTGAGAGCGCTTGAGGGAGATGGGTGGCTCATGCCGGGAAGCCGCGTTGAACATATCGAAGGCACCACGAAAGTCCTTGAGTTCCAGGTGCAATACGCGGCTCCGGTACAGTTGCTTGACGGTTCGGCACCTCGCCACCCGTATGACGTTAACAGGGACGGTACCGTTGACAATAATGACTTGAACATGCTGCTCAGCATGGTCGGTCACAAGATTGCGCTCACTCCTGAGCAGGTCGAGCTGGGCGATCTCAATCGAGATGGTTCTGTTGACATGAGAGACGCTGTCCTGCTCCTGCGCGAGTTGCGCAACAAGAAGTGAGTTCTATCAGCGACCAAGGGGAAATCGCCATCCGCCATCGCCATCCGCATGGTGTGCCAGACTCGAGCCAAGCTGGCACGATTCCCTCCGCTGGGTAGGGCGGGCGCCATGTCCGCCCTACCTGCCGCATGCTCTGTGTTAACCTCGTCATGAGTTCCGTTTTTCAGTCCTGAATCTCCCTTTTCTTTCGACCACATCTCGTACTGACCGAACATCGCTTTTCACTCTGCTTGCTGCGATTCATCATGTGAACAAGCGGTTCGCGAATGGTGTTGGGTCGGTTTTCGTGATATTACAAGTTTTCACACAATGAAACGCCGTAACATGGCTGTTTCCATGAATTTTTGGCGTTTTTTTCGTTGACATTTGATGGGCTCTATTGTATACTTTGAATTGAGAGGAGTGGGTGGCAATGCCGAAGAATGAATACCGCCTGTTCGGTCAGACGCTCGTCGAGCAAGGAGTGGTAACGAAGCAGCAACTTGACGAGGCGATTCATAAACAGCAGACCACGATGTCGAACCGCAGGTTGGGAGAGGTTCTGGTTCGACTCGGGTACATAACACGCCGACACATATCCCAGGGGCTAGCAGACCAGTTAGGAATTCCCACCGTAAGTCTTGCTGAGATCGAGATTCCGAAAAAGATCGTCGATCTGGTTCCGCTCAATGTTGCACTTATATACCGGATTGTGCCGGTGCGCAAAGAGGGCGATGCGCTGTGCGTAGCGACGGCTGATCCCACCAACATAGATGTGCTCGACAATCTGGAACGGTTGTTGGAGACGCCAATCAAGCCGCTCCTGTGCACCCCGGACGATATACGGACCGCGCTTGCGAGGTACTATGGTGCGAACGAGAGCACCGTCGAGAGCATGCTATCAACGATGAGCAGCGCGAGCACGTTGAGCTCGCTGAGCACGTTGAGTTCGGCGAGCTCGGTCAGTTCCGCTAGCTCGCTGAGCGGGTTCAGCAGCCTGAGCAGTGTCAGTGATGCGAGTGCCACAGAGTACCATGAAGGCGTTTCGGCGGATGAAGCGGACGAAGGCCCGGTGATCAAGTACGTTCATAACCTGATCCTTGAGGCGTTCCGCGAGCGTGCGAGCGATGTTCACATCGAGCCGCAAAAAGAGGATCTCAAAGTGAGGTACCGGATTGACGGCGTGCTTCATTACGTGCCGTCGCCGCCCAAGAAAGCTCAGGGCTCGATACTGTCGCGGATCAAGATCATGTCCGGCATGGACATCTCTGAGAGACGAGTGCCTCAGGACGGTCGCATCAGGCTCACGTTGCTCGGCAAGAATGTAGACCTGCGTGTTTCCGCATTGCCCGGTATTTACGGCGAAAGCATCGTCATGAGGATACTCGATAAGAGCGGACTGATGCTCGGTCTGGCGGAACTTGGGTTCACCCCGGACGAAGAGGCGGTATGGGAACGGATCGTCATGGGCGGCACCGGCATAGTCCTCGTGACGGGGCCGACAGGTTCCGGAAAAACGACGACCCTGTATGCCACCTTGCACAAGTTCAATACCCCTGAGACGAACATTATCACCGTTGAGGACCCTGTCGAGTACCAGTTGCGCGGAATCAACCAGACGCAAGTCCTACCGGAGATCGGACGAACGTTCGCACACGTGCTGCGTTCTATGTTCCGTCAAGACCCAGACGTGTTGATGGTTGGCGAGATTCGAGACCTTGAGACGGCTGAGATCGCGACGCGCGCCGCGTTAACGGGACAGTTGGTGTTCTCGACGGTGCACACGAACAACGCGGCGAGCGCGATCATCCGGCTCGTGGACATCGGCGTGAAACCGTACATGGTTGCAGCAACGGTGCGGGCAATCCTGGCGCAGCGGCTGGTCCGGTGTATCTGTTCGACGTGCAAGGAGGTGTACGAGCCTTCTGATGAAGAAAAGAACGTCGTTGAGGGCGTGTTGCCGGGCAGCGATGTAAAGGCGCTTTACAGGGGAGTAGGGTGCGAGAACTGCAACAACACCGGGTATCAAGGTCGGGTCGGAATATTCGAGCTGCTCGTGACGAACGAGGAGCTGAGAGAGATGATTCTCCGCAACGTTTCGTCCGTTCATTTGAAACAGAAAGCTCGCGAGATCGGGATGAAAACGCTGAGAGAGGACGGTTTTACGAAGGTGATAAACGGCGTGACGACACTGAGCGAAGTCTTGCGCGTCACGCAAGCAGATGAGTCGTTGGAGACATCTATTATGGTGGAGGCGCTGTAGCAGCATGGCGTATGACATGGTGAGCTTGCTCAAGATGCTCATTGACAGGGATGGGTCCGACCTGCATCTGTCGGTGGGCAACCCGCCGATAGGACGTGTCCATGGGAGACTTCAGTTTTTCGGCGAGGATCCGCTCACTGGAGAAGATACCGAGCGGCTCATGAAAAGCATCGCTTCGGTTGACCACCAGCAGGAATTGAGCGAGGTGGGCGGCGCGGACTTCGGGTTCGCGTTTGAGGATGTTGCCCGGTTCCGTGTATCAATATTCAAACAGAAAGGGTTCGTCTCATGCGTCCTGCGGCTTCTGCCGAAACGGATCATGACGTTCGAGGAGATAGGATTGTCGGACATCGTGAAAGAGCTGATACTTCTGCCGCGTGGACTCTTGCTGGTCACTGGGCCTACCGGGTGCGGTAAGACCACCACGCTCGCTACCATGATAGATTACATCAACACGAACGTTGACAACCATATCATCACCATCGAGGACCCTATAGAGTATTACCATCAGCATAAGAAAAGTATCGTCAACCAGAGAGAGGTAGGGGTTGATGTGCCGAGCTTTTCCGAGGCGATACGACGCTCTCTGCGAATGGACCCCGATGTCATTCTCGTGGGCGAGATGAGAGACCTCGATACGATCGAGGCGGCAGTGACCGCTGCCGAGACCGGTCACCTGGTGTTTGCGACGTTGCACACGACCGGCGCGGTTCGCACGATAGACCGGATCATAGACGCGTTTCCAACAAACCAGCAGGAACAAATTCGAACTCAGCTTGCTGGTAACCTCAGAGCGGTCATATCGCAAGCGCTTCTTCCGAAGAAGGCGGGTTTTGGGCGGGTTGCAGCGCTCGAGGTTATGATTACCACTCCTGCTATTCAGAACCTGATTCGCGAGAACAAATCGTACCGTATCACGTCAGCGATCCAGACAGGACATAAGTACGGGATGTTTCTGCTTGACGAACATTTGGCTGAGCTCGTGAAGAAGGGGCTTATCACGAGAGAGGAAGCCTTTACGAGAGCTCAGGATCCTGAACAGCTTGCGCGATACGTCGCGGGTGCTGAACTGGAACTTGGGGAGGCGTAAGACTGTGCCATCGCCGGTATCAAAGTCGCTCGGTGAGATACTTATCGAGAACGGCGTGATCGGTCCGCTCGAACTCGAACAGGGGTTGCTCCAGCAACGCATTTCGGGCGAGTTCCTCGGGCGAACGCTCGTTAAGATGGGGCTTGCCAAGGACCAGGACATCATTGATGCGCTCGGCATGCAAGCCGGGATGGAGAAGGTTGACCTGAACAAGATGACCATCAAAGAGGAGATCATCCGAACCCTCACGGCGGACATTGCCCGGTTTTACAACGTGATTCCGATACGGAAAGAAGACGGTGTGGTCACCGTAGCAATGGCGTACCCGCTGAACGTGCACATCCTGGATGAACTTTCCGCGTTGCTCGGCTGCCAGGTGAAAGGTGCGATCAGCACCATCGAGGACGTTGACCGGGCGCTCGAACGCAATTTCTCCTATAAGGCGACTGCGATTAGCGAGACGCTCGACAGTCTCATCGCCGAGGTGAGCCAGAAAGGCGAAGAGGAAGAGATACTACCGGAGAACGTGCTCTATGACATAGATAACCTAGCGCAGCTTGCTAACGAGCCGGAGATCATCAAGCTGGTGAACCTGGTTCTGATGCGCGCGATACAGACGGGCGCATCGGATATTCATTTCGAACCGTACGAGGACGAGATGCGCGTGCGGTTGCGTATAGATGGTGTTTTGTACGAGATCGCGTACCCGCCGACCCATCTCGCGGTCGCGATAGCGTGTCGCGTCAAGGTGATTTCGGGACTTGATATCGGCGAACGCAGGATGCCTCAGGACGGTAGAGTCGAGTTGCAGGTTGGCGGAACCGAGATAGACCTTCGTGTGTCCACGATGCCGACCCTTTTTGGTGAGACAGCGGTGATGCGAATTCTTGACCGGACCTCGGTGAAACTATCGCTCGATTCGCTTGGTTTCGGCGAGACGGATCTTGTGCGGGTTCGTGAGGTGATTCAGAAGCCAAACGGAATACTTCTTGTTACGGGACCTACGGGATGCGGCAAGACCACGACGCTGTACGCGTGCATTAGTGAGCTGAACGATCCGGGAGTTAAGATCATAACTACAGAGGACCCGGTCGAGTTTCCTATAGAAGGGATCATTCAGGTCGCGATCAAGGAGGAGATAGGGCTCACGTTCGCGAGCTGTCTGAGGTCAATTCTGCGGCAAGACCCGGACATCGTCATGGTTGGCGAGATCCGAGACCTTGAGACCTGTCAGATCGCGGTCGAAGCGTCTCTTACCGGTCATATTGTATTGAGCACGCTGCATACGAACGACGCTCCCGAGACGATGACGCGGCTGCTCGACATGGGTGTTGAGCCGTTCTTAATCACCTCCTCGGTCGAAGGGGTGCTCGCCCAGAGATTGGTGAGGGTGCTCTGCAGGTTCTGCCGCGATCCGTATGAACCTGACGATAGCGAGCTCGAGCAGATCGGCATTACGAGAGAGGCGCTCGAAGGGCATACGGTGTACCGGCAGAAAGGATGTCCGCTGTGCGAGTTTCGCGGGTTCCGGGGAAGAACCGGCATGTTCGAGTTCATGAGTATGGACGATTACCTGCGCGAAATGGTCAATAAACACTGCACCGCCATCGAGCTCAGACGGGAAGCCCGAAAACGAGGGCTCAAGATTCTCAGGGAACAGGGGATCGAAAGGGTGCTTCAGGGTATCACGACGTTCGGCGAAATACTTGCGTGCACGGACAAGTTTGACTGATAGACGTGGGTGAGGGTGCGCACAAGATGGCGGTGAGCACGGATCGGTAGCGGAGAGTAACCCAGAATGCCGACATTCGGATACAAGGCTATTGATAAAAAAGGGAACGAGATGAACGGTGTGGTTGATGCGGAAAACGAAACGATCGCCATCACCGAAGTGAAGAATCTCGGTTATTTTCCGATAAAGATTTACGAAGCCACGAAGCGATCGGAACGAGCAGCCAAGAAGAAGAAAAAGAGAGGAGTATCAGAGTTTTACGTTGGTGGGGTCAAGAACAAGGAGTTGGTTTTGTTCACTCGTCAGCTTTCTACCCTGATTGACGCCGGGTTGCCGCTGCTGCGCAGCTTGAACATTCTCCATGTTCAGCTTAAACCGTCCAAGATACGAGACATCATTGAGGAGATGTCGGAGGACATTCAAGGAGGTACCACGTTCTCAGAGGCGCTTGCAAAACATCCGAAGGTGTTTGATCGACTTTACGTGAACATGGTGAGAGCCGGCGAGATCGGCGGTATGCTCGAAGTGGTACTGAACCGGCTTGCAGATTACGCTGAAAAGCGCCAGCGGTTAAAGGCGCGCGTTCGTGGTGCGATGATCTATCCGATCGCGGTCATGATCATAGCTGCCGGCGTGGTCGGGTTCCTCATGGTGAGAGTTGTGCCGGTGTTTGCGGAAATCTATGCTGACTTTGGCGGGACACTCCCGGGTCCGACCCAACTGCTCGTTCAGATTTCGAACTTCATGGTGTCGAACTGGCCGGTGTTCCTGATGTACCTTAGCGGTATTCTCATCACCCTGAAGATCCTGTTCAAGATACCGATCATTCAGGTTGGCAGGGACCATGTCGTGTTGAAGCTGCCGTTGCTCTCGGATCTTGTTGTGAAGGTTGCTGTGGCGCGGTTTGCGCGCACGCTCGGCACACTCATAGCGAGCGGCGTGCCGATACTTCAGGCGCTCAAAATCGTTAAGGAGACGATGAGTAATGTCGTCATCCAGAACGCAATTGACCACGTCCACGACAGCATCAAGGAGGGCGAGACGATAGCCGCTCCTCTGGAAGAGTCGAAGGTGTTTCCGCCCATGGTCGTGAACATGGTTGACGTCGGCGAAGAGACGGGAAGCCTCGATGCGATGCTGATGAAGGTGGCGGACACGTATGACGCGGAGGTTGACGCTGCGGTCACCGCTATGCTCACCCTGATGGAGCCGGTCATGGTAGTTATCCTTGGTTTCATCGTTGGATATATAGTTGTTGCGCTCTATCTGCCCATATTCATGCTCGGAGACGCCATAAGCGGGATATCAGAAGGCGGCAAGTGAAGCTCGGTCGTCATAATAGGATGCATTATGGAGCAGGCGATCTGATGCGTATCTGTGGACAAGGGCTGAAAGGGCGAACGCGTGAGAGCAGGATTCCGCGACGGACCGAGGATGGAGCCGGTACTTAACGGACGTCCCGTCCAGTATATTCAATATATACAGAAACGGCTTATCGTTGAAACCTGTCTGTTCGACTCGCTGGTATCAGCCGGCTGTCTCGTCATGAAACATGGATCAAGTATGAGGTTGTAGTTGTGGCTGCACCTGTGTTGCGGATCATAAGCACGGGAAAGGGGGAATGGCGCATGGTAAGAAGAAAAGGGTTCACGCTGATCGAGTTGCTCGTGGTGGTGGCGATTATTAGCCTGCTTGCGGCGATCGCCATCCCGAACATGGTGGGCAGGATACGGCGGGCGCGTATGACGCGAGCGCAGGCTGACATAAACGGGATTGAGACCGCGCTCGCGATGTTCGTGACGGACGGAGGCGGTCCGCTAGGTACGGTGCTCAATCTTGACTGCTTGCGCTGGGAGTTGGCGCGGCTTGGGCACACGGGAGCGAGCATCTACGAGATCAGCATAACGCCGGTGCTGTCCCGGATATTCATGAGCACGGTGGAGTATGCGCCGGACGGTGATCTGGTCGCGTGCAACTCCTGGGGCGACCTATTGAGACCTGGCGTCTATGAGAACCTCCAAAAGAGCTATATGGACAAAGGTATCCCGAGAGACCCGTGGCGGAACGAGTATCAGATACTTGTCCCGCCGCTGGGGAACACCGGTATGCAAAAGTTGTGGTCGTTGAACTTCAGGTCGTACCGACCGGGAGCTCCGGCAAACAATGATGCCGGTATACCCGAATCCGCGGATGCGCCACCGCGGCTCGATTACTACATCTTCTCGCTTGGCGAGAACCGGCAGAACGACAACTGGAGACAGGGTGCCGGAAACGGGTACGACGACATAAACAATTGGGACACCGATCTGGGCTGGATTTCAGTCTATAAATGATCGGGTGAACAACCGCGCTTGCCCCGTCATTGCGAGGAGCGAAGCGACGCGGCAATCTCATGAGATGCAATGACTTCGACCAAACGAGATTGCTTCGTCCGCCGAGGCGGGCTCGCAATGACGAAGTAAACGAAGACGTTTGAGGCGAGATAATGGTACGCGGCATTGCGCAATCGAGTACTAGACGAAACGACGGGTTCACGCTTGTCGAGCTTCTTGTGGTGCTTGCGATCATCGCCATGTTCGCTGGTATCGCAGTACCGACGATACTAGGGTATCGTGCGCGTCGCGGGCAGAACCTCGGCGATGCCGCGCTCGTGCTGAGGGCGACGCTCAGAGGTGCTCGTGCGTACGCGATACAGTATCGTGTTCGAGCAGGCGTGTTTTACAAACCGGACGAGGACCCCACGAGGAACAAGACGCGGTACTTCATCGCGTACGAATATGAGAACCCAGACAAGATCAAGGTGTGGAACAGACCGTACGGCAGTTTCGGAAAGGATTACGTTATGTCGAGAGGAACGCTGCTTCGGGCGGCACCCGCGGACATAGGAAGCTGGCATGTCGGTTTGAACGATCCGATCAGTGCGAACGTCAAGTGGCTGACAACCGAAGCGAATTCGGAGCGAGAGGACCGGCTTCAGATGTCGCAAGACCTCCTTGAGGAAGCATGGCAGCTGGCAAGCAGCCGCCGTGATCTGACGCTTTTCCCCGAGCCCGGTTTGCCCGGACACGTGTTCGACCCGACGGGCACGCTTGATATCCCGGGAGCCATAAAGGCAGCTATCCGGCTGGAGAATGCCGTGTCAGAGCAGGGCGCGCCTGCGATAACGGTCGAGATACTGAGGGCAACAGGACAGGTCAGAATACGAATGTGACGCCCGATTCGGAGGGTCACGCTCTGTCGTGACCGGAGGATGTTGGCAGACAAGAATGTCCGCCCCACCATCATGGAGGTGGGTGGCACCCCCAAACTCGCTTTGGGGGTGCATATGAGGGGCACGGCGGTGCCGTGCCCTCGGGCGCAGCACGCAGCGCCCGTACACGAGATTGACGGGAGGGGACAAGCCCCTCCCCTACGGGAGACTCGGGACTCCGTAAAGGATATGACGATGAGGATTGTGGGAAGAGCGGATACTCGAGGGTTCACGCTGGTCGAGGTGCTGATCGCTATGGTCATCCTCGGCATCGGGATACTTGGCGTCACGGTACTGTTCCCGCGGGCGTTGCGGGATACCCAGGTCGCGAGCGGCACCACCGTCGCCTCGACGTATGCCGATACGGTTGTAGACCAACTGAGAGCTCAGGGGTACACGTGGCTGGGAGGAGCGTATGAGCCCATTACCCCGCGCGCGGATGGCTTCACCTTGGATCGATTTCGCGTAGCAGATCGACTCTATCGCGAAACGGAGACCACTCTGCGCGGGATGAAATCAGGTCTCCAACTGTACCAGGTTGTGGTTACAGTCCCTCTGACCGTCGGACCGAAAGAACAGTTTATAACCTTTATCGCGAGACAGTAGGGGCAGACCCCCGTGTCTGCCCGCCATGGGCCCCTGAGCGATTCCCAGGGAGCGGATGCGCCCTGACCGCTCCCCTCTCCCACGGGGAGAGGGCTAGGGTTGAGGGTTGTAGGGGAGCCCCTTGTGGGCTCCCGTCGCGGGCGGGGACAAGCCCCGCCCCTACGTGAGATGCACAGGTAGGGGCACGGCGGTGCCGTGCCCTCGGGCGCAGCACGCAGCGCCCCTACATTGAGGTTTATATGGTGACTATGCGGAAACACGACGGTGTCACGCTCGTCGAGTTGCTCGTTGCGCTCACCGTATTTGCGGTAGTGATGGGCGGCATCTCGGTCGTGTTCATCAGCTCGTTGAAAGCCTACCA
>Ga0315291_10010610_pt1 | contig 11249 bp, 9 predicted proteins | sample YL17G12_20_MG_FD_203070 | JGI IMG/M metagenome (GOLD analysis project Ga0315291, IMG submission 203070) | Sediment microbial communities from Yellowstone Lake, YNP, Wyoming, USA - YL17G12_20 | ecosystem: Environmental > Aquatic > Freshwater > Lake > Sediment | place: USA: Wyoming | collected...
ATCAAGGCCTATGCCAGATCATCAGGCGGGCGGCGAAAGCGGGGAGGCAAGCGATGACATTCACCGCGGTTGGCAAGCGCATTCCGCTCCTCGACGCCCCTGGCAAGGTCACGGGCAGCACCCAGTTCGGGGCTGACATCAAGCTCCCGAACATGGTCTTCGCGGCGGTGCTCCGCTCCCCTCATGCCCATGCGCGCATCGTCCGCGTGCGCACCGACCGGGCGGAGAAAATGCCGGGCGTGCTTGCGGTCATCACCGGCAAGGATTTCGCACCCGCCGGTGGCGAGGGCGTACCACCGCTCGCGCAGGAGAAAGTGCGCTACTGCGGCGAGGCGGTGGCGGCCGTTGCCGCCGAGCGAATCTCGCAGGCGGTTGCGGCGGCCGAAGCTATCGAGGTCGAGTACGCCCCTCTCCCCGTGGTCGCCGATGTCCGCGACGCGATCAAGCGCGGCGCCCCTCGTGTTCATGCCGAGAGCGAAGACAAGACGATGCCCAACATCGCTGACGTTGCCACCATCAAGCGCGGCAGCGTCGCCAAGGGCCTCGCCGCCTCTTACCGTGTGTTCGAATCAACCTTCGAAACCCCCTGGGTCCACCAGGGCTTCCTCGAGCCTCACGTCTCCCTCGCCAGCATTGACCCGGGCAACGGACGCATCACTATCTGGACGAGCACTCAGGCCCAGTTCAACCAGCGCTCCGAGCTTGCGCGGATACTGGGCCTGCCAATGAGCAGGCTTCGCGTCATCGGCTTGCCGGTAGGAGGCGCGTTTGGGGGCAAGAACGCTCTGTGTGTCGAGCCCATGGTGGCCGAGCTTGCGCGCCGCTGCGGGCGCCCGGTCAAACTCGTGGTGAGCAACAAGGACGACTTCAAGGCCACCCGTCCCTGTGGCGCGGCGGTGATGGAACTGAAGGCCGGGGTGAAGCGCGACGGCACCTTCGTCGCGCTCCATGCCCGCCTGCTGTTCGACACCGGCGCCTACCCCGGCGCGCAGAATGGCAACGGCGCCTCCCTCGTCCAGGGGCCGTACCGCTGGGCGCACCTCGACATCCGGTCCTATTCCGTCTACACGAACAAGCCGTCGGCCGGCGCCCGACGAGCCCTGGCCGCGCCCCACGTCCACTTCGCCATCGAAAGCCTGCTCGACATGATCGCCGCTGAGCTGAAGGTTGACCCGGTCCGGCTCCGGCTCAAGAACGCTCTGCGCGCGGGCGACCCCGTGCTGGGCGGCATGGGCATGCCGTTTACCGTCGCGGCGAAAGTCGTCAGCGCGGCTGCCGAGCGCGCTAACTGGTCTTCTCGCAAGTCCGGTCCTGTCAAGGGCACTTCAAACTCTCGTGGGTGGGGCATTGCGGCAGGGCATTGGGCCACCTGGGCAGGCGGTTCGAGCGCGACGGTTAGCGTGAATGAGGACGGGACGGTGAGCGTCCTGACCGGCGCGATCAACCTGACTGGCAGCCACACCTCGTTCGCCCAGATCGCGGCCGAGTCGTTCGGCATCCCGGTGTCGCGGGTGAGCGTCTACCAGGGTGACACGGACACTGCGCCGCGCAACGACGGCTCCTGGAACAGCCGCATCACCTTCGGCGTGGGTGAAGCGGTGCGCCGCGCCTGCGAGGACGCCAAGCGCCAGATGGCCGAGGTGCTTGCCGAGGAGTTCGGCGCGCGGCCCGAGCGGATCGAGATCGGCGGCGGCTTCGCCCGCGCCGCCAAGGGCGCGAAGAAGCTGACCTTTGCTGAGGCCGCCGACCGTGCCACTGACTATCGCGGCGCGATCGTCGGCCGCGCCGCGCTCTCGGATCTCGACCCGCCCAGCATCCCCGTGTCAGCCCAGGTGGCGGAAGTCGAGGTGGACCGCGAGACCGGACAGGTGCGTGTGCTTCGGCTGGTCTGCGCGCAGGACGTCGGATTGGCTATCAACCCCATGAGCGTCGAGGGGCAGATCGAGGGAAGCGCGTCACACGGCATCGGTTACGCGCTGTCCGAGGAGTACGTCTTCGGCAGCGATGGCTGTCTGCTCAATGACGGCTTCCGGGACTTCCGCATGCCAACCGCCCTCGACCATCCGGAGTTCGATGTTGTCCTGATCGAAGATCGAAAGGACAGTGGACCCTACGGCGCGAAGGGCGTCGGCGAGCCAGGGCTAATCCCTACCGCCGCCGCTATTGCGAATGCGATCTACGATGCGGTCGGGGCGCGGTGTCGGCAGTTGCCGATCACGCCGGAGCGCCTGCTGCGCGAGATGGGCCGTGTCTCCAGGCGCTGAGGGCCCCGTCGCCGGAGTCGTCCTCGCCGCCGGCGACGCCAGGCGCTTCGGCGGCCCGAAGCTCACCATGCCCTTCGGCAGCTCGACGGTGCTCGGCTGTGTCGTCGCGGCGCTGACAGGCGCAAGCGTAAGCCCGATCATCGTCGTGGCGGGCGGGAACCGCCCGGAGATCGAAGCCGCGCTGTCGGGGAGCCAGGCGCGCACGATCACGAACCCCGATCCGACCCGCGGCATGCTCTCCTCGGTGCAGGTTGGGGTTGCCGCTCTCCCGCAGGCGACGCTCGCCCCGCAGGACGTGGCTCGCTTCCTCATCGCTCTCGCCGACCAGCCGCGGATAACGGCCGACGGAGTGCGCCAGCTTCTCGACGCTCACCGCGGGAGCGGGAAAGGCATCGCGCTGCCGACCAACAAAGGGAAGCGCGGCCATCCGGTTGTGTTCACAGCCCGTTATCGCGACGAGATCCTCGCGCTCGACACCGATGCTGCGTTAAGAGATGTCATTCACCGTCACCTCGATGACATCGCCGAGATCGAGTTCACCTCCGACGCGTTCGTGCGCGACATAGATACGCAGGAACAGTACGAAGATGAGCGCTGCAAAGCAAATGCCGAGCGATAGCCGCGGCATCTTCCCCGAGATCGTCCGCCTCCAGCGGGCCGGGCAGAGGGCGGTGCTTGCGACACCCCTCTGGCACACCGGCTCGGTTCCGCTTGTCGCCGAATCCAAGCTGCTGCTGCGCGACGACGGGACGATGCTGGGCACGGTCGGCGGCGGCCTGCTCGAGGCCCGAGTGATCGAGGTGGCGCAGCAGGTCCTCGCCACCGGGGAATCACAGACGCTGGAGTTCGAGCTGACCCAGGATGAGGCGGCTCGCACCGGCATGATCTGCGGCGGACGGTGCGCGGTGCTAGTTGAGCCAATCGAGCCAGGACGCGACGCAGCCGTCTACGCCGCCGTGGCCCACGCAGTCGAATCCTACCAGCCAGCTGTCGTGATCACACTCCTCTGCTCAGAAGGCGACAGCGGGAAGCTCGCGCTTCTCTCCGATGGGCGTACGGTGGGCGATCCGCAGCGGGTAGCACAGGCTTCAGCCTGTGCCGGGCAGGCTGAAGCCTGCCCTATCCTCTCCGAGGACCTCCAGGCGATCGCCGAAGACGCGCTCAAGTCGGGCCGCCCGCGGTTCATCGAGGAGCCGATCAGGGCGCACCTCGACCCGATCATCCCTCCGCCTACCGTCTTCGTCTTCGGCGCCGGACACGTCGCGATTCCGGTCGCGCACATCGCTGCGCTGGCAGGTCTAAGAGTCGTGGTGATTGACGACCGCGCTGAGTTCGCCAACCGGGAGCGGTTTCCCAGCGCGGACGAACTGATGGTCGCCTCCGTAAAGGAGGCCTTCCGCACAGTTGCGGTTGATGACACAGGCTACATCGTCGCCATCACCCGCGGCCACGCGCTGGACGAGGATGTTGTCGCGAACGCCCTCGCGACTCCCGCGCGCTACATCGGCATGATAGGGAGCAAGCGCAAGGTGGCCGGAATCTTCGGGCGACTGCGAGAGCGTGGCTTCGGCGATGGTGACCTGGCTCGCGTCCACGCGCCCATCGGCGTGGACATCAGCGCCGAGACGATCGAAGAGATCGCCGTCAGCATCGTCGCCGAGCTGATCGCCGTGCGGCGCAGCGGCTTGTAGGGGCGCATGGCCACGCGCCCCTACCTTCTGCGGCACGGGCTTCAGCCTGCGCCGGCCACCTCCGGGTTTGTCTAGCAGGAGCTGTCCTGCCTGTAGGGGCGTCTGGGCCTGCCCTGAGCCTGCCGAATGGGCCTGCCCTGAGCTTGCCGAATGGGTCTGCTGCGCGGTGCTGCTCTGTCCGGTGTCGCTCTGGCTGTCGGCGGCGCCGGACTGTCCATCGCCCTGGCTCTGCGTGCCATCGGTGGCTAGGCCTGCGGCCGCCATGGCGGCAGGCGAAGCCTGCTTAGCCACCGGCGGCCTCTGCGCGTTGCTCTGGCTCTGGCCATCGGTCTGGTTCTGCTGGTCCGACTGGCCCTCGCCGTTCTGCTGATCCTGATCGCCCATCATCTCCTCCGTATTTCTCCGCCTCGCGGCTTGTCCTGAGCAAAGCCGAAGGGCGTCTCGCGGGGACTTGTCGCGCCCCGCCGCGTCTCACATCACCTGACCGCTGCCGGCCAACAGAAAAGGCGGGCCCTCCACAAGCCGCCCAGGGTCACTGGGTGAGTGGCTTGAGGAAAGCCCGCCTCTCGGATGTCGAGTCAGCGGCAGGTTATTGAGCTGATTCTATCCTATCGCACCCGCGACAGGTGTCAACCCCCTCTTTCCATACTCCCTTCCGTCGAAGAAAGAACCTCTGTGACTACAGTGGCAACTGGAAAGCCCGGGCCACGTAGACCGCCATCTGATCGCGGCTGACCTGGCGGCTCGGCTGATAGGTTCCATCCGGATACCCCGCGACAATGCCGCGCTCTTTGCAGTACTCGATGTGGTTGTAGGACCAGAAGTCGGTTGGCACATCTGTGAAGCTGGGCATGTCAGGGGGACTGTAGCCAGCCAGCCCGTCCTCTCCCGTGGGTGTCACGACGGACCGGGCAATGAAGACTGCCATCTGGCCACGGTTCAGGTTCCAGTCAGGGTGGTACTTGCCGTCGTCATAGCCCTGTACTACGTTGTCTGCGGCCGCATACTCGATTTCGTCGTAGGCCCAATGGTCGGCCGACACATCCGGGAAAGTCGCTTCGACTGGCCCCGTCGGTACGTTGCCCCCTGACAGCGCGCGGGCGATGTAGACCGCCATCTGGTCGCGCGTGATTGTCGTGTCGGGCCGGTATAGGCCGTCAGGATAGCCCTGGACGATCCCCGCCATGTTACATGCGCCCACCTCGTAGAACGCCCAGTGATTCAGTGGCACGTCCTCGAAGCTGAGCCGGTCGCGGAGAAAGATGTCCTCGAAACCGTTGGAGTCATTCGGGACGAGATCGGAGGCGAAAGATGTAAACGCGACGAACCTGCCATCGGCGTTTATGGCAGGTGAAAGAGATGAAGCGTTGCCGGGAGATCCGTCGACACTTCGGCCCAGCAGCGAAGTAACACAGCGCAGACGGTCTCTCAGAAGCACGTGGAAGTTGTTCCCCTCCCCTGTCAGATTGGATGCTCCCGAGGCGAAAGCTACGAATCTCCCGTCGGCGCTAATCGACGGCATCGCGCTTTCTCCGTTGCCTTCCGCTCCCTGCGACGAGACGCTGACCCGGGCAGTCTCCCCGGTTGACGTGTCGTGCACGAAAACGTCGGCACTTGCGTTCGTGTCGTGATCGACGAGGTTAGTCGCCTCGGAGGTGAAGGCCACGTAGCGCCCGTCAGCGCTGATGGCGGCCTCGTCGCTCCATCCATTGCCCTCTGTGCCCAGCGGCGACACGCTCACGCGCGTTGTCAGCCCGGTCCCTGCATCGTGCACAAAGACATCACTGGACCCGTTGGTGTCGTTTGGCACAAGATTGGAGGCGGTTGAACTGAAGACGATGAATCGGCCGTCCGCGCTCATCGCCGGGCCTTGCGAGTCTCCATTCGCCTCTGCACCATCGGTCGAGACAGACACGCGGACCGTCTGTGATAGTTGACGGTCGCACAGGAAGACGTCCACGCCGTCATTGGTATCGCCGGAAATGAGATCTGCTGCTAGTGACGTGAACGCGACGAAACGCCCGTCACCGCTTAGTGCAAGGCCGCCAGAAAAGGACAGTAAGTCGCCAGATGACTGTGATCCGTCACTCGTGAGGTTGATTCGCGACGTCTCTCCCAGCAAACGATCACGCGTGAAGACGTCAAATGCCGAGTTCGTGTCGCCACCAACGAGGTCCGGCGCATTCGACCAAAAGGCGACGACGCTTCCGTCTGTACTGATTACCTGCTCGTAGGACGCGCCCTGGGCCTGCTGACCAGAGCTCGTCACACTGATCCGCTCCGTACTCGACGAGGATCTGTCTCGGAGGAAGACGTCAACGATACTGTTCGTATCGCTCGCGACCAAGTTGGTCGCTTCGGACCAGAAGACAATGTACTGTCCGTCTGCGCTTATGCTCGGGCGCTGAGAGTACGAGTTCCCCTGCTCTCCGGCGGAAGACAGGCTGACGAGTTCTGTCGCTGCCGCGAATCCAGCTACGCCTGTAACGGTGACCCAGACAAACGTCAGGAGCACTAGACAGATAATCCTTCTCACCCTACTTTCCTCGGATAGCCAGCTTCTCGCGTGCGCGGGCGGAATCGCCCCCGCACGCGTCCCTTATCTACTGTGCCTCACTGCGGGACCACGAATCCTCGCGCGATAAACACGGCCATTGCGCCTCGCGTGACCAACTCAGTCGGATGGTACGTCCCGTCCTCGTAGCCGGAAACCACCTTCCCGCCCGAGGTGTTCATGGGGCTGCTCAAGTACTCGATCTCCTTTTGTGCCCAGTATCCGGCCGGTACATCAGAGTAGGTCGGCGTCGCCGGCGGCGACATGATCTCGGGGCCGCATATCGCGCGGGATATGTAGACGGCCAACTGGGCCCTGTCAATGTTCCAGTCCGGTTGGTAGAGCCCACCACCATAGCCCTGCACGATGCCCCGCGAATAGCAGTACTCCTTGAGAATACTCCTTCCGGTAGCTTCGCTGCAACTCCGCTGGCGTCCGGTTCAGCACTGTCGGGTCCGGTACTCCCACCTTCCGTTCCTCCTCCGTCGCTAACCGCTCCACGAAAGGCGCCAGGACGTGTACGCAGCGTGGGTGGAACGGCGGGCCACCCCCAATGGCGCTGATCGGCGGGTAGACCGGGTGCGGCTCCTCGCCGATGTTGACGACTGCGTTCTCGTAGTAGAGACAGAAGTCAGCCGCGTTGTGGGCCGATACCTGGGCGAGTTGAATGCCGTGCTCGCGCAGTCGTTGAATCGTGCCCTGCGTCATCGCCTCGCGCGTGGGTGTGGGGCAGGAGGATGCTCCTGCCCTACATACTACCCCGCCCCAGCCGGCACCGGCGCAGGCGGCGGCTGCGCGGCGGTGATCTTCACCTCGGGCGGGCTGAGCGGCCGGGGCTCGCCTCGCCCGTAGTCATCGGTCAGATCAACGCCCCGGTAGAAGTGCCCGAGGATCTGGTCGTAGCTGTAGCCGGCCTTCGACATGGCGAAGGCGCCATGCTGGGAGAGGCCCACTCCGTGCCCGTTCCCCCAACCTGTGACCCGGAAGCCCGTCGGCAGCTTCTCGATCGTCAGCCGATCGCTCGGAGTGCCCAGCACTTCCCTGACCTCGGTTGGAGTAATCAGGCGAACGCGGCCGGCGGCGCCGACCACCTCCAGTTCACGGACGCGCCCCGTGCTGGTGACGCTGGCCGACACAAGGTCCTGCACATCGCCGACATCCTTGCCGCGGGCCTTCAGACGCTGGGCGATCTCCGCCGCGGTGACATCGTGCTGCCAGCGGTAACACCATCCGAGGCCCGTCGCGCTACCTGCCTCGCCGTCATAGGGCGAGTCCACCTGACAGAGGTACGGGAAGTTCCGCCTGATGCTGCCCGGCCAGGCTTCGTCCACCGGCTGAGTGACCCCGCCTGCGTTCGAGTGGTAGGCGGAGAAGATCGGCTTGCCCTGGTGGGTCAGAAGCTGGCCCTTCGTCGCCTCTGTCGCTTGGTCTGACAGCGGCTGTTCGGAGTCCACGCCCCGGTAGACCTGGCAGTTGCCGGTCGCGCAGATGTCGAACCCCTCGGCCTTGTGCTTGTGCTCGATATCGCGAACGTACACAAGGTAAGTGCGGGAGATGACAGCCTGAACCTTGCAGGCCTCCAGATCGCTGAACATCTCATTGGGCACGACCCCCCGCACGTAGTCCTCAATGTCCACGGTGTTGACAACGCGTAGCCGCTCTTCCCCAACCACGTCCAGCCGCAACGTGCCGCGATACGTCGCGTCGTCGAGCTCCAACCACGGCTCACGGCCCGTTGGCGCGAAGTCGGCCCACCGCCCGACCGGGATCTCTTCGCCGTCACGGCGGAGGATGATCTCTCCGCGGCGCGCCGTCGCGGTCGCATCGCCAAAGAAGGTGACGGTATTGGTCTCACCGCGCGCCACGCCCTCTCCTGAGACACGCACAGCCGGCACCGCGGCCGGGCCGTAGTGCAACCCAACGCGCACCGTGCGAGCCTCATCGGGGTCGGAGAAAGCAGTAGCCGCCAGTGCGACGACGGCCGCTGCCAGCGCGCCCAACCGAAACACCATTCCGTGTATCCTCTCCCGCGCCGACGCCCCTGACCGCCGGTCCTTGAGAGGATATTCCACACCACCGACAAGTGAGTCTACGAGTCTGGGCGCGGGCTTCGCCTGCCCTGAGCGAAGCCGAAGGGTGAAGCCCGCGTAAGCGCAATCACCAGGTTTCCGACGGCGATCAGCGCCGCCCCCTGCCAGAATCCCGCCCCGAATGGCTCCTGCAGCAGCAAACGAGCCAGCACGATGCCGAGAACCGGCGCGAAGTAGGTCAGCGGCGGCAGCCTGTGAGGCGCTCCCGCCTGTCGTCCCGCATCGAGCGCAGCCAACCACGCCGTGAAACCGATGCAGTATAGCGCCAATCCCATCACGCCGACGACGTGCCATGCGCTCACGTCAACCGAGCGCGAGCCCGGAAGCAGAAGCTGGGCGTGCCAGCTCGACGGGGTCCCCGAAACACCCCCTGTCACCAGAACCGCCGCCAGCATCGCCAGGCCGAATGTCATCGCCGCGACAGTCTGCACATCGGCTGGCACAGACTGCGCCCGACCACCACGCACGGCAACGAAGCGCCCGAGGTTCGAGTACACGCCCCAGGCGAACGCCGCGAACAGCGCCGCCATCGCACCGGCCGCCGAGCTCACCCGGCCCAGCGCGCTGGGATGCCCGTGCGTGGCCATGACGGCGACCCCCAGCAAGCACAAACCCAGCGCTACCCCGAGGGTCGCAGCGCGGGGCCGGCGGCGCTCGCCCGCCTCCTCCCAGCCGGACACACGCCGGACAACCGCCCCGAACATCGCGCCCTGGAAGACCACGGTGAACACCGGGTGCAGGTAGTTGATGACGATAGCGTCCGGGACCGGCAGCCGTGCCAGCGCAACATTCAGCCACCAAGCATACCCGGCCCACCCGAACAGACCCATCAGCACAAGGACGATCCAGCCGCGCCAGGCCAGCTCGCCGAGCCATCTGAGCCGCCGGCGTGCAACCAGGTATCCGAGAAGCAAGACCCACCCGGCGGCGATAGCCCAGAACGCCACCTCGACCGGATGCGGGTGTCCCCCAGGACCCTCTGCCTTGAGAAGCGTCTTGCCGCAAACAGGCCCGACCGACCAGCCGGCAACCGCGACTAGCGTTAGCAGGTATGCACGCCTCAACGCCCCGACGCCCTTGCCAGCACGCTGGCGATGACCTCCTGCGCCTTATCGGGCACAGGCGCTGGGGTATGGCTCGCCAGGATCTCCAACACCCTCGAGTTTGCCCTATCCTCCAGGGTGCGTGAGCCTTTCGCCTGCCAGTTGTCGTAGTTATCGCGATCGAGCAGCCCTGGCAGGAAGTGATCTGTACGGAAGAACTTGGCGGTGTGATCGGCAGCAAGGAAGTGCCCTCCGACCCCAACCTCGTCCACCACACCAACAGCAAGATGTTCGTCGTCCGTCGGCATGCCTCGGAAGAGCAGCCGCACCATGCCGATGATCTCGTCGCAGACCGTCACCATCTCCATGGACGAGGTAAGCCCCGACTCGATGTACCCGACATCGTGCACCAGATTGCCCCGCGACAGCGCCGCCATGAGGATGGACTGCATCGCCTCAAGACCGGCCTGCGCATCCACCCTCTTCGCGTCCGAGGCCCCGGCAGTACCCCACACGGGCAGCCGGTAGTACCGCGCCATGTCGGCGAAGGCGGCGCTCGTAAGAGGCCACTCCGGGCCGCCGTACACGTACCCCATGGTGCGCATGTCCATCACTGACGCGTTCGCCCCGTAGACGAACGGCGCTCCCGGCGAAGCGAGCTGGTGGATCACCAGCCCGGAAAGGCACTCCGCGTTGCCCACCGCGCACGCCCCGGCCATTGTCGCCGGGCAACTGGCGCCTGCGCCCATCCCCGACACGTAGGCGATTGGGATCATGTGGTCGGCGCAGAAGAGCAGCTTCGCCAGCCCGTTCGGACTGTGGATGAGCGGAGTCAGCGGCTCCGAATAGTGGATGAGAAACGGGCTCCCGCGCAGCGCCTCCTCGCCGCCCGCCACCGCCGCCGCCATCTCGTAGATGTCCGCCATGTCGCGCTCATCGTTGGCGGTGAAGCAGATCGGCTTGGACGAGCCGGCCACCATGTCAGCGAACTCGTAAACGAAGGGGGATTGCTCCGGGACGTCGCCGGCGATGCCCATAGACATGATGAAGTCCATATTGGGGAGCGCGTCACAGAGCCGGGCGATTCGCTCGACATCCGCCCGCCGCGACCTGCGCCGCTGCCGCGTCTCCGGGTCAATGGTGTTCGGCGTGTCCGATCCGGTGCCGAACGAAACACGATCAGCCTCGAGCGCCACCGCGCGTTCGCCGGTCCGCCGGCAGAGCACGACCCGCTCCGGCGCGCTCCGGATGGCCTGCTCCACCAGATGCGCTGGAATGCGCACTCTCTCGCCCTCCACCCGAGCGCCTGCCCTCCTGAGCAGATCGAGAGCGCGCTTGTGGCGGACATCGACTCCCGTTCGCTCCAGCATCTCGAGCGTGGCGAAGTGCAGGTCGTGAATCTGCTCCTCGGAGAGCATAGTGATGGTTGGTTGCCGCCGCGACGAGTAGTGAAGCACGCTTCTCCTCCAATGGACGGTGCGAGGATGCCGGGCGCCGGCCTGGTGTGTGCGGCCGTCAGCCTATGCCAAGCCTGGCCTTGAACTGATCGAGCAGTTCCTTGCCGTGGAGGAAGCCGGCCATCTGCTCTTCGCCGCCGACCTCGCGCT
>Ga0315291_10010611_pt1 | contig 11248 bp, 14 predicted proteins | sample YL17G12_20_MG_FD_203070 | JGI IMG/M metagenome (GOLD analysis project Ga0315291, IMG submission 203070) | Sediment microbial communities from Yellowstone Lake, YNP, Wyoming, USA - YL17G12_20 | ecosystem: Environmental > Aquatic > Freshwater > Lake > Sediment | place: USA: Wyoming | collected...
AGCCTTTACAGCCTTAAGGTGATATAATAAAAAAATGATTGGTCTTCTTTTTGGCGCAAGTTCAAAAAATTGCTTGGGAGTGGATATTGGAACATCGAGTATTAAAATAGTTGAGTTATCTCGTAGGGGGGAAACTACAAAATTAGAGAAATATGGCGAAATTTATTCTGAAGCAGTTTTCGAAAGGCCCTTCCGGACTTTTGAAAAAGACACTCTTTTACTCTCCGGTCGGGAGATCTCTAGAGCCATAACTGCTGTTACGAAAGAAGCGAAGATCTCTGAAAAAAAAGCAGTTCTTTCAATACCTGATTTTTCTAGTTTTTTTACCACTTTTGATCTTCCCTCAATGACTGACGAAGAAGTTCCTCAAGCGGTTAGGTTTGAAGCGCGTCACCATATTCCCTTGCCTTTATCAGAAGTAACTCTTGACTGGTCAATAATTAGAAGAGAAACAATTGATCAAAAAAGGGTTCGTTTGAAAATTCTCTTAGTGGCCGTTCCTAACGAGATCATCAACCAATATCAGCAAATAGCACTCCTTTCCAATTTGAAATTAGTGGCCCTGGAAGCTGAAGTTTTCGGCCTAATAAGAGCCTTAGTAAGAGACGAGGAAAAAACTATTTTATTATTAGATGCCGGAGCTCAAAGCAGCAACCTAAGCATTATTGATAATAGTCTTTTGAAGTCTAGTTATAGCTTCGATGTTTCAGCGAATGAAATGATCCAAATCTTGGCAAGAACTTTTAATACTGATTTTCAAACCGCTGAAGATTTGGTAAAATTATATGGGATACTTCCTATTGACAAAATTGACAAGGATTTTAAACTCCCTCCTTCGGTGAATCCCCAAAAAATCAGAGAAGTTTTAATTCCTTTTGCTGATTTAATGCTCCTTGAGATAAATAGGATTTCCCAATCATTTTTTCAGACAGAGCAAAAAGAAGTCGGAAAGATTATCATAGCTGGAGGGACGGCTTTATTGCCTGGTCTAAGGGAATATTTTGTAGCCAATCTTCAAAAAGAAATAGAGATCGCTAACCCTTTTCAAGATATTATTTATCCGCCCATACTTGAAGAGACTTTAAGAGAATTAGGTCCATCTTATTCAGTAGCCACTGGTATGGCTCTAAGGGGTTTAGAATTAAAATAATTTTAAAATAACAACATGCCCATTCAGATTATTCCCAAAGAAGCAGCTAAGCTACCTCTTTGGCAAAACATTTTATTCTATTTTTTTATAGGTCTGGTTTTTACTATCCTTGCAGGCTATGGTGTTTTATATCACTTTACAAAAAAGGCAGTTGAGGATTTTGAAAATATGAAAAAAACAATCGAACAGGCGAGGACTCCCCAAATGAATGATTTAGAAAAACAAATGAAGAGTTACGAAGAAAAGACGGAAGATTTCTCGTCTATACTCGATAGTCATAAGATTGTCTCTAATTTTTTTGGAGATTTTAATAAAAAGACCGGTTTTTTGGAAAAAAATACTCATCCCAAAGTTTTCTTTTCCGAGATGAACTTCGATTTGACTAAAGAAACAGTGACCCTTTTGGGTCAGACAGAAGATTTCCAGACTGTCGGACAGCAAATCTCCCTCTTTAAGAAAGAAGAATTAAAAGAAATCGTAAAAAGTATCCAATTGTCTAAAGTAGAAATAGATAAAGATGGAAAAATTGATTTTACTTTAATCATTTCTTTCAATCCTAAATTATTTAAATAGAAACATTAATATGACAAGACTAGCTACTATAATAATTTGTCTCATTCTCTCAATAGTTTTAGGATTTTTCTTACTCTGGCCACAATATCAAAAGTTCAGCGAGGAAAGATGGCATGTTAAGGAAAAAGAAGTAGAGAGGAATAATCAGGAAGAGTATTTTAACCATTTGAACAAACTTTCAGAGGAGTTAAAAGAATATGAGGAAGAAATGTCGAAAATTGATTCTGCTCTTCCTCTGGATCCTGACATCCCTGATTTACTGAATTTTTTGGCTCTAGCTAGCTCTCAGAATGGTTTAAGTTTTGAAAAAGTTACTTCTTTTTCAGCTGACTCAGCGAAAAACTCTAAAACAGCTGCTTCAGGGCAAGAAGAATCTCCTGCTAAGAAATACAAAGAGCTTACCATCGACTTTGAGGTTAGCGGTGAATACCCGAGCTTAAAGAATTTTGTTTCGACCCTAGAGAAAAGCGCTAGGATGATTGAGATTGAATCTCTCTCCTTAAAGCAAAATCTAGGCCAGTCGAAAGAGAAAAGCCCCCCCATATATAATTTCAAGATAAAAACTCATTATTATTAATTTTTTCTATGGTTATAGTAACTACTTTACAGGGAAACAAAAAACAAAGATATTTACTTTTACTCTTAGGGATAGCGATTTTGGGAATAGTATTTGCTCTTTGGTATAGATTTTTCAACAGAGAACCATCTTCTCCTCGCACTCTTCCTCAAAAACCCTCGGAAATAAAGATAAATTTTGATATACTGAAAAGTCCTATTTTAAGAGAACTTAAGCCCTTTGAGAAGATAGTCCCCTTTGAGGATGAAGTAGGCCGAGAGAACCCATTTATCCCTTACTAGTTGACTGTGAATTCTATATTCGTAATTCGTACTAATTCGTAATTGGTACAGTATATGACACTAACTCAGCTACTGGTTCAAAAAAAGATACTAGATAAAGAAAAAGCTGCTGCTTTGGAATTTGAAATAAAGACCTCGGGAAGAAAAGAAGAAGATGTTATTTTAGAGAAAAAAATAGCTTCTGAGAATTTTTTATTTGGTTTAAAAAGCGAAGCTCTTAAAATTCCTTTAAAAGAAATACAGCCTGACGAGGTACCTTTAACAGTTTTGGAGCTTATCCCTGAGGAATCAGCAAAATATTATAAAATGGTTCCGCTCGCCAAGAAAGAAAAAATTTTGGAGCTAGGGATGGTTTATCCAGAAGATACAAAGGTCCAAGAGGCTTTAAAATTTTTTACCCGTCAAGCTAAATTAACGCCAAAAATTTTCTTAATTACTCCAACAACCTACAGTAATCTTTTACGGCAGTACCGGACCTTAAAAAAAGAAGTGACCAAAGCTCTGGAAGAATTACAGACCGAAATTGGAGAAGAAAAAGTTGATGTCAAAAGACCAGCAGCTGCTGCTGAGTTTGAAAGATTAGTAGAAGAAGCGCCAATATCTAAAGTTGTGGCAGTGATGATAAGGTATGCTATAGAAAGCAATGCCTCTGATGTTCATATTGAACCGACTCGAGACAAACTAAAAATTCGTTTTAGAATTGACGGAATCTTACAAACCTACTTGCTTTTGCCATTGAAGATTCATCAGGCAGTAGTAGCTAGAATTAAAATTCTTTCTAACTTGAAAATTGATGAAGTTCGGGTCCCCCAAGATGGGAGATTCTCTACTAGGCTTGATGATAAAGATGTTGACTTCCGTGTTTCTACCTTTCCTACTACCCAAGGAGAAAAAGTGGTTATTAGGGTTTTGGATCCCAGCCGCGGCATGTTAAGTCTTGAAGAGCTTGGTTTAGCAGGAAGAAATATCAGGGTAATAAAAGAGGCAATAGACAAGCCCTACGGAATGCTTTTAGCCACCGGTCCTACTGGAGCGGGAAAAAGTACTACCCTCTATGCCATCATGAGGATTTTAAATGAAGAAGGCGTAAACATAGTTTCTCTAGAAGATCCGGTCGAGTATTATATGGAAGGAGTAAGTCAGTCTCAGGTTAGGCCCGAAATTGGTTATAGTTTTGCCAACGGTCTTCGTTCTATTGTCAGGCAAGATCCTGATATCATCATGGTTGGTGAGATACGTGACGAAGAAACAGCTTCTTTAGCTACTCACGCTGCCCTAACCGGCCACATAGTTTTATCTTCTCTCCATACTACCAACGCTGTCGGAACTATTCCCAGACTTATTGATTTGGGAGTTCAAACCTATTTAATACCGCCAAGTTTAAGCGTTTCTTTAGCTCAGAGATTAGTAAGGAAACTATGTCAGGAATGTAAAAAAGAAATTAAACCAAAACCGGAAATGGCAGAGATGATTTTAAAAGAAATTGAATCACTTTCTCTAGAAAGCAAAAAAGAATTTTTCAAGGATAAAATCATTGCTCATAAATCTCTTTCGATCTGGGAACCAGTAGGATGCAAAAAATGTAATTTCAAGGGTTACAGTGGCAGAATCGGAGTTTTTGAGATCTTGACAATGACTGATCAACTTTCAGAAATAATTTTGAGAGAACCAGGAGAAGTTAAAATTTGGGAAGAAGCTAGACGCCAAGGAATGATCAATATGAAACAAGATGGAATTTTGAAAGTTTTAGCTGGACTTACTTCACTGGAAGAAGTTATAAGAGTAGCAGAAGAGAAATAACCGAAACCGACGTACGAATGTACTAATTTGCGGTTTCGGCTACGAATATCGTATTCGTAATTCGTAAAAATTCGTAATTCGTAGGGTTATTATGAAAACGATATTATTAGTTGAAGACGACCCCTTCGTAGTAGATATATACACGAAAAAATTGACTGAAGCCGGATTTTCAGTCGAAGTAGCTCAAGATAGAGAAGAAACCTTAAAGAAGATCAGCGAAAAAAAACCCGATCTTCTACTTTTGGATATTGTCTTGCCAAATATTGAGGGCTGGGATCTTTTGAAGGAAATCAAAGAAGACTTAGCTTTCAAAGATTTAAAAGTGGCTATTCTTTCAAATCTTGGTCAGAAGGCTGATGTGGAAAAAGGTCTAAAACTAGGGGCAACAAGATATTTCATTAAAGCCCATTACACCCCAACTCAAGTAGTCGAAGAAATAGAAAAGATGTTAGCCCAATAGTAAGGAAATCTCACTATGGGGTTAAAATAATTTAAACCGAGCACATAAAATATTTATGTGCTCAGTAAACTATGGATTACTCCTCTCTTTTAAAAGAATTACTTAATTTAACTTTCCTAGAAAAGGCTTCAGATCTCCATATTTCAGTTGATCGTTACCCTGCCTTAAGAATAACTGGCAGATTGGTGCCATTGATTAAAATGAAAAAAACTACTCCTGAAGATGCTCAGGGCTTAGCCTTTGAATTAATGACTGAAGAACAGAGGGAAAGATTTCTTCAAGAAAAAGAAATTGATTTTTCTTATAATCTAGAAGACAGAGCTAGATTTAGAGTAAATATCTTTTTTGAGAGCGGAAACATATCTTCTGCTCTTCGTTTAGTTCCCAATAAAATTCCAACTCTTGAAGAATTAAACTTGCCCTCGATTCTGCATGAATTTACTCGAGCCAGCCAGGGATTTGTTTTGATTACTGGTCCTTCCAGCCATGGAAAATCTACTACTTTAGCTGCCATGATTGACGAGATAAATCATACCAGAGCAGATCACATAATCACCATCGAAGATCCAATTGAGTACGTCTTTGAGGATGACAGATCGATTGTTGACCAGAGGGAAGTTTATCAGGATACTTTATCTTTTGCCAGAGCTTTAAGGTCTACTTTTCGTCAGGATCCTAATGTAATTATGGTTGGTGAGATAAGAGATTTAGAGACAATTTCTACCGCTATTACAGCAGCTGAAACTGGTCACCTTGTCTTTACTACTTTACACACAAACTCAGCTAGCCAGACTATTCACAGGATTGTTGATTCTTTTCCCCCCGAGCAACAAAATCAAGTTAGATCTCAGTTATCTGCATCTCTTTTAGGAGTTGTCTCTCAGAGATTGTTACCGAGAATCAGGGGAGGATTAATTCCTTCTTGCGAAGTTATGTTTGCTAGCCCGGCTGTGGCAAATTTAATTAGAGAAAACAAGATTCACGAGCTTCCTTTAGTGATTGAGATTTCGTCTGAGGCGGGAATGATTTCCTTGAATAGATCTTTATCTAATCTTGTAAGGTCAAGAGAGGTTTCCCTAGAAACTGCAATGGCTTATTCTCTAAATCCTTCAGAGCTAAGAAAGCTAATAAGATGATCCCTACGAATTGCGAATTTAATCGAATTACGAATCATGAATAGTAGGAAAGAGCTAAAGAGAAAGGACTTATTATATCCCGACTTAAGTTATCAAATAATTGGTATCTTGTTTGAAGTTTATAATAAATTGGAGTATGGTTATCAAGAGAAATACTATCAAAAAGCAATAAGTTCTTGTTTGAAAAGAACTAATTTATTTTTTAGAGAACAAGTTCCAATAAAAATAAGCTTTCAAGATAGTGAGATAGGCAAATATTTTGCGGATTTCGAGATCGGGAATAAAATTATATTGGAAATTAAAAAAGATGATAAATTTTCAAAACACAATATTGATCAGATTTACGCTTATTTAAAAGCTACTGGTCTGAAATTAGGAATACTAGCAAATTTTACACAAAGAGGTCTGCAATTTAAGAGGATTATTAATCTTAATTCGTAATTCGGAAATATTCGTAATTCGTAGGTTATGCAATTTAATTATCAAGCCAGAACTAAAGAAGGCGAGATCAAGCTCGGAACAATTGAAGCTTCTTCAAGAGAAGCAGCCTTAAACCTTTTGGAAAAATATGGTCTTTTTGCAACTTTCTTGGAAGAAGTCAAAGTTGTCCCAATATACCAAAGAAAAATAAAACTCTTTGAACGAATTCCTCAAGGAGAAATAGTCAGTTTTACCAGACAAACAGCAATTCTCTTTAAGTCGAGAATTCCTATAGTAGAGATTTTTTATACCCTAGGCAAACAGACCAAAAACCAACTTTTTAAACAAAAAATTATGGATATAGCTGAGGCAGTGGAAGGCGGTAGCCCTCTCTCTGCAGCCTTAGCTCGTCATCCAAAGATTTTCAACCAATTTTTTGTTAGTATAGTCAAGTCTGGAGAAGTTTCAGGTGAACTTCCGGAAGTTTTGGATTATTTAGCCGATCACTTAGAAAGAGATCATGATTTTCAATCAAAGATACAAGGAGCGATGATTTATCCAGCGCTTGTTTTAGTAGTCGTTTTTGTGGTCCTTGCCGCTATGTTTCTTTTCGTGATTCCAAAATTAGGAGAAGTTATAGAAGAAATGGGAGCTGAGGTTCCTTTGGTTACTCAGATAATCTTATCTGCCTCCGACTTTTTCAGAAAATGGGGGCTAATTGTGATGGCAGTTTTTGTTGCATTAATAGTTGGAATTATCCGGTATGCTAAAAGTAATGAGGGTAAAAAAATCTTTGATAAAGCTTTTTTGAGATTCCCAATTATAGGTGGTTTTATTCAAAAAGTTGCCCTCACTCGTTTTGCTGAAAATTTAGCTACTTTAATTTCAGGAGGTGTGCCAATTGCCCAATCTCTCGAGATCACTGCTGATATAGTTGGTAGTGATGTTTTTAAAACCATTATTTTAGAAGCCAGAGATGGAGTAAAGAAAGGAGAAACCATAAGTTCCATTCTTGAGAAATATCCTCAATTTGTCCCGCCCCTATTCACCCAAATGACATTGATTGGAGAGAGAGCAGGCCAGATAAGCCCGGCCTTAAAAAATATAGTCAGTTTTTATCAAAAGGACGTTGACAGAACCCTTGAAAACTTTGTAGGCTTTCTCGAGCCTTTAATGATCATATTTTTGGGAATTATTGTCGCTGGTTTAGTAGCCGCGGTTTTGATGCCAATTTACCAAATTGGTCTGGGAGGAACTCTCTAAAGTTTTCCACACCTTGATTTCCTGAAATGTGATATAATGAAAAATGCCCCCTTCTAGGGGATGAAATAAACAATTCAAAGGTCGATAGAATAAATCGAAGCACATAAAGATTTATGTGCTCGATAAATTAGAGTCTAAAATTAATAATACATAATTAAATAAAATGGAAAAGAAAGGTTTTACTTTAATTGAGTTATTAGTCGTTATTGCCATCATTGGTATTTTAGCCTCAATTGTTTTGGTGTCTTTGGGTTCAGCCAGAAATAAAGCCAAAGATGCTAGAGTCCAAGCAAGTATTGCTCAAATAAGGACTCTTGCAGAAATGATCTATAGCTCTAATACCAGTGGTTATTGGGTTGATGGTACTCATGGGTTATGTTTAGCATCAGGTGCGGCAAGTGTATTAAATGCTGCTGATGTAACAGCCGGCACCCAATTAGCAACTTTAAGAGATGATATAGACACCCAGAATGGAACCGCAGGAGGCGTTCCAGTATGCTGGAATACTGCTAGTAACTATTGTGTATCTGCTGTAACAGCAAGCGGTGCTAATATTTGTGCGGGAGATGCTGGTAAGATTGGTGCTGTCGCATGTACCTCTGCTATTATTTGCAACTAGTGCTTGATTTCTACTGTGTTATTAAAATGAGGCCTGATTGTCAGGCCTCATTTTTTTATTTTTTGAATGTGTTATTATTAAATAATACGACTCTCAAAAAATATAAAGGTCCGAATTATTTTATAATTAGAAAAAGACTAATCAAATAATGGAAAAAATAAAAGGTTTTACTTTAATTGAATTATTGGTAGTTATTACCATCATAGGTATTTTATCTGCTGCTGTTCTAGTATATATGGGCGCGGCCAGAAATAAAGCCAAAGATGCCATAATAAGATCAGATATGGATCAGATAAGAAAAATAGCTGCCCAGATCCAGTATGATAAAGATGATTATACCTATTTATGCACTGGTGCTCCTGCTTATGCAATACAACAGACCACCGATGTCTATATTACTGGTACGCCATATGGTGGCGGACTTACAATTCTTGTAGATGATATTACTAGCTCTGGTGGTAGTGCGCCGGTTTGTTGGGCTGACAGCTCAACTTACTGCGTTTCTTCTGTTACCAATGCTGGAACCTATTGTATAGGAGGCGCTGGAAAGACTGGAACTGCTGTTTGTGCTGCTGCTAATACTTGCGACTTATAATTACTGCAGAGTTAAATTTAGATTTATTTTAAATAAAACAAAGTTCAGTTATTGTTAAGAAAATGGGGCGATGCCCCATTTTTGTTTTTAGTAAATAATCAGTTATAATAATTAAATGGACTTAATCTCGTTTTTTTATATTATTATTTTTCTCTTTGGTTTGACAGTCGGGTCTTTTTTGAATTGCGTTATTTATCGTTTGGAAAAAAATGAAAGTTTTTTGAGAGGCCGTTCTTACTGTCCTAATTGCAAGCACAAATTAAGCTGGCGGGATTTAATCCCTCTTTTGAGCTTTATAGAACTTAGGGGTAAGTGCCGTTATTGCCAGGAAAAAATTTCTTGGCAATATCCTATAGTAGAAACTGCGACTGCGTTGCTGTTTCTAATAATTTTTAATTCCCAATTTTTAATTTCTAAACAATTTTCCTGGACGCCTTCGGGTGGACTCCCCGCAGGGTTGCTTTTTAATTTTTTAAACCTATTTTATTACTGGATAATTGTCTCATTTTTAATTGTGATTTTTGTTTACGATTTGAAACATTACATAATTCCTGATGAAATTATTTTTCCCGTCATCGCTATGCCCATTCTTTATCGATTTTTTGAAGTTTTAAAATTTATTAATTGGTATTTGTTTAGAAATTGGAAATTAGAAATTGGAAATTTTCAACCATTATTAAACTCGCTTCTCTCTGCTATTTCAGCATCGGCCTTTTTCTTGGTAATATTTTTGGTTTCTCGAGGAAGGTGGCTAGGTTTTGGTGATGTGAAGTTGGCCTTTTTTATGGGTCTTTTTTTGGGTTTTCCTAATATTTTAGTCGCTCTCTTTTCTGCCTTTTTTTCAGGTGCTATAATAGGAATAGGACTAATTTTAACAAAGAAAAAAACTCTAAAATCAGAAGTTCCCTTTGGCCCATTTTTAGTAGCTGGGACATTTATAGCTTTGTTTTTTGGCAACCAGATAATAAACTGGTATCTAAATATTTTTCAAATAGCATTCTAATGAGGCAAAAAATAAAAGAAAGAGGCTTTACTTTAATTGAGGTTCTAACCTCTATTTTTATCATTGCAATTTTAAGCGGTATAATATTTGCTAATTATCGTCAGAGTAATAGGCAGTTTGCTTTACTGGGGTCAGCTAATAAACTGGCCCAAGATATAAGAAGGGCTCAACAGATGGCTATGTCAACAAAAGAATGTCCACAAAAATGCGAAGGAGGGAACCCATGTCCATGCGCAGGCCAAATCCCTCCAGGGTATGGGATTTATCTAAATGCCGGAGGTACAAATTATTTATTATATGCTGATAGAGATGATAGTGAAGATCACAGTGGAGGGGATACCGATATTGAGACTATACCCTTAGAAAGCGGAGTCTCCATTCAATCTACTAGCCCTGCATCTCTTTCAATTAATTTTAAACCGCCGGATCCCAATACAAAGATAAATGGTGGTTTGGCAGATGAAGGCGTAATTACTTTGGCGCTTCAATCCGGTCTTTCAAAAACTATTAGGGTAAATAAAGCCGGTTTAATTTGGGTGCAATAATAGACGTCTTTTTATAATTGATGAATCTAAATTTAATTAAAATATTTAAAAAGAAAGATATAAAAGGTTTTACTCTAATGGAAGTGATTGTGGCAATTTTTGTGATTACAGCTGGAATTGTTGGGGTTTTATCTTTGGTGACCCAGACAATTTCTGCTTCCATTTTTTCCAAAGATAAATTGATTGCTGCCTATTTAGCCCAGGAAGGAATTGAAATTGTCAGGAATATTAGAGATACAAATTGGCTCCAGGGATTAGGTTGGAATAGTGGTTTGGGAGCAAGTGTATATGAGGCAGGTTATAATTATCAAAGCTTGTTTGGTTTTAGTGGAAATCCCTTAAAGCTCGAAACTCTCACGGGTTATTATGGTTATGGTTCAGGCAATGCCACAAAATTTACCCGGAAAATAACAATTTCTGGTGGTCCAATAGTAGACAGTCTAAATGTCAAAGTTGAAGTTTCTTGGCAAGAAAAAGGAAAGACTTACAAAGTTGAAGCCCAGGAAAATTTATATAATTGGAAATAAACAATGAAACAATTTAACAATTTAACAATGAAACAAAAAGGGGTGAGTTTGATTGAGATGCTGGCGGCAGTGGCTATTTTTTTAATTACTATTGGGGCAATTTCCGGTATTTTTATTTCGGCAATTCGTGCTCAAAGAAGGGTTTTAGCCACCCAAGAATTATTAGATCAGACAAGCTATGTTTTAGAATATATGAGCAGGGCCTTGAGGATGGCAATAAAAGATGATATAGAGTCAGATGGCGTAGTTAAAAACTGTCTTACTGGGACTAAAGTAAATTACGAAACTATTTCCAATGG
>Ga0315291_10010612_pt1 | contig 11248 bp, 9 predicted proteins | sample YL17G12_20_MG_FD_203070 | JGI IMG/M metagenome (GOLD analysis project Ga0315291, IMG submission 203070) | Sediment microbial communities from Yellowstone Lake, YNP, Wyoming, USA - YL17G12_20 | ecosystem: Environmental > Aquatic > Freshwater > Lake > Sediment | place: USA: Wyoming | collected...
TGAGCGCTTTTATAAAAAAAATGTGATGGATCTTTTTGAGAGAGATCCAGAGACATGTAAGAGAGCGGCGTCCGTGTCCGCTGTCTGCTGGGTTGGTCGGCCTTTTTCTTTTTCTTTTTTGCTTCATTATGCCATCACACTTTTCAGCCCCGCCCCTGTGTGCGCGCGCTCTCTCTGTCCGCGCCAGGCCGGCCGCCGCCCAACTTCGGCCCTTTTACTTTTCAAGGCCAGTCGCCTCCCCAAACGCACGCACCGGCGAAAGCGCGGCGCTGCCTTTCCTCGCTGCCCTTTTTTTTTTTGCCGCAACGCTCGACTAAGGCCGATTGCCTGTGCCCCACCGCCCGGAGACTGAGGCTGGAGAGAGTGATCGGCTTGTGTTGCTCACCATGGTGAGTGCCAGGGTGACCTGCCAGCCTTTGGCCTATGGGGTGTGAGATGTGGAGGGGTTGGACCAACAGCCAGGCGCGGGGCCCCGAAGCAGAAGCGCAAGGAGAAGCGGGAAGAGAGGCGCTCTAGCCCGTTGCCGAACCCCGCCGCCCAGCTTCCTCAGCCGCCGCCCGGGCTGCCGGGCCCCACGATTCAGGGCCCACCCAGCACACTGGATAGCCAGACGCTCAGCGTTGTGGTTGTGCGTGGCCGCGTCCCCGGCAAGTCGGGGCGTGCCCGGTGGGCAGCAGCGCATGCGTGTGCCGCCGACGCCGCGGCTGGTGAGACGGGGCGTGACATCCTCATTTGTCTCACCCAAACTTTTCTTTACTAAAATCTACAGTTGTCCGCCCCAGGCGAACCCGCCGCCAAAGCGGGGGCCGACCAGGCCCCGATCTCGCCAAAAGGGGCCGGCGAAGGTTCTGGCGCATCTCAAGCAGCCGCCGGTGCGACCGCCTCGCCGCTGCTCGCCTCCCCAGCCCCAGCCCCCTTTTCTCCACCCGCGCGCGCCCCGGCGGGAAACGCCGCCGCCGAGGCGGCCGGCCCGCCCGCGTCCCCACCTTCGCGGGCTCCCACCGCACCGCTGGTTGGAGAGGGTGACCCTGTGGCCGCCCTAGTGTCGGGCGCGGTCCGGCGGATGGTGGCAGCGGCGGGAGAAAAGGCAGGAGCGTCTGCGCCGGCTGTCGCCGCTGCCCTTCCCAGCAGCCCTCTTCCTCTTACTGCTGCTGCTACTACTGCCGCGCCCGCCCGGACGACGCACACGACGACCACGACGTCCGCGACGACCATCACCGCCCCCCCGCCGCCGCTGGCCGCGGGCGCGGGCACCGGTGGTGGTGAGGTCGCATCGCCCCCGGCAGTGGCCCCTGCGGTGACGTCTCCCCTGGCCGCCGCCCCGCCCGCCGCGCTGGAGGCCCCCCGAGAGGCCGCGGCCGCGCCGGCGCCCGCGCGCCTGCCCGCCCAGGTTGAGCTCCCGCCTGCCCTCGAGCCTCCTGTGGCGTCGCCGCCGCCGCCGCTGCCGCCGCCGTCGGGCGCTGCGGCGTCCGCGGCCTCCCTGACTCCACCGCCAAAGGAGGTGGAGGAGGGAGCCATGGAGGAGGCGGCGGTGACGCCCTCTCGGCCGCCGCCCGCGGCAGCGCCTGCCGTGCCGGCTGCCGCTGCCGCTCCCGCTGCCGCGCTCACCCCTGCCCGAGCCACCATCCGGACGACCTCCCCACCCCCGGGCATCGACGATGAGGAAGAGGAGGAGGAGGGGGAGGAGGGGGGGGGGGGGTCGCCCCTTCCGCCGAGCCCTGTGAGGGAGGTGGTGCCGGCCGTGGAGGCCGCGCCGCCTGCGCCCGTGGCCCTGCCCGAGCCCGCGCCCGCCGCCGCCTCTGTGAGGGGTGGTGGCCGCCCCTCGCCCGCCGCCGCCGCCGCCACCGCCCGGGAGGGCGCTGCCGTGGCTGCTGCCGGCGCGGCGACGACGCCGGCCGGGCGGACGCTGGTTGCCCGGGCGCGCGCGCCGCCCCCGCCGCCCACAAAAAAAAAAAAACTGCCGCTGCCAGCCTTCCCACCCTCGGCCCACCCCGGCAGCCCGCCCCCGCCCGCCCGGGGCCCGCGCCACCGGTCCGCCCGCCCGCCCGCCCCGCCCACCCTGTACATTCCGGGCGAGTCCGTGGCGGCCCTGCGGGCCCGGGCCCCGCCCGCGCGGCGCAGCGGAGAGGGCCTGCGCCTGGCCTTTGCGGCCGCCGCCCAGCAGCGGCACCAGCGCGAGCGCGCAGCGGCAGCGGCGGCGGCGGCGGCGGCGGCGGCGGCGGCGCAGGCGCAGGCGCAGGCGGAGGCGGAGGCGAGGCCCGCCCCCCCGTCCCCGCCCGCCGCCCCCCCTCAACCCATACGGACCAACTCCCGCCGCCACGGCGCCCTGGACCTGCCGTTCGCCCTGGACCCCGGCGTCGTGGAAGTCCTGTCCCCCGCCCTCGTCCGGGTCCTGACCCGCCTGGCGGGCGCCCTGGGGAGTGCGGTCCCGGGCCCCGGCGTGGCGGATGCGCTGGCGGGGCTGGCGCCGGCTTTGAATGAGAGCCCGGTCGCGTACGGCATGTTTGTGGCTCACCTGCTGCCGCTGGTGCGTTGTCATGTTGAACGAGTCCCCAAAAAAAGAGAGCGGGGATCGGTTTCGTTTCAACTCTTTTGTGCGCCTGGTCACCCCCCTCACACTTCTCTCCTCCCTCCCTTTCTTCACAGTTTCTGGGCAAGGCCACCCCCCTGGCCGCCTATCCCCAGTACCAGCTGTCCATCCTGGCCATGGTCCGGGCGGCAGCCGACGCGATCCGGGAGGCGGGCTCCGCCCGGACGGCGGCCGCGGCGACTGCGAGCGAGGAGCGGGCGGGAGGAGGGGGTGCCCCCGAGCCGCCGCCTCCGCTTTCTCCACTACCACCCCCGGCGGCGCCTGCCGCCGCCTTATTCACTCCTTCTATTGTGGTTGACCCGCCGATCACCCTGGAGAGCGCGCTGGCGTCGCTGGTGCGGCGCCTGCGGCCGGATGGGGAACTGCCCGCGCCCCAACCCGTTGCCGCACCGCCGCCGCCGCCGCCGCCTGCTCCGGTCGCCCCACAGCAGGCTGTCATTGGGCTGCCCCAGCTGGTGGCCCTAATGACGTCCAACCCGGCCCTGACGGCCGCGCTGGGGCGCCTGGTGAGTGGCGCGCAGGCGGCGCCAGCACCGCCGCCGCCGCCGCCGCCGCCCCAACCGTCGGCCGCGCCCCTGCAGGCCGTCCTCTACCGGCTGATGGCCGCCTCGGCGGCGGGCGTGACGCCGCCCGCGTCCCTGGCGGGCGTCCTGGCGGACGCCCTGAGGCAGGCGATGAGTGGAGGAGGAGGGGTCGCGCCGCCGCCGCCGCCGCCGCCGCCGCCGCCACCGCCAACACCACCACCGCCCGCCGTGCCCGCCCTGAGCGGCTTCAATGCGGAAAGCCTGCGCGCCGTGTTGGCGGTCCTGCCCGCGGCCACCCGGGCGGAACTGCTGGGCGCGGCACAGGCCGTGCTAGCCGGGTCTGCCCCGCCGACAGGGCAACAACGGGCGCCAGTGGCCGCGCCAGCGGTCGTGCCGCCGCAACAGGGGCCCGGTTTCCCGCGCGTCAACGGCGCAACCCCGCTGGGTTCCCTGATGAGCGTCATCACCAACGTGCTCGGCTCTGTCCAGGCCCGCCAGGCGGCGGGTGGTGGTGGTGGTGGTGGTGGTGGTGGTGGTGGTGGTGGTGGTGGTGGTGGTGGTGGTGGTGGTCCGGGGCAGCAGTGGGCGCCGCCACCGCCGCCCGCGGTTGTGCGTGAGCAGGTCCAGGCGCCCTCCTGCCCGCCGCCGCCGCCGCCGCCGCCTCCACCCGCCGCCGCGCCACCCCTGGCCACTCCTGGCGTCGACTGTAAGGCGGCCGCCGCCGCTCGCATCGCCCGCCAGGTCTCCCGGCAGACCTACGACCGGGCGGAGTTCGGGCTGCCCCCGCGCGCGCCGACCTCGTCCGTGGCGGACCGGGCAGACCGGGCGGCGGCCCGGGCTAGCACAGAGGCGGCTGAGCAGGTAAGGGGAGCGGCTGCTGCGGCCCCACATCCACTGGCCCGCGGTCGGCCCTCCAAGCCCGCGGCCAAGCCGGTCCAGGCGGGGGCTGGGCCAGCGCCGCCGCTTGGTCGCCGCCGCGACCCGTGCCGCCCCCACCCCCTCCGGGCGTCCTCTCCCCGCCCGCCGCTCCGACCGGCGGGGCACGCCCTGCCCCTCGCCAGCGAGCTGTCCCCCGTGCGGCCGGTGAAGGTGAAGGTGGTGCAGGCGCAGGCGCAGGCGCAGGCGCAGGCGCAGGCGCTCGCCTCGGCCCCCGCCACCATGGCGGCCGCCCCAGCCTCAGGCGGCGGGGACGAGGCAGCGCAGCAGCCGCCCAAAAGCCTGGCCACCGCCCTGACGGCCGCCATTCACGCCCGAGCGGGCAGTTCGGGGCCTTTGCCCAGGCCAGGGTGGCGCAAGCCGGACGCCCACCCGCCGCAAGCTGCGGCGGCGGCGGCGGCAAGTGGTGAGGAGGGTGTGACCGCTCCACCCGCCGCCGCCGCCCCCGCCGCCGCCAGGGCCGCCCCTTCGCCGCCCCGTTCCTCGCCGCCGCCCTTTGCCGGCGGCCTGCGCGCCGCCGCCGCCGCTGCCGCCCGTGCCGCCGCGCTAAGCAGCGGTGGGGATGGGGAGGCCGGAGGCGGGGGCGGGGGTGGCGCCGGTGGCGGCGGCGGGGCGGACCTGATTGAGGAGGGGATGAGGATGGCAGCGATGTGTGCTGCCCTCGCGGCGGGCGGCGGCCCGTCGCCCTCCTCGGCCCCGTCCTCGCCCCGGGGGACGCCCTCCTTGCCCTCGCCCTCGCCCACCACCTCGCCGGCCGCAGGCCACAAGCGGCGGGGCGCGCCCGGGCTGGCGGCCCGCATGCCGTCAAAGAGCGCGCGGTCGCCCGGCGGGTCGTCCCCCGTGGGCGTCGCCGCGCGCGCGGCGCGGGTGGCGGGCCCGGGGTCGGACGCCCTGTCGCCCGCCGCCCTGGTGGCGGCCATGGACGTGGACATGACGACGGAACCGGGTGCCGGGGCGGAGGCGGGCGGGCCTGACGACGGTGCCGCTGGTGGTGGTGGTGCTGCCGCTGTGCCGACCTCGAGCGGTGGCGGCCTCGGCGCGCCCCGCCGCTCTGGGCGGGCGACGAAATGGAAATGGGTGGAGGGCGGCGGCGGCTTTGCGGCCTCCACCACGCCCACCACCTCCTCCGCCCCGCGCCCGGCCCCGCCGACCGCCCCGGCCCCGACCCGGTCGCCGACCGCCCCCCGCCCGGCCGCCCCCTTCCGCCTGGGCGGCCTGTTGAGCCGGTCGCTCCAGGCGGCCCCGCAACGCATCCGCCCGACGGCGGTCCTGCATCAGAGTGCCCAGGGGGGCAGCCCGCCCGCCGCCTGGATGCTGGCGGCCAACGTGGCGAGCCCGTAGAGAGTGTGAGTGTGTGTGTGTGTGTGTGTGCGTGTGTGTGTGTGTGTGTGTGTGTCGAAAACTAACTGCCTCTGCATTGTGTTGTATGTTGATCATCAACATACAACACAATGCAACTCCTTACCTTACCTACCCACCACTCCCCGCCCGCCCGATCGTCTCCATAAACGCGTTGTACGAGGACTCCAGGTCAAACAGCAGCTGACGGACGTCGCCCTCCCCAAGCTCGGCGGCGGCAGGCATGGCGTGGACGCGGGCGGCCCAGGCCCGGGCCTTGACCTTCCCCGAGAAATCTGCGGGCAGGGCCGGGATGCGGTTGAGCGCGGCCAGCAGGTCCGCCAGGGGCGGGTACACCTGGTCCGCCGCCACCATGTTGAGCTTGAGGGAGTCCATGGCGGTGATGAAGTGCTGGACGGCCTCGGCGACGGCGACGGCCGAATTGGAGGCGCCAGGCGGGCTGAAAGGGAGAAGGGATAGGGATGGTGAGAGGGGTGAAGAGAGGAGGGGGCGCGGGATGCTGTGCCCTCTCTCTCTCTCTCCTCTCTCCTCTCTCCTCTCTCCTCTCTCCTCTCTCCCTCTTACCGAGGCTTCCCGTGCTCCACCGTCGCGGGCAGCCCGGAGTAGATGAGGCGCTTGGCGGCCATGGGGCACTGCATGTTGTAGTCCGCCATGAACTGCTGGACGTCGGGGACCTGTGTGAAAAAGGAGAATGAATGATGAGGTCGAGCGCGAGTGAGGGTGCGGTCATGTCTCCCTTTTTCCGCCACACTTTCCTCGCCCGCGCGCCGCTTTCATCGGCACGCCACGCTGTCGAGGGTATCGCACAAGACACGGTCTCAACACAGCCAGCACGCACAAGCAGCGCGCGTCCCCTCTCACCACACTCTCTCCCTCTCTCACCGTGTCGCGCAGCGTCCCCCACAGCGTCCGAAACTGGCCGATCAGTTTCTCGCAGGCGGGCTCGTATTCGGCCGCGCTGATGGCGTCCCGCACGTATGCCCTCTCTAGCTTCTCGGTGGTTTTCACGATGGCGTACAGGTCTGGGAGAGGACGGGAGTGGAGAGGGTGAGAGCAAAAAAAAAAACGTGCGCGAGCGAGGTCGAATGTGGGTCTAGCGCAGTTTTTTCCAACAAAAACGCACCCGCGTACTGCTCGTAAAGCTCCTCATCCTTTTTGGACAGCTTGACCTCGGTGGCCATGACGCGTGAGTGGGGTGGGTGGGTGGGTAGCTACACGCACGCAACGCGCGCGCGCCCTCGTGAAGAGAGAGAGAGAGACGCGAGTGTGAATGACGATGCCTGGAGAAACTCAACCTCGCCCCCTGAATAGCATGCGCCGTCTATCTCTTCCACGGCGCAAGCCTCACCATGCTTGTCACACACAAGCCAGCCGACTCAAACATGCGAGTGCTGAAGAAAAGCGCGCCTTCGGGGGGGAAAAAACTAAAACAGGCACAACCAGCTCTCTCAACGCCGACCTCTCTCCCGTTTCCACCCCCCCCCCTCCTTCCCCTTCCTTCTCACCGCCCCTTCACCGCCACCAGGCACCCCATCAACCCAAACCCCACCTCGTGGTGCACGGACGCCGCGAAACCAGCCTCCAGGGCCAGGGTCTCCTGCTCCGGCCCCGTCGGGAAGGCCGCGATGGAAGGGCGGAGGTATTCGTACTGCGGCCCCACGCCCGCCGCGCGCGCGACGGGCACGACCAACCCCTCCAGCAGGGCGCCTTGAAGGGCGTCCACGACCGGGTTGGGAGAGTGGTTGAAGTCCAGGATGGCGACCCGCCCGCCCGGCTTCAGGACGCGGGCCAGCTCGGAGAGGGCAGCGGCGGGCGAGGCGACGTTGCGCAGTCCGTACGAGAGCGTGGCCGCGTCAAAGGACGCGTCCGGGAAGGGAAGGGCCGTCGCGTCGCCCTCCACCCATTCAATGGGCGCGGGCGCAGTGCCCGGGGAGTATAATGGAGAGGAGGAGGTGGTGGTGGGCGACTGCCGCACCCCTCCAAAGGCGGCCCGCTCCCGGACCGCAGCGTCGGCCAGCATGGCGGGCGCAAAGTCGAGGCCGACCACTGACCCGCCCGCCTTGACGATCGCCGCCAGCAGCAGGGTGACGTCGCCCGACCCGCAGCACACGTCCAGGGCGGCGTCGCCTGGGGCCGCGCCGGACCAGGTGACGGCCATGCGCTTCCAGACGCGGTGCAGGCCCAGGGAGAGGAGGTCATTGAGCTGAAAGGAGGGTCGGAGAGGGGTCGGGGTTTGATGAGGAGGTCGGGTTTTTTTTTGCATCGCTTGCGTCCCTGGCTTGCCCTCTCTCTCTCTCTCTTCACCCTCACCTGGTCATACACGGGCGCGATCTCGTTGAACAGGACCCGCCGGGCAGCCGCTGCGGAGGCGGTGGCCTCACCGGGTGAGCCGGCCGGGCCCGAAGATGAGACGGGCGGCGGCGCCACCACCGTCGGCGCCCGTGCTGTCTTTTTTGTCTTGTGCACGGGCGAGGGCGCGGCCGCGGCGGCGACTAACGACCGAGGGGCAGGTACGCGCGGCGGCGCCTGGGGTTGCATCCGCCCGGCCGCGCCGCCGCCGCCGCACCGGGGCGAGGTGGAGGGCGTGGTGGGTGGCATGGAAACGAAAAAATGGGAGGAGAGTGGCTTTCCCCACCCCATTTCTTCAACCTTCAATCATCATGTCCACGGCGTCCGCCTCCCTGGCCGCCGCCCTGTCCTCCGCCAAGGACCGCCGCCCCCACTCCCGCGACTTTGATGCCCTGGTCCGGTCCATCGGGGAATGCAAGTCCAAGGCAGAGGAGGACGCGATCGTGGCGGCCGAGGTGGGCAGCCTGAAGCCCCGGCTGACGGGCGGGCCGGCGGGTGGGGGCAACGCGGGCGACAAGCGCGCGGCCCGGGAATCCCTCATCCGCCTGGCCTACGTGGAAATGCTGGGCCATGACGCATCGTGGGGGCATGTGCGGGCGCTCCAGGCGTGCAGCGACCCGGACGTGCTGACGAAAAAGGTAAAGAGAGAGAGAGCAGTGCGTTTTTTTTTCGAGCATTGAGCGCGCACAGCCCCGGAGTGACCTGGTGTGGGGGGGGCGTGCTTGGAGTGGGCTGTTCCTTCCGCACAGGGGCGCGCACACACCTGCCCTGCCTTGACCAAGAGTTGCCAGGCAGTGAGAGAGGCGGAGAGGGGCCGCTTGTTTGCAGGCTCCTATTTTTTGGGGGTTGAAGGGGCGGGCCATCGCACCCGCCTCGTGCGCGTCTCCCCTCTTCCATTCTTCCATCCCTCCCCCTCCTCTCCTCTGCTCCCCACCATAGGTCGCCTACCTCACCTCCACCCTCTTCCTGGACCACCGGTCCGACCTGATCATCCTCATCATCAACACCCTGGCCCGCGACCTGGCGTCGGACAACATCCTGGTCGCCAGCGCGGCCCTGAGCGCGGCGACCCGCCTGGTGGGGCCGGACACGGTGTCCGCCGTCCTGCCCGCGGTCACCAAGCTCCTGGCCCACCCGCGCGAGGGCGTCCGTAAGAAGGCCGTCCTGGCCCTGCACGCTTTCTTGCGGTTGGACCCCGCCCTGGAGGGGCCCCTGGCGGGCGCGGGCGTGGAGCGCGCGCTGCGGGCCGCGCTGTGCGACCGGGACCCGTCAGTCATGGGGGCAGCCCTCCTCGGCCTGTCCTCCCTGGCGGCCTGCGCGCCCGGCCCCGCCCCCCTGCGCAACCTGGTCCCCTCGCTTGTCGCCATCCTGCGCCAGGTCCTGGACCACCGCCTGCCCCGGTCCTACGAGTACCACCGGTCGCCCGCGCCGTTCCTGCAAATACGCCTGCTCAAACTGTTGGCCGCCCTGGCGGCAGGCGACCCGGCGGCGTCGGGGGAGGTGTACGGCGTGGTCGGAGACGCCCTCAAACGCGCCGCTGGCTCCGGCCACACCGTCTCACACGCCATCGTGGCGGAGTGCGTGCGCACGGCGGCCGCGGTCGTCCCCCACCAGCCGCTGTTGGATGCTGTGGCGGGCGCGGTGGCCGCCTTCCTCGCCTCGCCCTCCCGCAACCTGCGCTACGTGGGCATCGCTTCCTTGGCCCGCCTGGTCCGGGTGGCCCCCGCGCTAGGCGCCGACCACCAGCTGGCCGTCGTCGACTGCCTGGAGGACGGGGACGAATCGCTGCGGGCCGTCACCCTGGACCTGCTGTCAGTCATGGCCGGCCCCGCCAACGTCGTCGCCATCACGGACCGCCTGCTGGCGTACTTGGCCGAAGGTCCCGCCGCCCGGGGCGATGCGGCGTCTCGGGCGGACGTGGCGGGCCGCATCGGCGGCCTGGCCGAGCGGTTTGCGCCCAACGCCGCCTGGTTTGTGGACACCATGGCGTCGGTCTTTGATGGGGCGGGCGACGCGGCGCCCCGGTCCCTGGTCCACGACCTGCTCAAGCTCATTGCGGGCGGGGCGGGCGATGGCGATGCGGCCGCGGACGATGAGCTGCGGGCCGCCGCGGCGGGGCGGTACTTGGACGCGGTGAGCGATTCCGAAAAGGCGGGCCGCGCGTCGGGGCGCCTGCTGTCTGTGGTCGCCTGGGTCTTAGGCGAGTACGGCCACCTCGCTCCAGGCAACCCGGGCGGTGTGCCCGCCGTCATCGAGGCCCTGGCCCGGGCGGCGGACGCGCCCGCCGCGGCGGCGGACACCCCGGCAGGCGAGGAGGTGCGGGCCATGCTGGTGAGCGCGGTCGTCAAGCTGGCCGCGCGCGCGCGCCTGGCGTCCCTGCCGCCGGCCGGAGCGGCCCTGCTGCGGTCCGCGGAGCTGTCCCGGTCCACGGAAGTCGCGACCCGGGCCGCCGAAGCCCGGTTTCTGTTGCCGGCGCTGGGCGGTGGCCTACCGCCCGCGCTGGTCGAGGCAGCCCTGCCCAGCGCGGACGCGGGCGTGCTCTCCCCTGCGCACGCGCAGGGTTCTGGCCTGCCCCTCGACCCGGCCCTCCCATTCCTCGACGCGCACGTCTCCGACGCCCTGGCCGCCGGCACCGCCTCGCCCTACCTGTCCGTTGCGGAGCGGGAGGCCCGGGGCATGATGCGGGCCGGGCTGGGCGGCGGCGGATTTCGCGACGGTGGGGCGGAGGCGGAGGGCGGCCTGCGGTTCGCTGCGTACGACGCGCCGCCGCCGCCCCCGCCCGGCGGGGCGGCCGCCGCCGCGGCTGCCGCGTCCGCCGCCGCCGCTGCGTCCGCCTCCTCGCCCCGCCCATCCTCGGCCAGCATGCTGCCCGGCCTAGTTGACTTCCCGTCCTCGCCGGCCGTCGCCGTCGCCGTCGCCGCCGCCCCGGCCCCGCCCGCGGAGCCGGAACTGCAAATCGGGGGTGGCCGCACTGCAGCTGGAGCGCGTGGAGGTGGTGGCCGGTGGGGCCCAGCACCCTCGGCCCCACCGCCCGCGCCCGCCATCAGCGCGCCTCGCCCCGTCTCGCCAGGTGTGATGGCGATGACGTCGGATGTCGCTGTCGCCCCAGCCGCAGCCGCCCACCCCCCGGCGTCCCCTGTCGACCCAAACAAAGCCCGGCTGGCCGCCTCGCTCTTTGGTGGTGGCGGCCCGGCCGAGGCGGGCGTCGGCCGCCACCGCACTTCGCCCGCCAAGTTGGGGGGCGCGGTGGCGGCACCGGCGGCGGCCGCGGTCAGCCACCTGACCGACCTGCTGGGCGGTGGCGGGATGGCGGGCGGCGCCCCAGCGACCGACCCATTTGCTGTGCTGGAAGGCGAAGGCGTGAGCGGCGGCGGCGGCGCTGTCACGTCGCCGCCGTCATCTTACCCACCCTCCACCCGCCCAGCCCTGGATCTGGACGCCCTGTACGCGGCCCCAGCTGCCGCCGCAGCGGGCGCGGCTTTCGGGTCCG